>Ga0181523_10002217_pt1 | contig 19315 bp, 16 predicted proteins | sample PEATcosm2014_Bin_43_FD_119752 | JGI IMG/M metagenome (GOLD analysis project Ga0181523, IMG submission 119752) | Peatland microbial communities from MTU Mesocosm Facility, Houghton, MI, USA - PEATcosm2014_Bin05_30_metaG | ecosystem: Environmental > Terrestrial > Soil > Wetlands > Peat | place...
CTGGATTCACTGGCGGGGAATCAGTACGCACATTGGTTCGCAGATTCTATCGATGCGGCCGTATCGTTTGGCGTTGCGGCGCATGATGGGGTACGTCGCCGAGCTGCGCGCCGCCGGAATCGCGCTGCGCTATTTCGATTTGGGCGGCGGCTTAGGCGTCCGTTACACCGACGAGAAACCGCCCGACCTCGCCGCCTACGCGAAGGAGATCGCCGCGGCAGCGCGTCCCATCGGCTGCAAACTTCTGATCGAGCCCGGCCGTTCTATCGTCGGCCCCGCGGGCGTGCTTCTGATGCGCGTGCTTTATACCAAACGCACGCGCGACAAGACTTTCATTGTTGTGGATGCCGCCATGAACGATTTCATGCGTCCCGCGCTCTATTCCGCCGTGCATCCGATCGCCGCGGTGCATCCCCATCGCGGGCCAAAACATCACGGCAGCACAGGCGGCAAAATCCGTGCTGATATCGTCGGCCCGGTTTGCGAGTCCGGAGACGCCTTCCTTCACGATTGGCCGATTGAGGAGCCTTCCCCGGGTGACGTTCTTGCCCTCTGGGGCGCAGGCGCGTACGGGTTCGTTGAATCGTCGAATTACAACGCGCGTCCTCGCCCCGTCGAAGTCCTAATCGAAGGCCGCAAATTCCGAGTAGTCCGCCGCCGCGAGACCCAGGCCGACCTTCTCCGCGGCGAGTAGGACAGGCATTCTTGCGTGTCCTCTTCGTTCCGTGCTCTCGCACGCATTGGAAAAAACCGGACAGACAGGAATGTCTGTCCTACTAGGCCTCGCCTCTATTCGTATCGTAGCGCAACGATTGGATCCACCCGCATCGCCCGCCGCGCCGGGAAGTAACACGCCGCGCATCCGACAAGGATCAGCACTACCGAGACGCCCGCGAGCGTAATTGGATCGTGCGGTGACACGTCCGCGAGTTGGTTCGCGATCAGCCGCGTGGCCCACCAACTGGCAAGCAGTCCGGCCGCTACTCCCGACGCCACGAGTTGCAATCCCATCCACATCACCATGCGCAGCACGTCCGCGCGGCCCGCGCCCAGTGCCATGCGGATCCCGATCTCATGCGTCTGTCGCGAAACCGTGTAGGCCATAAGCGTGTACAGGCCGAGAGCCACCAGCACCAATCCCAATCCGGAGAATATTCCCAGCAGCGTCAAAGCAAAGCGCGGGTCGGAGTAGGAAAATCGCTCGAGATAGTATTCGAGACTCCCCGTGTCTGTGAGGGCGACACCTCGATCCACGTTCCAGATTTCATGCCGCAGCGTATTCACAAATAGTGTGGGATCTCCCGCGGTCCTCACCAGAACTGCTCCACCGTAGGGCACGATCGTATAGGGAATGAGCACTCCAGGGGCGGGCGGATCAGCGACCCCCGCGTTCCTTTGATCCGACGTGACGCCGACGATCTCAAACGTTGGATCGGCCACGGGGCCATGCGGGATCGTCGAGAGCACGTCCAGCTTGATTGCTTGGCCGATGGGATCTTCCTGTCCGAAGTATTTTGTGGCGAGCGTCTGGTTCACGATTGCTACTTTGCGAGCGCCGGTCACGTCCGCTGGCGAGAAAAGCCGCCCGCGCAGAAGCCTCAATCCGGTAGTTTGGAAATATCCCTCGCTGCACACATTGATATTGGCTCTCCAATCTTCCGAATGAGTTTTCCCAGGGATTTCGACGGTGGTGTTGGCTCCGCCGTATGGTGGAAGCGTGAGGGTCACACTGGACGCCACTACTCCCGGCAATGCGTTTACTTTCTCCAAAACTTGGCTGAAGAACTGCTGTTGAGTCGCCACCGTGAGGTATCGACCCTTGGGATAGGATATGCGTGCATATAGGAGGCCGTGGGGGTCGAAGCCGAGATCCGCGTCCACCAACTTGACGAACGAGTGCATCATCGCGCCCGCGGCTACCATCAGCACGATCGACAGCGCGACCTCCACCACCACGAGCGCGCTTCTGAATTTGCCGCGCCGGAATCCGCCGCCCACGCCGTGGCCCGAATCCTTCAGGGGCTCGACGATGTCCCGTTTCGCCGTCTGACAGGCGGGGGCCAGCCCGAAGAGCACAGCCGTCCCCACCGCCGCGCCGAGCGCGAACAGCAGAACGGGCAGATCCATCGGGACTAAAGAATCTCGCAGATTATTGCGTTCGGGCATGACCGAGATGATCCCCTTGATACCGCCGTATGCGAATAAGCAGCCGATGGCGGCCCCGAGCAGCGCCAGCAGAAGGCTCTCGATCAGCAGTTGGCGCACGATTCTCCACCGGCTGGCGCCGAGCGCCGCGCGAACGGACATTTCTTTTTCCCGCGCCGAGGCCTGCGCGAGCAGCATGTTCGCCACGTTGCTGCACGCGATTAAGAGCAGCAGGCCCACGGCCGCGGCGAGTGTGTACATCGTGGCGCGAAATCCGCCGAGCACTCCGTCGACGATGGGAACAACTTCAAGCGCGAATCTCTTGGGATAATATCTTGGATATGCCTTGGCCTCTCGCACGGCGATTCCGGCTAACTCAGCCTGTGCTTGGCTCAAACTGATCCCAGGCTTCAAGATTGCTTGAAACTGGAAAAAATCCTGCGCCTCTTGCGGATCGGCGCGATCGATGTTTACGGGGATCAACAGGTCCGAATCCATCTTGGAGAATCGCGGCGGCAGAATGCCCACCAATATGGTCGGCACATCATTCAAGATGAAAGGCTTGCCCACAACGGATGGATCCTGGCCAAAGTCTTTCACCCAAGTCTTGTAGGTCATTGCGAAAACAGGCGGAGCGCCCGGTTTCACGTCGGCCGCTGTCGGCACGCGGCCCACAAACGGCGAAATGCCGAAGAAATCGTAGGTATTGGTCGTGACCAAGCCGCCCCGGTATTGCCGCGTGCCTTCCGCCGTCGTGTACAGGACGTCCTCCATTCCCGATCCCTGCACAGCCTCGAAAACATCACTCTGCTCGACGTAATCGAGAAACTCGGGGCCTGCAAAGTTCGTCCGCCCGCCCGGATGGATGTCGGTCGCATCGTGCACCCGCACGGAAACCATTCTCTTTGCGTTCGGGAAGGGATACGGATTGAGCAGTATGTGGTCGATGGCGCTGAACATCGCGGTCGAGGCGCCGATGCCCAGTGCGAGAGTGAGCACGGCGACGGCGGTGAAGCCGGGATTCTTGCGCAGCACGCGCAGGCCGTAACGCACGTCCTGCCAGAGCCGTTCGAGCGCGCCCCAGCCCCACATCTCGCGCGTCGTCTCTTTAACCAGCGTGGCGTTGCCAAACTCCCGCCGCGCTGCTGCGTGGGCGTCTTCCGACGATTCGCCGCGCTCTTCGCGTTCGCGCGCAGCCATGTCGAGGTGCGCGCGAATCTCGTCGCTCAACTCCTCGTCACGGCGCTGCCACGGCCATTTCATGACTCGAACTCTTTTTTCGAGGGGCTCAGGATGCCGGCGATCGCGCCGCTGATCTGTTCCCAGCGCGAACGTTCACTCGCCAGCTGCTTTCTACCCTTTGGCGTGAGGCGATAGACGCGTACGCGCTGATTGTTGTCCGAGATTTTCCAGTCGGCAGCGATCCACTTCTTGCGTTCGAGGCGGTGCAACGCGGGATAGAGCGAGCCGGTGTCCACCTGAAGAATGTCGCCGGACTGCGATTGAATGGCGCGGCTGATTCCGTAGCCGTGCTGTGGGCCCCAGCGCAGCGTTTGCAGAATGAGGAGATCGAGCGTGCCTTGCAGGAGTTCGATGCGATTCTGGTAGCCGTCCTTCACTTTGGCCTCCAAATCCTTGCGGGCCAGTTTGCGACCGTATGCCACCACGCCAAACTGGCCCGTGTTCCTCGACTTGAGGAAGAGGTAGGGAATCTACATCTTTGGGTGTAGAGTGTCAACACCCATCAGTTGGGACGCATGGGAGAGGGAAAACGTAAGCAGGAGAAGAAAATTTAACCTGGAGCTAAGGCCGTCAGCGTTCGCCCCACTTCAATTTGTCGCGGAGAATCTGGTAATAGGTGCGCTCGGGCGCGCGGACCAGCCGCAATCTTTGCTTGGCGCGCGCGATTTCCACGCGGTCGCCCGGGTGCAAATCAATCCCCACCTGGCCGTCGAGGGTGAGCGTGACGGGCTCGCCGGGGCCTACGAACTTCACTTCGATGCGCGAAGTTTCCGGAACGACAAGCGGGCGATTCGTGAGCATGTGCGGACAGATCGGCGTGACGAGAAATGCTTCAACGCGCGGGTACATGATGGGCCCGCCCGCCGCCAGGGAATAGGCCGTCGAGCCGGTCGGCGTGGAAATGATCAGGCCGTCGGCGCGGAAATCGCTGACGAATTCTCCGTTCACCGTGAGCGTGAGATCGATCATGCGCGCGAGCGCGGCCTTGTTCAGCACCGCGTCGTTAAGCGCGTGGTGACGTTCCACTTGCTCGCCGCCGCGAATCACGCGGACGTCGAGCATCACGCGCTCGCTGGTGCGATTCTCCCCCGCGAGAGTTTGCTCGAGAATCGGGTATAGTTCCGCGAGCGTCACGCTGGTGAGAAAACCGAGGCCGCCGAGATTCACCGGCAGAATCGGGACGCCGCGCTCATTTTCGAGGCGCGCTGCGGCGAGCAGCGTGCCGTCGCCGCCGAGCACGATCAGCAGGTCGGCGATGCGCGGCAACTCCTCGCGCCGTCGCTCGTGGCCCGGCAGGGACGCCGCCGCCGCCGTCTCGGGATCTACAAAGACTTCGACTTTGTATTGCGCGAGCCATTTGAGCAAATCGGGAACGACGGCCGCGATGTCGTTGGGGCGCGGCCGCGAGATTATTCCGACTTTGCGAATCACCTGGGTCACGCGCGCATTTTACCTTAGTCCCGGGGCGTCGCGCCGGGCGTAGAGAAAGAACTCCAGATTTCCCTCCGCGCCAGGCAGCTGCGAGGGAACCGTTCCGACGACGCGCAATCCAGCGGCGATGGCGGCGGTGCGGACGCGTTCGACGGCGCGTTCGTGCAGCGCGGGATCGCGGACTATGCCGCCCTTGCCGATGTCGCCGCGATCCAACTCAAACTGTGGCTTGACGAGGATCAAGAACTCGGCGGCGGCGCGCACGCACGCGACAACAGCGGGCAAAATCTTCGCTACCGAAATAAACGACACGTCCACCACCGCAAGTTCTGCCAAGTCGGCGAGATCTTCCGGCTGCAGAGTTCGCGCGTTCTTCTCGATTTGCACGACGCGCGGATCGGTTTGCAGCTTCCAAGCCATTTGACTGGCCGTAACGTCCACCGCGAAGACGCGCTTGGCGCCGTGCTGCAGCAGGCAATCGCTGAAGCCGCCGGTGGAAGCGCCGATGTCGAGGCAGATCTTGTCCGCGACGCTCACTTCGAAATCTCGCAGCGCACCTTCGAGTTTTGTGCCGGCGCGGCTTGCGTAGCGATGGCCGGAGTCCGCGACTTCGATGCGGGCAGTCGCCGGAATTGCGGCCCCGGCCTTATCGCGGCGCTCGCCCTCGACGGAGACGACACCCGCCAAAATCAGCGCCTGCGCCTTCTGGCGAGACTCCGCGAGGCCGCGTTCGACGAGCATGATGTCGAGCCGCTTTTTCTCGATTTTCTTTGCAGGTGTCACGGCAGAAAGTGTGGCAGTCGAAATCACGCGCGGCGCAAGACGAGAAACTCCGCGAGCGCACGGAGATTTGCCGCGCGCGCGCCGTACGGCTCGATTTCCGCGAGGGCCTTTGCCGCCAATTCATTCGCGAACGCGCGCGAGCGTTCGAGGCCGAACAGCGCGGGGTATGTCGCTTTGTTCTGGGCCTGATCTTTGCCAGCGGTCTTGCCGAGCGCGGCGGAGGATTCCTCGACGTCGAGAATGTCGTCCACGACTTGGAAAGCCCAGCCGATATTTTCGCCGAAGTGGCGCAGGCGCTCGACATCTTCCGCTGCGGCGCCTCCCGCGAAGGCTCCGGAGACCACAGCGGCGCGAATCAGAGCGGCAGTCTTGGAGCGATGAATGTATTCGAGAGTTTCAAGTGTGGCTTTTTTGCTTTCGGCTTCGAGGTCGGCGACCTGTCCGCCGATCATGCCGTTGCGCGTACCGGCAGCGCGAGCGATTTCGGCGAGAACTGCAATGTTGCGCGCAGGGTCGAGCGGTGCGGTGGCGAGCACCTCGAAGGCGAGCGTGAGCAGCGCGTCGCCGGTGAGAATCGCGATCGCCTCGCCGAACATTTTGTGCGAGGTCGGTTTGCCTCGGCGCAGATCGTCGTTGTCGAGCGCGGGAAGATCATCATGAATCAGCGAATAGGTGTGAATGAATTCGAGCGAACACGCGAGGGGCAGAATGGAATCGAGTTGCGCGGTGAAAATGCGCGCCGATTCGAGACAGAGAATGGGGCGAACGCGTTTGCCGCCGGCGAAGATGCTGTAGCGCATCGCCTTGTGAATGGAAGGCGGAGGCGCGTCTTCAGCGGGCAGCAGCCTCTCGAGGGCGGCGTCCACGAGGCGGCAATCGGGCTCGAAAAATGAAGGATAGTTCGTCATTGAATTACGAGAGGGAATCGCGGACGCGAGCGCGGCGCGCGAAACGAGTCAGGCCTCTTCCTCGCCTTCGGGTTCGAAGGGCTGCGCGGTGAGTTCGCCGCCGGCTTTCTTCAGGAGGATTTCCACTTTGCCTTCGGCCTGTTCGAGCTGCTTCTGGCATTCGCGGGAGAGGACGACACCCTCCTCAAAAAGCTTCATGGCATCGTCGAGCGAGAGATTCACATTTTCCAGTCGCCGCACGATTTCTTCGAGGCGCGCGAGCGAGTGCTCGAACTCCGGTTTTTTCCCCGGCTCGGGACGTTTGGTTTGCGGCGGATTCGCGGGCATTTCAAGCCTCAGCTTTCGCGCGGTGATGCGCTATTCCTGACATCCCGGGCAACAAAAAGTCGAACGTTGCGCCTGCGCGATGCGGCGAATCTTGCGGCCGCAGCGGCGGCACGGTTTTCCTTCGCGACCATACACTGCCAAGATGCGATCGAGACCGGTAAACCACCAACTCGGGTCGCGAAAATCGGGCGCCGGATTCTGGCAGCATTCTAAAGCACGCCGAAGAACTGAAACAACGGCTTTGTGGAGGCGGCGAATTTCGGGGGCGCGGAGCGAGTTTGCGGGGCGGCGTGGATCGAGGCGCGCCCGCCACAGCGATTCGCTGGAATAAATGTTGCCGATGCCGGCGATTCGGGTCTGGTCGAGCAATACGACTTTCACGGGATGATCCGACCGGCTGAGAATTCCGGCTAAAGTTGAAACGGCGAGTCGCGGTGACAGGGCGTCCGGTCCGAGAAAGCGAATGCCGGGAATTTGTTCCGGGGATTCGTGCCACTCCACCCGGCCGAGATGGCGCGGATCGACGAACGCGATCGTGCCGCGATCGAGATGGAAGAGAACGTCCACGTGGATGTTCGGCGGCGGGGTGTTGTTGCTCTCGTCGAACCAGAGCAATTGGCCATCGAAGCGAAAGTGGAAAATGATACCGCCGCGCGATAGGGGAAGCAGCAGATACTTGCCGCGCCGCTTGACGCCGAGGATTCTTGCGCCGCGCACGTTGCGTGCGAGGGAGAAGCGCTGCGGCGCCGGCACGACCACCGGATGGACGAGGCGGCAACAGCGGATTTTCCGTCCGCGGATGAGAGGGCGTAGTGCACGAGCGAGAGCTTCGACTTCGGGAGCTTCCGGCATAGCGATCTGGGTTAGCTCTTTTTTGAGAGGCGGACTTTCCCCTCGGCGGACAAAGCGCGCGTTTTGTCGCGGGTCATTTTCTGGATGAACTCTACACGGCGGAAGCGGGCTCCCGACCAGTCGTCGTCAATGGCGACGCCTCTTACGCATTCAAAGCCGAGCTTCCCCAGGATATTCCAGCCGGTATCGCGATTGATTTCGGATTTGTACTTCTTTGAAGTTTGCTTTGGATAGGCGAACCAGATAATCGCGTCGCCTCTGGCACGCACGGCGATGGCCTTTGCGAGCGAGAACAACTCTTCCTGCTTCGTCACGAACGCGAGGGAAAACTCGATGTCGCTGCGACCTTGTAGACTGCGCACAATCGCCACATCCCTGAGCGCGGATAGTTCAGGCTCGAAACTGTCGGGCGAGTTGAGGACCACAATTTGCGTTTGATTCTTGAGATTGAGCTTCTGGAAGATGTTGTTCATGGCCGCCAATATCCCCGCATCAAGTCTGAGATCCACGCGGGCTGATAGACGGAACCGCGCGGACCAAACTCGGCCACCCACGGTTTAATGTCGAGCACTGGAGACCCATCAATCGCATCCAGACCCTCGACGTGCAAGCACAGGCCATCGATTTTCACAAGTTTGCAAATTGTCGCGCCGATGCGGTTGGGCCTGTTTTTCCCTCTTTGTGCAAAGATGCCGACCTTAGGCCAGTCCGGATTATTGCGCGGGTGACGGGCGGCTGATTCTATTTTTTCGAGGGCCACCTGAATCATGTAGAAGAGAATTTCTGCGTGGGAGAATTCCTTGAGTCCAGTCAAGGAATCCGCAGCAAATTGGGAGTCGTCCAGTTCGATATATGTTTTTTCTTGGTCCCAATTGTCGTCCGTCATCTTCGCGCGCGTTGAGTGTACGATTCCGATGGGAGTCAGGCTGATTGGCTGCATGGCGCATTCTTAGCACGGATGCCGGGAATGCTCAATCGGGGGTTCTTGGTTTGTGCCGCCCCCCATGAGCTTGCGTGAGAACTACGAAAAGTGGGCCGCAGCGACTAAAGCCGCACTCGTTTCGCGGCGCTTACGGCACGATTGATGTCGTGCTTTGACTCGAGGTCGAAGTTCTCACGCACACTGTACGAGGCTTGAAACGACGGGCGTGCCGTGAGAGTGGCGATCGCGGCATCGACGCGCACAAAGGCATGGCTCCAGCCAGGAGATCTTCAGAGAATGGTTTGCGGAGGCGATGCGCGTGTCGCGGCGGGCACTGATACTTCTTTGCGTGTTGGCGGGAATAATTGTGCTTGGCTGGATTGCATGGCGACGAAGCGAGGTCGTATCGCCTAGGGCGGGATCGAATGGGGTGATCATCGAGAAGCGGGGGGAGGACTTTGCGTCGCGCACCTTCGATCCGGCGAGCCCCCCGGCGGATATGCCGCCGATGAGTTCGGGAGAAGTGGCGGTGTGCGATTCGAATTTCACTTCCGGAGTGAACGTCAGCGGGGACGTGCGGGATAGGGACTCGACGCACGAAATTGTGACGATCGCTCGGGTTCGCGTGACGCTGGGGCTGGAAATCACGATTTGGCTGCCGGCGGGCGCGGCGCAGCACGTGGTCGAACATGAAGATGGGCATCGGCAGATTTCGGAATTTTATTATCGCGATGCAGAAAATATCGTGCAGCGGATTGCGGCGGGATACGTGGGAAAACAAGAGGCAGTGTCCGGCGCCGATTTGAACGGCCAGGCTGATGCGTGGCTTCAGCAAATGGGCAAAGACATTTCGGACGAATACAACAGGGAACTAAATCCGGACCCGGCGCAGCAGCGCTACGACTTGATTACAGATTACAGCCGCAATGGCGTGGCTGCAGCGGATGGGGTGGGGCAAGTGCTGCAGGATGTGGTAGGAGCGCCCGCGACAAATACTGGAAATTGAGCAATTTGGATTGTTGAGAGTGACACGCGCTGGTTCCAATTTAGTAGATTGTGTCGTCTGTACGCGAGTGGGTGAGAACTGCAAAGCATGGCCACGAGAGGTGTTAGGCCAAGTATTGCTGCACAACATCTTGTGGCCGCGACAGCCGAAAAGTGGGTTCTCACGAACACCCTACGAGGCTGGTTAGTGCGTTTCAGGTCAGGGCGATCACCTCATAATCGCGGACGCTCGGCACGTCGAATTGGACTGCGCCGGCGGATTGGCGGAGCGCGAGCGTCGCCCCGGAGCGGAGGGCGCGCGCGGCGCTCACGGATTTCCCCGCAGGAAGTTGGAAGGTCACGTGGAGCGGGCCGATTGGATAGAACTTTCGAATGAATGGGCGCGTCGCGTTTGGATTGGTGTAGTTAAGGATGTGCAGGGCTAGGCCAGGATCGGTTTCCCAGGCGAAGAGTTCGACCAGTCCATCTCCTTCCACCGACGCTATGGGCGGGCGATCGCCCAGGAGCCAGCGGACTGAATTGCAGATCAGTTGGCTGAGATCGGGACTACCGGAGCGCCACGCGGTACGCTCGATATCTCCGGGGAAATAAACTACGCGCGAGGACGGCATCTGGCGAAAGACGGCCGTCGATTCATCCGTGTTCGGAACGCGCGGATACACCATCTCGGGCGGGAACGTGGGATAGGGCGGGACCAGAGTCAGATTGGTGGCGTCAAGGCTGAGAGGACTCACAGGCACGCGGAATTCTGGCGCGGGCAGAATTTGCGTGTCGGTGATGCTTTCCAGAATCGGATGGGCGCGATCGATGCGCATGTAGCTGTTGATTGCCGGTCCCGCGACATCGCCGGCAACATGCACGCCGAACAGATCCGAGAGCGCAAAATCGCCCCGAGGCTCGCCCCATTCGTTGTAGCGCGAGGTCTCGAACGTGGCGAAGAGGTTTCCTCCGGAATTCACGTAGCTACGAATCGCCTCACATTCGGAATCGCGCAGAAATGCTGCGTTCGGAATTAGAAGCGCGCGGTAAGGTTTGAGCGTTTCGACGGAGAGATTGCCCTGGTGCACGAGATCGAACAGAATTCGCCCTTCGAGAAGCGAATAATAAAGTCCTTCAAGATAATCCGCTGAATCTACCGGCGCGCCGTTCAACTGGCGCTCTTCCTTGCCCTCGGCGTGATAGAAGGAAATCGTGCTTTGCGGATAGAGGACGGCTACGTCCGCGAGTGAACGTCGGTTGCGGAAGTGGGTCTCATTCGCAGCGAGCCACTGAAAAAAATCGCGGCCGGGTTTGCGCCAGCGATTGTCGAGCGGCGAACCGCCAAGCCAGTGATACCAGGGCACCATGCCGCTGGCGGCGCACTGCGCGGTCCAGAGCGTGGTTTCGGCATCGGGCTTGGCGGAATGCCGCCAGAGCGTCGAGCTATTGCTGTAGGCGCCGATCACGTTGGTGACGGTGCGATCGCCCATGACGCTGCTTGCGACGCGGCCTTGTTGCGCGGCGCCCCAGATGGGACGATCACCCGCGCGGCCTTGATTATCAGCGTTGAACCAGGCGGCGACCTCGCTGATTTTCTTTAAGTCTTTTATGGTGCGAATGCTGCCGCCCAGATTGCCCACGTAAACGGAGTCGGAATTATTTTCCTTGGCGGTATCGTCCCAGAGCTTCCAGACCTGGGCGACGCGATCCATATAGATTTCGTAGTACCTACGGTAGGCGGAGCTGCGCACGTCGGCGAAGGGGGTCGGGGGCCCCCCGGTCTGTTCCTTGTAAATTTTCTGGCAGGTGGAACAGAAGCAGACGTCGAGCGTGGCCGTGCTTGGCCAGCCATTCGTGAAGAAGCCGTCGGGTTTATAGCGCGCGTTCATCTCGCGATAGATGGCGGGCATCTGCTCGGTGAAATAGCTTGTGAACATGCAGGTCTTGTTGAGCCAGGGGCATTCGGTGCGGACGCGGGGCGTGCCGTCGGGATCGCGCTGGATCCACTCAGGGTGAGCGTTGAGTCCTTCCTCGAAAACGTAGCCGGGATCCATTCGGGCCACAACGCGGATATTTCGCTTTCGCGCGGCCGCTGCCATTTCGCCGAATAAATCGCGTGCGCCCAGGAACGGGCTGCGGTGATGGAAGGGAACCTCCGTGGGATACATGGCCTCGATGCCGCCGCCGTTAAGTAGCACGGCGTCAATCTTGAGAGAGGTCCAGTAATCCATCCAGGCATTTACATCAATCGTGAGCGGATCAATTTCGTTGTAATTGATCTGGCCGCAGCGTCGCATCGTGGCGTACCACGGTTTGGGGTTCGCGTGATTCGCGGACTGGGCGAGAGCTTCGGGAATTGCAGCTATGACCAACGTGCTGGCTGACGCCGCGATGAATTCGCGCCGGGTCATGGGAGACATGGGATTTTCTCCTGACAGAATGCGCGGCGGACCGAGGGCCATCTCGGGCACCGGCGGGCGGATTGTACACGCATGTGAGGGGCGAAAGAAGCGCAGGGAAGACGGCTGGGGCGATTATTGCTGGGGAGTTGAGTCGGGTTTGTAACTGAGCACGACCTGGCCGTCTACAATTTGAATGCCGCTGACATCTGGCGGAAGCCGGAGCTTTTCGCGGTTTTCGGGCGAAGACATCAACTTGTCAACCGCGGCTTGCAGTGTCGATTGCGGTAGCGGCATTGAGCCGAGTTTGCCTGCGACGGGATCGAACTTCAGGTAGCCGTTCTCGGCGCTGATGTGGCCATCGAGTTCCAGGGACATGTCTTTGCCGTGAAAATCGAAGACCACGTAAATTTTGGCGATGTCGCCGGCCATGTCCACCTTGAAATCTTTCACGTTGGATTGGACTTGGTCGAGAGTTTGATCGGTGTCGGCGTTGAGGTCAGGCGCTGAGCCATCGCTTGGCTGCGCTGACGGCGACGCTTGATTTCGCGCGGCGTCGTCTTCGGACGCGTCGGGCGCGGCTCCGGGCATAACGTAATTGGTGGTCGACTGCGCGGAGCCTTCTGTGGCTACAGAGTGCTGGAGAAACGAATTCAATTCGTTCGGATCGAGCTGAACTTGCGCGGGTTGTCCGCTGGCTTGCGTCTGTCCTGCGGCGGTGAATTTCTGCTGTGCGCTCGCGGCGGCGTTTGCGTCGTAGGGGAGATTCGGAGCTGGGGATTTGTGGGCGACTAGAATCAGCGCGAGCACCATGATGGCTAGGGCAGTCCAGCGCACGATGCGATAGGCGATTTTGAATGGCCCGGCGCTCTTGGGCGTGCTTGGCGCATCTGTCTCCGGCGCTGCTGGCGGTACCGGGGGGATCGGAGATGTTGTGGGCATGGGTGGCCTCTATTCGAGTCTAGCAGCGGAGCGGAGGGGTGTTGCAGCGGCGGCCTTCGCGATGATGAATGGGGCACTGTACGGAAGGACAGGTGGGGGAGGAATCGGACTTGTGACGACCTGCGAGTCGCCGTTGCTGAAAGTCAAAGAGGGTGGGCGGAGGCAAGCTCCGCCCACTACACCCGAAAAAGCAACACGATCGCTCGAAGAATTCTTTTCTCCCCCGTAGGGGCGGAGCTTGCCTCCGCCCGCCTCACTCGCGGTGGCAGAGTTTTCGGAGGTTGGAGCGAGAGGGAGCAAAGTGGCGGCGCAATTACGGGGAGGGAATTAAGAGCAGCGTGTGCACGCGGGCGGATTGTTCAGCGGCATCGGAGAAGTGCGAGTGGATAGGGCGGCCGGCGTACCACTCGGGAAATTCGTCTTTATAATTTGGGCTAAGGTACTGGCCGGATTCGCCAGCGGTGATTTCCAGCAGGGAATTGTCCCAATCTGAAAGATCTGCCACGAAGCGCATCGAGGGGCCGTGCGTGCGTGTCATTGCTTTTACGGTGAAGACGTCGCCGGACTGGGGAAGCGGGCCGATGCTGAAGAGGTCGCGGAGAATGCTGATGCGGCCCAGGGGATGATAGATCGTGAGCGCATTGAGCGCGCCTAAGTTCCACGCGGAGGAATCGGAATTGTGTGTTGCCGCGGCCAAATGCCCTACGGCATCGTCGGCGGAATGAATCAGCAATTCGTCGTAATTGCGATAGCCTTGTGGAAGCCAGTTCGCGGGGCGTTCGCGGAGGAGCCAGTCTACGAAACATGCGGAACGCCAGGAGTAGCGGTCGGTGTCGTCGCCTAGATAAGAGGACAGGACATTGTTCAGAAATGCTTCGCGCGTGGCGAGTACGAAGGGATCTTCAACGGAAGTTGCGTCGGCGCGGCCGTCCCAACTGGGGAGCCGGGCCAGGAGATCGCGTGTGCGCGTGTCCTGCGGCAGCGCGGCGCGGGAGGCTTGCACCAGTGCGGCGGCCAGGCGCTGATTGGGGATGCTCAAGACATCATTCTGAAATGCGTTCATGTCCGCGGGCGTGAGATTATTTTTCGCGGCGAGTAGATCGTAGATGCGCTCGGCGCGCCAAGGCGCAGCCCAGCGGTCGGTGATGTAGTGAGGATAGCCGGGGCCGACGACGCGGGCGTTGGCCGTGGCAATGATGCCGCCGGGCGGATTGAAAACTTGCGGCAATTCATCGAACGGAATATAGCCGGCCCATCCGTAATCGTCGGTATCGCCGGGGACGGGGACGGAGCCGTCACCTTTTTTGCGGAGGGGAATTCTCGCGGCAACGATGAAGCCGATGTTGCCGCCCACGTCGGCGTAAACGGCATTCTGCGCGGGGCCGGCTACATTGCGCAGTGCGTCCTTGAATTGTTGCCAATTTTGCGCGCGGCCCATCAGGAGATAGGAGTTGCCGAGACCACCGGGTTGGAGCGCGGTCCACTGGAGCGCGTAGCCGGTGTTGCCATCGCGCTGGACGACGGGGCCGTGACGCGTAGTGATGACATCCAGTTGTTGCGCAGACTCGCCCCGGATTTTTATCTGCTCCGTGCGGACGTCGGCCTTGAGCCATTGGCCGTTGGCGCGATAGTTTTCAGGATTCGCGGTGTCAAACGTCTCGATGTAGAGGTCCTGCACGTCGGCGCCATCGTTCGTGAAGCCCCAGGCGATGCGATCGTTGTGGCCGATTACGACCAGCGGCTCACCGGGGAGCGTGACGCCGGCGAGATTCCAGCCGGGAGCGGTGAGATGCACGGCGTACCAGATGTCGGGCATGGAAAGTTCGAGATGGGGATCGTTGGCTAGGATGGGTTTGCCGGTGGCCGTGTGCGCGCCACTAACGACCCAATTGTTGCTGCCGGTGCCGGCGCGGACGTCTTCGTTATTCTCATCGGAACCGGCGACGAAGGCGAACGCTTCGGCTTCGGCGCGGGAGGCAGGGGGATTGGCGGGCGTCGCGGAAGCCATAATGGACGGCGATGAAAGCGCATCGCTCGTCATGGTTGGTGCGGAGGGATGTGGTGGCGCACTCTCGGGCGCGCTGGACGGCGTTGCGCCGCCGACGATGATGCGATCGTCCGGCGAATCTTGCGAGAAGAGTTGCGCGGCGCGGTCAGGGCCAACTTTTTGCGTGACCCAGGCGCGATCGATTTCCTGCGGCCAGGTATTCGAGAGTGTGCGGCACATGTAACCCACGATGGCGAGAGAATCGGCGGGTGTCCAAGGGCGCGGCTTGTAGCCTAGCGCGACAAATTCCCACGGCAAGCGATTCTGGTGCGCGGCGATGAAGGCGTTGACGCCGCGAGCGTATGCTTCAAACAGCGGGCGGCTATCGGGGTCGAGCGCGGCGGCGTCGCGCTCCGCGTCTTGCTTTATGCCATAGGTGCGAAAGAGACGATCACTCGAAAGCGCGAGGTCACCGGGCCCTGCGCCGACCACTTCGGAGATTTCGCCTTCGCCGACACGCCGCAGAACATCCATTTGCCACAGGCGATCCTGCGCGGTGACGTAGCCTTGCGCCATGGCCATGTCTTCGAGCGAGCCCGCGGTGATGTGCGGGACGCCCCAGGCGTCGCGATCTACGCGCACTTGCGACGTGAGGCCGGGGACTTCAGCTGTGCCGTCGAGTTGCGGCAGCGCGCGATGCGCAATCCACCAGGCGTCGGCCACGGCGCCAATTAGGATCGCGAATACCCCGGCCAGCAGGGCGATCAAGATTTTGCGTAACTCGCGAATGGTGAACCGCCTCCGCGAGAGGAAGTCTAGCGCGAACGGTCCGTGAAGTTCAGCGAAAAAGGGTCAGGGGAGTGGGGAGCGGTGCCGCCCGCAATTGCACAATGACATTCATGAATGACACAGACTAGAATCGAGCGTACATGCTGAATTCAGCTCGCCTGTCTTGCGTTGATGCGCCGGTGCGGCAACCATGATTGGTCTGCGCCTGCTGGCGATTCTCGCGCTTGTGCTGATCAATGGATTTTTCGCCGCGGCGGAATTTTCCTTGGTGGCGGTGCGGCTTTCGCGCGTGCGGCAATTGGTGGAGCAGGGGAATGCGCGGGCGCGCGTGGTGCAGGTGCTGCTGGGGCGGCTCGACCGCGTCGTCTCGGGCGTGCAGGTGGGAATCACGCTGACAAGCCTGGGGCTTGGCGCGTTGGGTGAGTTGACGCTGGCAGCCCTGCTGCGACCGATACTGGATTGGTTGCCGGGGCGGCCGGCGGTGATCGTGTTGCATGCGATGTCGCTCGTGCTGGCTTTCGCGCTGCTGACGGTGCTGCATGTGGTGCTGGGCGAGTTGGTGCCGAAATCGCTGAGCTTGCAGCGCGCGGAGCGCGTGGCGCTTCTGGTGGCGCTGCCGTTCGCTGCCTATCTGAGGACGTTTCGCTGGGCGATCGACGCGCTCGACGGCGCGAGCCGGATGATCATGCGCGGACTCGGATTCGAGACGACGTATAGCCACACCGTGGCCCATTCGGCGGAAGAGCTGGAGATTCAGGTCCGTCAGGCGCGCGAGCGGGGATTGCTCGCGCCGGGCGAAGAGAAATTCGTCTTGAGCGCGATTCAACTTGGGCAAGTGCGCGTGCGCGAAATCATGGTGCCGCGGCCGGACATGCACGTGCTGCCGATCGAATCCAGCCTCGAGGATGTGATGCGGGTATTTGCGACGACGCAGCGCTCGCGCCTTCCGGTGTACGAAGGCACCGTGGATCATCTCGCGGGCTACGTTCACATCAAGGATATGCTCTGGGTGTTGCTGGATCGCGAGCGACGCGTTGAAGAGGGTTTGCCAGTGCCGGACTTTGATTTGCGCCGAGTCTTGCGCGACATTCGCATCGTGCCGGAGAGCAAGCCGGCGGTGGAGCTGCTCTCTGAATTGCGCGAGCATCGCACGGGCATCGCAGCGGTGGTCGATGAGTATGGGAGCATCCTGGGTCTGGTGACGCTGGAAGATTTGCTCGAACAGGTGGCAGGTGAAATTCACGACGAGTTCGACGTGGTGGAGCGGCCGCAAGTGGTGGGACAAGGCGCGGACGCGGCGATGATTTTTGACGCGTCGCTGCCGGTGCGCGATCTTGAGACGCAGTACAACATCGCGCTGCCAGAGGATCCCGCGTACACCACCGTGGGCGGATTCGTGCTGAATCAACTGCAATTCATTCCGCGCGGCGGCGAGACCTTTGAATTCGGCGGAAATCGCTTTACCGTGATCGAGATGGACCGGCGCCGCGTGGCGCGCGTGAAAATCGAGCGATTGAAACTCGCAGCCCTGGATGCGCCCGCTGGGGACGCGGCTGCGTCTATGCCGAAAGGGGCGGATGGTCGCTGATGAATTTACTGAAGAAATTCATGCGCCGCCTGTTGTACACGATTCCGGCCATCTGGCTGATTCTGACAATGGTTTTCCTTCTGATTCACATCGTGCCCGGTGATCCGGTGCAGCAGATGCTGGGTGAGGACGCGCGCGCGGAAGACATCGGGCCGCTGCGCCATGCACTGGGCCTCGACGTGCCGATTTGGACGCAATACGAGCGGTATCTTTCCGGACTTGTGAAGGGCAACTGGGGAGAATCGTTTCATTTCAGCCGGCCTGTGTTTGCGATTGTGCTGGAGCGTTTTCCGGCGACGCTCGAGCTCGCGATTGCAGCATTGCTGGTGTGTTTGCTAATCGCGATACCTGCCGGAGTTTATTCGGCGCGGAAGCGGGGAAGCACGGGCGACCGCGCGACCGCGGTCTTCACGCTGCTGGGCTTGTCGGTGCCGAACTTTGCGCTCGGCCCTTTGCTGATTCTGCTTTTCTCGATCGAGATCGGTTGGCTGCCTGTCTCGGGACGCGGCGGATGGGGGCATCTCGTGCTGCCCGCGGCGACGCTGGGAGCGGCGCTCGCGGCGATCCTGACGCGCATGGTGCGCGCGGCGATGATCGAGGAATTGTCGAGCGATTACATCCGCACAGCGCGCGCCAAAGGTTTATCTGAGCGTGCGGTGCTGTTTCGCCACGCGTTTCCGAACGCGCTGGTGCCGATCATAACCGTGATCGGATTGCAATTCGGATCGCTGCTCGCGGGCACGATTGTCACCGAGACGATTTTTTCGTGGCCGGGGATCGGGCGACTAGCCGTGCAGGCGATCGCCACGCGGGACTACCCACTGTTGCAGGGATGCATTCTGGTCATTGCGCTCTCGTACGTATTTGTAAATTTGCTGACGGATCTAGTTTATTCCTGGGTGGACCCACGGGTGCGCGTGCAATGAGCCGCAAATCGTCATTCGGATCTTTTTGGAAGCGAAGCGCGCTGGGCCGCTGGGGGCTTGTCGTGACGGCGCTGCTGTTGCTCACCGCTCTGTTTGCGCCGTGGCTCGCGCCACGCGATCCCTCCGCGCAGGATTTGCCGCACCGTCTGGCGTCGCCGAGTGCGGCGCACTGGTTCGGCACGGACGAGCTGGGGCGCGACATAGTGTCGCGCACCATTTACGGCGCCCGCGTATCGATGTTGGTGGGTGTATCGGTCGTGGCGGGAGCGGGCCTCGTGGGTCTGGCGATCGGTGCGCTCGCGGGCTACATCGGCGGCGCGTTTGACAGTATCGTGAACATCGTGCTCATCAACGCATTTTTATCTTTTCCAGGAATATTGCTGGCGATTGCGCTGGCGGCGTTTCTTGGACCAGGCGTGGGAAAGGTGATTCTCGCGCTGATAGTGACGGGCTGGGCGGGCTATGCGCGGCTGGCGCGCGCGCAAGTCCTGAAAGTGAAAGAGATGGAATTTATCGCGGCGGCGCGTTCGCTGGGCGCGAGCAATACGCGCATTTTGTTGCGGCACTTGTTGCCGAACACGATTCAGCCGGTGTTGATTCAGGCGACGATTGGCATGGCGGGCGCGATTCTCGCGGAATCCACGCTGAGTTTTCTCGGGCTGGGTGTGCTCGCCCCGACGCCGAGTTGGGGCGCGATGCTGAACGATGCGCGCAATCATTTGTTCGATGCACCGCACCTGGTGATTTTCCCGGCGCTGGCGATTATGGCGGCGGTGCTGGCGTTTAATTTGTTGGGGGACGCACTACGCGACTGGCTCGACCCGCGCACGCGATCGTTCTTGATAACGCAAGATTTGACGCGGCAGTAGGACAGGCATTCCTGCCTGTCCCTCCCGACTGCGCAACTCGAGGAGTGGGCGGAGACAAGCTCCCGCCATGGCGGCCAGGCCGCCCCTACGGCGGAAACACCGCCCCTCAGAATTTGTGGGGAAGCTCAGGCTATGCGGTGGGTATTTCGAGCGTGACTTCGGCGCCTCGCGCCACGCCCAGCGTGCGCGCGGCGTTGCCTTTGTTCACCGCGATTTCGAGA
>Ga0181523_10002218_pt1 | contig 19313 bp, 14 predicted proteins | sample PEATcosm2014_Bin_43_FD_119752 | JGI IMG/M metagenome (GOLD analysis project Ga0181523, IMG submission 119752) | Peatland microbial communities from MTU Mesocosm Facility, Houghton, MI, USA - PEATcosm2014_Bin05_30_metaG | ecosystem: Environmental > Terrestrial > Soil > Wetlands > Peat | place...
ACCGCCACCGCGAGCACCGCGTCGACGCGGTCGTCGGCGGCCACCTCCTGCACGCAGGCACGGAAGGTATCGGTCGTCACCACCGGGCTGGTGTCCACCGGCCCGGTCACCACCGCACCGGCCGGCAGCAGCCCGCGCAGCGCGCGCCGTGTCGCCGCGCCGAGCGTGACGACCTGCAGGCCGTGGTCGGCGCAGGCGTCGGCGGCCAGCGCGCCCGCGCCGCCGGCATTGGACACGATCGCGACCCGGTTGCCTGCCGGCAGCGGCTGGCAGGCCAGCAGCGCGGCAGTATCGACAAGCTCGCCGAGACTCCTCGTGGCGATGACACCGGCCTGGCCGAACATGGCCTCCTGGCTGATCAGCGGCGTCGCTGCCGCCGCGGCGTGCGAGGCCGCGCGGTGGCCCGCCGGGGACCGGCCGCCGACGATAGTCAGCACCGGCATCCGCTGCGCGACCCGGCGGGCCATGCCGGCGAACTTGCGCGGGTTGCCGAAAGACTCCACGTACAGGACTGCTAGCTGAGTCACCTCATCCTGCGCCCACCAGGTCAGCATGTCAGTAGGGGACACGTCGTACTTGTCGCCGGCCGACGCGAAGGAGGACACGCCGATACCCAGCCTGGACATCTGCTCGAGCAGCGCGATCCCCACGCCGCCGGACTGCACGACCAGGCCGGCCACACCGCGGACCGGGTGGCTAGCGGCGAAGGTCGCGTCGAGGCCAATCCAGGGCACGATCACGCCGAAACAGTTGGGCCCGACCAGCCGCATGCCATACCGCCGGCAGACGGCCAGCAGTTCCGCGCCCGCCGCGCCCAAGCCGGAAGTTATCACGATGAGGGCCCCGGCCCCGTGGCGGCCGCATTGGGCCGCCACCTCGGGCACCGCAGACGGCGGCACCGCGATCACCGCCAGGTCCACCGGCCCGGGCAGGTCGTCGACGGACGCCACGCAGGGCACGCCCTCCATGGTCCGGGCGTGCGGATTGACCGCATAGACGGGCCCGGTGAAGCCGCCGGTCACGATGTTGCGCAGGATGGCCCGGCCGACTGTACCACCGCGCTGGCTCGGGCCCACCACGGCGACCGATCGCGGCCGCAGCAGCGGAAGCAGGCTCGCCACGTCGGCCCGGCTTTCCCTGCTGGCCACTGTCTCCAGGTAATTGCCCAGCCGGTAATTGTCGTGGTCGGGCAGGGGGAAGGTCAGCTCGACCACGCCGCCGGATATCCGCCGCTTCGCGGGCAGGCCGGCATCCGCGAATACCCGCAGCATCGCCGAGTTCTCCGCCAGCGTCTCGGCGGTGAACGCTTTCAGGTCGCGCTGCCGGGCCAGCCAGACCAGGTGCTCGAGCAGCAGGCTGGCGACGCCGCGGCCGTGCATGTCATCAGGCACGGCGAACGCGACCTCCGCGACGCCGGGCTTCCCGGCCAGCTCGTAGGCGGCGACGCCGACCAGCCGGTCGCCCTGCCAGGCCAGCAGCGCCGCATGGTCCGAATCCGGCTCGCGGCAGATCCGCTTGGCTTCCCACTCGGCCGCGCCCGGGCTCATGCTGAAAAACCGCAGGTACATGTTTTCCGGTGCCATGGCCGCGTGCATCGCGCGAACCGCCTCATGGTCCTGCCGACGGGCGGGCCTGACCTCCACCGTGCTGCCGTCGGTCAGCAGCGCGTACGTGTCCGCGGGCGGGGTCGTCACCGGGCCGCTCCCGTGGCCGCCGGCACAGCGATTACCGGGCACTGCGCGGGCCCGTGGCAGGCCGCCGGTCGCCGCCCCGAAGGCCTTGCGCGCGATCTCGTCGCATTCACAGCACACCTCAGCTGAACTGAAATACTCCCGCATCCGACCAGGCCAGGTGATTATCCGGACAGGGGCTTAAGTCCTCACCCAAACCCTGGGTACTCTCAGCGAGCGGAGCTCAGTGGGGCCCCCGCGGCGACGCCGTGGCGGACGATTGCAGCGCGGTCAGCCCCCGTCCACCGTGGCCGCACTGCGCGCCGGTTATCCGGTCCAGATTGACCCCGCGGCCCGCTGAAACCGGTCAGGTTTCTCCCGCTTCGGACACCGGCCACCACCCGGCGCCCGGCTCTTCGTCGGGCTTCCGTCCCAGCGCCGGGTCGGCGACCGCGTCCGCCACGCTTTCCGCCAGCGATTGGATCGTGCCCGCCGCGAGCCGTCCCAGCAGGGCCCGGTCCAGCACCTCCCCGGTCCGCCCGAAGGGCGGCCGGTACGAGGCGTCGAGGCGGATTCGCGTCTGGCCCCCGCCGTCGCCGGTCAGGGTCAGGTCCGCGTCCAGTACCGGGAACAGCTCACCGCTCGTCCCCGTTGCCTCCCACCGCAGCGGCATCGTGACCAGATCATCCCGCCGGACCGGCTCAGTGAACTGCACGCGGACGAGCTTTGACAATCCGCGCACCCCGCCGAACGGCCCGACCCGCAGCTCGGCCACCTGGCCGCCCAGGTAGGCGGTCTCGGACGCGGACCGCAGCGCACCGCGGTTGACGAAGTGGGCCAGCCGCGCGGCCGCGATCTCGAACCGCACCGCAACGGTGACCTCATGGGCGGCAAACACGGACCTACAATGCCCGCTGGAGCCCCAATCGCTCAGGGACCAACGTCCTGCCCACTACCGACAAAGGGCCGCCGGCGCCCGCGAAGCCCTCATCGCAGAAACAGTCCTGGCGACCTGCGTCAAGGACATTTCTCCGGGTGCCTGTGTATCAACCGGCCGGAAGTTTCCTCTGTAGGGCTAGGAATGTCCTGGCCGGCCACACTCCGCGGAACGAAAAATGACCCTCAAGCATGGCTGGGTAGAAAGGCCTCATGGTGACCAGCTCATGGCCGGCCGGAGCCATCGCCGGGCTGGCGAACCGCGCGCGACGTCCTGCACCATCTGCTTGCCTGATGATCCTGGGAGTTGAATGATGCGAGCATGGCCAGCACCGCCGGGTTCGCCGCCACTGCGTTCGCGAAGGACGGTTATGCGTGACGATCCGGCCGTCATAGATCTCGTCGCCCGCGCCCGCGACGGGGACCAGCACGCCTGGGACGAGATCGTCGACCGGTATGCCCCGCTCGTCTGGTTCATCTGCAAGCGCTACCAGCTGAGCCAGGCCGACGTCGACGACGTTGGGCAGACCGTGTGGCTCCTGCTGGTCGAGAAGCTCGGGGATCTCAGGCAGCCGGCCGCGCTGCCCGGATGGCTGTCCACCACCACTCAGCGTGAATGCCTGCGCGTGCTGCGGGCGGCGAGCAGATACGACCACTCCGAGTTGCCGGAAGCCAGCCAGATGTCCCGGGACGAACCCGCCGAGATGATCGAAGAGGAGATCATCGCCGCGGAGATGAGCGCCGCGCTGCGGGTGGCCTTTGCCGAGCTTCCCGAGCACTGCCAGCGGCTGCTGTCGATGATGATTAGCGACCCCCCGCTGCCTTACGCGAAGATCAGCTCCGCCTTGTCGATCTCCGTGGGGAGCATCGGCCCGCAGCGGGCGCGCTGCCTGGGCCGGTTGCGGCGTTCTGCGGCCCTGGCCGCCTTCAGCGACAGGTTGCTGGAAGACGCGGAAGGCCACGGCCCCGCGCCTGCGAATGAGATGGGAGGCGGGCGGGGTGCCTGATGTCTGGACCGACGATCAGCTGCTGGCAGTGCTGAAGGAGTCGCTGCGGATCCAGCGCGACGTCCCGGCAGAATTTGCCGAGGCCAGCAAGAACGCGTACGCATGGCACAACATCGATGCGGAGCTGGCCCAGCTCACCTACGACTCGCTGGAGGACCGCGCTCCCGCGCTCACCGTGCGGTCGGAGACCGCGTCGATCCGCGCGCTCACCTTCACCTCGGACCATCTGACCATCGAGATGGAGGTCAATGCGGACTCGCTGCTCTGCCAGCTGTTCCCGACCGGCGAGGCCACGATCGAGCTGCAGACGCGCGCGGGGATCATCGCCTCCATCCAGGCCGACGAGGTGGGGTGCTTTGCCATCCGCCCGATCCCGGCCAGTCCTTTCCGGTTGCGCTGCCGCACCACTGATGGCACCAACGTCGTGACGGGGTGGATCACCCTGTGACCGGGACCTGTCATACCAAGTTCGGTTAGAACGAAAGACAGCTCACGTCTGGTCATGCGGCGCCGAAGGCCACGTAGGCGCGTGCTGCCACGTACAAGCACAGGTCATCCAGACTGCTCAGCCGTGCGTCTCGCAGTGCCTGCGCCGCCGTCGCTCCGCTGGCGAGTCGCTCATGCAGGGCGAGGGAGAGCCGCACGGTGGCCGCGTCGTTCACCGTGGCCACCGGGGCGAGCACTCCGGCGGTGCCGAGCGGCCCGAGTGCGGCGATCAAGCCGAGCAACTCGTCGGCTCCGGCTGGAGCCGTCACTCCCGAGTCGCAGCACGAAAGCACGAGCCGGTAGGGTGCGCGCCCGAGCCGCTGCAGGTCGTGCACGGTCAATGGCCCATCCTCCATAAGGAGCGAGGAGAAGAGCGGATTATCCGCACGGAAGGTCCCGTGCGCCGCAATGTGCGCCAGCCAGCGGCCCTCCAGCGAAGTAAGCACCTTTTCTGCCGTGGCCATCCCGGCGGTGAGGACTTCCGCGTTCGCGTAGCGATCAGCCAGCGCTGCCGCTTCGGCCTGGGCTCCCTGCAGACCGGGACCCGCCACCACAGTGACCGTGCGGTCGGCCGGCGGCTCGATCCGTTGCCCCTGCAGCCACGCCATCGCTGAGGGAGCGATGGTGACAGCCCGACCGGCCAGGGCGGGCAGCAGCCCCCACGGCACGGGATGCAGTGCGGCCGGCGGCACTATGACGACCGGGCCATCACCGAGGTCGTCCGCGGCCGCAGCCAGGAGCTGCTCCTGCAAACGGACGCCGAATTTATCCAGCATGGCCAAAACAGCCTGCGTCGGCTCTGACCTGATGCCCCGCCCTGTGTCGTTCGCCGGTTCCGGCCTCGTGCGACGGGCGAGCCGCCGCAGCGCGAAGCGGCTGAACTCGGCGTCACGTACGGCGGTCTCCCAGGTCCCGGCGACGTGCTGGCGAACACCGGCTGACGTGGCGACGAGGACATGCAGGCGGCCGTCAAACTGGATGATTTCGACGAGCCGGGTTTCCCCGAGTACCGCCAGAATCTCGTCGATATCGAGGTGCTGGGCGTGGGTTTCCGCCGCGGTGCCGGAGGTTCGCAGCACGTGGCGCCGTACCTCGTCTTCGACGCGCCGCCGTTCCCGCTCCAGCGCGCCGGACGGGCGGCCTTCAATTCTGGCCTGGTTGAGATGGCGCGTGATCTGCCGCAGTATCGCAAGCTCGGCAGCAAACCCGGCGTCATCTGGGGGGTGTACCGGGGGGATCGCGAAGGTCCTCCCGCGCCAGCGTTCGGTCCACCGCAGCAGCATGCGGGGGTCATCGGCCGCCAGTGCCTGCCGGACAGCGATCTTGGTCAGCGCGGCGCCGTGTGAAGTCGCGGCCGCCCGCATCTCGACCGCTCCCAATGTGAGCTGGTATGCGTCGAGGACCTGCAGGCCACGCTCGCAGGCTTCGAATACTGCTCGTCGGCTCCCGGCCGCTTCGGCACGCAGAGCCGCCGCGTGCCAGCCGATTATCCGGTTCAGCGCTGATCCACGAGACCGGGCCCGGGCCGTCCTCAGCAGGTGCGGCTTGGCGGCTGCTGCGTCCCCGAGGGCGAGCGCGACCTGTGCGGTGAGCAGGTGTGCCTCGACCGCCTCGGCCACCCGGTGCCGGTCGGCCGCACCGGCCAGAACGGCGGCGTCGCCCAGGAGACGGCGGCTCCGTTCACCGGAGGTGTAACGTGCGCGGACAATCGTGAGCCGCGCGAGCGTCTCCCCGCGGCCGCGCCCCTGCCGCCGGAAGAGCCGAACCGCCTCAGTGGCGTACGCTCTGGCGAGCTGGGGGTCGCCGGCGGCCAGAGCGGCCTCCGCCGCGCGCACCAGAGCGTCGGCCCGGTAGGCCGCTGCGGCGCCCTCGGCCCGCAGCAGGCCGACCGCCTCCTGCCCGTGCCGAAGGGCGTCGTCATGCAGACCCACGGCCAGCAATGCCGAGCAGCGGACTTCCGGCAACTCCGCCGGCCGCACCCCGGCCTCGGCGTACATCTTTTCCGCGGCGTCGTAGTGCGCGAGCGCCTCGGGAATCTTCCCGTAGAGCGACGCCACCAGGCCGCGGTTGCTGCGCACATTGGCCGCGTCGAACGTCCGGCCAGCGCCGGTCAGCAAGGCTTCTGCCCGGGTGAGAGCATCCCCGGCACGGGGGGCGTCGCCGCGATCGATGAGCGCAAAGCCGAGATTGTTCAGTGCCCGGGCCTCCCAGACGCCGTCGCCCGCGGCACGGAGCGTCCGCGCCGCGCGCCGGAACTCCGCGATGGCCTCGCTGGTGTGGCCGAGGATCCCCAGCAGGTTTCCGCGGCGCAGCCTGACCCGCGCTGCCGTGACGCCCGATGCCATGCGCAGCGCCGCATCCAGGTGGCGGAGCGCCTCCTTGCTGCGGCCCGCGCAGGCCAAGGTGATGCCGAGACTCGCCTCGACGTCGGCCCTTCGCTCGTCCCCGCACAAGGCGGCCGCGGCCAGTGCCGCGCGGAGGTAGCGGACGGCCTGGGCAACATCACCCATTTCCCGGGTCGCGATGCCGAGGGCTTGCCCAGCATACGAGCGGACGTACGGGTCGCGGTTGGCCGCCAGCACGCGCTGCGCCACCCGCGCAGTGTCCCGGGGGCGGGAAAGCGCACGCAGCGGCAGATCCTCGACCGCGCCTTCCCGGGCCATTTCGGCGGAGGACATGTCATGCTTTTCCCCCCCCGGCATGCACCAAGAGTAAAGAATGTAAAGCGATACGGATAGGGACTTTTGGTCCGGTAGAGGTAGAGAATGAGCTGGAATCGGTGCGTATCGGGGCATTCGCTAAGAGGAGGGTCATGTCTGAGAACGGGGACGGATTCGGGACATCCGCTGCGAGTGAGCGTGCCCGCGAGGCTGCCCTCCGGCGGCTGGTTCCCGAAGTGCGGACGGCGCTGAACAACGCTCCTGACGTGCGTGCCTGGCCGCCGAGCTGGGACGACGACGAGCGGGTCGACTACTTCTACCACAGCAGCTCCGTGCTGACCCGCGACCGCGACCTCCCGCGTGTGCGGGACGTACTCCGCGAGCTGGGCGCATGGCGCGACGAGGGCGGGGACACTCTGATCGGAGGCGTAACCCGGCTCGGCGTAAACGTCCGGGAGTCGCAGCACACGCCGGACGTCGTCGAGGACCTCGACCGCCGGCTCGGCGCCGGCGTGGCCACAGTGGATCATGCGTTTGTCGTCACCGGTTACCTCCACTGCCCGGCCACCGAACCCGAACCGGTCATCACTCCTGCCGCGGCGGCGGATCCTGTGGTCGTTCGCGATGCGCTCTGGCCTAGCGTGGGCGACCCGTCAGCCGGGCGTGACGTCGGGGTGTCCGTTGTGGACACCGGCCTGCTGTCCGGGGCGAGCGCCTGGGCCCCCTGGATCGAGGGCGTACGACCGGATACGAGCGCGGACATCGAGGACCCGGACCAGATCAAGATCAACGCCATAGAACACGAAATAGTCGGTTTCGCCGATCCGTACGCCGGCCACGGCACGTTCATATCGGGTGTGATCCGCTGCATCGCCCCGGCCTCCGACATCGTGGTGGAGCGCATCCTCGGAGTCGCGGGCTTCGCCCGGGAGTCCCGCCTCACCCAGCAGATTCACGATGCCCTGGCACGCTCACCCGACATCATCAGCATGTCCGCTGGTTGCTACACCCGGAAGAACGTACCCTCCCTCGCCTTCCAGACCCTCTGGGAAGAGCGCCTGAGCCAGGTTGGCGGCGTCGTCCTCGTGGCCGCCGCGGGCAACCAATCGGCGACCACTCCCTTCTGGCCAGCCGCGTTCCCGTGGTGCGTCGGCGTCGGCTCGATGACTCGCGACGGGCAGCGCCGCTCTTGGTTCAGCAACCACGGGGCGTGGGTCGACGTTTACGCGCCGGGTGAAGAAATCGTCAACGCCTACGCCCACATGAAGTACAAGACGATCGTGGACGGCGAAGTCCGGGACACCTCCGCGGGCATCGTCGAGTGGAGTGGCACGTCATTTTCCACCCCGATCGTCACCGGGCTCATCGCGGCCCGGATGTCGCGTACTGGTGAGAACGCACGACAAGCTGCGGACGCGCTGCTGGCCGCCGCCCGTAGCCAATTCCGCCCGGGCATCGGGCCTCGCCTCTTCCCCTGACCGCCTCTGTACCAAAGTGCCGCCCCCTCGTCGGCTCCTGCCCCTGGTCAGCAGGTCGGCGACATTGCCGCACCCGTCGCATTGAGCCCAAACGCGACCACAAAGGCATGGTCCCCGGCCGGAGATGCAGGGGGTCACGGCGACGGGGCTGCGGTGTTCTGGAGGTAGCGCAGGACAGCCAGCACGCGCCGATTGTCGTCGTGGTCCATCGGCAGGTCGAGCTTCCCGAAGATGTTGTTGATGTGCTTGTCGATGGCCTTGTCGGTCACGAAGAGCTTGGCCGCGATGGCCGCGTTGGACCGGCCCTCCGCCATCAGCGCCAGGACCTCGCGTTCCCGCGCCGTCAGCCGCCCGATCGGCTCGCGCCGCTCGGGCCGGGACAGCAGCGCGGCCACCACCTTCGGGTCCAGCACGGTCCCGCCGGCCGCCACCCGCCGGACCGCGTCCACGAAGGTCTGCACGTCCGCGACCCGGTCCTTGAGCAGGTAGCCGATCCCCTCGGAGCCCGACAGCAACAGCTCGCGTGCGTAGAGCTGCTCCACGTACTGGCTGAGCACCACGACGGGCATTCCCGGGCGCCGGGAACGGGCCTCGATCGCGGCCACCAGCCCCTCGTTGGTGAACGTGGGCGGCATGCGGACATCAACGATGGCCACATCGACCGGCTGCCCGGCCAGGACGGCGGCCAGCGCGACCGGGTCGGCGACCTCCGCCACGACGTCGAACCCGTGCGCCCGCAGCAGCCGGCTCAGGCCGTCCCGCAGCAGCGCTAGGTCTTCGGCGATGACAACTCGCACGGCACCTCCATCGTGACCGTGGTGGGACCGCCCGCGGGGCTGCTGACCGTCACGCCGCCGTCGAAGGACTCCAGCCGCCGACCCACCCCGCGCAGGCCGGTACCGCCGTCGATGCTGGCTCCGCCCGCGCCGTTGTCGCCGACCACGACCGACAGCACGCCGGCCTGGTGCCGCAGGTCCACCCAGGCCGCCGTGGCGCTGCTGTGCTTGATCACGTTGGCCAGGCACTCGGCGGCGGTGAAGTAGGCCGCCGACTCCACCGGCGCCGGGGCGCGCCCGGCCAGGCCGCCCGTGACGGTCACCGGGACGGCGATATCGAGGGCCAGCGCGCGGATCGCCCCCTCCAGGCCCCGGTCGGCGAGCACCGGCGGCTGGATCCCCTGCATCACCGTCCGCAGGTCGTCGAGGGCGGCCAGCGTCGTGGACCGGGCCTCGGTCAGCAGTTCGGCCAGCAGATCCGGATCGGTCGTCCGCAGCGTCTCGGCCAGCCCGAGGCTCATCGCCACCGACACCAGCCGGGCCTGCGCGCCGTCGTGCAGGTCGCGCTCGATCCGCTGCAGCTCGCCGGCCTGGATGTCGAGAGCGCCGCGGCGGGTGCGGGTCAGCACGTCCACCCGGTCGGCCAGCGCCTGTTCCCGCGCGTTCGGCCGGTACCGCACGAAATAGGCGTGCACGCTGAGCACGAGCGCCAGGCCCAGGATCGGCCAGGCCGGCCAGAAGTACCCCAAGCCGGACAGCAGCCAGATGGCCAGGAGCAGGACTCCGAGCGCAAACGAGACCGCCGCGTGCACCGACAGGAGGCGCCTGCCCTTCGGCGCGCGCAGGCCCCAGCGAACCGCTCCCTGCAGGGCCAGCGGGACCGCCAGCGCGAACCACAACCATCCGGGCCAGAAATAACCGAAACCGGTGGCCGCCCAGCCCAGGCCGGCCGCGAGCCCGATGGCCGCGGACAGGAAGACCTCGAACCTGTAGACGGCGTGCCAGCGCGCGTACCACGGCCGTCCGCTGACCGCGTGGGTGTCGGCGCTCACCCATCCGACGATAAACGACCACCGGGCGGTGAGCGATTTCTGCCTTGTCCCTGTCTCAAAAGGGGGGTTAACCCCCTCCGCATGACGGGTGACACTGCCATGGCCCGGGGCCCGCCCCTCGTCCTAGCGTTAATGGTGATCGAGACCCGGCCGCGCGGAATACCCCTCCGGGGGCGGGATGTTCGGTGAACTATCTGAACGGGGGACTTCAGTGACAGCGATCCTGGCGGCCCTGATCGCCGCGGTGCTCTACGGGACCGGTGCCGCGCTGCAGCAGCACCAGGCCGCCGCGGCGCCGGACATGTCGGCGGGCCGCCCGTCCCTCCTGCTGCTGCTGCTGATGCGCCGCCCGTGGTGGCTGCTGGGCATCGTGGGGGAGTTCGGCGGATTCGCCATCCACGCCGTCGCGCTGCGCTCCGGCCCGCTGGCGATCGTGCAGATGCTGACGGCTTCCTCGCTCATCTTCAGCGTGGCCACCGTGCGCGTGTGGTCGGGCCGGCGGCTCGGCTGGATGACCTGGGCCGCGTGCCTCGCGGTCATCGCGGGAATCGGCGCGTTCGTGGCCCTGACCGCGCCTAGCCTCCCCCGTGGCCACGGCGGGCCGCACCACGCCGGTCTCGCCGCCGCCGCCCTGGGCCTCGGTGCGGTGCCGTTCGCCGTCACCGGCCTGGCCGCGGCCGGCCGCCGCCGGGCGATCCTGCTCGCGATGGCCGCCGGGCTCGCCGACGCCGGTATCGCCGTGACCACCATGGCCTTTACCCACGTCCTCGGCCACGGGCTGACCGGCGTTGTTACCTCCTGGCCCAGCTACGCTCTGATGCTAGGCGGTCCCTGCTCGCTCCTTCTCACGCAGACCGCCTACCAGGTTGGCCGGCCGATGATCACACTGCCCGCCGTTACCGTTGTCACCCCGATGGCCAGCCTGGCCGCTGGCGCTGGGCTGCTGGGGGAGACGGCCCGGCTGAGCGCGGCGGGCGCCGTCGCGGTCGGGTTCGCGGTGCTCGTCACCGCCGCCGGCCTGGCCACCCTGGCCCGGATCGCGGCGCATCCGGAGCCCGCACGCGGCCCCCGCCAGCCGGAGCGCCGCGGGTCCGTTCGCTGGCCCGGCAGTTCCTGGCCGGAGCGTGCATCCCGGCCGCTGGGAACATCACCTTCTGGACCTTCCCGGTGTGGGACCGGCCCGACGCGCCGCAGTCGGTTCCCCAGCCGGCTGATCATCGCGTCGCTTGCCACTAGAAGGCCGAACGGGCCCGAACGGGCCCGGCTGGGAGCATGGCCGCGGTCCGGGCCGCGACCTCCTGACCCGGTCCCAGCCGGGGCCGTACCGCCGATTCAGGTCGCTCCGTTATGGTTCGCGGTCTCGCCGGCCCGCGCCGTGGGGTAGGGGTGGTTCGGCAGGCCGTACCACGGGTCCTCGGTGCGCGAGCGGTGCGGCGTCCGGCCCCGGCCGGAACGGCCTGGTGCGTCGACCACTCCAAGGACGACGGCGGCCATGCCGAGCATGGCGACCAGCGGGACGGCCACCGCGATGAAGTCGGCGGATGTGAAGCTGCCCAGAGTAACCAGGGCGCCGGCCAATCCGATGACCAGGACCGCGACCACGACCAGTGGCCATCCCTGCAGGAACAGCTGCAGGGTGAAGGGCGGCGCCGGGACGGTCACGCCCGCCTCCGCGGCGATAACCTTGGTGGCCCGGCGCTCGGCCAGTCCCTTGCGGACCCGTACGATCACCGTCAGGTTGCCCGGCTGGTCCGCGGTCAGCAGCAGTTCGTCGGGATGGGCCGGGTCCGGAGCCTGCGACACCGAGCCGCCGCCCACCGCCCAGGACACCACCATGCCGCCGCCCGAGAGCCGCGCGCGGTAGCGGGCCTGCTCACCGATGAGCACCGTGTCCGGCCCGTCGATCACCACCGGCGACGCCGGTCCGGGCCCGGCGGGCCCCGCAACCCCGCCGGGCCCGGCGCCTCCCGCGGGGCCCGCGACCTCGTCCAGGTCGACCTCGGGATGGCCTGTCCCGTTCACCACGTAATCCGGCGCGCCCGCGCCCGCGGTCGTATCGGGGTTCGCCGTCATGGCGGCCGGGCGGCGGGCCAGCAGCTCGGCCAGCCGGAACTGGCGCACGTGCACGTTCCAGGCCATGGCGACCACCATGCCCGCGAGGCCCGCGGCCGCCAGCCCGAGCAGGGCGGCGACCACCGGGTGCCCCACACCGGCGGTTACGGCTCCAACCATGGCGTCTCCTGACGGGGTAACGCTCAATCCCAGTGTATACGCTGCTCTTAGCACATATTCAAACACATAATCGATGGAGCTAAAACCCGCCTCCGTCCTTCGATAAAACATATTACTGGCCGGCCGCCGGTTCGGCCGCGCCAGTCGGGCCCCTGGTCTCTGTACTTGAAATCGGAACGTATCTAGCGTGCGCCCATGGTTGCCATACGCCGCCGTCATCGCGGCGCACCGCCGGATGTGGCCCGGGAAGCTCCCCTCATTAGCCGCCCGGGTACCTGGTCTCGCCGCGCAGCCTCGTAGCCTGGCCTCTCACCGCAACCGAGGATCCCTCACCGAGGCAGGTGGCGTCGGATGTCGTTGTGGCGATGAGGACCGGACGCGGCCTGGACGTGCTGAGCCTGGGGAGCTTCGTCGTGCTGGGCCTGCCCGATGGGATGCTCGGCACCGCCTGGCCGTCCATGCGCCAGAGCTTCGGGGCGCCGATCGCCGACCTGGGGCTGATCCTCCTGCTCATCACGGTCGGCTCGGTAGCAGTGAGCGCCTTTGTCGGCGCCCTGATCCGCCGGTTCGGCGTGCCCGTCCTGCTCGCCTTGTCCGGCGCCTGCGCCGCGCTGGGTGCGACAGGGTTGGCGCTGGCGCCGGGCATGTGGCTGGTGTTCGGAGTCTCGGTGCTGCTCGGTGCGGCGGCCGGGATGATGGACGGGGGACTGAATACTGCCATCGGCCTGTCCGGGCGGCCACGGCTGCTGAACCTCCTGCACGCCGCGTACGGGGTGGGGACGACGATCGGGCCGCTGCTGGTCACCGCGGCCATCGTGCTGTCGTCCTGGCGTCCCGCCTACCTTGCCCTCGTCGTCCTGGACCTGGTGATCGCGGTCTCGTGGCTGGTGCAGCGGCGGCACGAGCGGGCGCGGCCCGCGCCGGGTCCGGGCCCGTCCGTGGCCGCGGGCGGCCCGGATGGCCCGGCCGCGGGCGGCCCGGATGGCCCGGCCGCGGTACCCTCGCACCCGAGCGACGGGTGGTCCCGGCGCCGGTCGTCGTTCGTGGTCGCGGCCGGGATGGCGACCTTCTTCGTCTACACGGGCGTCGAGGTGGGAGCCGGCCAGTGGGAGGCGAGTTTCTGCCGCGGGCATCTGGGCCTGTCCGCCTCGGCCGCCGGGATCGCCACATTCGGTTTCTGGGGCGCCCTGACCGGCGCCCGGATCGTGCTGGCGCTGCTGCCCCGGCCTCTGCCGCCGTCCAGGGTCGTCTGGTGGGGGAGCGGGGGTGCCGTCGTGGCCACGGCGGTGATCTGGTGGCAGCCGGGTACGCCCGCCACATTGGCCGCTTTCTCGGTGCTCGGAGTCGCGCTGGCCGGGGTGTTCCCGGCCCTGATCGCGCTGACCCCGGACCGGATCGGCCGGAGCCGCGCCCAGCACGTCATCGCCTGGCAGGTCGGTGCGGCGGCGGCCGGCGGATCTGGCCTTTCGGCGCTCATCGGGTTGCTGATCGGCCTCGCCGGGCTGAACGTCCTCGGCCCGTCCCTGACCGTCCTGGCGGTCGTACTGGCCGGCGGCATTATCGTCCTCGAACGCGTCGCTCCAGTGCCGGTGGCCGCACCGGTGCCGGAGCCTGCTAGCTCCCCTCACCGGGCCCGGTCAGGTCGATGCAGGCGATAGCTACGTCGTCGGCAAGGGTCTCCCCGCCGGTCATGACGCTAAGCAGACGGTCACACGAGGCACGGGGATCACCGGCCGGGAGTTCACCGACGGCCCGGGCGAGATGCTCGAAGCCAGTGTCGATCGGCTCTCTCCGCCGCTCGATCAGCCCGTCGGTGTACAGAACGAGCCGGGACGGGAGCGGCACCGTGATCCGAGCCTGCGTCCGGGGACCCCGGAACCCCAGCGCCCGCGACCGGCCGCCGTCCAGGAACCGGACGGTGCCAGCGCCGGCCAGCAACGGCGGCGGGTGCCCGGCACAGGCGTACGTCAGGGTCGGCCCGTCCGGCCCGGCGGGGTCGTACTCGGCGTAGGCGACCGTGGCCAAGTCCGTCCCGGTCAGATCCGGGCACGCCTGGTCCAGGGCGTCCAGGACACTCGCGGGCCCCGCACCGCTGAGAGCGGTAAAGCGCAGCAGCAGCTGCAGGCGCCCCATCGCGGCCGCCGCGGCCAGGTCGTGGCCGACCACATCGCCAACCGCGCACCCGATCTTGCCGCCCGGCAGCTCGAATACGTCGCACCAGTCGCCACCGACGCCGTGATTCTCCTCGGCGGGGCGGTAAAGCGCGCCGATGCTCACGCCGGGAAACCGGGCGGGAATCTGCGGCAGCAGAGCCCGCTGCAACTAACTAATGAGCCGCGGCGTGCTCGGCCTCATAAAGCTGAGCCCGTTCCAGGGCCTGCCCCGCCAGTCCCGCCAGGGTCTCGGCCACCTGGATGACATCTTCCCCGGGCGTCCCTTCGTAGCCGAATCCGAACGCGAGCGCGCCGATCGCCCGGCCGCCCGCTCGCACCGGGACGCTCAGCAGACTCGACGTCCGGGTCGCCTCGTGGGTATGGGCCACCCGCGGGAACCGCGCCGCGATCTCCGCCGGCGAGGCGAGGACCAGCGTCTGCCCGGTCAGTGTGGTCCACCAGACGGGCATGTCATCCGCGGAACTGACCGGTACGAGGGCGTAGGCCCGCGCGATCCCGACGGGGAAGTTGGCCGTGGTCCAGGCGTGCAGGTGATCACCCGCCGGGTCGAGGACGGCCACCACGCCATGCGCGGCGACCATGCCCATGCCCTCCTTGACCAGGACCCCGGCGATCTGTTCGGTGGTCACCGCGGTGGCCAGCCCGGCCGTGACCGCCTGCAGGGCCTGCAGCTGGGCCCGCGCGGCCCGCTCGGCCTCGAACAACTGGGCGCGGGCCAGTGCCTGCGCGGCGTATCCGGCCACCGCGCCGGTAAAAGATCTCTCGGCCGCGCTCAGCTCGCGCGGCGTCGACCAGTAGACGGTGAGGACGCCCGTTATCTGGTCGCCGGCGACCAGGGGGACGGCCATGCACGAGCGGACGGCGCTGGCGGCCCGGACCTCGGCCAGATGCGGGAACGTCTTGTCGATCGTCTCGGGGTCGGGGTAGAACCCCATCTGCCGCTCGCGCCACGCGCGCGTGGACTGGGTATCCAGGCTCATGCCGAAGGTGGCGTAGGCCTGCGCGATCGGCCCCGGTATCTCCTCAACCAGCACCGGATGCATGGACTGGCCCGCCAGGTCCACCTCCATGATGGTCGCGCCCAGCGCGCCCATCGCCTGCCGGACGTGCCGGGTGAGAGTCCGGGCCACGTCGGTGACGGCCACGTCCCGGGCCAGCTCCGCGGCCAGAGCGGCCAGGCGCCCGGCGCTGTCGGCCAGCGTCTCACCGGCCGGCTGCGCCGTAGGATCCCGGACGAAGGTCACCCAGCTGAGCGGCTCGTGACTGACGAGGACGCCGGTGACCTCGACGGTCAGGCGCGTTCCGTCGCAGCGGCGGTATTCCTTCAGGTGCGGTCCGTAGCTGCCGGTCTCCCTCAGCTCATCGACGGCACTGTCGTCCAGGCTCGTCCACTCGGGTGCGGTGAGCACCCTCCAGTGCACCCGCCCCGCCTCCAGTTCCGCCCGGGTATACCCGGTAAGCCGCAAGAACGCGTCGTTGGCGTCCCGCACGCCGTCCGGCGTCGAGATCACCATGGCGATCTCGTTCGCGGCGGCCATCCGGCCGAGCGCGGCCAGAGCCGTCAGCAGGTGACCTGTTGGGGGACTCATCTGGATCGTGGCGTGGAGATCCCGGCCTTCGGACGGGGGTGGAAACGCCGTTTCACCTCCCCGGAAATGTCGGTGGTGTTCGCTAGTGTGTTCGTATGTCCCGGTACCGTCTGCTTCCCTCGCCCGCCCAGGAGGTGGTGCTGCGGGACCATTGCGCCCACGCCCGGTTCGTGTGGAACCTCGCGGTCGAGCAGCACCGGCACTGGCGCCCGGGCCGCAAGAGCGCTCCCGGCTACCTGGAGCAATGCCGGCAGCTCACCGCCACCCGCGCGGAGCACCCGTGGCTGGCCGCCGGCTCGCAGATGGTGCAGCAGCAGGCCCTGCGCGACTTCGCCCAGGCCAGGGCGAACTACTTCGGCGGCACGCATAAACCTCCGTCGTGGCGGAAGGCCGGCCGGAACGAGGGATTCCGGCTGGTCGCCGTCAAGCCCCGCGACGTGCGCCGCCTGTCCCGCCACGTGGGTGCGGTCCGTGTCCCCAAGGCCGGATGGGTACGGTTCCGCTGGTCCAGTGCGGTGCCGCCGGGCGCCAAGTCCTGCCGGGTGAGGCTGGATCGGGCCGGGCGCTGGCATATCGCCTTCGCGGCGGTCCCCGGGCCGGTTCCCGCCCCGGGGAACGGCCTGGCCGTGGGCATCGACCGTGGTGTGGCCGTCAGCGCGGCCCTGTCCACCGGGGAAATGCTGCACGTCCCCGGCCTGACCGCGCCAGACCGGCGGCGGGTGCGGCGCCTGCAGCGCAAGCTCGCTCGCGCCCGGCGCGGCTCGAACCGCCGGGCGCGGGTGCGGCTGGCCATCGCACGGCTGCGGGCCGGTGAGACGGACCGGCGCAAGGACTGGGCCGAGAAGGCCAGCACCGACATCGCCCGGCGGTTCGACGTGATCCGCGTCGAGGACCTGAAGATCGGTAACATGACGCGCTCGGCCAAGGGGACGGCCGGGAACCCGGGCCGGAACGTCCGCCAGAAGGCCGGGCTCAACCGGGAAATCATGCGGTCGGGCTGGGGGGTGCTGGTGCGCCGCCTGGAAGAAAAGGCGGCCGGCCGGGTAGAGAAGATCAACCCGCATTACACGAGCCAGCGGTGCTCGGCGTGCGGGCACGTGGACCTCCAGTCGCGCGAGAGCCAAGCGCGCTTTGTGTGCACGGCCTGCCACTTCACCGGCAACGCGGACGTGAACGCGGCCAGGAACATCGCGGCGGGGCACGCCGTGACCGCGCGGGGAGGCTTCCGGGATGCCGGGCCCGTGAACCGCGAACCTCAACTGCTGCTCCAATCGGCACAGTAGCTGAAATCCCCCGCCCTCAGGCGGGGGAGGATGCCAAGACACCGATACGTCGGTATTCAGCGAATCTCCGGCGCAGCCAGAACGGTTACCCGACCGTTCAACGATCCTGAGGTTTGGCAACCTCGGCGCGGACGCACTGGCCGAGGCGCACGACACCTGGTGGACGGTGACCGCCTGGCGGGACCGCGCGGCGATCGACGCCTACGTGCACGCCGACCCGCACCACGTCACGATGGCCCGCCTGGACGACTGGTGCGACGAGGCGACTTTCACCGACTGGGAGCAGGACAGCGCCGAACTCCCGGACTGGTAGACCGGCTACCGCCACCTCATAGCCGACGGCAAAGCCGCGGTACTGACCGGCGCGTCCCCCGAGCAGCCCACCAGCGCCTTCCCGCCCCCCGTCCTGCCGCCGCAGACCGGGGCTGGGACCCGAACCGTAGGTTCGGGGCCTGGCCGAAGCAAGAGCCCTGGACATTCCTGTTCGTGTCCGGCGTGCCCAAAAGCGGAGCGCTTGTTCGAGTTACCTAGAAGGAGCAGTAAAACTTCCCCGGCCATGGACAGTGACAACCTTCCCGGCGTCCCGCAGTAGCGCGATTGCTGCCCGGACGGTGATCCGGGCGACCCCGTACTGTTGTGCAAGTTCTGCCTCGCTCGGCAGCCGCGTGTCCGGGGAGATCGCGCCGGTCTCGATGTCGGCTTCGAGGTCCCTCGCCACCTGGGTCGCGACGGACACCGCCGAATCACGGCGTATCCGGGCACTTCGGTCTTCCAGGGACATGATCATGGCCGTAGACGACTCCTGACCTGTGGGGACGCACTAGCTACGTCCTAGGACTTCTTTAGACCGGAGTTGCTGTAGCTCTCCGTGGATATTGCCGTCTTGAAGTGCTGAAACCGGTCGGCTTGTGCTGTCTGATGTAGCCACGAAATGTTGCGTGTCGATCCCGTTCCAGGCGGACCATGCCCGCTATGATGCCGGTTATGACGGCACGCGGCGGCGCGATGCATGTAGCCCGGAACCGGCGGACGTATACGGCGAAGTCCGGTGAGCGCCGGATGTATGAGTCGGTGCTGGTGCGCCGCACCTACCGGGACGGCGGCAGGGTCCGGCACGAGACACTGGCGAACCTGTCCGCGCTGCCAGCGGAGGCGGTATCGGCGATCGAGGCCACCTTGAAGGGGGAGCGGCTGGTCCCGGCCGGGCAGGCGGTCACCATCACCGGGTCACTGCCGCACGGCCACGTCGCCGCCGCCGCGATGGCCGCCAGGCTGGGGCTGCCCGCGCTGCTGGGCCCGGCCGGCCGGTCGCGGGACCTGGCGCTGGCGCTGATCATCTCCCGGGTCGTGCGGCCGGGCTCCAAGCTGTCCACCCTGACCTGGTGGGAAGACACCACCCTGGGCGGCGACCTCGGCGTGGCCGGGGCATCCACCGATGACATCTACGCCGCGATGGACTGGCTGGAGCACCGCCAGGACGCGATCGAGGCCGGGCTGACCCGCCGCCACCTGGCCCCTGCCGCGAACCCGGCGCGGATGGCGCTGTTCGACCTGTCCAGCTCCTGGATGGAGGGCCGGTGCTGCCCGCTGGCCGCCCGGGGGTACTCCCGGGACGGCAAGAAGGGAAAACTGCAGATTGAGTACGGGCTGCTCACCGACCCCGAAGGCCGCCCGGTCGCGGTCCGGGTCTTCCCCGGCAACACCGGTGACCCGGCCGCGTTCACCGCCATCGCGGACGTGGTACGGGACAAGTTCGGGCTGGCCCAGATGGTCATGGCCGGCGACCGCGGGATGATCACCAGCGCCCGGATCGCCGCGCTGAACCAGGCCGAGGACGGAACCCAGCGGCCAGACGCGGACGCCTACGGGTGGATCACCGCGCTGCGCGCCCCCGCCATCCGCAAGCTGATGGCCGACGACGGCCCGCTCCAGCTGTCCCTGTTTGACCAGCAGGACCTCGCCGAGATCAC
>Ga0181523_10002219_pt1 | contig 19304 bp, 18 predicted proteins | sample PEATcosm2014_Bin_43_FD_119752 | JGI IMG/M metagenome (GOLD analysis project Ga0181523, IMG submission 119752) | Peatland microbial communities from MTU Mesocosm Facility, Houghton, MI, USA - PEATcosm2014_Bin05_30_metaG | ecosystem: Environmental > Terrestrial > Soil > Wetlands > Peat | place...
CCGAGATGTACGGCATGGGGGTTGCGATCGGAGATTACGACAACGACGGCTATCCCGACATCCTGATTACCTGCGTAGGCCAGAACCGGCTGTTCAAGAACACCGGCAAGGGGAAATTCGTCGATGTTACTAAGTCGAGCGGACTGGGCGGCCGGCAGGCTATGAGCACGTCCGCCTTGTGGTTTGATTTCGACCGCGACGGACTGCTGGACCTCTTTGTCTGCAACTATGTCAAGTGGTCTCCCGAGCACGATGTGTTTTGCAGTCTCGACGGTAAGCACAAATCTTATTGCACGCCCGAAGCCTATCGCGGAGAAACCTGCTGGCTGTTTCACAATCGCGGCAACGGAACCTTTGAGGACGTCACCGCGACCAGCGGAATTTTTGACAGCAGTTCGAAGTCCCTGGGTGTCGCCATGCTTGATTATGATCACGACGGCTGGCCCGACTTACTGGTGACCAATGACACGCAGCCCAACAAGCTTTACCGAAATCAGCGAAATGGTACGTTTAAGGATGTAGCCGTGGATGCAGGCATCGCTTTTTCCTCCGATGGCCGGGCGCGCGCCGGAATGGGTGTGGATGCGGCCGACTTCGACAACTCAGGTAACCCCGGCGTGGCTATCACCAATTTCGATAACGAAATGACGGGGCTCTACCGGCTTTCCGATGGCGGAAATTATGTTGACGTAGCCATGCCGAGCGGAGTGGGGCTGGCGTCGAAAGATAAATTGGGATTCGGCTGCGTGTTTCTCGACGCCGATCTGGATGGCGCACTCGACCTGGCAGTTGTGAACGGGCATATCGACGACACGGTGCGCAATGTCAGCGGCGTAGGATACGCGCAGCCGCCGCAACTTTTTCTGAACAGTGGAAGGGGAACATTTCGCGATGTGGCCGCTGAAATTGGCGGCGGCTTCAGTCAGCCAAAGGTAGGACGCGGCCTCGCCTACGGCGATTTCGACCGGGACGGCGATCTTGATTTGCTGATCTCGACCAATAACGGCCCAGCCTATCTTTACCGCAACGACCAGACTGCCGGGAATCGGAGCATCCGCATTCGCCTGATCGGAACCAAGTCCAATCGCGATGGCATCGGGGCGGCGGTGAAGATCTTTCATGACGCGTCAAATGGCGCGTCCAACGGAACATCTTACGGAACATCGAGCCAATCACGTCTGGTCAAAGGCGGGTCGAGTTATCTCTCGCAATCGGAATTGCCCCTGACCTTCGGACTGGGAAACCGATACAAGATTGACCGTCTAGTGATCGAATGGCCGAGCGGAAGAACGGAAGAATACAAGAGTCTCGCAGCTGGCCGAGCCTATGAGTGCGTGGAAGCAAAGGGAATCACGTCACTGCCGGGTTTTTAACATCATCAAATGGGGAGAGAATCGACATGAAAATTCCTATTCAAGTTGTAGCCACAACCGCTCTGCTGTTTTTTGTGCTGGGGTTCGCACCCACGCGGCCCGATGTGCCAGATAGTCTAAAAGCACCCGCCGGCGAAGATGTGATTCTGTCGGCGCACGCTACGGGCGTGCAGATCTACGTGTGCCAGGCCGAGGCCGAACAGAAGTCCGCGTGGGTACTGAAAGCGCCAGAAGCAGAGTTGACCGACGAAAACGGTAAGAGGATCGTGCATCACTCCGCCGGACCGACGTGGAAGCATGTCGATGGAAGTGAAGTCACCGGCAAGGTGGTCGCCAAGCAGGATGCGCCGAAGCCGGGCGCGATCCCATGGCTGCTGCTCTCGGCGGCGAGTCACACCGGAGAAGGAGTCCTGGCCCGCGTTACGACTATTCAACGGATCCACACTGAGGGTGGCCTGCCACCAACAGCGAGTGATTGCAGTGTGTCCGCGAATGGCAAAGAGTCGCGGAGCGCTTATTCCGCGGACTACTATTTCTACGCGCCTGCCAAAAAGTAGCGACTAGTAGAGTGAGCCGTTCGGTGAGGGACGGGCGCCTCGCCCGTCCAGCCCGCCACGAATCACGATCCGGCATAGAGTTGAAAGGGCGCCCAGTAAAACGGATTGTGGAATCCGCTGCCCCGAAGCAACGACAATTTGGCGGCGCGCAGAGCGGCATCCGGGCGCGCTCCCTTGTCTAGCTCGTCGTAAAACTTATCCATGAGTTGCTCGGTGGAGGCGTCGGTCGCTTCCCACAAGGCGGCGACCACATGGTGGGCACCGGCTCTAAGGAACGCCCAGGAGAGCCCAACCAGTCCCTCACCCGAGTACGCACGTTCGCCCGCTCCATAGCACGCCGAAATCGTGACTAGATCGGCGCGCAAGGGATGGCGAATGATGTCGCGAGCGTAAAGCTTGAAGGATTCGTTTTCGGCGCTCACTGCGAACGGCATGGTCATCGATGCGTCGGCCTTCGATAAATCGGCTGTGGTTGGTGCGGCCTTCGACTGTGCAATCTTCGAAAGCACGATCGCCGAATCGAGCGGGCTCAGGCGGCTGGCCGTTCCATGCGCCACAAAATGGATGTAGGAAAACTGTTCTGGATGGCTGTCCAGATACGCTGCCGGAGTCGCCTGCTGGCGCGTGAATATCCGCTGCTCGTCCGCCGGAAAATGCCGGGCCACGCTTTCCATCTGGGCCGCGGCCTTCGGGAGTTCTGGATACTTGTTGTTTGGAGCAACGCTGTTGCCGAAAAGAAGGAGCCGGCGTTCGCGTCTCAGTTCGCTATTGTCCGCGCGCGCCGCGCCGAGCACTCGCAACGAGCTCGCGTTCGCAATGGTTACGTCTTCAATCCAGTAGTGAAACTTGGATTCGGACCGCTTCGATTCCGAGACGAGCAGAGTTTCGAAATTCAGGTTATTCAGGCTGCCATCCGGAATGACGAAAACCTTCGCGTGCTTCTTCAATGCCTCCACCGGAGCAACCAGCGTGCTATAAAGCCAGCGGCCATCCGAGTCGGCCGATGCGAGAACGTCTTGCGGTCCGGCGAGAGCCTTGCGATACCGCTCGACCGCCGCCTCGATCTCCGCGCCAGGAGGAAGCGTAAACAAGCTAGTCTTTTGTGGCGTAATCGCCCACAAGTACGACTGCTTCTCGCCCAGCCAATAAAAAAGGACCACGCCATCCTCGTGCCGCGCGATTTGCTGGGCGTTCAGCGGCGGAGGCCCGGTGGATGTCCCCTTGGCCAGCAATCCCAGCCCTTCCAACAAAGTGCGAGCGCGGCTGTAGTCAGCCCAGCGCAATGCGTCGGCGGTCTTGCCACGCGCCACCAGAAAATGAACGTAGTCGTCGTAGATACGGGAGCCGTTGTTAGAAAAAGGCAGCTTCGCGTCGTTACGCTGAAGAGACGATCGAGCCGCCTCGAACGTAGCCAGCGCCGCGCGATATTCGCGATCCGCCGCGTCCAAGCGGCCTTCGTCGTCATAGAGCCGCGCGAGCGCATGCTCAGCCCGCCACGTCAGTGAGGCGTTTGCATTCGGATCGCGTTCGACCTCGTGGAATATACGTTCGGCGTCCACCCCATCATGCGACCGGCCTGCAATCAATCCCTTGACTAGGAGCGGGTAGAGTTCATCCAGCCGGTTGTTGTCGGAATGTGCGATCGCAATCGCTTCATCGGAATACTTACGCGCCTCCGCCAGGTCGCCACTCTCGACCGACACCAGAGCGAGCGCCCGGAGGGAGTTATAAATGCCTTCCTCGCCGCCAATTCTCGTGGCGATGTCAAGCGCTTTCAGGTACGACTCTCTGGCGCGGTCAAAGTTGCCAAGGCTGGCGTAGACATACCCGGCGTTCGTGATCCAGTCCAACTGATCGGCAATGTCGCCGACGCGGATTGCACCCTTCTCAGCTTCAAGGGAAAGCTCCAACGACTTTTCAGAGTCGCCGAGATTGTAATAGGCCCAACCGAGGTTACCGAGAGCTGCTTGGGCCTCGCCACCAGCGCCTAAGATGGTCGAAGCTTGATACGCAGCATTCGTCCAATCTATAGCCTCGTCAAAATGTCCTTCTCGCAGCGAGGTCAAGCCCAAGTTGAGGAGGGCGGTCTCCTCGAGGAAATGATCATTTTGGGCGCGGGCGAATTCTAGCGATTGTCCGTAGAGCTGCTCTGCGGCTTCAATCTGACCATGTTGTACGGCCAAACTGCCGCGAGCCCTGATGACATCGCCGCATGTCACTTCCGAGGACGCTTGGCACATTTGCGTTGCCTCGCCGAGCTTTTCCTCCGCTGCGGGGAACTGGTGTAGGCGGCCATCAGCAGCGCCTTCGATTGCAAGAATCTCGATCCGTGAATCCTTGTTGTCGGGTCGAGTCGGCGGGGAATTAAGGGTCGTCAAAGCCTGCGCATACATTCCTTGCCACAGGAGAGATTCCGCTTCCAAAATTCTGAACTTCCACGCCCATTCCAGGTCCGAATCTTTGAAGCGTTCGCATTCTCGGTGGGCCTCCTCCTGACTTTGTCTTAGATCGCCGTGCACAAAGGATTTGTAGGCGCGATCGAAGGAAGCCTGCGGACCCTCCGGACGATTACAGTCCAGCCCGCAGGCAAGGATCAGGCATATCGTAGTTAGCCGAACGACAGCTGTCGTTAACTCTTGTGCTACGGATGTGTGGTGCCATTGGCAGTAACGCCAGCGCCAGCCGCTTGCGCGCCCACCGGACAGCCCAGTTTCATGCTCAGCATATTCAGAGTGAAATAGTTGCTGTCGCTCGGCTGTGGCGCAGAACCATCTCGCGATTTCTCTGAGAAGCCGCCATGACCAGGCCCAATGCCGACTTCGAGTTCGGCCAAGGCTACGGTCCCAAAGTTCGGGATGAAGATGAGATTCCCGAACGTCCTGACCCCGGGAATCGGAATCGGTCCGATGGTTTTGACCAGTGAGCATTCTAGCTTAGAATAGCCGCTGCGGCCGCCTTTCGCACTGCTGTCCGCACCCCCGTTGGCGCGATTCCTCAGTTCGTCGATGTACGCGATCTCGGCACCACACTTTTTCTCCAGCGTTTCAGGAAGTCCCTTCGAATCGGCGATGCTATCGAGTTGATGCTCGACGCGCTTTAGAAAGTCGACGTCCTCGAGATACGGCCGGTCGCCTTCCGGCTTGCTGCCGCAAATCCCGAGATCGAGTTCCACTTCGACCGGGTACCCGCCAATCCGCAGGTTTTCAAAGCGCGTGCCCAGGAATGTAACCTTGGGCACATGGCCCTGTATCATCGGATGCTCGGTGGAAACCTGCGCCACCACGCGATCGGCTGTAAGTATATCGACGACATTGAATCCCTCGAGCACCGACGTCGACAGCGTAACCCAGCCTGCGTGATCGTTGCCGAAGATATCCGTCTTGTGTTTCACGTGTGTGCCAATTACGCGGGTGTGCCCCGACTTGAAGGAAATCAGGCCTTCCACGCTGGTTTCCCCGACCGACTGGGTGACGAGGCTTTCCCGCCGCGTCTCTAGAGCAACGCGAGCATACGGTTCGATCGTCTGCTTGATGGGGTGTTCCAGGTGGCCGTTGAGTACGAACGCTTCGGCGTGATATACGTGGGACCGTTCCAGGACAGCGCCCGATTCCACAGGTGATTTCGGATTTGCGGCCATGTTAGCTCCTCTCGTTGGGCTTACTTCTTAATTTGTAATTCAAATGATGCCCCACCGACTTCCTTACTTGCGCCCGCAGAAGTAACTCCACGTACCTTCAAGCTGTAACTACCCGCTTCCCGATTCGCTCCCGGTACCTTGACTGGCCACTGATCTTGCTTCGGTGTAGCCGGAATCGTGAGCGACCATTCCAGCTTACCCGCCGGATTATATAACTCTGCCGCGTAATTTGAGTAGCCATTCTCCGGCGGGATCCTCACAAAAAGCAGAAAACCTTCCCCCGGCCTGATCGTAATCGCCGGCCCCTCAGATCCATAGGTGCCGACATTCACCGACGCAAAGGGCAATACCCGCGGAGTGTTCAATGCCTGCTGCAGCTGCGGATAGGTAACCAGATTCTGATATCCGATGGTTACCAACAACAAGGCCATCAGGGGCACGACCACCGCTGGGCGCAACCACGAAAGCCATCCCGGTTTCGCCGGGACCGGCGCGGGTGCAGGTAACCCAGTCGAAATCGGATCAGATGTTCCCGCCAGCGCAACCTTGCTCTGTTCCACGAACAAAGCGCCGGCGTGGATGTCGAGCGCGCACGCCTGACAGTCGAAAAAATGCTCCTCAAACTCGTCCCGTGTCTCGGGATCGAGTTCGCCTAGCAGATACCTTTCCGTCATTTTCTGGCGAACCACCGCATCGTGGTCCATGATTGCCCCCTCGTATAACTAGATAGTGCACCGGCGCGACCCGGCGTTTCACAGCCTCAGGCCGGAGTAAACTCCGGCGAATCGTTTCCCATGTTTTTAAGATACAACGACTTGAAAGATCGTTTCGCACGATGCAGCAACACCCGCAGATACTCGCGGTCTACACCGAAGTCTCGGCATACTTCGTCCTTGTCCCGCTCCTCGAGGAAAACCTCACGCAGCAACCGCCGGTCGCGTTCTGGAAGTTGCTCCAGAACCTCCCGGACTTTCTTTTCCGTTTCTCGGGCAACCAGAATCCCCAGGAGGTCGATGCCGAGGGCGGGGAAATCCTGCTGTTCTTCATCGTCGAGCGAGCTATGGCGTGCGGCGGCGCGATAATGCTCCAGTAAAACGTTATTGCAAACCGAGTTCACAAACGATCCCAGGCGCTCCGGATGCAGGATTTTTCCGCCGCGCAGCGCCAGATAAAATCGGGCAAAGGTTTCCTGACGAATATCCTCGATCGCCTCTCGCGACTGCAGTCGAGAGCGCAATTTCACCTGGATCAGCGCGGCAAAATAAGCGCCAAAATGTTCTTGGGTGCGGAAGTCTCCCGCTCGTAGACGCGCGACGTAGGAGTCGTCAAAGGACTGAAATTGCAAGGGCTTGCCCCGGGAACCCGGAACTGGCAGACAGTTTAGCACTTGAGGCGGCAAGGCGTGGCTTTTTTCCGGGACGAGGGCAAGGGACGATGACGGGTGTTTCAGAACCGTGTGCCGCCTCCGAAGTCGTCCGGCCGGCGGGATGGAGCGGGCAGCGCGCATTGGGAAGAGTGGAAACTCCTGGTGCGTAGCGAGGCCGGGTGCGAACCATTTCGCCTGATCTGCACCCAAGACCTGCACCCTCTGATCTGCAACCTCAGGAGAAGATTGTGCACAAAGCGCCGGAGCCGCTTCCCCTTCGGCTCCGGCACCTTACTGGACCTCAGCCAGGAGTTTCCAGGTTGGGATCCTAAACTGTGGCTCATCGCCGTAGAGCGCGATGTCTTCCACTTATAGGGATAGTGCAGAAAGAGCATGGATCGTTTCACAACGTAGAGCGATTATCTTGCTGGAGCGGTCATCCTGCAGAGAAGGCTACAGATGACAACGAAAGAAAAGTGAATTAAGCTTTAGTCTCCGTCACTTGCCACCTCAGCCGGGATGGCGGAACTGGCAGACGCAGCGGACTCAAAATCCGCCGGGCTTCGGCCCTTGGGGGTTCGACTCCCCCTCCCGGCACCAGCACTTTCGTAATCAATAACTTGCAGTTCATCCTACCGCCTCCCTACCACTTGGAGCCATGATTGCACCATCAGGGTCATGGCAAACCGCAGAGCAAACGTCTGGAAATACGTCAAGATCGCGGAAAACTGGCGATACTGTCGCCCGGTCTATGGCAACAACAACAAGCTCAAACCAGACTGGGTTCATAGCCTTCCAAGCGCCTCCACAATGTCGGCCTGAGACACAATCGCGTACCGCTCGAAAACACTTCTTGTCCGCCAACCTCCAATTTTCATAATCACCCCTTCTGCTCTTCGCAAATTGCGTGCTGCCGTGCTACGGAGGTCCACCCACAGAACTGTAAAGGATGTCTCGGGACAAAATGTAAACCATGTATGGGCACTGGACAGTTCTCTGCGATGAGTGGGCGCCGCGAGCATCCCGACTCCCGCAATCCAACCCTCCAATCTCTTTCATCACAAACTCACCGTGTGCGCCATCACATACACTCGCCCCGTCGCGCGCGACAATTACGATCTCTGTGCCCGCCTCCCAGGAGGCGCTTAAACACTGACCGTTGACGTTGATCTTTGAAAACCAATATTTGAGGCAACAGCGCCAACCACCCTCTCCGGAAAGCCACGGATTTTCAAGGGAATTGAGCGGAGAGCCGAGCTAAGTCGTTATTTATGAATAGTTTGAAGTTAAGTCCTTATTTGTCAGTATTTTAGCGCAAATCGGGGGGGGGTAGAAACCCAAAAATAACATCCGCCGATCACGCCCTTCCCAAAAAAGCCAAAATTCCGCGTTTGTCGACCGCCGGAATTTCTCAGACTCATCAGCAGGTCGACGATCGACGTACCCATTACAATGTCCTCCATGCCCGACGATTTTCCCAGTGACGATCTTCTGCGCTACCGCCCCGAGTTTCCCATCCTCGAGCGCACCAACTACATGATCTCGAACTCCCTCGGAGCCATGCCGCGAGCCGTTTACGACGCGCTCCACGCCTACGCCGATATCTGGGCAACCCGCGGCGTTCGCGCCTGGGAAGAACGCTGGTGGATGCTGGCGCTCGAAGTGGGCAACGAACTCGGCGCCCTCATGAACGCTCCGAAAGATTCCGTCTCTCTGCACCAGAACGTGACCACTTGCCAGGCCGTGGTCGCTTCCTGTTTCGATTTCAGGGGCCCGCGCAACAAAGTCGTTTACAGCGATATGAACTTTCCCTCGGTCATGTATTTCTGGGAAGCGCAGCGTCAATATGGCGCGCGGGTTCACATGGTCAAGACGGATGACGGCATCAGCGTTCCCACCGCGCGCCTGCTCGACGCCATCGACGAGCACACTCTGATCGTGCCCATTTCTCACGTGATTTTTCGCAGCTCCTACATCAACAACGCCAAGGCCATCATCGACAAAGCCCACAAAGTTGGAGCTCACGTTGTCCTCGACACCTTCCAATCTCTAGGCACCGTTCCCGTCGACATTCAGTCGCTCAACGCCGACTTCGCCTGCGGAGGCGTTCTCAAGTGGCTCTGCGGCGGTCCCGGCTTAGCGTATCTCTACGTTCGTCCCGACCTCGGCAAGAAATTGGAGCCGAAACTTACCGGATGGTTCGCGCACGAAAATTCTTTCGCCTTCTCCACCGGCCCCATCCGCTACGCCGACCCGCCTTTCCGATTTATGAACGGAACTACGCACGTTCCCTCCATTGAAGCAGTGCGCCCCGGTCTGAAAATTATTCAGGAAGTTGGAATAGAAAAAATCCGTGAGAAATCCAAACGCCAAACCGCCCGCCTCATCGAGTTCGCCGACCGGCAAGGATGGCGAGTCAACACTCCGCGCGATCCCGAACAACGCGGCGGAACCGTCTCTATCGACATGCCTGATTCGCAACAGGTGAGCCGAGAACTCCTGGCCCGTGACATCCTCGTAGACTGGCGTCCCAAAGCAGGCGTCCGCTTCTCGCCGCACTTCTACAACACCGACGCCGAAATAGATGCAGCCATGGCAGCCGTAGTAGAAATTCTGAAAACCCGCGCCGTGACCGCGTGATGAATCACGCCCGAACGCGCACGGTAACCATTACCTCCGTAAGCCTGTCGCGACTCTTTCTCCGTGTCCTTTGCGCCATGTCTTCTTATTCTCATATCAGATCATTTCGAGGCCAGCCAGGAACGCAAAGTGACCGTCCGTCTTTCCTTTTTCATCCCGATCAACCACCTCACGATTCTCTCATCGGTCGCGATTGTCGGCGGATTGTACTTTTTCTTTCTGGGATTCCAGTTGCTCGCCCGCGAGCGCTTGTTGCTCGCCACACCCACCTCCAAAGTTCGCAGCGCTGCATTGGGACTGGTCGAAGTCAACGGCACAGCTACCGGTCCTCACACCATGCCTGCGCCGATCACTGGCAAGCCCTGCTTCCTCTACCACACCACCGCGTGGCAGCAGCGCGCCGACAAGAAGCAGGAATGGGAGAAAGTTGCCGACGAAACTTTGCACCTGCCCTTCTTCATCGACGACGGCACTGGCCAGTTGCTCATCGAGCCTCTCGGAGCCGACCTCGACTTGCACCGCGACTATCGCGAAGAATACGCCGCGTCGTTCTTTTCCTCGAACTTCTTCTCGAACGAGGCTGCCATCTCGCCCCGAGTCAGCGTTTTTCTTTCGCGCCACGGCATCGTACCGGCTCGCCGCTTGCGCATCGAGGAGCGCTTGATCAAGCCCGAAGACGCGCTCTTCATCGCCGGAACTCTTACGGAAAATCCAGGCGTTGCGGTACGGCCGTTTTCGCCGCGCGAAGTACGAGTCGACGAACGAATGGACGTGCACATAGACGACGCGCGCGCCGATAATCCGACCAACTCGTCCGACAATTTTTCGGCGCAGCTACCTGCCCAGCAGGTCATCCGACTTCAGAGCGGCGTAGATCCTTCCACCACTCAGGAAATGAGCCAGCAAGCAAAAATCGCGGCCGCACTCACCCGCGCCGGCATCACCAAGCCAGAGGCGTGGTCTGCCGCTGGAGTCCCGTACCAAAGCGTAGCCGTCCAGGAGAACGGGCTACCCGAGCCAGTCTCTGCGGGCGATAAGAATTATCGGAGCGAAGACCAGCCCAAGGCATTCGGCTTCAATCTCACTCCGCCCGTCGTGCTGATGAAAGGCGCGAATGATCCTACGTTTGTGATCTCGTTCCGCAGCCAGAAGGAATTCGTCAGCGCCCTGGCATGGAAATCCGCTGCCATGGTCTGGGGAGGCGCCGCTATCACGCTGCTCGGACTCTACATGCTGCTGGCGCAGATGGAGTTGTAGGCGAAAGTGAAACTCGCCATCCAACTTGTCATCCAGAGCGAAGCGAGGGATCTGCATTTTGCGGCGAACGGCGGATCCCTCGCTTCGCTTGGGATGACAAGTTATAAGAGGTAATGGCGTCCGTGCAGCCCGTAGCTAATTGCTCAATGCCAAGCGCGAACCGCTAATTTAGAATGTCTCATGTGACCGAATCCGTCCGGATCGGAATTCTCGGCGACTTCAATCCCGAATTCCGTTCCCATCACGCGACCAACGATTCGCTGCAGCACGCGGCGCAGAAGCTCCAGCTTACAGTGGAATCGGCTTGGCTTCCGACGCCATCGCTGCTCGAACCGGACGCTGATGCGACGCTCGATTCCTTCGACGGTCTGTGGGCCTCGGCAGGCAGTCCCTTCAAGAGCTTCGACGGAATGCTCAAAGGGATCGAGTTCGCGCGTGTCCACGATCGCCCCTTTATCGGCACCTGCGCAGGCTTTCAGTACGCGCTGATCGAGTGCGCCCGCAACGTGCTCGGCATCGCCGATGCCACTACCGCCGAGGAAGATCCGAACGCTAAAAACATCGTCATCTATCCCGTAGCCTGCGCCGTTCCCAACCGCGACAAGAACGCGCCCAAACTATCCGGAAAGGTGAGCAAGATCCGCCTGCGTCCAGGATCCTATCTGGCGGCGTTTTACGGGAAGGAAATGATCGAGGAAGAATTCTTCTGCAACTACGAAATGAATCCCGAGTTCGAATGGATGGCCATGGAAGCCGGCTTTCCGGTCGTAGCCCGCGGCTCCAAGGAAGAATGCCGGGCCATCGAATCTCCCGCGCACTTGTTTTACGTCGCGACCTTGTTCCAGCCGCAACTTTCGTCGCGCGAGGACAAACCGCATCCGCTGATCATGGCCTTCGTGCAGCACGTCGCCGACTTCAAGCGCAAACGGCTGGACGACTCCATTCTGACCTAGGGCTAGGATTTCCTAAAATATTTCCTAAGTCCGGGAACTTTCCTTTGACTTGCGACATTACAACTTATGAAAGAAACTTCAGAGGCCGTGGGTCGGGAGGAATGTGGCGCCGACATTGATCAGCGACGAAGCCTTGATGCTGGAGTTCCAGGGTGGCTCGCACCCGGCATTTGAGCAGCTATTTGCGCGCTACCGCGGGCCGCTTTACGGCTTTTTTCGGCGCAGGCTGAATGGCGACCAGCGCGCCGAGGACCTGACCCAGGAAACTTTCGTAGCAGTCATTCGGGCATCTGCTCAATACGAGCCGAGAGCTCTGTTCCGCACTTATCTCTACAGCATCGCGATGAACCTGCTGGCGGCGGAGCGGCGCAAGCGCGCAAAAGACTCGCCGCCAGGGAAAGACGCTCCGGAGCCTGCGACACGAGAGGCGCCAGATTCCGTTCTGTGGATACGTCACGCGCTGGAGAAACTGGACGAATCCGAACGCGAGATCCTGATGCTGCGCGAGTATGAACAACTGAGTTATGCGGAGATCGCGTACTTCCAAAGTCTTCCTGTGAATACCGTGCGTTCGCGCCTGTTTCGCGCTCGCATAGCGCTGAAAGAGCATCTGGAGCCGGAACGATGCAACCCTGAGAAGGTGGCAGCCAGTGAGTCAAAAAAGAACGCAGGACTGCCACGTGTGGAAGGCGAGGCCATATGAACAAGATTATCCATCCGATCGAACCCGAAGAACTCATGGCCTACCTCGATGGCGAAGTCACGGCCGATCGAGCAACCGCTACGGCGGCTCACTTGGGCGAGTGCGCGGAATGCCAGGGTGTGGTTGCCGACCTGCGAAGTGTTTCTCAGAATCTTAAGACTTGGAAAGTTGAGCCGCCAAAGTCAGCGACCCCAGCAATCGCGCCCGCGCTTGCGGAGAATCGACCGGCATCACGGAATGTTTTCCCTGCGGAATGGCGAAGCTGGAGGGAGGTTCTGGGTCAGTACTGGCCAACTGTCGCGTGGGCGGGAACGGCAGCGGCCATCTTTCTGCTTGTGTTCGGCACAGTGCGGTTCATCGGCAGCAATGCGAACAATGTGTTCTCGCAAGTCGGGTCTCAGATAGAAAATTCTGGTTCTAGCAGAGACCGCATCACGGCGAGTTTGTCTCCGCCTTCAACCGCACCGGTGAACGGCAGGGAATTCACACAGCTTCTGCAGTTATCGCCCGGTGTCGCGCAAACGAAACAACCTGCCGCGCAACAAGAGCAGACTACGAACGGACCCCTGATCATCCGCACGGCGGATCTCAGCCTGATCACCAAGGACTTCGACAAAGCGCGCGCGAACCTCGAAGCACTCGTCAAGCGGCATCGCGGTTACGTCGGCGAACTGAAAGCTGGAGGCAGCACGGGCAGCGAACGTACTCTGTCTGCGACGTTGCGCGTTCCCGCCGATCAACTTGACCTTACGCTGACCGAGATCAAAACGCTTGGCCGAGTCGAATCTGAGTCGCAAAGCGGGCAGGACGTGACCTCACGATATGTCGATCTGCAGGCGCGGCTAGCCAATGCCCGCAACACCGAGCAACGGCTGACCGATCTGCTTCGCAATCGCACCGGAAAGTTATCGGATGTCCTCGAAGTGGAGCAGGAACTCGACCGCGTCCGCGGCGAGATCGAACGGATGGAAGCCGAGAGAAAAAACATGTCGAACCAGGTGAGCTATGCCACCTTGAACGCAACCATCACAGAGGACTACAAAGCTCAGCTTCAGGTCGTGCCGCCTGCGACCTCGACCCGTCTCAGCAACGCCGCTGTTGACGGATATCGCAGCATGGTGGACGGAGTCGTGGACCTTGCCCTGTTCCTGCTTTCGAACGGACCCAGCCTGCTGCTGTGGGGCGCAATCCTGTTCATGCCGGCCCGCTTGGTTTGGAAAAAAGTGCGGCGCAGCTTTGCCGCATAGCCGAACGGAGGATCGCGCGGTATTCTGGTCCACTCGATCCAGCACTGCGATAAAAGCCCTCTTGACCGCACCCTCCCACCTGTCGTAGCCTCGCGTGCAAAATCCCTCACTCGTTCTTGCGCTCTTAAGGAGGCTGCACATGGTTTCTCTCGCTGCTCTTTGGCTCCCGATCCTGTTGTCGGCGGTCTTCGTCTTCGTGGCCAGCTCCATCATGCACATGCTGCTGCCCTATCATCGCAACGACTACAGCCAACTTCCCGATGAGGATAAGATCCTCGCCGTGCTGCGCTCCTCTGCTCTCAAGCGGGGTCTCTACGTCTTCCCCTATTGCACCCACAAAGACATGAAGTCGCCCGCCCTGGTCGAAAAGCAAAAGCAGGGGCCGGTCGGTTTCATGACCATCGTCCCCAGCGGTCCTCCCGCTATGCCGAAGTTTCTGATCCAGTGGTTCGTGTTTTGCCTTGTGATCGGCTTCTTCGTTGCTCTCCTCATGGCTCTAACGGTTCGGCCTGGTGCGGATCATCGGGTCGTATTTCACGCGGCCCTAATCGCCGCATTCCTCGCTTACGGTCTGGGAAACCTGAGTAACGGCATCTGGAAAGGTCAGAAATGGTCGGTGACGATTAAGGAAGTTATCGACGGGCTCGTCTACGGTTTGTTGACTGCCGGCACCTTCGCGTGGCTGTGGCCGCGCTAGGAACTCCGGGCCCTACAGGCGAATGCCGGAGCCGAGCAGACTGTAAAGCAGGATGACGAGCACGATCAGGGTGAAGGCGACGTACATGCGATCGCGCTCGATGGCGAATCCCACGACGGAAAATGCTACGCGGGCGATAGGCGTGGCGATGAGGATGAGCAATCCGAGTTGGATTAATCCTCGGCCACGGCCGTTGATGACACTTTGAATGACTCCGGGGATGGTGCGGAACTCGGAAGGCTCGCCGCGAAAGACGCGGTAATCGGCGGGTTCGTGCGCGTGGCGGTGGAGATAGACACACGCTCCCGAGAGGACAACAGCCGCCGAGAGCAGGACTCCGGTGCGGAGCAGGTTGCCGAGGATGACTTCGATGCGGCGATCTCTCCACGGTTGCGGTATGAACGGATGCGGTTGGCGCAGGGGCGCTTGGGCGGCGGGCATCAGATTTTCCCCCAGAATCCGTTGTAGAGCATTTGCAAGCCTAGAACCAGAATCACCACGCTAAAGACGAGGCGAAGCGATTTGGTTTCGGCTTTGACCAGAATGCGGCTGCCGAGCAGCGATCCGCCCAGCACTCCCAACATGACGGGCATAGCGAGGCCGGGATCGATGTATCCGCGGCTGAGGTAGATACCGGCGCTCGCGGCAGCGGTCACGCCAATCATGAAGTTGCTGGTGGTGGTGGAAACTTTAAAGGGTATGCGCATGGCTTGATCCATGGCGAGCACTTTGACGGCTCCGGATCCGATGCCCAGCAATCCGGAGAGCGCGCCGGCGCCGAACATGAGACTGAAGCCGGCGGGAACGCGCTGGACGTTATAACTGCGCGGACCTCCGAGGTCGGGGAAACTGCCGTTCATCCGCAGACGAGTGGCGAGCGGATCGGGTGGCAGGTTGCGCTGCGCCTCGGTGCGGGGCTTGCGGGAAAGAAACGCCGAGTAGAGCAGCGTAGCTCCGAAAATAACCGCCAGGGCGCTGGTCGGGATGCGGGTGGCGAGGAAGGCTCCGAGCAACGCGCCGAAGGTGGTCGCGATTTCCAAAAACATGCCGATGCGAATGTTGGAGAATCCTTCTTTCACATACGCCGCCGCAGCGCCGGAGGAGGTCGCGATCACGGAGACCAGTGACGCACCAATGGCGTAGCGGATATCCACGTGGAAGAAGATAGTGAGCAAGGGCACGAGGACGACACCACCACCCAGGCCGGTGAGCGATCCGAGAAGCCCCGCGACGAAGGAGACGATTGCAACGACGCCGGTGAATTCCAGGATGGTCATTTGAATTTCTCATAGGGTAACATTTTGTGACTTCACTTTTCCTTAGTTGATCGGAGGCCACTTACCGGTGAGGGAGAGAATTTATATGGAGACAGCGGAGCGGACCGTGCTGGCGATGATCGCCGTCGTGATTTTCGTGGCGGTGATGGTGCATTCGATTTTGGCCGAGTCACGCCAGCAACAGGCGCCGGATTCGGCGACGACTCAGGCGGAGGAGAGCAGCGGTTCCTCCCGCAGAGAGTTCTACTCGCTCGAGATAGACGGGTCGACGCAGTGGCGAGATACAGGCGTCGACCTGCGCGTCGGCGCGAAAGTGCAGATCACGGCGGAGGGAACGATCACTTATGCCAAGGGAAATCAATTTGGCCCGGCAGGAATCAGCCGGAGCATTAAGGATGTAATTCATCAATACGCGGTGCCTAATGGAGCGCACGGGGAGTTGATCGGGCGTCTGGGAACGGGAGTTGGTGCGGAGCCGTTCGAGGTGGGAGCGGACGCTGCCTACACGGCTCCAGTGGCGGGGCGGCTGTTTCTCGGGATCAACCAAAGTATGAGAGATGCGGAGGGAGCAAGCGGAAGTTTCCAGGTGAGAATCGAAGTGTTAAGCGCGGGGTTGAGCACGGCGGATGCGACGGTGGTGGGTGGTCCAGCTGAAACGGCAATACCGGCGATCACGCCTAAGCTGCTGGATTCCGTCCCGCGGCGGATTGCGGATCAGAATCACAGCCCGGGGGATATGGTGAATATCCTGATCGTCGGAACGGAAGAAGAATTGGTGAAAGCGTTTATCGCCGCGCATTGGGTGAAGGTGGATAAAGCGGTGGAAAGTACGGTGCTGTCGGGGCTGCTGGCCACGCTCGAGAATAAGGACTATCTGACGATGCCGATGAGCACGCTGTATTTGTTCGATCGTCCGCAGGATTATGGCTTCGCGCACGCAGAGCCGGTGCGGGTGGTCATGTCGCGAAATCATTTGCGGGTGTGGAAGTCGCCGTACCAGGTGAACGGACGGCCTTTGTGGTGCGTGGCAGCGACCCACGATATCGGGTTCGAAAAGGATCAGCGGAATAACGGGGTAACGCATAAGATCGATCCGGCGATTGATGGCGAGCGCGAATTTGTGAACCAGACGCTCTCCGGCACGGGGCTGGTTTCGGCGCGGGGGCATGTGGTCCCGACGCATCCGCTGACCGAGGCAAAAACGGCGACGGGCGGCGAATTTCATTCCGATGGACGGATTCTGGTCTTGGTACTGGGCAAGGGCTAGAAGCAAAAAGTGTGGCGGCGGAAGAAGCAGGGGGCGTTCTCGGCCGGTTGGCAGTTTGCGAAATTAACCTTTCGCAGAAACCACCAGAGCGCCAATGCCGCGTCCCTACTGGTTTACCCAAACCACGTGGGATTTTTTCAATTGGGCGTGCTCCTTCTTGAGTTCGCGGGCAGTGGTGCCCAGAGGAACGGGCTCAGGCTGCGGGAAATCCGAAACCGGCCTTTCTCCCTGTGCGGACGTGTAACTCCCCGAACCGAGAATGGTCCGCTCCTGAGACAAGGGCGCATAAGACGCTTGCGCCGGATGATTCGGTGACGCGAAGATGGTCGGCTCAGTGCTGGTACGGGATCCGGCGTACTGCGCAAAGGCCGCGCTCGTGGAAAGCAGACAAAGGACAAACAGGATATTCTTCATCATCGTAGGGTCTCCCGATTACGGGGAAGGCCAGAAATCACCCGCCTGACGAAGCGGCGGATATCAGCTCCTCCAGGCAGAATTAAGAGCAAGCCCGGTACCAAACTTTGCCGGGGTAAAATGGCGGGTTGGTAGGAGTTAGCGGGGAGCAGGGGCAATTGTTTGCACAATTGTGGAGAGCGCATGGAATAGGCGAAATCGGCTTCCGGCGCAAGCTTCCGACTGGGGGCTGGGTTGGCTGCGCCCGCTCCGAGGGATCTTGTTTTTTAAATTACGATAAGGTGAGGGACATGAAAATACGAACAGGGATACGAGCCTCTTTGACCTTGCTGGCGACCATCGTGGCGCTGGTGGTGGCGGCGGCCGGTGCCGATTACAAAGTCGTTAACACATGGAAACTCGGCGGCGACGGCGGATGGGATTACCTGACCGCTGACAGCGCTGGGCATCGCTTGTTCATTGCGCGAGCCACGCGGGTGATGGTCATCGACACCGAGTCGGGCAAGCAGGTAGGCGAGATTCCGGACACGTCAGGCGTGCACGGAATCGCGCTGGACTACGAAATCGGGCGCGGATTTACCAGCAACGGCCGCGAAGATACGGTGAGCGTATTCGATCTGAAGTCGCTGGCGGTAGAGAGAAAGATCAAGGTTGGCAGCGGCCCCGACGCGATTCTGTACGACCCATTTTCGAAGCGCGTCTTCACCTTCAACGGAAAAGGTCAAGACAGGAGTGCGACGGCCATCGACGCGTCCAAAGGCGAAGTGGTGGGCAAGGTCGAGCTGGGTGGCAAGCCGGAATTTGCCGCGACTGACGAAAAGGGGACGGTATTCGTGAACATTGAAGACACGTCGGAGTTGGTGGCGTTCGATCCGCAGAAGCTGACGGTGAAATCGCGGTGGAAGCTGGCAGACTGTGAAGAGCCGACCGGCCTGGCGATCGACCGGAAAAACCGGCGTCTGTTTGCCGGCTGCGGCGGAAATAAGAAGATGGCGATAGTAGACGCGGACACCGGGAAAGTGGTGGCGATTCCTACCATCGGAGAGGGATGCGATGCGACCGGGTTCGATGCCGAGCGTGGTTTAGCGTTTGCTTCGGCGGGCGACGGCACGATCACGGTGATCAAAGAAGATGGGCCCGACAAGTTCAGTGTCGTGCAGACGGTCACCACGCAGAAAGGAGCCCGCACCATGGCGGTCGATGCCAAGACCCATCAGCTTTTCACCGTAACCGCGAACGTGACGGGCACTCGGCAGGACAGAAAAATCGAGCCGGACTCGTTCGTGGTGCTGGTCGTGGAGGCCCACTAACAGTTTGTCGCGACGAGCTAAACGACCGCGATCCGCTGGCGCACGTCGGCAGCGAAAACGTTCTTAGGGATCATGGCGTGGACGCCGCGCACGATGTCCACCACCTGCGTCACCCGGAAACTGACGGCGATGCTGCACAAAGCATAGGCATCGAGCTTGGTGAGGCTGTGAAGCTTGCGCTTTCACCTTGCGAACGTTCGCATTCCCGGCTGAGCCGATCGGGTAGCGTCGAGATACGGCCAATGGGACCACCCTTTAGTAACCCCCCTCTTCACGCCCCTGTAACAGTTCACCATTTACAATGTTTGTAGACAAAAAAAATGTGGGGTGTATGCAGTGGATAGCGTAACTAGAACTCGCGAACGACAGAAACTGATGATGGAATTGCTGGAGAGAAAAATACGGCTGCGCGCGCAACAGCTTTACGACGAGCGCGGACAGGTCGAAGGGCGGGATTTGGAAGACTGGGTCAGAGCCGAAAAAGAAATTCTGAAATCGAGTATCCTTGCGCCGCTGTGGAACAAACGCCAGGAGCGGGACCTGGTGGAGGTATAGAGCGAGTGCATAAACTGAAAATGTAGGGAAAAACGCCGCGGGTTGCCAGCC
>Ga0181523_10002223_pt1 | contig 19279 bp, 17 predicted proteins | sample PEATcosm2014_Bin_43_FD_119752 | JGI IMG/M metagenome (GOLD analysis project Ga0181523, IMG submission 119752) | Peatland microbial communities from MTU Mesocosm Facility, Houghton, MI, USA - PEATcosm2014_Bin05_30_metaG | ecosystem: Environmental > Terrestrial > Soil > Wetlands > Peat | place...
GCGATTCAGGCGGACGGCTATCGCTCTCTCAATGAGGGTCAGGCCGTTGAATTCGAGGTTGTCCGCGGCCCCAAGGGCCTGCAGGCTTCCAACGTTCAACCTCTCTAAACCACTTCTGAGAATGACTGGGCGGGGGACGCAAGCCTCCCGCCCTTTTTTTTGGAGAGCGGCGGCCGAGCTGCCACTCTTACCCTCTACCGCACCACGACCAACCGTCGGTCACGCTGCAAAGCATCTCAACCCTTGCTCCAACCACCGGCCTTTAGCTCCTAAGGCTCTCTTCTGTCACTTCTTCTCCTTCCACGTGCTCTTCCCCGCTTTCGACACCAACAGTATTCCCTCCGCGGAATCCACGGCCTTCAACCTCACTTGTTCTTGGTGTTCCTGTGTGGCCAGAAACACTTCCGTCTGAAAGTAATACGTCTTCCCTGCTTCTGCCGTCAGGTCTGCCGCACCACTCAAGTTCTGTCGTTCTTTGATGCTCGATTGCCAGTCCGTGCACACGTGGTGCTCTCCGGGCTCAACCGCAAACGATAGGTACGACTCGCCGTAATTGGCTCCCATCCAATTTCCGTCTAACCCCACTCGCGTTGTGATGTCCCCGATCTTGATGGTGAGATTGTCGGGTTTCTCCTGCACAATCACGTAGACCAGTGCCTTCCCGGCACCCGACTGTGCCACCGCGTGCTGCTTCTTGTCCACCTTCACACTAAATTGTGTTTTCGCTGGTCCGCATCCCGCCGCCGACCGTAACGCAGTCGATTGATCCTGTGCAAATACCGGTAGCGCTAGCACCAGCAACCCGAACACGATCCTCTGCATGATCCCTCCCTGAACCTCAGCTTCGGTGAAGCGAATTCGCTTTCTGCCTGTACGACGCTCCGCCCCATTGCCGCGTTTCTCCATTCTTTCCAAGGCGTGCTCGACGAAATACCAACGCGCGCACCATTCCCCACACGCATCCGCGCGTTCTTGTTTTTCTAGCGCCGTAACTTCAGGCCGGTATCTTGGGTCTTTCTTCTGCGTGTCCTCTCTGGCCTCGCGGTGAGAAAGCAGTTGAAGTTGAATTAGCCGATTCCCATCCAATTCCTTGCGTCCTGTTTATCTCGTACCTGCCTGCGGCGACGCAAACACAAACACCACCACCACCTCCGACGCCACCGCCTTCCCCTGATACGTAGCCGGTAGAAATACCCATGTCTTCGCCGCTGCTGTCGCCGCTGCGTTCAGCGCTCCCTTCCCTCTCACCACCAGCGCTCCATGTACTTTTCCTTCACTCCCTACGCGCACCTGCAACACAACTGTCCCCGACGCAATTGTATTCGGCGGGTACGTCGCATAATTCGCTTTCTGCAACTGCGCTGGCTGGAAATTCCCGCCGGCCCCGCCACTTTCTGACTGCAAAGACTCTCCCGGCAATCCCACGCCGCTTGGATTGTACGGATTGAACGCCACATTCACGCGCACCGTTCCCGGCACTCCTTGCCCATCCACCATCGCCGGCGTGAATTGCCATCCCTGCACCGCGCTTTGCGCCACGCTTGTCAATGGCGGCACGTCGCGCACTACAGCCATGTTCTGCACGGTCCCTTTCGCGTCTAGGCTCACGTCCAACGTCACAAACCCTGGCGCCCGGCTATTCATCGGATACGCAATGTCTCCTCCTTGCGCAATCCCCGCCGAATGATATTTCCCTCCTCCACCCTGGGCCCCCGCCGCCGTCGCCAACAACAACATCCCTGGCACCACCATCCACCCTCGTCTCATCACCGGCTCCTTTCTCCATTCCCCGCGCCGCAACCTTACCACTCCCCACCCATTCCTGCCCATCCCCACTTGCCTGCCGTCACTTCCTCCGCTTCTGTTGTACACTTTCTTCGCATCCATTCGCATTTCTCTTTCCGTGAGGGCACCTTGCTTCCCGATGGCAAGTTTCCTCGGTTCGCTCTCGCAGCCGTTGTTCTCTTCGCGCTGCTGCTCGTTGTTGACCTCGAACTCCTCCGCTCTGCCGTCACTAGCCTCCTGGTCACCAACTCTCTCGACTTCGCCGTCGTTTTCCTCGCTTCTGCCTGCTGTTTCCATGCGGCCCGTCGCTCTTCCGGCTACCCTCGACAGCTTTGGCTCCTCCTTGCCGTTGCCTTCGCCCTTGAAACTCTCGGCCAGGGCATCAGCACTTATTACCAGAATTTCGTTCCCGGCTCTGCCCAGAATCCCTGGCCCTCAGACATTCTCTTCTTCGTCTGGGCCGCCCCCGTTTTCATGGTCTTCCTCCCGCCTTCCGACGAGGATTCCTCTGGTATCGACTCCCTTCGTCTTCTCGATTTCCTCCAGGTCGCTATCCTCGCTGTCACCCTGTACCTTTATTTTTTTTATTCTCCATCACGTTGGCAATTCAATCAGCCCGCGCTTCTGCGCCAGATCCTCCTCGTCTATCTAGCCCGAGACCTGATCCTTTCTCTCACCTTCTTCTTTCGCTCTCGCACCTCCATCCCTTCTTGGCTGCGCTCCTTCTCCCTTGTTCTTGCCGCTATCTTCTTTGCGCTTGTTCTTGCCGATACCGAATACCTCTTTGCCATCGTCGATACTCGTGTCTCGGCTGGATGGGGCGATCTCATCTGGATGGTCCCGAGCTTCCTCATCATCCTCTTCGCGGCGAAGTGGCAACAGCCCCACACCGTTCCTGTGGCGGCCCCTCCTTCTCGCCTTGGCATTCTCCTCAATGCTCAGATTCTGCCCATCGCCATTCCTCTGCTGGTCATCTTTATGGGTCGCGCCATCGCCCGCGAACAAGTCTTCCTAGCCTGGTTCACCGTGGCCTCCTCCGTCGTTTGCTCTTCTGTCCGACTGATCCTCACCAATCAGAAGCAGCGCCGCATCTCTGATAATCTCCTCAAAACCGAAAAAGATCTCCGCAGCTCCGAACAGGTCCTTTCCACCGCCTTTCGCAATAGCCCCGACGCTTTCAGCATCAACCCTTTCCCCAACGGCCCGTACTTCGAACTGAACGAAGGCTTCACCCGTCTTACCGGCTACACCCGCGAGGAAACCCTCGGCCAGACGCCCCGCCAGATGAATCTTTGGGTCAACTCCTCTGAGCGCGATCACGTCCTGGCCAGCCTTGCCGCCTCCGGAGAGGCCCGCGATGTCGAGTTTCTTTTTCGCACCAAGGATGGCCGTATTCGCGTCGGCCTGATGAACGTCTCTCTCCTTGACATCAAGGGCCAGCGCTGCGCTCTCGTCATCGTTCGCGACATTACTGAGCGCAAGCAAGCCGAAGATCTCCTCCGTTCCAACGAAGAACGCTTCCGCTCGCTGGTCCGCGATCTCCACTTCGCCGTTGTTCTTAACTCCCCCGATGCCCGCATTGAATTTGCCAATACTGCTGCCCACCGCATGTTCAACCTTCCCGATGGCACCGCGATCGGCAAACTCCTTCCGGAGCTCGGGATCTCCGTCGTCGACGAGTCTGGCGCAGACATCCCACAGTCCAGGCGCCCCATCCTTGAGGTCCTCCGCACGCACGTTCCGATCTACGATGCGCTCATCGGTTTTCGTTATCCAGGCTCGGAAAAAACCCTCTGGACCTTTGGAAACATCGTTCCTCAACTTGACGCCAACGGTGACGTTGTCCGCCTCATCAGTTCTTTCGCGGATGTTACCGAGATGCGCAACGCCGAACGCGCCATCCATCATCTCTCCACGCAGCTCCTCAAACTTCAGGATGAAGAACGCCGCCGCCTCGGCCGCGAGCTCCACGACGGCCTCGCGCAAACTGTCCTGGCCATCAATCTCAGCCTCGCTCAGGTCCGCCAGTCCCTCACCTCACAGGAAGAGGCTGCTGCACTCTCTCTCGAAAAAGCCCGCGAGCTCACACAACAGATGTCCCGCGAAATTCGCACTCTCTCCTACCTCCTTCATCCCCCGCTTCTCGACGACCTTGGCCTTGTCTCCACCCTCAAGGAATATGCACACGGTTTCACCGAGCGCAGTGGCATCGACACGCAGCTGTTCGCCCTTGCCGGGCTCGAGCGTCTTCCTCAGCCTCTCGAAATCGCTCTCTTTCGCATCGTCCAGGAATCCCTTGCCAACATTCAGCGTCATTCCGGCAGTACCACTGCCCAGATCCGCCTCGGTCAGCAAGACTCCCTTCTTACCCTCGAAGTCATCGACTTCGGCCACGGCATGGCCCTTCCCACCAACGGTAGTCCTCAACCACGGGAATCTCGTCTCGGCGTCGGCATCCCTGGCATGCGCGAACGTATGGCTCAGCTCGGCGGCCACCTCGATATCATTTCTGGCCCCACGGGCACCACCGTTCGCGCTACTATTACGCTACCTCTCGCCGCCCGGACGGAGATCGTTGATGCCAGCCCTTCGCATCCTGATCGCGGATGATCACTCCGTAGTTCGCGCTGGCCTCCGCGCTCTTCTCGAGTCTCGCGCCGGCTGGGAGGTTTGCGCCGAAGCCACCGACGGCCGTGAAGCCGTCGAAAAAGCCGCCAGGCTTAAACCGGATGTCGCCATCCTCGATATCGGCATGCCCCTCCTCAACGGCGTCGAAGCCACGCGCCGCATGCGCGTCGCCTCCCCTTCCACGGAGATCCTTATCCTCACCATGCACGAATCTGACGATCTCGTTCACCAGGTTGTGGAAGCTGGCGCTCGCGGATACATCCTCAAGGATGAAGCCGACCGTGTCCTCCTCGCCGCCGTCGATGCCGCACGTCTCCACAAGGCGTATTTCTCCACTCGCGTTTCCAGCGCTGTCACCAAGGACGAATTCGCAGGCGCTCCCTCCGATGGCAACAGGCCTCAACGTCCACGCTTGACTCCTCGCGAACGCGAAATTCTCCAGCTCCTGGCCGAAGGTAAATCCAACAAGGAAGTTGCCTCGCTCCTCGGCATCAGCGTCAACACTGCCGAAGCACACCGCGCCAACATCATGCTCAAGCTGGGCGTGCACTCCGTGGCCGAATTAGTCCACTACGCCGTCCGCAACAAGATCATCAAGCCCTAAACGCTTCTCCAGTGCGGCGCAAGCACCGTACCTTACGTTATTCCGTGACCGCCGGTCTCCCCCTGCTCTTCCCGCAAAAACCCCGTCACCTCGAGCTTCCGCACTTCTGCTCTTGCCTTTCTTTTTTTTCCTCTCACGAAAATACCTTTCCCCCTCACTCCTAGTGCCTTTTCACTAGGCATTCTCCTCAATTTCTCTCTCCCCTCCTTTCCTCCACTATGAATGCATCTGATTTTGCTTTTGTTCGCGAAGGATCATGCGCCAAGGCAATACAATTCGCGTTCTTATAGCCGACGATTCCCCCACAGCGCTTCGTTCTGTCTGTGATTACCTGGAATTCGCCGGCGGTTTTGAGATCGTGGGGACTGCTAGTGACGGCTTGAACGCGATTCAACTCGCATCCGCCCACAAGCCGGACCTTGTCCTTCTCGATCTCAGCATGCCGCGGGTCAATGGGCTGGAGGCTGCAGAGCAAATCCGCCTCTCCAGCCCGGACCTGCGCGTGATTATCTTTTCCGAACTTCAGGGCCTCTCTCTTGCCGACGAGTGTCGGCGCCACGGCGCCGACAGCTTCGTCCACAAGAGCCATCTGCCGGACCGCTTGCTCCCCGAAATTCAACGTCTCTTTCCCCCGGGTGAGCGCAGCCGTCTTCGGCCAAGTGACAATTAGACGTTCCCGCATTCGCTGAACGCCACCCAGCCGCGTTCGTTGTCACCATGCTGTACAACCGCATACCCGTCATTTCGAACGGAGTCTGCGGAGTGAGAAGTCCCTCTTCGCCTCGGAATTGGGACGCCTTACGCCAATTTTTGCAGGGAGTAGTTAGAGCGACAAATGCAAGACTCTGTGTTTCAAATTCTCTTCCTGGGCGAAAATCCGTCCTGGTCCAAACTTTCTCAAGCACTTCTGGCGGTACCAGATGCTCCTGTGAACATTCATCGCCTGGATTCCCTTTCCGACCTCTTCCAGGCCCTCGCTCTCGGCCGCTGGCACGCCGTTGCCCTCGATGTCCACGCCTGGAATTTTCAGGGCCTTCATTACGTCGAAAAAATTCGCTCCGAATATCCGACTTTCCCCATCCTCGCCCTCTATTCGCCCTCGATTCCGGAACTCGACACCAAGGCTACTACCTCCGGCGCCTCTCGCTGCATCTCGCTCGATCAACTTACAGCCGACGTTCTCCACACCGCTGTCGCTTCGGCCCTTTCCGACTGCAATTCCGAATTTCTTCTTCAGAAAGGCACGCAAATGCATCTCCCGCTCACCGAGTCCGAAGGCGCCACTCTCACCTTCTCCAAAAATCAGGTCATCACGCACGCCCTCAACAATCTTCTCTGTGTCATCTCCGCCAACGCCGACCTGCTCTCCGACAAACTCAGTGCCTCAGGCCCCGACGTCCGCCCTCTCTCCGAAATCAAGAAAGCCGCACGCTCCGCCGCCGCCCTCATGCGCCACCTAAAATAACTGCGGCACAGGCTTCTCGCACCGTATCCTCGACCTGCTTTCCCTTGCGCTGACCGTACTTATCCCCCCTTCAACTTCTCCTACGTCAGCACACCCTCAGTACTGCCCATATCGTCCGTTCGCAGAGTCTATCAATTTCTTCGAGTTGTACCCGATACCGTCCTTAAATACGAGTTCTACTTTCTCAATATCCGAAATCGTTGTGGCTGGGTCGCCCTTGATGATCACCAGGTCTGCATTTTTTCCGGCAACAATGGATCCAATCTGATCCTGTTTGCCCAGGTAGATGGCCCCGTTCAGCGTCGCAATCTGTATGGCCTCTACCGGAGAGAATCCAGCCTCCACCAGCAGTTCGATCTCGCGCTGATCCCCAAATCCCGGCACCACTCCGCCATCGCCCGTAGGATCCGGACCGGCCAGCAGCAATCCCCCGGCAGCCGAGAAGGCGCGCTCCAACTCCATATCGCGTTTCAGAAAAGCCGCGGCCTTCCCGCTCCATTGATGATTGGCTTGCTGGCTGCGCGCGTAAAAATACGCTTCGCGTGCTTGCGGTGACATCACCTCCAATGTCGCCTGCCGCAGCGGTGGCCGCCCTGGCACGCCGTCTTCAAACACCGGCAGCGTGGAGGTGATCGCGACATGATGCTTCACCAGCGTCTCGATCAGTGCCTTTGCCTCTGCCCCGTTCGGATCCATGTGTTCTAGTGTGTAATCACCCATGCTGGCACTGCACTCATCGGGCTTCTTCCCAGGATCGAGTTGGGTATTCACAAAAAAACCGTGTTCCAGATCGTCGATGCCCAGCTCCGCCGCTTCCGGGTAAGTCACTGAACACAGATGCCCGGTTACTTTGATCCCGCGCTTGTGCGCCTCGTCAATCGCCGCCTTCAGTTCCGCGCGAGTGATATTCATGTACGCCTTGAACGAAGTCACGCCGCGGTCTGCCCAATAACCGACCATCTGTCTCGCTTCTTCCGGGCTGCTCAGTTCATGCATTTGTATGAAATAGCTGTGTGCCCCTTCCAGATAAGGTCCGGTTGCATCGATATGCGGGCCCGGCAACTTGCCTTCGTCAATCTCGCGCTTCAAATTCAGGTCCGCGTAAGGCTCAACACTTCCCGTGGTGCGCATGGTCGTCACGCCTCCGCCCAGATACAGACGCGGTGCGGAGAACATCATCTGCGGCAGCAATACGGGAGGCTCGGAACTCCCCTGGCTGCTTCTATCCGGCTCGGCGATGTAATACAAATGATTGTGCATCCCGACGATTCCCGGCATCACCGAATAGCCGCGAAGGTCGAGGATCGTCGTCCCCTCGGCCGCGGGAGCCTCCGCGCTGGCTCGGACCGATGCGATCCTGCCGTGCTCGATGATCACGTCCTGGTCTTCGATCGCTGCTCGTCCGGTGCCATCAATGACTCGCACGTGCTGCAGCACCACTCGAGAGGTGTTCACTTGGACATACTTCTGCACCGTGGGTGACAGCGCCGCCCCCTGCTGGCCGTGAATGCTCGGCAGCACTAGCAATTGCAACGCACTCAACATCAACAAACGGCCTGCTGCCATGGAATCCTCCAAGTCGCGCCATTGTAGTCCGGATACTCAACATCACCACGATCAGCCGGAATCAAGGTCCCCGCCCAACCGAAAACTCATGAAGTTGTCACTGGAGTTTTTGCATCCTCATTGACTTCCTCGCGAGCGGTCGCCCATCCCGCTAGGATATTCCTATTCCTTTCGGCTCTGTTGAGCTGACCTCATTGCCCCTTGTTCTCGCTGGGCGTTGGGCCAAATCCGAAGCGTTCGCGCATTTGTTGTCGGAGTCGTTCCCGTTCTTCCGGCGTCATGTCTCTGCAGCCGTCTTCCATCCGGCCGCGAAAACCCCTTCGACCGGAACCGCGCCATCCGAATCCGCCGAAAAGAATCCTGCACAACGCCAGAAATCCTAGCGCTTGCCAGAAGGTGATCTGGTGCCAGCCGAACAGCGGCGGCAGTAGCCAATTCCACAGGTGCAGCACGATTTCGCCGCCGATGGCCACAAACAGCACCATGGCCAGAATCGCCAGCGGCACAATGAAAATCATTTTCTTCCATTTTTTGCTCATGATGTGATCCTCACCCTTTCGAAAAGTCGTCATAAACGCTTTGCAACCGCTCCCGCAGACGCAGCACTGCATATCGTTTGCGTGAGAGCAGCGTATTCACCCCCACCCCGGTCTCAGCGGCCATGTCTTTGAAGCTGCGCCCTTCCAGTTCGTGCCCCACAAACACTTCGCGCTGCTCCTTCGGCAACTCGTCGATCGCCAATTCCAGTGCAGCCAGCAGCGCGTTTCGCGCATAGAGCGCCTCCGGTCCCGCTTCCGGCGAAGGCAGCAGGTCTTCCCATCGCAACAGCTCGTCATCTTCGTTCGCAACCGCGGGAGCGCCGGCACTCTCCGGTTTCTTCATGCGGAAGAGATCGGTGATGCGATTCCGTGCCACGCGAAACAGCCAGCCGGTCACATGATCGATCGGCATCAACAGGCGGTTTGCTTCCATCAATTCGTAGAAGACATCTTGCACAATGTCTTCTGCATCCCGCGGGTCCGCCACGCGCCGGCGTATGAAATTCCGCAATCGGGCGTATTCTCGGTCAGTCGTGTCCGAGATCCGCTGATCTTGTTCTGCCATCGGCCACTGTTTTCTCAGCGCTTCGTCCATCTACTACCTGTAGACGAACCAGCGAGATCAATATTGTATGGGGAATGTCCATTTTGGCATGGGCGCAAGAACAAAAAGGAAGTGTTCGAGGCTGGAATCCACGGCATGCCGAATCGCCGTTTGCGTCAGCGCAGACCTGCGCCCCTGGCCATCTTGAGGTTCTTCGGACTGCGCGCTAGGTCGCTGGCAATCCACCCCTTCGCGTGCCCCCTCCCGCACCGACGGCAACAGCTTGCCTTTAGCCGAACCGGAACACGATTCCCGCGTTGAGCCAGAAATTGTTCTGTCGGTTGTTGAGCCCATCCGGAATTCTCCTCAGGAAGTACTCGGCTTGCCCAGGAGGAATCCACAAGTGTTTAGAAACTCGGGCATCAATTCCCCTGCCGGCTGTCATCGCAAAATAGGTCTGCCATCCAAATTTCTCCCTGCCTGTCATTCCTTGCCTGCCCCTTGTGCATGAAATCCGGTCGCACCCGACACGCGAAGAAATCCTGCGCCCGAATTTGCGCCTGCTTCACCGCTCCACTTTTCCACACCTGCCCCTCCCACTCACCCCTTGACTATCTACAATCACTCGTGTAGATAGTCATAGTATGGGTAAACCTAACGATCTCGTCCAAGGCACGCTCGACCTTCTCATCCTCAAAACGGTTGCTCTCGAGCCGAAGCACGGCTGGGCCATTGCCAAACGTATCCAGCAAATCTCCCGTGACGTCCTGCAAGTGCAACAAGGCTCTCTCTATCCCGCGTTGCATCGCCTCGAACAAAAAGGCTGGATTAGGGGCAAACGCGCCGAAACTGGAACCGGGCGCCAAGCCAAGTTCTATTCCCTGACCGCCTCAGGGCGCGTACAGCTGGAAAAAGAGCAATCCAATTGGAATCGATTATCGGCGGCAATCGATCTTGTGGTGGAAACATCGTAAGAGTGCGTCGCAGGAGAGCATTGCCATGGCATGGACGCAGAAAATATGGATGCGCTTGCAAACGTTGATTTTCCGCAACCGCTTCGTCAAGGAGCTCGATGACGAGATGCGCTTTCATCTCGACGAGCAGGTTGAAGAAAACATCGCCGCCGGCATGACTGCCGAAAATGCCCGGCGTGCCGCGATGAAAGCATTTGGCAATGGCACCTACGTGAAGGAAGAAGCCTGGGAAACCTGGGGGTGGGTCCGCCTGGAACAGTTCGGTCAGGACCTCCACTTTGCCCTTCGCCAATTGCGCAAGACGCCCGGATTCACCGCCACCGCCGTTCTCACTCTAGCTCTGGGCATCGGCGCCAATGCCGCCATCTTCACGCTGGTCAATGCCGTCCTCAGGAAGAACCTCCCCGTCGCCGACCCAAAAACTCTCCTGCGCATCGGCAACTCGAGCGACTGCTGCGTCAACTCGGGTGTGCCCGACAACGATACCTATTCCCTGTTTTCCAGCGATGCTTATGACCAGTTGAAGAAAAACGTACCGGAGTTTGTCGATCTGGCGGCCATGCAAGCAGGTTTTGAGTATCGGCCAGTCATTACCCGGCGCGACGCAACTCGGGAAAACGCTCGATCCGTCATGGGCGAATTTGTGTCCGGCAACTACTTCCGAACCTTCGGCTTGCGACCACAGGCGGGCAGACTGATCGTCGGGGAAGATAACGTTGCCGGTGCTCCGGTCGTCGCCGTCATGAGCTACGAAGCCTGGAAAAACAACTATGCCGCTGATCCATCCATCATCGGCGGCACCTTCTGGATCAACACCAAGCCCGTGACCATCGCCGGCATCGCTCCTGCCGGATTCTTTGGAGACCGCTTATCGACTACTCCACCCGATTTCTATCTGCCCATCGAATCCATGCCGGCCCTCGCGAACACTCCGTATGTCCGTGACCCGGATACGAATTGGCTCTATCTGATCGGACGCGTGAAGCCAGGCGTGAACAGCGCGGCACTACAGGAAAAGCTGAGTGCCCTGCTGAGGCACTCCTTGGCGGAAACGAAAACCTATTCCTCTGGCGAAGGTAAGCCACACCTGCAAAAACTCCATGTGATTCTGACACCTGGGGGCGCCGGCATCCAGGGCCTTCAGGAGCAATATACGTCGAACCTTCACCTGTTACTGTGGATCTCCGGCCTGGTCCTACTCATTGCCTGTGCAAATATTGCCAACCTGCTTCTGGTCCGTGGCATGGGACGTAAGCCTGAAATGTCTCTTCGGACAGCCCTCGGCGCATTGCCATCTAGAATCATTCGGCAACTCCTCACGGAAAGTATGGTGTTGGCTGTTCTGGGCGGGCTTGCGGGGCTAGGCGTTGCGTATCTGGGAACGCGGATGCTACTGGTTCTGGCGTTTCCAAGCGCAGGGGGCGTCCCTATTCAAGCCAGTCCCTCCCTTCCTGTCCTCGGGTTTGCCTGCGGTCTCTCGCTTCTGACAGGCGTCTTGTTCGGCGTCGCGCCCGCCTGGATTGCCGCGCGGACGGAACCCGTCGACGCCCTACGCACAGGCACGCGCACTACCGCACGCGGCGCTTCCCTTCTGCAGCAAGGGCTGGTCGTGGCACAGGCCGCTCTATCACTCCTACTTCTCGTGGGCGCCGGTTTGTTTTCGCAGAGCTTGAATAAGCTGCAAAACACCGACTTCAAGCTCGACCCGAAGAACCGCTTCATCATCCATATCAATCCACAGGCTGCTGGCTACTCTCAAACGCAACTCGAAGCCCTCTACCGCACCATGGAACAGAGCTTCCATGCATTGCCCGGCGTGACTAGTGTCGGCGTCTGCTCCTATACGCCCATGGAGGACAATAACTGGGGTACTGGCGTCCAGATACAAGGACAGCCCAAACCCAATTCTGGTGCTTCCGTCGTAAGAGTAAGTACCGAATATTTCAACTCCGTCGGGACGCATGTGCGGATGGGCCGTGCAATCGGCCCCCAGGATACCTCCACATCTCCGTCCGTCGCGGTGGTGAATGAAACTTTCGTGAAGGATTTATTTCCCCCGGGTAGCAATCCCATCGGCCGCCGCTTCGGTTCCGCGGGGCCGGAATCCAGCGGCGATTATGAGATCGTCGGCGTCGTGCAGGACACCACCTACACCAGTGCGTATTGGAAAGACCACCGCATGTACTTTCTGCCTATCATGCAGCGCCCGGCAAGCTCAAAAACCCCGATTGAGGAGGATAACTCTCTCTATGCCGGCGCGCTTGTCGTGGAAACTCTGGCTCCGATGAACAACCTGGAGGAACTGGCGCAAAAGACACTTGCGGCCATCAATCCCAACCTGGCCGTCGTCAAATTTCAGACCTTCCGGGAGCAGATTTCCGACCGCTTCACCGAAGAACGCATGGTTGCCCGCTTGACCATGCTCTTCGGCTTGTTGGCCCTGCTCCTCGCCACCATCGGACTCTACGGCGTGACCGCCTACACGGTCGCCCGGCGTACCTCGGAAATCGGAATTCGCATGGCGCTCGGCGCGCAACGCACCCAAGTAACGGGTATGGTCATGCGCACCGCCATGAGCCAGACGGTCCTCGGCCTGGCCATTGGCGTTCCCGCTGCTCTGCTCTGCGCACGCTTCGTTCAGACCCTGCTCTTTGAGGTCAACGGCATCGACCTCACCGTATTGCTGACGTCCATCCTTGCCCTGGCGGTAGCTTCCTTCCTGGCCGGCCTAATACCAGCCCGCCGCGCCGCTTCCACCGATCCCGCTCGCACATTGAGGAGCGAGTAGCACAGTTCTATTCCCAATCTCCGCCGCAGCAGGCACCGGCAAACGACGGTCATCCCTCGTGCTGCTCCGAGATAGGGTGTGTAACTTTATCCCTTGGCGTGGGCATCCAAGGACCATGATTCCGGCGCCTCCTGCGCGTGCTCTCGGCAACAGCGCTTTCGAACAGCTTTATCTTGTGAATTTCGTTCCGTGAAAGGAGCCTCCATGAAAGCAATCCAAATGAAGCAGTATGGGGATGAAAACCAATTGGAATTGGTGGATTTGGCCCAGCCAAAAGCAGGAAAAGGGCAGCTTGTCGTCCGCATTCTGGCAACATCGTTCAATCCCATCGATCCCAAACGAACTTCCGGCAAGATGCGGGAAAGCTTCCCTTTGCAATTCCCTTTTGTTCCTGGCGGTGACTTTTCGGGGGTTGTCGATTCCGTTGGCGAAGGTGTGCGAGGTTATAGGCCGGGCGAGGAAGTCTTCGGCTACTCGATGGCCGGCGGCACCTATGCGGAGTACTTGGCCATCGATACGGATAAAGTTTCACCCAAGCCGAAGACCCTGAATCACATCGGTTCGGCTTCGCTGGCACTCGTTGCACAGACCGCCTTGCAGATGCTTGACCGTGCGGACGTGCAGAAGGGACAAACCGTTCTCATCCAAGGGGCAGGCGGAGCAGTCGGAGGCGTCGCGGTCCAGGTGGCGCACCGGCGTGGGGCCAAGGTAATCGGCACGGCCGCCGCAAGCAGTCTCAATCGCTTGAAACAGTACGGCGCGGACCAGGTCATCGATTATGCCGAGACTCCCTTTGAAAACTCCGTCAAGGACGTTGATGTGGTATTGGACGCGGTCGGTGGTGACGTCCAGCAGCGTTCCTTCGCCGTGCTCAAGCCAGGCGGTGTCCTCGTGGCCATCACTCAGCCTCCCTCGGAAGAAGAGGCAGCGAAGCACCACGTAAAAGCGAGCATGCTGCTCACGGAAGTAACCTCGGCCGGGCTGCGCAAGGTCGCAGAGTTGATTGACACGGGCGAGATCAAGCCCTTCGTCGGAAAGATCTACCCACTCAGTGAAGTCGCAAGAGCCTGGCGAGACGCCCGCTTGCATCCCGTCGAGGGCAAGATTGTGTTCAAAGTCGCCGCGGAAGCAGATCAAAAACGAGAGCTCGGCAAGCGGACGGCGTCAGGAGCCTAGCCGGTCCGCTTCACCGATTTTTCCGCGTTTCGCTGTGCAATGCACCACGGCGGGAGTGCTCAGCGCGACGGCGCGTTTTTCACGTACTTATCAAACCAACGAAGCATCTCGTAAATCTCTTGCTCGTTTGACTCCATTGCCGTATACCAGTGCGGCTCATGCGGGAGCATCACCAGGCGCGTAGTACCGCCGTTGCCTCGAATGGCTTCGTAGAGCTTGGTCGCCTGCAGTGGCGTTGTCCCCGGATTTGCGTCTTCCATGCCGTGCATGATCAGCAGTGGCGTCTTCAATTTGTCCGCGGAGAAAAATGGTGAAACTTTCAGATAAACGTCGGTCGCCTCCCAAACTGATCGTCGCTCATTCTGAAAGCCGAATGGCGTCAGCGTCTTGTTATACGATCCACTGGTGGCCACGCCCGCCCGGAATAAGTCCGAATGTGCCACCAAGTTTACCGTCATCAATGCCCCGTGGCTGTGTCCGGTGACCCCGATTCGCTCGGGGTCGGTCACACCAAGACGCACCGCTTCATCGACTGCCGCCTTCGCATCCGCCACGAGTTGTTCCATATAAGTGTCGTAGGCCTTCTTCGGATCACCCACAATTGGAAATGACGCGTTGTCGATGATCGCGTATCCCGCCAGCAGCAGTAAACGATATTGCCTCAGCCTCGTGAACGTTTCCTGCGAGCCCGTCACTTGTCCCGCTTTCGATGCGTCCGCATAGTCGAGTGGATACGCATAAAGTATCGTCGGGACGCGCGTGCCCTCTTGATAGCCGGGCGGCGTATACAACGTGAACGATAAGTCCAGCCCGTCGGCGCGTTTGTACTTTACCAACCTCTTCTTGATCGCGCGCACTTCAGGCGTCGGATCTGGAATGTGCGTTATCTCAATGCTCGTTGATAGAAACGTCGCTTCTCCCGCGGGCGCATCGAGAGATTTTCCCAGCGTTCGTTCATACGCATTCGGCGGGTCCGTTGGCGATTGACGCCACGTAAGGAACGTCCGCGTATCCGGCCTGGTGAACGAGAGAAATCGCTCGTAGGAAGTCTTATCGCTGCGAAACAACCGTTCCGTTTTCAGCGTCTTCAGATCGAGCCCGTCTAGGAACGGCCGATCCCCGTCCGGCGAAGAGCCTGTTCCGGCAAGGTAGATCGAATCACCGTCTTGCTGAACGACCCAGAAACCGTTTGCGAGCTGCCTTCTCACAGGATTGCCTGGGTTCGCATAGCTCTCGTCTGTCGAGAGATCCCAAAGCAACTGCGGCTTGGGATGTTGTTCATCGACGTCGATGATGAAACTCTTCCACCAATGTCGGTTGCGATCGTATTCGCTCAAAAGCGCGATGCTCGACTTTTCGCTCCAGGCAAACCCGACATAGCGCTGCTCAGTCCGCGCGACTTCGACAGCCGGCGAGGTGAACGGCGCCTTCTGCAGCAAAATCTTGTCGCGCGCCGGAACAGTCACATTCCAGTCGCCGCCGTCCAGCGCTTCCGCCCAAACCAGTGTCGCCGGCTCCGTTGCTCGCCAGGAAAACTCTCGCGGCCCCACCGGCACGCCCCCGATCGGAACACGGTCCGCCAGCGGGAGGGAGGCGACCGTATGCGCAATAACGTGCGAGCGATCTGCTATGTCCCACACCTCAACCTCCTGCGGGAATCGGTCGTAAGTCGTAACGTAGGAGTAGGGCTTATGGATTACTGTGACCAGGATGTGCCTGGCATCGGGCGCGGCATCCACCGTTTCATAATTCGCGGGCTTCCCCACAGGCGTGATCGCCCCGGTCCTCGCATCCACCATGGCCAGTTGCGACACCGCGTAATAGTCGAACACATCCTCGTCGTGTTTGCTCCCTAGCGTGTCGCGGTTTTCATACGTGCTACTCTGCCCTTTTTCTCCTCCGGTCTCCTGAATACTTGGACCGTTTGGCACCTTCGGTTCCGGCGGCGGCGCGCCCATCCGCTCCGGCACCAGCTTCACCAACAGGTTCTGCTGGTCCGGCATCCATTGCATCTCGTATTCGAACATGGGGTTTAGACGGGCTCCGGTCAATTGATGTACTTCGCCGGTCTTCGCATCGCCAATCCATAGTTCAACCGACTCGGCAGCGATATTCGCGAACGCGAATCGCCTTCCGTCAGCGGACCAGATGGGCTCTCCCGGACAGGCGCCACCCGGAAGCGCAATATGGGTTGTTGCCTTATCGGCGATGTGCACCAGCTCGTAACCCGTGGCGCACGGGGTAATCCCGTATCCGCCGGGTGTATCGTGCTTGCTGTGATTCCTTGGTTCGACACGCACGCCTGCAAGCCGCAAGAATGGTGTCGCCACACGGGAAATCGGGGGGTAGTCCTGCCAAGATACCAGCAGAATCATGTCGTGTGTCGGGCTGACCTCGGGCGTTGGCGGCGAGGGCGCGTGCATCACATCCAGAATATTTTTTGGTGGCTGGTTATAGCCAGTTGCACCCTCGCTGGCAGTCCCCTGTGCCGCAATCCGTACAGAGGTCGCACAACCAGCGAGCACCAGGACGAATAAAAACTTACCTGTTTTCTGCGCGTGCATTAGAACCTCCTCTTCAACTGATCGGCAAACATCCCTAGCAACACGTTCCTTCGTCGTTCGTGGCGCCCCGCTCAAATTTCCACCATTCGCCGCTCATCTTAGGTTGCACCCCCAACCTACGTCAACGATCTGCATCAACGATCCAGCAAAAAAAGTTTCCATCCCCGCATGCGCGTCTGACCTCTGTCCGGTAGACCGCCGCCAATATAAACAGGCTTTATCGTGGGCGAGGACTTACTTCTGCAGGTCGACGAACGTTCGTAGGCGGCAATCAGCCACCATCGGATCATCCACCAACTCCCACCGACCATTTTTGCTGACAGCCTATCCCGCAGTGCGCCGCGCCAGAACCTTCACCAGATTGAACGACGAAGTGACCCAAAGAATGGCACCGCTTACAACCCCAACCGCAAGGCCCAGCAGGTTACCGCGAAACAAAACCCACGCCAAAACGCACCAAAGCGTGATGCCGCATCCCGTCGCGTAATACACCGGCGCTCGCAACGCTCGCGCGAGACCAAGAAAATGCAGCCCAATCACGATGCCTATCCACGCGGGCAAGACGTCAAACCGCCCCATCTTCTGCGCTGCGATAACTACTCCGGCGACACCCGCCGCCTCCAGAATGGTCACCACCACAAATCCCCGATTGAGTGGCCGGTCAGAGAGCGGATACTCCCTTCGCAGAGTCCGTCCCTTCGCAACGCAGTATCCACAGCACATCAATAAAAAGGCGCCAGTAAGAATGACGGCGATCAACACCGCCAGCGAAACGCCGTGGGCCACACTGAGCCCCCACGTCACCCAGGCTCCACCAGCCAGTGTTCCAGCTAGGGCACGCCTTCCCGTGTCCAACATCTCTCGTCCAATTTCGGAAGGATCCAATGGTCGCCGCTTCTCTCCGTCCCTAGGAATTTGCGGGCCTAACTATACGACGCGATGTCGTGAACCTTCCTTCCCTAGTTTTTTGGCTCCCCGGCCTTCTTCCGCAGGAACCCCGCAGACACCAGCGTCACCACCAGTCCAATCGGAAATACCTCCGTGAACGTCATGGCCACATTGATCACGGGATTGTCGTACATCTGCTTGAACTGCTTTGCTTGCTTCACCGTTTCTTCGATTTTCTCCTGGTTCGCGCCAGACGCCTTGGCCCGCTCCACCATGTGCGCGGCATAATTCTCCGCAAAGCCCGGCATCAGTTTGTAGTACATGAATTCCCATGTCCCTACGTAGCACGCGCTGGAGATCAAGGTGATCAGGATGCCCACGGCGAACCCCCGTCCAAACGTAATTCGACCTCCGCCCACATTCTCCCGGTACGAACGCACTCCAAAGAACACCAACAACGCCGAGAGCACAATCACGGTGTACCCGAGGATCTCACCCTTCTCCCAACCAATCGCATCCACAAACGGAATCGTAGCCAACATCATCGCCGCGGATATCGCTCCGGAAATCAGCCCAAAGGTCAATACCGTCTTTTTCATCGAATTACCCTCCTTTCGTGAATCCTGCATTCACCTGGCCGAACTCTAGCCAGGGACGCGCGCGATGTCGACATACTTTCGGATGATTTTGCACTCGGGAGTGAAAAAGCACGCTTTTGGGTAGTGGGAAACATCTCACGGGATCAACCGGGCCACCTTGCCCATCCGCACGGCCTGCGTCCGCCGCTTGGCGCCGAGCTTATCAAAGACCCGGCTAGTATGGGTCTTCACCGTGTTTTCGCTGACGAATAGCCGGTCAGCAATCTCCCGATTGCTTAATCCCGTGGCAATGAGCCCGAGAATCTCTAGCTCCCGCGCGGTGATGCCCAGCTGGCTCACGCGTGCCTCGTCAACGACAAACGGCTCCCTACTCTGTGCGGGAATTTCCTTGAGGATTATCGTAGGCTTTTTCCGAGTCAACGTCAGCCCCAGCCAGATGCCGATCCCGGCAAACACCGCGGCCACCAGCCCGACATAAATCTCCACCGAGTGCTCGATGACGAGGAATCGGTAGGCCGTCAGCTTCAGTACCGCGATCAGCACGCCGCCGCATGCGCCATACAACAGGATGTCCCGCACCGCCCTCCGCCGCGCATGCGGCGGAGTTGCTGTCGTCAAGCTCATGGCACGCTATGATATCCGAAGACAGCAACCTTGGGGAGCACCACCCTCCTATCACGGCGGGGATGTAACGGATGCCCGCCACTGGCAGAAGCGATGGGCCAGTTTCGCGCGGTTTCGCTCCGAAGGGAATGCTTTGGTCAGCGATGGGATGCGACAACGGCCGTTGGCGATTGAAGGATGTCTCGACCGTCTTTGCCGTTCGCGTAGCTGCTGAACGACGTCCTCGACCGCACTCACAACGGCTTCGGGCGCCTCATCCGGAATGCCATGATCGCTATTCTCCACGATGATTTGCTTGCCATCTGTAGACAGCCGAGCCAGTTCGGCTTGCCGTCGATGTACGCATACCTCGTGAAACGTCGCGCTTTCTTGTACCACGACCGGGTCGCTGGGCTTCCGATATTGTCCTGAAGTAAGAACAACCAAGGGGCGGTCGCCTACGTTCCCGGCGCTTCGCGACGCCGCATCAATCGTAGTCCTCCCACCAGATGGGTCGAGCAATCGCGGAACTTAGTGCATTCCAAACGCTCGTCAA
>Ga0181523_10002224_pt1 | contig 19274 bp, 17 predicted proteins | sample PEATcosm2014_Bin_43_FD_119752 | JGI IMG/M metagenome (GOLD analysis project Ga0181523, IMG submission 119752) | Peatland microbial communities from MTU Mesocosm Facility, Houghton, MI, USA - PEATcosm2014_Bin05_30_metaG | ecosystem: Environmental > Terrestrial > Soil > Wetlands > Peat | place...
CCCAAGGGACAATACAACCAGGTCGAGATGCTGCTGGTCGATCGCGAGACCGGCGACACCGAAGTCATCCGCGAACCCTGGCACTGATAGGACAGTCCGCGCCCTACAGCAGCGACGAGATAATCACGATTGCGCCTTGTCCTTGGCCCTTTTCAGCAGGATCGCAAATCACTGCCTTGCTGCCGATGAACTTCATGTCCGTTGGATCCATCAAACCCGAGGCGAACCCGCGGGCGATCCCTTTCTCGACTCGATAGACCGAACCGTCGCGTTCGTTGTTGTTTTCGGAAGCAAATTTGCCGGTATCCGCGACCATCAACTCGTCACCGTATGAGCCGAAGTTTGACGGTGCCCACGCGAAGCCCGACGGACGGATGAATCCGACCAGGTAAACTTCATCTTTCAGCTTGCCGTCGGGGCCGACCATGCTGATGCGGCCGACCTTCGATACTCCAGCCCCAATCGCGCGCATCCCGACCAGCATCGAGTTAGCCGCCTTGGAATCCGACGCGCGTGGAAAGGTTATCGTGGTCAGCTCGAATGCTACCGGTTTGTTGTACGTTCCGAATACGCTCGCCTTGCCCGACGAGTCGATCGAATAAATTGATGCGTTGCCGCTGGTCGCCGCGTAGAGCTTGCCTGCGAATGGTGTCCCGGCCGCGCCAAATTCCAGATCGCGGCATTCGGTCGCAGCCGCGCCCGCGTCGGGCAGTTTAGCGAACGTGCTGACCGCGCCGGACTTGTCGATTCGTTCGACCTCGCACGGCGTCTTGATATCACCGGCGGTGTTGAGCACGAAAACATTGCCCTCGTATGAGCCGAATCCCGCCGGACCGATCGCGACTCCGGCCGGGTTCTTGATCTTCGACTTGGCCGCCAGCGGCGTCACCTTGCCGCCGAAGGTGACCGAGAAGACTCCCCCCGCCTGGTCGGACACCACAATGACGCCGTGGTTATCCTGCAGAAAGTACGGTGCTACGAGGCCGGGCGCCTTCAGCGCGTTGATCTCGAACGGTACTTCCACGTCCAGTCCCTTGCCCGCCGCGCTCGCGATCGAGTTGGTCACGCTCGGCAACGCGGCGATCGTCAGGGCGGCGACACTGAACGCGACGGCGGAGACTGAAAAAACTGAGCAGCTATTTTTTCTTTTCGAGAAGTTCATCAAGCGCCTCGTTGACAACGTATTTTTCGTTTGGATCCCGGTCATCCAGTTCTGACTTGCGGCGCGAGACCCACTCTGCCAGCCCGATGGTCGCGGCTTCGCCCGGATTCGAAATCCCCATCGCCTCCGCGACCCGCATGAGCTGCCCAAACAGCTCGTCGGGCACGTCGATCTGAATTCTCTTGCTCACGCCGCTTGCCCGATCCAATTTCCGGCGATTGTTCGCTCTTCCATATAGTCTTACGCCGCGGGGGTCGTCAAAATGAATTTTGACGTGTCATCGCCGATCAAATACGCCGGCACTATTGTCGAGTACCTAGACCAGGGGCGGCTCAGGGCTGCCCTGGTCACGCGGGACCAGGAACGCCATCTGGCCGTGATCGATTCCGCCGGACACGAGCGGCTGGTTCCGCGCGATCTGGTCCTGATGCGCCATCCGGATCGACGCGCCGATCGCGAAGACGTCGCCGAGGCCCTCGCCGACCTGGAGCGCGAGCGCGCCGAACTGGCCGCCGAACTCGATCTCCAGTTGCTGTGGGAAGTCGCCCAGGAGCAGGGCCGCAGCTTTTCCGCCGCGGAACTTGCCGAGTTGTTCTTCGGCCGGCGATCGAATGCCGCCGCCTCCGTGATGCTCGAGGCGCTGCTGGGCGATCGCATCTACTTCGTCCGCCGCCACATGGATTTTGTGCCGCGCACGCCCGATCAGGTCGAACGGCTGCGGATACAGAACGATCGGATTCGGGCGCGCAGCGACGACTATCGTAAATTCCAGAAGCAGCTTCGCGATGTCCTCAACGGCGCCGAGACGCCGCCTGCCGCCGAAGCGGCCGCGATCATCGAAGAGCTCTCGCGCTATCTCAAGAACCCGTTCACCCGCAGCCGCGATATGACCCAGATGCTCGCGCAGGCGGCGCCCGAGGTCGATCCCGCCGAAGCGGCTTTCGAAATTTTGGAGCGGCTCGGAGCGCGCCCGCGCGTACCGCGTTTCGCGTTCATCGCCGGGCTCAAGGACGAATTCAGCGACGCCGTCATGAAGGAGGCGGCCGAGGCGGTGCCTGGCCCACGCGCGATTTCCGACGGCGGATACGCCGTCACCGTGGACGACGAAGACACCGTCGAGGTTGACGACGCTCTCAGTTGCGAGGCGCTCGCCGACGGCGGCATGCGGGTGCGCGTGCATATATCGCTGGTCGCCGATTTCGTCATCAAGGGCGGCGCGATGGACCAGGAGGCGGCCTCACGCGCAACCACGGTTTATCTGCCTGAAACAACCATCAGGATGCTTCCCGATCCGATTTCATGCCGCGCCGCGAGCTTGATCGCCGGCGAAGATCGCCCCGTGCTGACCACCGACGTGAGGTTGTCGGCCGACGGCGCGCTCGTCGAAACTTCGATCTATCCCGCGCGAATTCCAATCATGCGCCGACTCGACTACGACCAGGTCGATCGCATCCTCGAGTCAGGAGCCCGCGCCGACGACGACGCCGCTACCGTCTCGCGCCTGCACGCCGCCGCTATCCAGCTTCGTCAGCGGCGCCGCACCGCCGGTGCAGTCCTCGTGCAGCGGCGCGAGGCCAAGGTCCGCGTGCACGGCGACGACGTGGAAATCAGCGTGCTCGATAACGCGTCGCCGGGTCGCACGCTGGTGGCGGAGTTCATGGTGCTGAGCAATTTCGTCGCGGCTCGCTACGCCGCCGAGAACCGGATTCCGATCATTTACCGCGTGCAGCCGCAACTTGGCGGCGACCTGGCGTCGCAGCGCCCGCGCCTGTCGCTGCACCCGGAATACCACGCCGGAATCGGACTCGACTTTTACGCGCAGTTGAGCTCACCGATCCGCCGCTACGCCGATCTGGTCATGCAGCGGCAACTGTTGGGTGCGCTTAAGAATCGCGACAACCAGACGCCGATTTACACCGTCGATGAATTACTTACCGTGCTCGCCGGCGCCGAGAATGCGGAGGCTTCCGGGCGCGAGCTCGAACGCCGCGCCAAGCGTTACTGGATTCTCCGCTACCTCGAGCGTCACGCCCTTGACGGGCCAATCCTTGCGTATGTCGCACGCGAAGGCCAAAGCGCGGAACTCGCTGATTTCGCCGTGCGCGGAACCTTGCACGGCGCGCCCAGCTTGCCCAATCAGATGCCGATAATGGTGCAAGTGAGCCGCGTCGATCCGCTGCGCGGATGGCTCGCATTCGATTTCGTCGGTCCCGCCGATGAGGCTTCGACAGGCGCGATCAGAGCCGTCTGATCAGCCGCTGTTCTGATCGGCCCCTCAGCCCAAAGCCCCTTAAACCCAACCGCCTCTCGAAGCTAGTCGTCCCACACCTCGCAGCCCCCTTTCGTGACGCGCGATTTGCGGCTGCGAGGAGCCGATCAAATCAGCCTCGCCCCAGGCCGCCCCGCGCGACTGCCGCGAGCATCCGCGCTGTGCCCATCATTCGTCGCGATGTACCACGGCGCGCTCTGATGGACGCGAACAGCGCTCGCCGCATGTACGACCTTGGCCCTGGCGTGAGCGCTGAGCACCGACTGGACCGCCAACGCCACGCCCATGATCAATCCGGCTAAAATAGTCACACGCATATTTGTTCCTGTCGAAATTGTCTCTGATCGGTCGGCCATCGCCGCGACCGCCGTGATTAGCCACGCCGGGCGCCCTCTCGGGCGCCCCGGTGCGTGACTCCCCTCTTTCTCCCCCCCTGACTTCCCACCTTTTCCGTTACGCGCCTCGGACTGTCCTAAATCGGGTTGACCGCATCCTGATCCAGGCGCCAGCGATCGATCGATTCGATATTGAAGCGCCAGTCGCTGCCGACCTTAAACGCCGGCAGCCGTCCGCGCTTGAGCTGCCGATATATTGTCGACGGATGAACCTTCAGATAGTCCGAGAGTTCCTTAACCGTCAGTACGTGACTGCTATCGTTTTTCAACATCTGTGAGTTCCCCTTTTCAGATTCGCTTGATTGATTCGTTACCCCAGCCTCTCATGAAGAGGGTTAACGCAACATGCGTGCCGCAGTGATACGGACGGAAACGCCAGCCGAATAAAGCGACCTGCGGCCACGATTGACCGCCGCAGGCGGTAGGATTTTGCCGCTTCGGCAGAAAAATGCCGGTCCCGCCGGCAACCCGACCCGTCAATGCCCGCCGTCGCGCTATTGAGACACCCGTCGTCCTATTTTGACCAGCTCGAATCAGATGTTGACTGCGGGTTCACTCCTCACAGCTTGCCGATCAAGTCGCGCCCGGTCGCGCTAACGCCTTCGAGCAGCGCCGCTTGGTCCGCGCCGCGCTGCAGCAAAATAAGCCGGCTCACGCCCAAGTCGGCGAAGCGCTTGGCGGTGTCGCGATCGAGCTTGACTCGTGGACTCGGAGTGACGCTTATCTCCAGATCCTCGAACCGACGTCGAGCAGCCTTGCATGCCGCCCGCAGCCCCTCGACGCACTTCGCCGTCGCGTCCAGGTCCAGGGCAAACCCGTACCATCCCTTGGCCAGCCGCGCCGCGCGACTGAAGGCCTCCTTGCTGTGCCCGCCGAAGACGATCTCGGGATGCGGTTTCTGCACCGGCCGCGGCATCGCGTTGACGCCCTTGAACTTGATCCACTTGCCGCTGAACTCCGGCTTGGGCATCGACCACAGCGCGATCATCGCCGCCAGCCATTCTTCGGCGCGCGCACCCTTGTGATCGAACGGCGCGCCAATCGCCTCGAACTCGGGCTTCAGATATCCAACGCCGATACCGAAGATCAGCCGGCCGTTTGACAGCACGTCGGTCGAGGCGAGCTCTTTGGCAAGCACCACAGGATTTCGCTGCGGCAATATGATGATGCCGGTGCCGAGGCGAAGCTTCGTTGTGTGCGCCGCGATGAAGGCCAGCGCGACCGCAGGGTCGAGCATCGGGTAGTCCGCCGCCACCGGCGAGGGCGGCGCCTGCGGGTCGGGCAGGATCACATGCTCGCCCGTCCACACGCTTTCAAAACCCGCGTCTTCGGCCGCGCGCGCGACTGCGGCGGCACACTTGGGTAACGCACAAGCTCCGTTGTTGATTCCGAACAGTCCGAATTTCATGGATTTAACCTCTGCGCCGGCGGCGCTAAATTGTGCACTTGTGGGATATCATGGCGGGCCGGGGTTGAGCGTTGGCGGGAGAACCAGCTGGCCAGTCGCCAGCTCATGCTCGACTTTGCGCGCGCGTTGGAGCGCGGCCGCGGGAATCCGCGACTCGAGCTTGGGGTTGAACACCACGCGCACCATCCCGTCCTGCATTCCAAATTCCAGCATCCCCGGATGAAAGCGCTTGTCTTTGACCTCGGTTGCGATTTTCAGGAAAGCCAGCGGAGTCGAAGTCACGGCGCTGGCCAGGACGACGTCCGGGGCGACGCCGTTCTGGTTGTTAAATACACCAAAGGCAAACACATGCGCTTGTGCGGCCGCAAGGAAGACGCCGAGGCCGGCCGCGTCGGCATTGTGAATCAGCACGTCCGCGCCCTGGCTGATTTGCGCCAGCGCCGCTTCCTTGGCCGCACCGACGTCGTCGAAATTGCCGGTATAGCTGATCAGAATTCGACCTTTGGGCTGTACTGAAAGAAAGCCCCGCTTGAAACCCTCGAAGAACAATCGTATCGACGGCAGTTCTATTCCGCCGACTGCTCCTGCGACTCCGGTCTTCGAGAGCGCCCCTGCCAGCACGCCTTCCACATAGGTTGCCTGATCGACATTGAAGGTTATCGACGCGACATTTGCCGACGACTCACTTCCCGAACTGACCACAAAGCAGGTATTTGGAAAACTTCGCGCGACCTCGATGGCGCTATCGGTGTACTCGAAGCCGTGAGCGAAGATGAGGTCGAATCCGCGCGAGGCAAAATCGCGGAAAGCATCCTCGAAGTCGGCGGGCGACTTGGTCTGCACCAGGGCGGTGTCGGCGCCGAGCTTGGTCTTGATGAGCTCGAGTCCTTCGTACGCAGCCGCATTCCAGCCCGCGTCGCTAACCGGTCCGGGCGTGAGTAGCGCGACTCGAAATTCAGAATTGGGCTTTGCATTCGGCGCAGGATGAGAGGTGCAGGCTCCCAGCACAGCTATCTGCAAGAGCACGAGAGCTATCGCCATAACTTTCCGCTTTCGATAAGTGCGAAGGTCTGCTGAATCCATCCCTAAGGCACCACTAGACGGCGTACACCGTTCGATCCACGACACCTGCGCTGCGAAAAGCGAGCTGACGCTCGCGGCATTTGTTGCATTGCCCGCAGTGCCGAGCGCCCTTTTTGGGCGCCATACAAGTCAAGGTCAACTCGAGCGGCAGGTCCTTGAACATCCTGATCAGGTCGTCCTTATGCATACCTCTCATCGGCGCCTCGACCATCACGTTGCGTCCCAGTCCCATGCTCAGCGCGCGGGCGAAGCTATCGAAGAACTTAGGGGTCGCATCGGAAAAAGGATTGCCGCCCAGCGATCCGATCGCGATGCGTGAGACGCCGTGCGTGCTGCCCCAAACCGCCGCCAACGCAATCAATATGATGTTGCGGCCCGGCAGGTAGGTGTTCTCGTCGGGCTCGTCGGCGCCGGGAACGCTCGCGCCCGACACGCTCCAGTGGTCGCCGTACAAGACGTCGGAGGGGGCGGAGAGCACCGTTGTCGGCATTACGTTCGGGTTGTCGAGCGCGTCGAGGAAGGATTGAAGGCCGTCGAGTTCCAGCTCTTCCCACGCAAACCCGCACCGCACGTAGATCGGGTAAACTTCGGCGCCGGTTGCCAGTTTCGCGATCAAGACCGAGCTGTCCAGGCCACCGCTCGCCAGTACTGAAACCTTGTCCACGCCGACTCTCTCTTCTCGTACTCTCGAGTAATTGTCAAATTTTGTTGTGGATCGGCCGTGCGTGATCGGGCGGTTGCCCTTCGCGTGTGTTCACTCGGTTGAGCAGCGTTCTCATTGGGTTGCTAGCAGGATAGGGGTCACTCGTGCTGACTCATCATGTGCCACTCGCCGCCTTTGGCGGCGCTATGTCGTAACAAGTCTCGCGGAAACGCTGACGGCACTGCTCGTCGGCACCTGCAGGCACGCCGCCTGTGGGGAAAATACGAATCAGATTGGAGTTGCTGCGGCATGACAGCGTCAGCGGTTGATTGTCAGGCGCGGTGAAACCCCGGCCCCCAACCGGAACCACCTTGGTCCACACCGACGAGGCGGGAACGGGATCCGCGTATGGGCGTCCGGCATCCAGCGTGATGCACTCGCAGCCTTGGTAGCGCCACTTCTCGACCGGGTACTTCGCGAGCGTTTCGCTGGCGAGCTGCACGCATGGACGGCATGCTTGCGCCCACTCGTCCCACATCTGTGATGAGGGCTGCGACGAGGGATTGCCACTCTCACGTACCGCTTGAGGCAATTCGGCTAAAGCACCCAATAGTATGAAAGGCGCCAGCGGGAGCCCCAGCATAGCGAGGCCCGCGTCCCTGGCCGTCATACCCGGGGTCTTCATCCGACTGGGATCGCACGGATCCGACTGCGCAGACGATGTCGGGCTTTCGGGTTGTGTTTTGGCCGACGTGGCGCATCCCCCGGAAATTTGCACCAGCGCCGCCAGCAGCGCGATCGAGCGCGCAGTAGAGTGGATAGCAACCAGGCTGGCGCTCCGATTCAGCTTCACGCGCACTCTCCCCGCTCGTCCTTACTACTCCCCCAACGCCGCTGAGCGATATTCGCCAATCCGGCAAGCCCCTGTCCAGCCTACGACGACAGCGCCGTTTCGGCCGCCTCCCATCTTTGCCTCACGTCGGTTGCGCAAACGTTCGCAGACGCGCCTTCGAACGGTACGGACTTTTTCTCCGAATTTTGAGTAATCGATTGTATTCTATAGGATTTCTAGGTATTCTTACGCACGTGCCAAACATCGTCCGTAGAACGACGGAAACCTCCCCTGAATCGGCAGATAGGTTGATGACGGTTCGCCAACTCGCCGATTACCTGAACCTCAACGAGCGAACGGTGCTCAAATTGGTATCCGAGGGCGAGCTACCCGGAGTCAAAATCGGAAATCAATGGCGCTTCCGCAAGGCGATGCTGGACGCCTGGCTCGACGATCAAATGTTGGGAGTCACGCCGCGGAGCGTTGACGTTTCCAGAGGCGCACCGGCGGCGCGCAGAATGCTGGATCTCGCGAGCTGCTTTCAGCCAAGCCACATAATTCCCGACCTGGAGGCCAACACCAAAACCGGAGTCATCGAGGAGCTGGCGAATCTGGCCAGCCGGCTGAATTTGGTGAGGGACAAGACCTGGTTCGTCGGCGCGCTTATCGAGCGCGAGAATATCATGCCGAGCGCGACCGGTAACGGACTGGCCTTCCTGCACACGCTCAATCGCCATCCCGAGCAGGTAGTCAAACCTTTCATGATCCTGGGCCGATCGCGCGGCGGCGTCGATTTCGACGCCCTCGACGGTAAACCCACTCACCTGTTTTTCGTACTCGGCCTTAAGTATCACGAACTGCACTTGCCCTGGCTGGCGAAGCTGCCGCAGATGTGTTCGCGGGCTGAAACGCTTCGAACCTTGATGGGCGCCGTCACCGCCGACTCAATCTTCGCGGCCCTCGCTGACGCCGAGCGTAATTTGGGCACCGCGGCGACAAGCGCGGCCTCGAGAAGCCTGCCGTGACCAACCGCAGTCAGCTTGCTGCGTCCCCCACCAGAAATCGTGAACTTATTCGACTGGGTTTGCGGGGAGCCTCAGCGCCGGATTGGAACGAAACAGGCCAGCCGGGTGCCCCTTATACGATTCGCATTTCAGAAATTTCCGCGCTTGGCTGAAAGCCATTGACGTAAGAACTGTGGAGGGAAGACTATCAAATGGAAGTTCATCGGATCTGCGAACTTAGTCCAGGTGCTCCTGTCTGGGTCTGGATCGTCCGCGTCGGCAAAGGCAGATGGTGGCCCGGTTCCGTGCTGTCCATCGCTGCCCGAAAGCCGTTTCCGATCATCAATACCCGCTTCGAGTGCCGCTCGGTCGGAAAAAACGGAATCGACGGACCTGTCTTCGTTGGCATCAGCACCACCCGAATGCGTTATCTTGAACTGCGCGACGCCCACCTGAAGGGCAACGATCGGCCGAATTTTGCTCCGAGCGCGATTTTCGCCAAACCCGAGCAAACTGACGCCGAGCTCAACGACCCGCAGCCTGTGGACGCAATGACTGGGGATGCCGGCGCGCCGGTCGCATCTGCCGTCAAGAAGCCTCGATCGAGAAAAAAGACCAAAACCTCGAATCGAACGAAGAATGTGGCTGCCATCGCGGCCCAATCATGACGCGACCGGCAAGCCGTAAGCTTGCTTGAATTGTTGCGCTGACCACAAAGATTGCGCGACACGCGGATTGAGCGGGCGTCCCGCTGCATCAATCGGAATCATCCCGGTCCGCGAGTGACGCGACCGGACACACCGAAGCCTGGCGGGCGAACGCATGCTGTTGGGACCGGACCCGCACCCCAAAAAATCCTGCTGACGCTACTAAATCTACACCGCGAGCCTCCAAGCCTGGATCGTCGCAATGGCGCGCAATCGTCCATTGGTCCGATCAGGGACACCGTGCGCTGGGCGGGTAAACTCCGACAGTCAGCCGAAGCCTGAACACTGACGAGTTATTGGATGCTATAATTAGCTATATGATGCACTCAGTTTTAGGCATGGCAATTGCGTCTCATTTGGATGGTGACTCGGCAGTCATATGACTGACTAACCAGTTATAAAGAAATTACCCTAGGCTTAGTTCAGGCACGATACTTGAGACGCCATACTTGAGATGGGATCGTTCACAACCGCGGCCGCGGCGAGCGGCGCCCATTAGAGATGCGGTAAGCGAGGTAGCTTTCGATGTCCGATGCAACCTTTGATGCGGTGATAATCGGTGCGGGTCACAACGGGATGGCGCTCGCCGGCTACCTGGCGAAAGCCGGATGGAGCGTCGGCGTTTTCGAGAAGCGCACCGAAGAAGGCGGCGCACTCTGCACCGAGGAACTAACGCGGCCGGGCTTCCTGCACAACGTTCACGCGAATTATCACACTCTGGTCGGCATCTGCCCCGTTTACGACGACCTCGAGCTGGTCACCCGCCATGGACTTCGTTACGTCCAGCCACCGGTGCAGATGGCGAGCGTATTTCAGGACGGTACCGCGCTGGTGGTGCATACCGATCTGGACAAGACCTGCGAATCGATCGCGCGTTTTTCGCGCAAGGACGCTGACACTTTTCGCGCGGTTTACGAAGAAGCGCGCGGTTATCGCGACCTGATTTTGCGCACACTGATGTATTCGCCACCGACCTCGCTCTTGGACATCACCAAGGCGCTGGTGGCCTGGGGCGTCGAGGAAAAGGCCAAGTACCTGAGCGTTCATCTGCGTCATCAGACGATCAACGAATTCCTCGACCACCATTTCGAGAACGATCGAGTCAAGGCGCATCTCTCATTTCACGCGTCGCTCGCGGGCTATGCGACCGACCGCAGGGGGCTGGCGGTTTCGTTCCCGCTGCTGCTGAGCAAGATCGACAATTGGCACATCTGCATTGGCGGATCGCACGCGCTCGCCCATTCGCTATGGGAAGCGCTCGCGCAGGCCGGTGGGCGCGTTTTCCTCAACCATGGCGTCGAGAAGATTATCGTCGAGAACGGAAAAGCCGTCGGCGTCCGCCTCGAAGATGGCAGCGAAGTGCGCGCGAGGCATCTGGTCGCCAGTTCCATCAGCCTCGAGCAGACTTTCTTCCAGATGATCGGGCGCGAGAATCTGCCCGCTTCGCTGACCGCCGAAGTCGAACACTTCCCGCACATGGATTCGACCTTCTTCAGCGTGCATCTGGCAATGACCAAGCTTCCCGAGTATCGCGCGGCGTCATTCGATCCCGATGTCAACCGGGCCTGGGTGGTTAACCTCGGTTACGAAAATCAGAAGCAGTTCAATGACGATTGGCGCGACGTGCGCGCCGGCAAACTTCTAAATCCGAGGCCCAACGCCGCGGTCAACTCGCTCTACGATCCGACCGACGCGCCCCAGGGATTCTACACTGGTCTGCTGCGCCAGATGGCGCCCTACAACCTCGCCAAGGGTGGTCCGCAGGAATGGGACAAGGTGGCGCGCGAGTACGGCCAGCGCTGCATCGACGTCTGGAAAACCGCGGCGCCCAACCTGAGCGACGATTCCTTCATCGATTGGGCGACCTATACGCCGCTCGATATCACGCGTCGAATGCCGAACATGGTGTTTGCCGACTGGATCGGCGGGCTGATCGATCTCGACAACATGCTGGACCGTCGCCCTGGCCCGATTCTTTCAGAATATCGGACTCCGATTGCGAATCTTTACATGTGCGGCGCTACGCAGCATCCCCACGGGTTCGTGACCTTCGCGCCGGCTTACAACGCGCTGGAGATCATCGCGCAGGATCAGCACGTCGAGCGCTGGTGGAAATGACCGCTATCGCAGATATCCCGGTGCGACTCGATGACAACGCGACGAGCGGGCTCGCCTCGATCGTGCAGCAGTTCCTCGAGCAGCAACTCGCCGATTCGACGCGCCGGCGGGTGCGCGCGTCGCGTTTGCATGGCCGCCTCGGACTGACCGCGACCGATTACGATGCTTCCGTGACGGTGGATTTTCGGGGCGACGAAATAGCGATTAGCGACGGCAACGCAGGGCCGTTCGACGCCACCATCGCGGGTTCGTACCAGTCACTGACCAAGCTGCTGCAGGGCCGCAGCAATCCGCTGATCGAGCATCTTCGAGGCCGCCTGAAAGTCACCTCGCGGATCGGCAATCTTTTCTTTCCACTTCGGGTTCATCGGCTGATGAAGCTCGCCCCTGAGGGCAACCATTAGGAGAGCCGCATGCCAGACGCATCTTATGACGCGGTAATTATCGGAGCCGGCCACAACGGTCTATGCCTGGGCGCATATCTCGCGCGCGCGGGCTTGAAAGTCGGGATATTCGAGCGGCGCCACGACGAAGGCGGCGGCGCACACACCGATGAAGCGACCGTTCCCGGCTTCTGGCACAACCTCCATGCCCAGTACATGGAGTTCATCGAGATGATGCCGTTCTATCGCGACTTTGACCTGCCCAGCTTCGGGGCGCGGGTGATCAAGCCGGATGCGCAGGTCGGAATCACCTTTGCCGATGGCAGGCCGCCGCTGGTCATCTACCGGCCCGAACTCGCGGACCGCACGCATGCGAGCATCGCCTACTACTCGCGCCGCGACGCCGATGCTTTCGCTGCGATCCGCGGCAAGGTGCTGGCGGCCAACGATTATATCTCGGCGCTGCTCTACAGCCCGCCCGCGTCCGAGGTGAAGCTGGATGGGGGCCGCAGCGAAGCCATCATGGGCCGGCTGCTGCAGCTTTGGCTTGACCTCGGGTTCCAGCCGCAAGAGATGAACAAGTGCCCGAAAGTGCTCATCGACGAGGTTTTCGAGTCGAGCGAGCTGCGCGCGACCATGTACCGCCAGTGCGTGGAATGGGGCGCGAACCTGCACACCGCCGACGGCTTCGGATTCGTGATGTGCGTGATCTGGCTGTGCGCGAATCACTACATGTCGATCGGCGGGACGCATACGCTGGCGCATTCGATGGCGGCTGCGGCGCTCGCGGCGGGCGCGGACCTACGTTACAACAGCCCGGTCGTCGAGATTCTGAATTCCGGCGGACGCGCAACCGGCGTACGGCTCAAGGACGGGCGCACCATCGAGGCGCGCAAACTGGTCGCTTCCAACGCCGATCCGAAAACCACCTTCGTCGATCTCATCGGATGGGACAAGCTGAGCGAATTCAGAAAAGAGCGGATGTCGAACTGGCGGTTTGGACCTGAGCACGTGCTCGGCACGCCGTCATTCGCGTTGCGCGCGGCGCCCGACTACAAATCCGCGCGCCATAATCCCGACATCAACAAATGCTTCTACACCATCGTCGGATTCGAAGATGCCCAACAGGTTTCCGACTATATCCTGCAGGCCTACGGCGGCCAGATTCCCGACCTGCCCGGCGCCGGCACCTGGGTCAACTCGCTGTGGGATCCCAGCCAGGCGCCCAAGGGAATGCACACGATGAACGGATGGTTCTTTTTCCCGAAAGCTTCGTGCCTCAGCCCGGAGGAATGGGACAACGTCCGGCGCGACTACAACGGGAAATTCCTGAAGCTTTGGGGCACCTACGCCCCCAACATGACGCGCGACAATGTAATCGCCGACAAGCTTTACGTCTCGCTCGATATGGAGAACCGGATGGCGATGCCCGAGGGCGATTTCTCGCACGGCCGGCTCAGCATTATGAATCCCGGGATGCCGCGGGCGCACATCTATCGCAGCGAGATGGAAGGACTGTACATGTGCGGCGCGTCGGCGGGCGGCGGAGGAATCAGCGCGGCCGGCGGCTACAACGCATACAAGGTCATTGCAAACGACTATGGCCTGGCCAGACCGTGGCAGAAGGAAAATCGGCTCTATTAAGCGAACCGGATCGGCCGCGAGAGGAATATCATGCCTGCGATTTACACAACCGAATGGTACGAGGCGATCAAGAAGCTGCTCAACGAAAATCCGAAAGTCGATAAGAATTCCCCGCGCGGCACCTTCCACGTGCTGGCAAAGATTGTCGGCGATGCGCGCTCGCTCTATCTCCCGGCCGGCGAGCTGCGCAATTTCGTGGTGCTGTTCACCGACGGCAAATGTCTCGAGTACCGGCAAGCCGACGCGCCACCGCCGCGCAAGGATTTCGAGTTCATCTTCGAGCTTCCCGCGTCGGTATTCGAAGAGGTCGCGGCTGGACAGATCGATCTCATCGACGCGGGACTGAAGGGCAAGATCAAAATCACCGGCGACATGCGAATTCTGATCAGGCATGCCGAGTTGGTAAACGAGATCTACGGCGCGTTCGCGCGCGAAGTCGAAACGCTTTGGCCCAAGGGCAAGCCCGGCTCCGCAGGCGGGGCGGCCGGCACGGCTGGACACTAGATCCAGGCATCAGCGGCTGGAATCCGCAGCGGATGCGGGTTCCCGCATTCGTTGGTCCGATCTTTCTTCCCGACCGTATAATGGCGGTTATCGCGCATCGAAAGCCGCCATCCGCACTGTTGCCTAACGCTTGTTAGGTTGATTGCGCAGGCCGGTTATCATCAGTCGCAGGTTTGAAACCGGGTTGCAGAAATGAGACCGCACCTTGCTCCATGCTCCTAGCCTAACGAGCGTTAGGGGCCAACGAGAATGGGACCGAACCCCGACCCGTGCCATCCGCCGCCGGATGAAGGCATGCTCCAGAAAAAAATGGTGCGGATGGCACCATAGCGGCTGTAGCCATAAGCGACACATGCACCACAGAAATTGAATTCGGCAGTCGCCCGCGCCGGCACTCCATGGCACGAGCGGTGCATACGTAAAACACGACCGCGTTCCTAAGATTTCTAATGACCGGTGAGGTTAAATGCGCAAGCCGAATACCAGCTAAGACGTCCTTCTTGAGGGGCGTCACGCCCGGGTGCGGTCACGCGCCCTGGTGCGACAGGATGCGTTCGAATTGGGGCCAGTGCCTTCGAACGAGGGACCGGGATTTCATTTACGTCAGCATGAAGGATTAGAGAGGCAATGCCATGAGCCAAAGACAGCTCGCAATGGTGATCAACCTCGATAAGTGCATCGGGTGTCAGACCTGCACGGTCGCCTGCAGCACTCACCGTCTTAACCATCCCGGCACCGAGATGCTCCGGTACATATGGTGCGAAACCAAGCCCGGCGAGGGATGGCCCAAGGGATGGATGGAACTGGGGCGCAAGGTTCCGGACCGGGTTCGCGACTACGGCGGAACGTGGAACTTCAACTGGGAGGAGGTCTACACCTCTCCGGTGGGCGCCAAGTACCTGCATCCGGTGACCAAGGAAACCGGAGAGCCGGTGAAGTGGGGACCCATCTGGGAAGAAGACCAGGGCGGCGGCGAGTGGCCGAACGGTTATTTTTTCTATATGCCGCGGCTTTGCAATCACTGCACGGACGCTCCTTGCATCGCCGTCTGCCAGGATCACTTCGCGCGCGGCGGCGGCATGCCGTCGAGCCAGGGGAACGGGCACAAGAACTCGTTGCACAAGCGCGAATCGGACGGGATCGTCGTGATCGATCCGAGTTCGTGCGATGAATGCGGCATGTGTGCCGCGGAATGTCCCTACAAGATTCCGATGGAGAACATCGTCGCAGGCACTTACGAGATGTGCGACTTCTGCGCGGGCCGGGTGGAGAACAATTACGCTCCGGTATGCGCCAAGAGCTGTCCCGCACGCGGGATGTACTTCGGTTACCTGGACGACAAGGAGAGCTTCGTCGCCAAGCTGGTCAACGAATACAAAGTCGCCCTGCCGCTGCGCCCCGACTACAACACCGGTCCCAACGTTTACTACATACCGCCGTTTGTCCGGCCAACGACTTTCGGAGCCGGGAATAAGCCGACCAGTCAAGCCGATATTCCGGCCGATCTGCTTCGGAAGTACTTCGGACCCGGCGTTGACCAGGCGCTGGTTACGCTCAAGGAGCATCGCGCACGCGCCGAGCGCGGCGAACATTCCGAATTGATGGACCTGCTCATCATCTACAAATGGTCGGAGGCCTTCAGTCCGTTCAAGGTTGAAGCTCCGGTCGATCCAATCGAGCAGGGAGTCGAGGCCGGGAAGGGGCACCAGTCATGAGCAAGCGCAAGGAAGACGAAACTCCCGAGGCCCGCCAGGCAGTCGCCGAGGCCGCCGACAACTACTGGGAATGGGATAAGTGCCGCTGGGGAACCCATCGCGTCAACTGCTATCCGGGCAGTTGCCCGTTCCGCGTCTATGCCAAGGACGGCAAGGTGATTCGCGAGGAGATCTCGTGCACCTATCCCGAGTTCGACGACCCCGACTACAAGGTGCCCGACTACAATCCGCGCGGATGCCAGAAGGGCTACCAGCACTCGAAAGCGATGTATGGCCCCGACCGGCTGCTATACCCGATGAAGCGGGCGGGCGAGCGCGGCAGCGGCAAGTGGGAACGGATCAGCTGGGACCAGGCCTACGATGAGATCGCCAGCAAGCTGGTCGACATAATCCAGAAATACGGGCCGGAGGCGATCTCCGACGACCATGGAACCAATGGCGCCGGCGTGTTGCGCGGCGGTGGCGAGGGCGCCTCGACCGGCTTCGTGTCGCGCTTGGGCGGAGTCAGCTACGATCTCAACTTTCTCATCGGTGATTTCAATCCCGGCCAGTACCTGACCTTCGGGCAATTCCAGCACGCGCCGGGAATCGAGACCTGGTTCCTCGCAGACACCGTCATCGCTCTTTCCAATCCCGCGTACGGAAACATTCCCGACATCCACTATATTCTCGAGGCGCGCTATCGCGGCGCGAAAGTGGTCGCGATCGCGCCCGACAAGAATGCCACTGCCCAGTTCGCTGACATGTGGCTGCCGGTCAACTGGTCGGCCGACCCGGCGCTGTGGCTCGGCGTCTGCAAAATCCTGATCGATAAGGGATGGCTCGACCTCGAGTTCATGAAGGAGCAGACCGATCTCCCGGTGCTGGTCCGCATGGACGATCAGCGGTTCCTGCGCGCGGCCGATTTAGACGAAGGCGGGGACATGGAGCAGTACTTCGCAATCGACACTGCCACCGGCAAGCCCGAGCCGCTGCCCAAGGGCACGCTGGCGATGCCGTTCGACTACGCGCTCGAGGGCAACTGGAAAGTTACCCTGAAGGACAAGAAGCAGATCGCGGTCACAACGGTTTACGAGCTGCTCAAGAAGCGCGTCGCGGAATACACGCCGGAAAAGGTGCACGAGATATCGGGCATCCACCCCGAACAGCTCGCCGAGTTGGCCGAACTCGTCAAGCCGCCGCGCAAGGTGTTCGTCTTCGTCAACTGGAACGCGGGCAAGCTCTACCACGGCGACCTACTGGAGCGCTCTTACTGCTACATGCTCGCGCTCACCGGAAACGTCGGCAAGGCCGGCACGGGATCGCGGGGATGGTCGGCCGGAGCCGAGTATATTGGCGGCGCCGCCGTCGTCGGCGGGATGCCCAACGAGGTGCTCGAGACGGGAGATCCTTTGTTGCACGCGATGAATATGTCGCAGAAGATCCAGGAGGACTATCGGACATATTTCAAAATGGACCCGACGATACCTCCGGCCGAGGCTTCTTTGGGTGCGCTGCGTGAAGGTCTCAGGATGGGCGGCACACTGTCGCCGCCGGTTTGGCTCTGGTACCACCACGCCGGGTACAAGGAAGTTTGGGACAAGTTCCTCGACGACCCGAACGCGCCCAAGAAAATCAGCCAGTACGCCGAGGAATCGCTCGCCAATGGCTGGTGGAATGGCTTCGTACACCCGGCCAAGGAAGTCACGCCAAAGGCAATGCTGGTATCCGGATCGAATCCGCTGCGCCGTCACCGTGGCGGCATGAACACCTATCTGAAAACCTTGTGGCCGAAACTCGAGCTGATCGTAGTGTTGGATCCGCGCTGGAGCACCACGGGACTCTACGCTGACTACGCGCTGCCGGCCGCATCGTTCTATGAGTATGCCGACGCCAAGTACTCGACGCCAGCGACCCGCTTCAGCACTTTCACGGATCAGACCGTGCCGATGCTCGGCGAGTCCAGGTCCGACCGCCAGATCACGCTGGCGCTGCTCAAACGCATCCAGGAGCATCTACAGAAGCGCGGCATAGAAAAGTACAAGTCCGGTAACCGTGAGATCGTCGTCAAGGAACTTTACTGGCGGGCCACCTTCGGAGGACGCTATGGCGAAAGCAACGACGACGAGGAGAAGCTGGTAAACGACACCTATAACGCGCTGGGAAAGATGGGCTGGTTCGAAAGCCTCGACGGCGAGGAACTCACGCTTCCCAACCTGCGCAAGAACGGCAAAGCGTGGCTGAGCGGCCGCCCCGCCTGGCACGCGACCGTGGTCCAGAACTCCGACATCGTTCCAGGCCAGATATTCTGGCCCTTCCGCGATCAGATCGAACAAAAGGTGCCATACGCGACCACCACGCGGCGAATGGAGCTGTACCTCGACCATCCGTGGTTCATCGAGGCTGACGAGCACCTCGTCCGTTACAAGCAGCCACCCAACATCGGCGGCGCACAACCCTTGCGGCTTACCAGCGGACACCTTAGATGGAGCGTTCACTCGAACTGGGTGGTGTCCTACGAGATGCTGAAGCTGCATCGCGGTGAGCCCTTTGCGTTCATCAACGAAACCGTCGCGAAGGACAAGGGCATCGCGGATCATGATTATATCCGCGTCTACAATGACTACGGCTCTTTCATAACCCGGGCGAAGCTCAGTTCCTGTACCCGGCCCGACCAGCTCGTGATCTACCACGCATGGGAGCCGTATCAGTATCCAAACTGGATGCCCTACGATGGCTTGCTGCCCGGCCCGCCCAAGGGCCTCCACTTCGCAGGCGGCTACCGTCACTACGAGTACACCTTGTGGAACTGGGCTCCTTCGCAGTCGGATCGGCAGACCAACATTGACTTCGAAAAGGCAACTCTCCCTGCGTAATCATAGAGGCTAAGAAAATGGCAAACGAATCGGATAAGCCTCAGAACTCCGGGCCGAGACGGGATTCCGTGCAGGAGCAGCGCCAATATTTTGAATGGGATAGCTGCAAGTGGGGGACTCATCGGGTCAACTGCTACCCCGGCAGTTGTCCCTTCCGAGTCTATGCCAAGGACGGCAAGGTGATTCGCGAGGAAATCTCGTGCACCTATCCGGAGTTCGACGACCCCGAATCGAGGGTGCCCGACTACAATCCGCGCGGATGCCAGAAAGGCTATCAGCATTCGCGCGCGATGTACGGACCCGACAGAGTGTTGCACCCGATGAAGCGGGCGGGCGAGCGCGGCAGCGGAAAATGGGAAAGAATTTCCTGGGATCAGGCCTTCGAGGAAATCGGCGATAAGATTGCCGGTGTCATCCAGAAGTATGGCCCCAAGGCGCTGCTTGACGACCACTGTGCCAACGGCATCGGAGTGTTTCGCGGCGCTGCGGAGGGCTCGACCACCGGCATGACTTCGCTGCTCGGTGGAGTGAGCTTGGATCTCGACTTCGTGA
>Ga0181523_10002225_pt1 | contig 19271 bp, 23 predicted proteins | sample PEATcosm2014_Bin_43_FD_119752 | JGI IMG/M metagenome (GOLD analysis project Ga0181523, IMG submission 119752) | Peatland microbial communities from MTU Mesocosm Facility, Houghton, MI, USA - PEATcosm2014_Bin05_30_metaG | ecosystem: Environmental > Terrestrial > Soil > Wetlands > Peat | place...
CGGGCCGTTCGGCGGACGGGTTCTTTGAGTCAGGGACGAAGATGAGCGCCCCGATGAGCCCGGCGACCACGAACGGGACGTTGACGAGGAAGATGGATCCCCACCAGAACCTTCCGAGCAGGAAACCACCGGCGATCGGGCCGATCGCGATGCCGAGACCGCTCGTGCCCGCCCAAGCGCCTATGGCGCGGGACCGTTCCACCGGGTCGCGAAAGACATCGTTGATGATCGAAAGAGACGAGGGCATCATCAACGCCGCCCCGCATCCCATCACGGCGCGCCATGCGATCAGAAGGTGCACCGAACCCGAAAAAGCCGACCCAATCGAACCACCGACAAAGATCGTTAGGCCGAGGAGAAAGAACCGCTTGCGCCCGAAACGATCGGCCAGGCTTCCTCCGACGAGTAACAGTCCGGCAAGGACCATCGCGTAGACGTCGACAATCCACTGCAGCTCGCTCGTGCTCGCGTGCAGTGTCCGAACGAGCGTCGGGAGCGCCACGTTGAGGATGGTCGTGTCGACGTTGACGATGAGGATCGAGGCGCAGAGCACCAACACCACCGCCCATCGGCGGGGTCCTTCCGCATCGCGCGCTTCGCCCAGTTGTCGCATTGGCTTATCCACGGGTTCAACTACAAGCTCTCTGGATGCAAACGACCAGAGGAAAAAGACTCCTTCGCACCTAGACCTCGAGGTGTGATCTTCCGAGAGATCCTCTACAGGAGCACAAAGGGCTCTCCCTCGAGGCTCTTGACCATGCCATGACATGAAAGCGATGGGGCATTTTCCGGTCGAAGGATCGACGGGGAAGCCTCGTTTCCCTCAGGTGGCTTCTGCGAGACGGAGGTTCGGCTTCGCGTCGAGGCTGAGCGGGCTAGGCCCGTCACGCTCTAGGAGGAACCACGCCGCGGCGGCGATCATCGCAGCGTTGTCCGTACACATCGCGAGGCTCGGCACGTAGAGCGCGATCCCCTCTTTTTCGCACGCGACCGTCGCAGCCTCGCGAAGCGGGCCGTTTGCGGCCACGCCCCCCGCGAGACACAGTCCGCGCGCGCCGATCTCGCGCGCCGCGGCGATCGCCTTCCCGACGAGCACGTCTACGACTGCTGCTTGGAAGGACGCCGCGACGTCTGCGGTGACAGCTTCAGGATGCGCGCGCACGTAGTGGATGACCGCTGTCTTCAAGCCGCTGAAGGAAAAATCAAGGCCCGTCCCGAGCAAGGGCCTTGGGAAGACGATCGCCTCGCGATCAGCGCCCGAAGCGATGCGCTCGATCGCCGGTCCGCCTGGATAGCCGAGGTCCAAGAAGCGCGCGACCTTGTCGAAGGCCTCGCCGGCCGCGTCATCGACCGTCTCGCCGAGGATCGTGTAGTGCCCGGGGCGCTTGAGCGCGACGCTCAGCGTATGGCCACCCGATACCAAAAGTACGACGACGGGAAGCTCCAGATCGGGGTTCTCCAAGAGCGCTGCGTACAAGTGGCCCTCGAGGTGGTTCACCCCCACGAAGGGAACTCCCCATGCCAAAGCGCAAGACTTCGCAGCAGAGATCCCAACGAGGAGCGAACCCACGAGACCCGGGCCGACGGTCGCGCCGATAGCGCGAAGTGCGTTGGACTCCCTAAGGCGAAAGACGTCGAGCCCGGCGGCGCTGAGTGACTCCAAGATGACGGGCACGATGCGCTCAAGGTGTGCGCGCCCCGCGAGCTCTGGCACGACGCCCCCATAACGTGCGTGAAGGTCAATCTGGCTCGACACGACCGAAGAGCGCACGACGCGCCCCTCCTCTACGACAGCCGCGGCAGTTTCATCGCACGAGGTCTCGATACCCAAGATGAGTGATGAGGTCATGGGTGCTCTTCCCCCGTCGCGCCGGGCCCTGGCGTTCCTTTGTTCGCGATGCGCATGGCGATCGCGTCAAGACGCATCTGATAAGCGGGAGAGTCGATGTCGCTCGCCCACATGACGAGGCCGTCTTCGTTGACCTCTGCGTAGTAGTTCTTGCGGATACCAGAGGGTGCGAAGCCGAAAGCCCGGTAGAGCTCTTGGGCACCGGTGTTCGTCACGCGGACTTCCAAGGCAAGCGACGTGGCACCCATTCTCCTTGCATCGTTCGCGAGGCGATGCAGCAATCTCATGCCGACTCCTTTGCGTTGCCAGCTCGGAGCGACACCGACGGTCGTGATATGGCATTCGCCCACCAAGAGCATGCAACCGGTGTACCCGACGACGACGCCGTCAACGAGAGCCACGTAGTAAAGGCGCGATGCACCTTGCGCGAGCTCGCTCAGATAAAGAGCCGCGGACCATGGTCGAGGGAAGATCTGCTCTTCGATGGGCACGACCTCGCGCACGTGTCTTCGACGCATCTCTTCGATGACAACGACGGAATCCGGCCCTGGAATGGGCAAGGCACCCGTCTTGCGCCGATGAAACAAAAGCGCCACGACTAACGCCTCTTCATTTCTTGGACTGGCCCTCTACGTCGATGGTCGCGGACCGCCTCGGGCATGACGAGGTCGTCTCGAGTCGCGAAGTTGACCTTCGCGTCGGCGACCCGCAGGTAGATCGGCTCCACTTCGAGCGCGCTCGCTCCCCCGCCGTTGGTGAGGCGCGCCCATCCGATGGATCCGATCGCGCTCGGCGACGGGGCCGCGCGCTCGCTCCCACCGATGCTGACGCGCAAAGAGCCGTTTTGTGCGAAGAAATCGCCGTAGCGCAGTGCTCCGTCGCCGATGAGCACACAGTCACCTTCTATTTCGGAGAGCTCGCGCACGAGTACCTCCGGGGTACCGAGGCGGAGACCGCTTTGCTCGTGAAGCTCCCAGGCGCACTCGCCCCTGCGCATGTCGACGACCGGCACGACGAACTCAGCGAGCTCTCGTGCGTCAAAGCGAAGAGCCTCGGTGCTCCTCACGGGCACGAGGGGAACGCAAAGCGCCATGCCGAGGGCTTTTGCGGCCGCAACGCCGACGCGCAACCCCGTGAAGAGACCCGGGCCCACGTCGATCGCGATCGCGTCGATCCCCGAGAATTCGACGTGACATGTTGCCATGAGTTCTTTGATCGCGGGATGCAACTGTGCACCGTGCTCTCGGTTCGTGCGCACAGAAGACGACAAGAGCGTGCGGTTCTCATCTACCAACGCGACGCCGACGTCGATCGTCGCCGTTTCGATCGCCAAGATCATCATCGTGAGCCTTGCGAGGCTTTCACGTTGAGGCCGACGTCAGCAAGTGAGCTTCGAAGTGCGCGGAGGCGTGAGGACCAAAGCGTCGAGGAGCAAGAGAGTGAAATGCTGCGCTCGCTCTCGTGCTCATCGGACGCGTGGAAAGTAACGACGAGCGCGTCGCTCCCTAGGATCGGCTCGGCGAGCTCGCCCCATTCGATGACCACTACTCCCCCGTCATCAACGACCTCTTCGAGGCCGAGATCGATCACCTCACCGACTCCTCCTAGGCGCCAACAATCGACGTGTGCAATGACCGGGGTCGTCTCATACACATGACAGAGCACAAAGGTCGGGCTCGTCACCTCTAGGTCCGCGTCAAGTTCATTCACGAGACCCTTCACGAGCATCGTCTTCCCCGCGCCGAGCTCACCGACCAACAAGATGACGTCTCCAGGTTCGATCAACCTCGCGAGCGCGCCACCAAGTGCTCGGGTCTGCTGCACAGACTCGCTCTTTATGACAAAAGAAGGGCCAAGTGCGCCACGGCTCACGTCAGACCTGCTGGTGCTCCGCGAAGAACGAATTTCGCGCGAACAAAGTCCGCTCGCATCTGGGCCAACACCATGCCGCCCCCGCGCAGCGCCGCCGCGGGGTGAAACGTCGGGACGACGACGGTCTGGCCGAAGGGATAAGAACATCCACGAAGACGCGTGATCCCCTCTGTTGTGTCGAGGATTGTCTGTGTCGCGAAATTTCCGAGTGTGACGACCACACGTGGCGCGACGAGCCGCACTTGGTCTTCGAGGAAATGCCGACACGTTGCGACCTCGTCGGGAAGTGGATCTCGATTTCCCGGCGGTCGGCATTTCACGACGTTCGCGATGTAGCACGCCCCTCGGCTCAACTCGAGTTCTTCCACGATTAGGCGATCGAGCAGGTGCCCCGAGCGCCCCACAAAGGGTTCTCCAGCAAGGTCTTCGTCACGACCGGGACCTTCACCGACGAACATGACGTCTGCGTCCGGGTCACCCGTTCCGAATACGACGTTCGTCCGTCCCATCGACAAAGGGCATGCGACGCACGACGCGGCCTCGACTGCGAGTTGCGCGAGGGTCGACACGCACCGATGCTAACCCCGCTTCGGCGCTTAGCCCCCGGTGCTTGTGGGCTTCGCGTTGACGACAACGCGGGGAACACGCGCTCCGATTCCGACGAGCACCTCGTAGGGGATCGTGTCGAGCATCCCCGCCCACTCCGTCGCCGTGATCTCTTCGTCTCCTTGTCGGCCGATGAAGACGACCTCGTCTCCCTCGACGATCGAAGCGTCGTCTTCGATGTCGACGATCACCTGGTCCATCGTGACCCTGCCGGCGATTCGCCGTCGCTTTCCCCTGATGAGGACCTCTGCGCCGACCCTTGTAAGACCAAAGGGAAGACCGTCCGCGTAGCCGAGCGGGACGACAACGACGCGGCTGTCGCGCTCGAGCTCGTAGACGCGCCCGTAGCTCGGACGCTCCCCTGCAGCGAGGCTCCGGACAAGGTGCACTCGCGATCGCAGCGACAAGGCGGGCACGAGCGACACAGCGGGGCCAACTTGGCTTGAAAAGCTGTGAGCGACTTCGAGAGAAGGAAGGTACCCATAGAGCGCGAGACCACAGCGGACCCAATCAAAACGTGACGCCGGGTGAGCGATCGCGCCGGCGGTGTTCGCCGCGTGGAAGATGCGAGGCGCGATCCCGGCGTTCTTGAGCTCTCCTCGCGCGTGGAGAAACCGCCGCAGCTGGACGTCGGTGAAGGGATCACCCACATCGTCTGCCACAGCAAAATGCGTCCAGAACCCTTCGAGCTCGAGCTCACGTGACTGCGAGACGCGACGTGCGATCTCCAGATACTCGCTTTCTCCGGCTCCGACGCGGTGCATGCCGGTGTCGATCTTCACGTGCACCGGGACGACACGCTCGAGCTTCGAGGCGGCAACTTCCGCGGCTTTCACCCCTGCATCCGTATAAAGAGTCGGTGTCAGGCGAGCGGCCAGCGCATCGGACATGGCCGATCGAGCAGGTTCGGACTGCACAAGGATCGGGACCTCGATCCCGGCGTCGCGAAGCCTCATGCCCTCATCGACGAGCGCGACCCCGAGCGCTGTTGCGCCTCCCAAGAGTGCGGCGCGCGCGACATCGACCGAACCGTGTCCGTAACCATCCGCCTTTACAACCGCACAAAGTGCCGCAGGGCGAACGAGGTCAACGAGCACGCGCGCGTTGTGCTCGATCGCTTCAACGTCGATCTCAGCCCATGAGGGACGACGAGGTGCGGCCAGTCCGCTCACGTCACCTACTCCCTAGGGAGAACACGCCCAGCGTCGCTCAGGTACGCGGCAACGAGCGCGGGGAGATCTGAAGCGATGAGGCCCTCCGCGTCACCCCGGCTCGCCCCGCGACCATGCACGTGGGCGCCGAGCGCACCGGCAAGCATCGGCTGGAGGCCGCGGGCCAAGAACGCCCCGATCACGCCGCTCAAGACGTCCCCGGATCCCGCGGTCGAAAGACGCGGCGTGCCCGTAGCGGCGTAGCAAACCTCACCAGAAGGCGTAGCGACGATCGTCGTCGGCCCCTTCAAGAGCACCGTGGCGTTCGCTTGTGATGCGAGCGCGCGCACCGCCGCAGTGCGATCCTCATCCACTTGTGCTCCAGTGAGACGAGCGAATTCCCCGTCGTGAGGTGTGAGAAGAACAGGACCGGAGCGCTCTTTGCAGATGTCGAAAAGCTCTTTCGGTGACGAGAACGCGTTCAGACCGTCGGCGTCCAACACGACCGGCGCAGCAGTCATCGAGAGGAAGCGCTTGATCTCGCGTTTCGTCTCCTCAGCGCCCCCAAGTCCGGGCCCGACCACGATTGCCCGACAGCGCGTCGCCGCGTCCGCAGTTGTCGTTGCCCACGCGTAAGAGGGGACTTCCTTCGCGACGACTTCGGTCACCAATGGCGCACCTAACACGGCACCCGGCGAGAAGAGACGAATCATCCCTGAGCCCGCGCGCAATGCCCCAAGGCATACGAGTCGAGCGGCCCCAGACATCCCTGGTGATCCCGCGACAACCAACACGGCGGTATCCCACTTGTGGCCGTCGAGGCGCCTTGGGATGAGGTTCGCTACGACATCTGCGTCTTCAACGAGATGTGCACGCGCCGTGCCCATCAGGAGTCCGATGTCTGCTATCTCGATCTCGCCGGCGTAGCTGGGTCCCTCACCGAGGATGAGACCGGGCTTTAGGCCCCCGAAGGTGACGGTCGCATCGGCGCGTACGGCACCAGGGCAGGCAACACCCGTGTCTGCGTTCACGCCCGTTGGAATGTCGACGGACAAGACACGCGTGCCGGGTTCGACCCTTGGCGCTCTGTAGGAGCCCCTGAAACCCGTGCCGAAGGCTGCGTCGATGACGAGATCACAAGGCGGCACGCGGCGGATGCCGTCGTCGAGACCGAAGGTCGCGACGCCGACGCCTCTTGTTGACAAGGCGTGCGCGGCCACCCGTCCGTCGTCGCCGTTATGGCCCTTGCCTGCGACAACGACGACACGCTGGCCATACGCGCCCCCGAGCAGGGCGAGCGCCCGGTGCGCGACCGCGTAGCCGGCGCGCTCGATGAGCACCTCGATACCGATCGATGCCTGGGTGGCGAGATCGACCGCGCGCATCTCCTCGACGCTCAAGACGGGCTTCATTCCGCGACCACGACTGCTTGGGCAAAAGACGCCGTGTGGGTGAGCGAGACGTGAAACGCGGAAACCCCGAGCGACCTGGCCCGTTCGCGCGCCCTCCCCGTCGCTCGGATATCGGGTGCTCCCGAATCCGCCAACACGATCTCGACGTCTCGCATGGCAAATCTGCCGATCCCGACCCCGAGCGCTTTCATCGTCGCTTCCTTTGCGGCAAAGCGCGCCGCGAGCCCGGGGACCGGGTCGATGCGTGCCGACAGGTCCTCACGTTCGGTCTCGCTGAACAGCCTCTCTAGGATCCCTGGGTAGCGCTCGAGGGCACGTCGGAACCTTGAGATCTCGACAGCGTCGAGGCCGATGCCGATCATTGCGCGTCCAAAGGCTCGGCGCCGTGGCGCTCGGCTTGCATCATTCGACGGTGACGACCTTGGCGAGATTCCTTGGACGATCGACGTCGTTGCCCTTCAGTCGGGCGATCTCGTAGGAAAACAGCTGCAGCGGCACGACTCCGACGATCGGCGTGCAAAGGTCGCTCGTTGTGGGCACTTCGAGCACGGCGTCGGAGACCAATGCGGTCTCGTCGTCGTCGAATTCTGCCAACGCGACGATCGTCGCGCCGCGGGCCCGGACTTCGGCGATATTGCCCATCACCTTGTCCCAAAGCGACGTGCGCGTGGCGATGGCGACGACCACTGCGCCCGGTTCGATCAAAGAGATCGGACCGTGTTTCATTTCACCTGCCGGATATGCCTCGGCCCTCACATAGGAGAGCTCTTTGAGCTTGAGCGCGCCCTCGAGCGCGAGCGGATAGCCAACCCCGCGGCCGAGGAAGTAGAAATCTCGGGTCGTTGCAAAGCGCTGCGCCAGTTCTTTGATGTGCCCATGATGTTCGAGGGCCTCTTCGACGAGCTTCGGCAACACAGAAAGATCTTGTGCGATCGCGATCGCTTCGCCGTTGTCGATCGCGTTCTTCGCTCGCGCGAGATGCAGAGCAAACGCTTGGAGCAGCGCAAGCTGGGCTACGTGACATTTCGTAGAGGCAACACCGATCTCCGGGCCAGCTCGCGTGTAACAAACTCCGTCAGATTCTCGCGTCATGAGGGAGTCGACGACATTGGTCAAAGCAATCACCCGAGCGCCGCGTCGGCGAGCTTCTCGCATCGCGTGCAAGGTGTCGACGGTCTCGCCCGATTGGCTCACCGCGATCACAAGGGTGTTCTTGCCGATGACTGCGTTGCGATAGCGAAACTCGCTCGCAATTTCTGTCTGCGCCGGAACGTGAGCAAGCGATTCGATCGCCAGCGCTCCGACGAGTCCAGCGTGGTAGCTCGACCCGCACGCAACGATGAGAACGCGTTCGATCTCTGCGAGCTCGGCTTTAGAGATCGTGAGCTCTTCGATGTCGGTCGTCGCGTCCACCCCGATGCGACCAAGCAGTGTGTCTGCGATGGCACGGGGTTGCTCAGAGATCTCCTTCGACATGAAATCGGGATAACCGCTCTTTTGGGCGCGTTCCAGGTCCCACTGCACGGTGATCGGCTTTGGTATTACCCGATGACCGTCGAGATCGACGACGCGCATTGCATTCGGCCGCACCTCGGCGATCTCGTCGTCGTTGAGCTGGTACAGATCCCGCGTCGTCCCAAGCAGTGCCGCGACGTCCGATGAGATGAGGCCAATCCCTTCGCCACGGCCAATGATGAGCGGTGCAGTCCTTCGCGCAGCGACGATCACGTCGGGCTCGTGCGTCGAGATCGCCGCGATGGCGAAGTCACCACGAAGCATCCCCATCAGCCTCCTGAGCGCCTCGCAAAGGCTTGTACCGCTCGCAACCTCGTCTTCGAGGAGATGCGCGATCACTTCGCTGTCGGTTTCGGAGGAAAAGACGTGACCATTCATCTCAAGTGCAGCGCCAAGCGCGCGGTGATTCTCGATGATTCCGTTGTGAACGACCGCGATGTGCTCGGTGCAGTCAAGAAGTGGGTGCGCGTTCTGTTCCCTCGGAGCGCCATGGGTCGCCCAACGCGTGTGCCCAAGGGCCGCGGCGCACCGAGAAGGAGCACCCGAGCTGTGCAGGGAGAGCTTTTCGAGCGAGTGCGCCTGTTCCGCGGCACGCACGCGCCAGATGCTCAAGGACTCCTCGTCGATGAGCGCGAGACCAGCTGAGTCATAGCCCCTGTACTCGAGCGTGGAAAGCCCGTCGAGCAGAATGCCGAGTGGCGCTTTTTCGCCCGTGACCCCGATGATCCCGCACATGATGTTCCCAGGCTAAAGCCTTTTGCGACCGAGCTCTGCACAGCCAGGCGCTCTCGGCCTTTGGCTTATGGGGCGGGCTTTCCGAGCTCTTTTCCGATCAAGGCCGCGAGGCGTTCGACGAACTCAACAGCGTCGTCAGGATCTTCTGCTTCGACCATGACCCGCACCGCGGCTTCGGTCCCGCTCGCACGCAAGAGGACACGTCCCGAGCTCCCGAGAATCTGCCTGGTCGCCTCGACTTCTTCCCATATGCGCTCGCACTGAGGGAGACGCTCGGGGTTTCTTACCGGCACGGTGCGCAGCTCCTGGGGAATGCTCGCGATCACCGAGGCGGCGCTCTTCGAGAAGGTCAAGTTCTTTCGGATGAGGAGGTCGATGAGCTTGAGCGCGGTCAAGATCCCGTCACCCGTGGTCGCTTGTGAGCGAAACACGATGTGGCCGGACTGTTCACCCCCGAGGACGAATCCGTTCGAGTCGAGCGCGTCGGCAACGTAACGGTCACCGACCGGCGTCTCTACGACCGCGATGCCGGCTTCGGCGAGTCGTCGTCTAAGACCGAGGTTCGCCATGATGGTGATGACCACGCCGTTATTTGCGAGCTCGTGGCGTTCAGCGAGATCGAGAGCGAAAAGCGCAAGGAGCCGGTCGCCATTGACAATGGAACCGTCTTCTGCGACCGCGATGAGACGGTCGGCATCTCCGTCGAAGGCAATCCCGAGATCGGCGCCTTTCTCCTTGACGGCCGCGGCGACGACGTGGGGATGCGTTGACCCACAGTCCTCGTTGATGTTCGTCCCATTTGGATCCGCATGGATCAGCGCGACATTTAAGCCGAGCCGAGCGAAAACCTTGGCTGCGACATTGCTCGCTGCACCGTTCGCGCAGTCGCACACGACGGAGATCTCAGATTCTGCGATATCGCTCGCCGTAGCGACGAGGTGCTCGACATAGGCCTCGACCGCGTAGAGATCTTCAGAGATTCCGCCGACGACACTCGATTGGGGTGCGCCTTCGTTGGTGAGTTCCATGGGTGTTGACTCGAGAAGGACCTCTAGGTCAACTTCGATGGCGCGTTCTGTTGCATCTGGGAGCTTCGCGCCGAGAGCGGACAAGAGCTTGATCCCGTTGTCCATGTAAGGATTGTGCGACGCAGAAACCATGGCGCCCGGAACACCTTGGTTGCATGCGAGCCACGCGAGTCCTGGGGTCGGTATGACGCCGACGTCTATGACGTCGATGCCTTCCGAAGCGACCCCTGCCGCCAGGGCCGCCTTGAGCATCGGTGACGACTGACGCGTGTCGGCACCGATGAGAAACGACGTCGATCGTAGGTGCTTAGCCGCTGCTCGACCGAGGCAGAGGGCAACGTCGTCAGTGAGCTCGATGTTTGCGACACCGCGAAGACCGTCGGTGCCAAACCGCAGCGTCATCCCTGCGTTAGCGCTTTGAGTACTGCGGTGCCTTGCGTGCCTTCTTCAGGCCGTACTTCTTCGATTCCTTCTCTCTCGCATCGCGCGTAAGCAGCCCTGCGCGCTTTAGGCTCGTGCGCAGTTCGGGGTCAACGGCAATGAGACCGCGCGCTATACCCAAGCGGAGCGCTCCAGCCTGGCCAGAAAGTCCCCCACCGTCGATCGTCGCGTCGACGTCATAGGTTTCTGCTCTTCCGGCGACACGCAGCGCCTCGGTGGCGTGCACCTGGTAGGTGACCGAGGAGAAGTAATCCTTGATCGGGCGCCTGTTCACCGTGATGACGCCTTGGCCGGGACGAAGGCGCACGCGCGCGACCGCCGCCTTGCGACGTCCGGTGGACTGTACGAGCGGTTGGGTCATCGAGAACTCCCTATGAGGCCCGACGCGCGCCGTCCAAGGACAGCGCCACGGGCGATTGTGCTTGATGTGGGTGCTCGGGTCCCGCGTAGACCTTGAGCTTGCCGAGCATGACGTGTCCGAGGGCACCTATTGGAAGCATCCCGCGCACGGCTTTGCGGATGACTTCTGTCGGGCGACGTGCAAGCAAGGTCGCGTAGCTCGTCGAGGAAAGACCACCGGGATAGCCGCTGTGACGGTAGGCGAGTTTCTCCTCGGTCTTTCCGCTCATCACGATCTTCGCGGCGTTGACGACGATGACATGGTCCCCGGTGTCGGTGTTCGGCGAGTACATCGCCTTGTGCTTGCCCCGCAGAATCCGTGCGACCTCGGTCGCAAGCCTGCCGAGGACGAGGCCGTCCGCGTCGACCACGTACCAAGACCGGACGATATCGGTGGGTTTTGGGCTGTAGGTACGCACGTCGAGAATCCTTTGCTCGCGCTCTTTGGCCGGGAACGTCTTTGGCCTGCGCAAATGGTCCGAGCCCGTCGGAAAAGCGCTACGAGCCGGCACAAAAGACTAGGGGAAAATGGCCGTTCGCGCAAACGCAAGTGCGACAAAAACCGAGCGTAGAGGCCCGCAGAGGAGATCCAAGGCCTGAGAAACGCCATCCCGATCGAACCTTTCGAAGGAAAAGCGGATGGCAAGCGCCATCCCTATTTCCTTCTGTCCTCTCAGTCATGAGAGGAACGTGCCTTGGGCCCCTACGGTCCGGTGTATCCGCCGCTTGCGAGTCCGATGACGCTTTCGTCGTAGGACGCGTACGCGAGATCAACGTTCGCGCTCAAGAGCGCTTCGTTTGCCTTCACGAAGATGTGTGTGTCGCCCGGATAATCCGAGGGAGTTTGCGCGATGACGTCGACTGTGACGTTGCTTGAGGCAGAGGCCGCTGCGTTCACGCGCTTGGTGAAGTTCGCGTAGTGGTTCTCCGCGTTCTTGTAGCCGGGCTGGCCCTGGAGCACGTTCACCGAAGACTGCAGGGTCGACTCGTTGGCCTCGAAGCTCGCCACCTGCGAAGAAGTGGTGTCTGCTTCGATCGTCAAGAAGACCTGCGGGGTCAATACGGCGTAGACACGGTTGTCCTTGAGCATCGTCGCGCGGTCAGCTGCGAGCTCCGCGCCCGTTGTGTCTGTCGGGACCTTCGCGCTCAGTGAGGTGATGCTCGTCGTTGCTGTTGCGATGTTCAAGTCGAGAACTGCAAGATGCGCTGCGCTCAAGTCCGTCGCGGCCTTGACGTCTGCCGACAGGCGCGTGAGCTGCGTCAGTCGAGCCGCGAGCTGAGTCTCAAGGGCTTGTTGGTTCTTGTTGAAATTGGCCGAAGTGGATGTGACACCCGTTGCGCCTTTGGCGCCACTTGCGCCCGTTGCGCCGGTCGCAGAAGGTGTCGCCGCAGAGACGACGGCGGGAAAAGCGAGAAGGGATGCACCGGCAAGAACTACACCGACGAGGCCCGTCTTAAGCATTCTCTTCGACATGTGGTTCTCCTTGCGCATTGACCCGGATCTTCCCCGGGGTACATAGAGAACCCTTACATGCGATTACTCGAATTTGCCCATAGTTCTGTTACGCCACGAAGTATTCCGACTCCACCTCGAACAAACGACCAACAAGGGTTATCGCCCTTCGCACAACTCATGATGCAAGTGTTAGGGGACACCGCGTGCCACATCGAGCATAGAAGGCTCAATTGGGCTACTCGAGGAGCGCTGCGAATTCCTTCGGATACGAGACGTTCATGAGACAAAGGCCCTGTGGCGGGGCGAGCATGGGAGCCAAGGAGCGGTCTGCGCTACGCAAGAGCGCGAAGATCTCACTCGAGTGCATCTTTCCTTCACCAACGGCGACAAGCGCACCGACGATGGAGCGCACCATCTGGTGACAAAACGCTTGGGCCTCGATCTCGAGGCGATAGGTGCCCTCGTGAAGGACGTGCCAGTCCGCTTCGAGCACTCGGCGCATGAGCGGTCCCTTCGGTTGATCATCCGGCCGGCGACAAAACGCCGAGAAGTCGTGCTCGCCCAGAAGCGGGTCTGTGCCAAGACGCATGGCGTTTAGGTCCAAAGGCACGCCGACCTGCCAAGATGAGCGGCGTCTAAGCGGGTCCGGATGAAGGCTCGCGTCGATGTCATAGCGGTAGCGCCGTGCAAGAGCTGAGCGGCGTGCGTCGAAGTGCGCTGGCATGACGACAGCGCGCCAGCAATAGACCTCCGGGGCGAGCATCGCGCAAAGCGCTCGACTTAGGGCATCGAGCTCGATCCCTTCGGAGAGCTCTCCTTCTCCAAAGCGACGCCGAAGGATCGCCTCGTCACAATCAACGTGGACGACCTGGTGAGTGGCGTGCACACCTGCGTCGGTGCGGCCCGCGCAAACACAATTCAAGACATCGCCGACGAGCTCATGAAGAGCGAGGAGCAGCACACCGGCGACGCTTCGCTCATGTGGTTGGGGTGCAAAACCGTGGAAGTCCGTGCCGTCATAGGCGAGGCCCAATCCGACGCGCACAATGCGCGCTCCATCGAAGGACATCGGTGATATGGCCTGTCCGGATGCTTCGTTTGCTTCGACGCGCTCCACATCTAAGGAGCGTTCATCGAACAGCGTCAATCCACAAACTCCACGCGCGCCATGGGCGCATTGTCACCGGGGCGCGGCCCGAGCTTCAAGATGCGCAGGTAACCACCGGGACGGTCCGCATAGCGCGGGCCAATCTCGGAGAACAACTTGTTCGCCATGTCCTTGTCACGCAAGAACGCGACGACCTGTCGCTGGTTGTACACACCGCCGGCGCGCGCCTTGGTGATGAGCTTTTCGGCAACGGGCCGAAGCGCCTTGGCCTTCGCCTCGGTCGTCACGATCGCTTCTGCCGCGATGAGCGAGGCAACAAGGTTCGCGAGCATCGCCTTTTGGTGGGATGCGTCGCTGCCAAGGCGCGTCCCCTTCTTCGGGGTCGCCGGCATGTCAGCTTCTGTCCCCAGCGAGTGAGAGCCCGCGTTCGTCAAGGCGCACGATGACCTCATCGAGGGATTTCTGACCGAAGTTCGTGATCGCCAGGAGCTCAGACGGCGACCGCTCGATGAGCTGTCCAATGGTGTTGACCTGTGCGCGCTTCAAGCAGTTGCGCGGCCGCTCGGACAGATCGAGGTCCTCGATCGGCTGGTCCAAGTCGGGTGATCCCGAGCTCGCGGTGGCAACGTCGCCGAGCTCGAGGCCTTGGGCTTCGCCAGAGAGGTCCGCAACGAGCCCGACGAGGCTTCGAAGGGTCTGTCCCGCAGACGCAAGGGCTGAGCGGGGAGTGATCGAACCGTCGGTCTCGATGTCCAAGACGAGCCGGTCGTAGTTCGTCGACTGTTCGACGCGCGTCGGTTCGACGTTGAACGCAACGCGCCGAACGGGCGAGAAGATGGCATCCACGGGGATGATTCCGATCGCCCCGGCGCGCTTGTTCTTCTCCGCCGAGACATAGCCCTTGCCCTGTTCGACGGTGAGGTCCATCGCGAGGCGTCCCTTCGCGTTCACCGTCGCGATGTGCAAGCTCGGGTTCAGCACCTCGACGTCAGCCGTCAACTTCAAGTCCGCACCGGTGACTTCGCCTGGGCCTCGAACGTCCACACGAAGCGTAACGGGCTCTTCGGATTCGCTCGTCAAGACGAGGTCCTTGAGGTTCAAGACGATGTCCGAGACGTCTTCTTTCACACCTTGGAGGTAGGTGAACTCGTGCAGCGCGTCGTCGAAGCGGACCTGGGTGATCGCGGCGCCGGGGATCGAGGACAAAAGGGTCCGGCGCAGGGAGTTCCCCAGCGTGTGTCCGAAGCCTGGGTCGAGAGGACCTATCGCAAACCGCTGCCGGTTCGCCTCCTCCTCGCCGATCGCTTCGACGGTGGGCCGCTGGATGATGAGCATGTGCCGAACTCCTCTAAGACTTCTTGTGTGGTTACTTCGAGTACAGCTCGACGATGAGCTGTTCGCGCACTTGGGTGTCGATCTGATCACGCTCGGGGAGCGCCCGAACGATGACGCTGTTACCACCGTCGGTGACCTCGAGCCACCCCGGAACAGGCCGGTCGATGGTGTCGAGGTTCTGGCGGATCGTAATGACGTCGCGCGCGCTCTGCGTGAGCGCAACGACATCGCCGACACGCAGACGGTGGCTTGCAATCGAGACGCGCTTTCCGTTCACCGTGATGTGCCCGTGGCTCACGAACTGGCGAGCCTGGTTGCGACTCGCAGCCCAAAGCGCACGGTACGCGACGTTGTCGACGCGAAGCTCGAGCATGCGCAACAAGTTCACACCGGTGATGCCGGTTTGGCGGTTCGCTTGCTCGTAAAGGTGGCGAAACTGTCGCTCCAGAACTCCGTAGATGCGCCGCGCCTTTTGCTTTTCGCGCATCTGGGTCAAGTACTCCGAACCTTGGCGTGTGCGGTCGCGGCCGTGTTCGCCCGGCGGGTAGGGCCGGCGCTCAATCGGACACGCCATCGACTCACACTTCGGTCCCTTGAGAAAGAGCTTCACCTTTTCCCGGCGGCATAGACGACATACCGGGCCTGTGTATCGGGCCATCTCTCTTCTTCCTCGCCTAGACCCGGCGTCGCTTTTTCGGGCGACAACCGTTGTGTGGAATGGGCGTCACGTCTTTGATACCGGTCACTTCGATGCCTGTGGCCGCGAGCGAGCGCACGGCGGTCTCACGACCTGAACCTGGTCCTCGCACCAACACGTCGACTCGCCGCACCCCGTGCTCCATCGCCTTTTTCGCGCACTGCTCGGCTGCCATCTGTGCGGCATACGGCGTGGACTTGCGCGAGCCCTTGAAGCCGACGTTCCCCGCCGACGCCCATGCCAACACGTTTCCGTCGTGGTCGGTGATCGACACGATGGTGTTGTTGAACGAGCTCTTCACGTGCGCGACGCCGAACGCGACGTTCTTGCGCTCGCGTTTTCTCGGCTTGCGGCCGCCGGGCTTGGTCGTCTTTGCCATCAATGGTCCTTATGCGATGCGTTGTCGAACATCAGTGCTTACGTACCTTCTTCTTTCCAGCGACGGTCTTCTTCGGGCCCTTTCGTGTGCGCGCGTTCGTGTGCGTGCGCTGGCCGTGCACGGGCAGTCCCCTGCGGTGCCTGAGCCCTTGGTAGGAGCTGATCTCCATCTTGCGCTTGATGTCCTGGGCGACGTCGCGGCGCAGGTCACCTTCGACTTTGACCTGCGCATCGACGATGTTGCGCAACCGGACGATCTCCTCATCGGTGAGATCGCGCACCCTCGTGTCGACCGAGACGTCGGCCAACTGGCAGATCTTCTGCGCGGTGGGCTGACCGATCCCATAGATGTAGGTCAGCGCGACTTCGAGCCTTCTTTCGCGCGGTATGTCGACGCCCGAGATGCGCGCCATCTCAGCCCTGCCTCTGCTTGTGGCGCGGGTTTTCGCAGATCACAATGACCCGCCCGTGGCGGCGGATGACCTTGCACTTCTCGCACATCGCCTTGACGCTTGGTCGAACCTTCATGAATCCTGTGTCACCCCTAGATCCTCATTCGGCGGTGCTCTTCCGCCGATCTGTCTTCCGTTACTTGTAGCGATAGGTGATCCGGCCCCTCGTCAGGTCATAGGGCGTGATTTCGACCTGGACACGGTCCCCTGGGAGGATTCGAATGCGGTGCATGCGCATCTTTCCGGAACTGTGCGCCAGCACCTTGTGTCCGTTTTCGAGCTCGACCCGAAACATCGCGTTCGGCAACGGCTCGACGACCGTGCCTTCGAGCACGATCGCATCCTCCTTCGGCTTGGGCAGATCAACCTCCTCGAATCATTCCTGCGTGATACAAAACGGGCGCCGCACCGCCCGTGAGACGACACGATCTTGGATTGCTCCGAATCGCTTGCGGGCCGGTCTGCCCGCGAGCGCCTCCGGCACTGCCAGCTCCCACGCGACCCGGGGGCCGTGCGCCGAGACGATCAGAAGCGAAGGATCAGAATAGCACGTCAAGGCCCGGGTGGTCACGGGCGGGTGAGCACCTCGGGACCGTCCTCGGTCAACGCGATGGTGTGCTCGAAGTGCGCAGACAAGCTCCCGTCTTTCGTCGTGACGCTCCAGCCGTCCGCGAGCTCGATGGTCTCTGGGCCGCCGATGTTCACCATGGGCTCGATTGCAAGCACGTTTCCGACCATGAGTTTTGGGCCGGGAGCTCCGGGCCAGTAGTTCGGCACGTTCGGCTCCTCGTGCATCTCCGTCCCGATGCCGTGGCCCACGTACTTGCGCACGACGGAGAACCCCGCTTTCTCCGCGACGCCTTGGACCGCCCGTCCGATCTCATGGAGGCGATGACCTGCGACCATGGCGTCGATCCCGGCATAAAGGGAGGCTTCGGTCACCTCGATGAGGCGAGCGGCCTCAGGAGAGACGTCCCCGACCGCCACGGTGTACGCGGCATCTCCGTGGTATCCCTCGACGATCGCGCCCTGGTCGATCGAGAGGATGTCACCTTCTTTGCACTGATACTCAGAGGGGATCCCGTGGACGATCATGTCGTTCGGCGAGGTGCAGATGACCGCGGGGAACCCGTGGTAGTTGAGGAAATTCGAGCGCGCGCCGCGGCGCTCGAGGACCTTCCTCGCGACGGCGTCAATTTCTTTCGTCGTCACCCCCGGACGCACGAAAGCACGGGTCTCCTCCATGATCTCCGCGACGACCCGCCCCGCCCGTCGCATCTTTTCGATCTCGGCCTTCGTCCTGATCACGGCGCGTCCCCGAGGTGTTTGGCGACGGCGATGTCGACCGCGTGAATCATGAGCGTCGTGACGTGGTCGACGGAACCCCCGCCCGGGATGCGAACGAGCTTGCCCGCTTTTTTGTACCGGGCGATGAGCGGAGCGGTCTCGGCCTCATAGAGGTCCAAGCGGCGCTTGATCGCCTCTTCGACGTCGTCTGCGCGCTGGACGACCTCGCCACCGCAGACGTCACAGATCCAGTCCACTCTTGGATGCGATGAGACGGAGTAGATCGCACCGCAGTCTTCACAGGTCCTTCGATCCGACAACCGCCTGAGCGCGACCGGGGTCGATACCGCAATGTTGACGACACAGTCGAGCGATATGGGAGCCAAGTACGCATCGAGCTGTTCGGCCTGGCTGATCGTGCGGGGGAAACCGTCGAGCACGAATCCTTTGTTCTTCGTGTCGTCGAGATCCAAGCGTTCGTCGAGCATGCGCATGACGAGTTCATCGGGGATGAGGTTTCCGGCTTCCATGTAGCGCTTCACCTCAAGTCCAAGTGGCGTCTCGGCTTTCACCGCGGCGCGGAACATGTCGCCCGTCGAGATGTGCGGGACGACATAGCGCCTAGAGAGACGAACGCACTGGACTCCCTTGCCTGCGCCCTGCTTTCCGAGGACGACGAGTCGCGCGCCCCGTTGCACCTAACGGAGGAAGCCCTCGTAGTTACGCATGGTGAGCTGGCTGTCGATCTGCTTCATCGTTTCGAGCGCGACGCCGACGGAAATGAGAAGCGTCGTCCCAAAGAACGGGATCCCCGTGACGTGCCACGCAGCAAGGAGCGCCGAGGGGATCAACGCGACGCTCGCAAGGAACAGTGACCCTGGGAGCGTGATGCGGTTCAAGATATGCGACAGGTAGGCCTCGGTCTGTTGTCCGGGTCGGATACCGGGGATGAAGCCACCTTGTTTACGGATCTGATCGGCCTGCTGATAGGGATCGAAGGTCACCTGGACATAGAAGAAGGTGAACACGACGATGAAAAGCCCATAGAGGACCAAATACGTGCCACCTGTCGGGGACACGAGGTTGGCCTCGACCCAGTTGCGTACCCCGTGCCAGGGAATGACCGTCGAGATGAGCACCGGGATGTACAAAAGTGAGCTTGCAAAGATGATCGGGATGACGCCCGCTTGGTTGACCTTGAGCGGGATGTACGTCGACTGACCTCCGTACATGCGTCGCCCTTGAACACGACGCGCGAACGTCACCGGAATGCGCCGCTGGCCCAGTTCGACGAAGACGATCGCCACCAACAACAAAAGACAGACGATGCCGATGATGACGAGTCCCGCGGCGTGCTTGTCCGCTTTGATGAGGTCGACGTCGAGCGGGATCGTCGCGACGACGTTCGAGAAGATGATGATGGACATCCCCTGGCCGATGCCGCGCTGGGTGATGAGCTCACCGAGCCACATGACGAACGCCGTTCCCGCGGTGAAGGTGAGGATGATGAACAAGACCCTCGGTACGGTGAAGTCGGGGATGAGGTCCGC
>Ga0181523_10002226_pt1 | contig 19264 bp, 14 predicted proteins | sample PEATcosm2014_Bin_43_FD_119752 | JGI IMG/M metagenome (GOLD analysis project Ga0181523, IMG submission 119752) | Peatland microbial communities from MTU Mesocosm Facility, Houghton, MI, USA - PEATcosm2014_Bin05_30_metaG | ecosystem: Environmental > Terrestrial > Soil > Wetlands > Peat | place...
GACAAACTCAGCAAAGATGCACTGCGCCGTACCGAAGCATTCTTCATCTCGCTGCAGTACGCCGCCGAAGACTACATCAACCTGGGCGCTACCAAGACGGCTACCGTGTACCGATTGCTAGGCAATCCACCTAAGTCACACGAATGACGGTCTCGCCAAAACTGTCAGCAAAGGCCGAGACGCTCGCGGAGCGGCTCGGCCTTTCTTACGAGCGTCTCCTCGGGGTCCGGTTCGCCATCAACGTATCAATCGCCAGCAGCATTGTCTGGTTCACTCTGGGTGCCCTTCAAGACACCACCCCGATCCGGGCGATTGCCTCCTTGGTTGCCGCCTCCGACCCCGAGCCTAAGCAGGCCCGCCAGCTGTTTCGCAGCCGCATCATCAACGTGCTGGTCGGCTGCGTCGTTGGCTTCGCTTTCCTTTTCCTCGGCAGCGGCAAGCCTCGGATGGTCCCTGTTGCACTTGGCATCGCGGTCCTCATCTCCACTTATCTGGTGCGCGTTAAGACCATGTGGCGGCAGGCACCTATCACCGCGGCGATTGTCATTGCCGCCAGTCTCGCCAGCGCCTCGTCCAAGGTTGGGCTGGAACGTGGGTTGCACAGGGTTGCGGAGGTGCTCTTTGGCTCCGTGGTAGGCATGGTGGTGAGCTGGCGATGTCGAAGGTTTGGCTGGTCCGCCGCCCCGAAGAGCGAGCTAGCGCGGGGTGACGGAGTCCGCTGCCAACTGCGGACTACCGTTGGCTAACATCAGCTCTGCACCGTGAGCTCTTCGATGTCAGTATGCGTTCTGTTGCCCGGTCAATGACGCTGATGACTTCAGCTGCGAACTCTGGCGGCCGAGACTTCTGCAGCCGTCGCTTTGCTTTCGGCACACTGAACCACGTTGGGTCCCGGTATTCCTCGAGTGGTGGAGCTAAGTGCTTGACCTTGCACAAATGAGCATCCACTAGGACTACTTGTCTACGCGAGCCCAGCCGTCTGGGTTTGCAATGGCGGTAGGAATAAAAGGGGATGGGTTCCACTGAGCCTCTTACGCCAGCTTCTTCGTATGCTTCCCGTGCAGCGGCGTGGGCATTGGTTGCGTCTTGGGCCACTCTACCTTTTGGAAAAGTCCAATGGCCGTTCCTGGTGCGCACCAAAAGGAACTCCGGTTCACCGCCGCGTACCCGATAACACACCGCAGCCACATGAACGCCATGGAGATTCGATGGTGAGCGAGAACTTGAGCGGCGGAATCGCGAAGCGCCGGCGTACAGGGACGGCAGGCAGTCCTTGCGAGACAAGAATTGCACCAGAGTTGCCACTCCTCAGTATGCCGTGCTTCGCTTCCTAAGTAGCATGAATTTTGTGTGAATCACTAAGCCAGTACCAACTGCATCAATGGGGGAGAGACTAGATCGGCAACACCTCTGCCTCTGATTTCCGCCGCTGAAGCTCGCCTTTTTGGGATAATAATTTGGCTCTGGCGTACTAGCAGCCCCGAATTGGGGATGTTGCGGGACCACGCGTCCCTGGTGGCTACGCGTTGCGTGGCCGTTTCTGCCTGCGCCGGATGGAGCAGGCAGGATGAGTCATCGAAACCGGCGTGGTTCTGTGGCAAGACCGTACGCCAAAATGAACATCATCGCACGCACATTCACTCCGACGCCCAACCGGCGGCTCAATGAGCTGGTCGGCTTCCTGGTCTTTGTCTTTGCGGTCCTCCTTGTCCTCGCACTGGTTTCATACTCGCCGCTTGATCCTTCGCTCAACACAGCGGCTAATCCGCCGGCCGGAAGACCGGCCCACAACTGGATCGGGCCCTTCGGGGCCGTGGTCAGCGATCTGGCGCTGCAGGTTTTCGGGGTTGCCGTTTTCCTGATACCGCTTTTCCTGCTGTTCTACTCGCTGCGCTGGTTTCGTTCGCGCCCCATCAGTTCGCCGTACGCCAAGGTGCTGGGCGCGCTGGCGCTGCTCACCTTCCTCGCCGCATTTCTCGGCCTGCTTGCCCCTCATGTGCGCTGGATGGGCGTCGTCGCGCCCGAAGGTCTACTGGGCCGCATTGTCGCTGACGCACTGATCCACTACTTCAATCTGGTCGGCGCGTACTTGATTTGCCTGGCGGTGATCGCCGTCGCCCTTTATCTTTCCTCCGCATTCTCCTTCGGAGCCATCCAGGTCTGGTCGCAAACGCGTTTTGCCTTCGTCTATGCCGCGCTTGATCGCTTTGCCGACTGGCGTGCGGAACGGGTTCGCAAGAGGGCTGCCAGGGACCTCGAGAAGAAGCGCGCTGCTGTTGCCAATGTCAGGCCGGTGGTAACGGCGCAACTCGTGCCGCGACGCGCCGCAGAAGAAGCAACTCCGGCAGAGCCGCAGACGTCCGCCGCGCCTGCACCTTTGCCGCCGGCCGCGCGCCCCGCCAAGACTGGCATTGAGCGGATGCTGGAAGGCGAAGCCGACAAAGGCGCCGGGCAATACGCGTCCAACCAGCCAGATGAACCCGAGTCGATCCCTGCCAGCGGAGAAATCTCTGTCACCTCGCGCGCTGACAGCACGCAGCATGGCAAGACGACGATGCCACGTCTGGCCGGCACCTACAAGCTCCCTTCGACCGCGCTGCTGCACCGTCCCGACGAGCGCAGCGCCATCAACGAACTCGAACTGAAGAACCTGGCGCAGGTGCTGGCCGAAAAGTGCGCCGAGTTCGATGTCCGCGGCCAGGTCGTGCAGATCAATCCCGGCCCCGTGGTGACCACCTTCGAGTTCAAGCCCGAAGCCGGAATCAAGTACAGCCGCGTCACCAGTCTGTGCGACGACCTCTGTCTTGCGCTACGCGCGGAAAGCATCCTCATCGAGCGCATGGCAGGCAAGTCCACCGTCGGCATTCAGGTCCCGAACCACGAGCGCGAGACCATCTGGTTGCGTGAGGTCGTCGAAGCGCAGGAGTTTCTCGCCTCCAAATCGAAGGTTACGCTGGCCATGGGCAAGGACATCAACGGCCGCATCGTCACCGCCGATCTGAATACTATGCCCCATTTGCTGATTGCCGGCTCGACCGGCTCAGGCAAGAGCGTGGCCATCAATGCCTTCATCATGTCCATGCTCTACAAGGCGACGCCCGAGGAGGTCCGCCTGATTCTGGTTGATCCGAAGCGGCTGGAGCTGGGCAACTACGAAGGCGTGCCGCATCTGCACACGCCCATCATCACCGAGCCCAAGCTGGCTTCGAACGCGCTGCGCAATGCGGTGCGCGAGATGGAGCGCCGCCTCAAGCTGCTAGCCGAAAAGGGCGTGCGCAACATTGACCAGTACAATCGCCTGTTCGAGCGCAGCACCCCGAGCTTGTTTGAAGATGGCAGTGAGGCGCGGCCCCTGCCGTTCATCGTCATCATCATCGATGAGCTGGCCGACCTGATGATGCTCGACGGCCAGAACGTCGAAGCTTCGATCACCCGCCTGGCGCAGATGGCGCGTGCCGTCGGCATTCACCTCATTCTGGCGACGCAGCGTCCGTCGGTTGATGTCATCACCGGCCTCATCAAGGCGAACTTCCCGGCGCGCATGTCGTTCCGCGTGGCGACCAAGATCGATTCCCGCACCATTCTGGACGCCAACGGCGCCGAGGCGCTGCTCGGCCGCGGCGACATGCTCTATCTGCCCAACGGCTCGGCGCGCGTGCATCGGCTGCACGCTCCGTTCGTCACCGAGAAAGAAATTGCCGCGGTTGTCGAGTTCTGGCGCTCGCAAGGCGATGCGCAGTACCAGGAGCACTTCCTGCAAGCTCCACGCGAGGATGGCGAAGACAGCGGCGGCGCCTCAAGTGCCGACGGCGAGGGCGACGGCCACGACGAGCTTTACCAGGACGCAGTGCGCATCGTGCTGGAATACGGCAAGGCTTCGACCTCGCTGCTGCAGCGCCGCTTGCGGATCGGCTACGGACGCGCCGCCCACCTCATCGACCTGATGGAGCGCGACGGAATCGTCGGCGCGGCCGATGGCCCGAAGCCGCGTGAAGTGCTCAAACGTCCTGACTGGCTGAGCGAAGTGGAAGACGCACTGCGGTAAATTCACTACCCAATAACGCGAGCTTTTGCCAGACCCGTACCCGGCAGTGTACTCTCCTAACCGCAGCCACTCGTCATTCGATCGGGCCCCTTAACCAAGCCACTTTAGCTGTAGTTGCATCCCAATCAGGATTCTGGGAAAACTTCAACTAGCGGAGGAAACATGTTTATTCTTTGGTGGATCATCGTAGGTCTGATCGCCGGATGGATCACTGGAAAGCTCATGAAGGGCTCGGGTTACGGAGCCCTGATGGACATCGTCGTCGGCATCGTCGGCGCAATTGTCGGCGGCTTTATCATGCGAACCCTCGGGTTTGCCGGTGAAGGCGGCATGATCTACACCATCGCCGTGGCCGTAATTGGCGCTGTGATACTCACTTTGATTGTCCGTCTGGTAACCGGGAAGAAAGGTTGACCTTCTAACGGGTAGCGTTCTTTCGAGCACCGGTCATTCCAGTGCTTTTTCTTTTGTGCTTGTCATGTCGAGCGAGCACGGCCCGCTTCTGGCCGCGCGAGTCGAAACACCCCTATACGACCTCAGACATACGAGCAGGGTAGGGGCCCTTCGACTCGCGGCAAACCCGGCCGCTCGCTCAGGGTGACAGGCGCTGTTTGGGTTGCTGCTATGCCGCGCTGTACCTCTGTGGTGAGCCGCTCAGCCACTTTCCCCCTACCGTATAATCGGTTTTCGAGTTACGATGTCACTAATTCTAATCATGCAAGGCGCACGTTCGTTCGCGGCCACGTTCGCGGCAAACGTTGTGTGTTCGGGCAGGTCATCTCGCGTGGTGCTTCCTGTTTTCTTTTTCCGCGGCCAGAGAATCGACCATTTCTGATGATTGGAATTGCCGAAGCACGCAACCAGCTTTTCGAGAGGACCCGATGAATTCACCCAAGGTGGTCGTATCACTGGGATTGGCACTTATTTTCAGCGTTATTCTGACGGCTTGTGGCGGCGGTGGGTCCAAGCCTGTGACTCCCGCGGGCCCGCCCACCCTCGAAACCCAGACCTTACCCGGAGGTGTGGTCAACCAAAACCCAGCTTACAGCGCCGTTCTGTCGGCAATCGGTGGAACTGGAGCCTATACCTGGAGCATTTCATCCGGCAGTTTACCTCCGGGGCTGAGTCTGAACTCCTCGCAAGGTGTAATCAGTGGGACACCCACTGCCCTCGGCAACTACCCCTTCACGGCGCAAGTGACAGATACCAAGGGCCTCTCCGCTACGGCGAACCTAAGCATATACATCGAAGGCGTGGTCACGATTGCATCGGCGGTGTTGCCCTCGGGCTCCGTGGGCGTGGCCTACACCAACTCGAACGGGAGCGCGGTGCAAATAACGGCGTCGGGAGGCCTCGCACCCTACACCTGGTGCGTGCTTGCCACCGGCGTAGGTTGCGATCCCACCCAAGCCAACTTGCCCCCTGGTTTGAACCTAAACACTAGCACCGGCGTGATCTCCGGCATGCCCACGACCAACGGCATGCCCACGACCTTCATGATCCAGGTCACGGACGCGGAATCGGCGCCCGGCGTCCCCGTGAGCGCTACCTCGAGTTTTAGCATCGCCATCATGTCCATTACGACGACGTCTCTGGCTCAAGGCTCGGCGGGCGTTCCCTACAGCGCGACACTGACAGCTTCCGGCGGAGTGCCATTCAAGGGCGGCTCTTATAACTGGAGCATTACTGCGGGGCAACTGCCGGCCGGGTTGAAGCTGGACATGACTAAAGGCGTGATCTCAGGCGCACCGACTACGATTGGCAACTTCGATTTCACAGTGCAGGCGGTCGATAACGAGAAACCACCCGCTACGGCCAGCGCAAACTTGAGCATTTCCGTCGTTGCGGCCGTCACCAACGCCAACCTGAGCGGCAACTATGTCTTCACCTTCAACGGCTACAACAAGGGGACTCCGGTAATGATGGCCGGAAGTTTCTTCGCCGATGGGCAAGGACACATCACCTACGGCGAGCTCGATTACAACAACGGCAGCGGAGAGCAGGGGGGCCACAACCCAACTCCACAGATAACCGCCGCGAGCTCGACGTACTCCCTCACTGCCAACGGTTTGGGGACAATGACGCTCATTACCAACATGAGCCCGCCGTCCCCCTACATCTTCAACGTGTCCATTATGAGCGACGGCAGTGGAAGGCTGATCCAGAGCGACCCCACGCAGCCGCAGGCCTACGGTTCCGGCGTGATCATGAAACACACCCCGTTAGCCCAAGGGCAGCAATGGCCACTCTGCGGCAGCAATGTTGCGGTGGGATTATTTGGAGTGGGCAGTTCCTTGACCGCCCGATATACTGCCGCTGGCCAGTTTCAGTTTAACCCTAGCACCTGCGTCGATTTCGTCAGCGGCGTACCCGGAATGGACATTAACGATGGCGGTGCGCCGTCGAGTGCGACCTTCGAAGGCGCTTTTAACGAGTATGACTACGTCAACAGCCGTGGGTACGTGGGCATAACTTTCAAGCCTGGTGGTGTTCACACGTATGCGTTCTACCTTGTATCGAGCAGCGATCACAAGCAGAACGAACTGGTTCTGGTATCCACGGATCCAGCTTCCCAGCCAGCCCCGCTGACGCTCTGGACGGCACTACCGCAGCCCAACTTACCAAAAGGCTGGGACAATTCGTCTCTCGCGAATACTGCTGTGGCCGAACTGAACGCGCTCGACACCAATGGCGCCGTGGACGTCACTGCCGGATTGTTCGTCGGCAAAGGCGTCGCCGGCAACAACTGCCAAGGCAACAATTACGACCCTGCGACTTTCAACTTTGACGAGAACCAGGGCGGTACCTTAAGCCTGCAGCAGACTTCTACCGGCACGTACTGCGTTGACAAGACCACTGGGCGGGTCACGCTGACCTCCTTTAGCAGCGGACCGTTTGCCACGCCACCGGTGTTCTACATGATCACGGCAAACCAGGCGTTTGTTGTTGGCACTGATCCTGCTGTCACCTCAGGATACTTCGAGCAACAGACCGGGTCTCCGTTCAGTACTTCATCGATTTTCGGGCTCTACTCTGGCGGTACTGTAACTCCGGTTCTTTCGACAGTTACGAACGCTGTCACATCCTTGTACGCCGACGGTAGCCTGAACATGAACGGCGTACAAGACACCAGCGGCCCAGGCGGGCCGGGACAAAATAACTTCACTTATACCTACAGCGTTGATGGGACTGGCAGAGCAGTGGTGCAGCAAAATGGAAGCACCGTAGCGATTATGTACGTCGTAACCTCGGAGGGCTCCCAGACCGCGCCGGCCAAGGCAGTGATGCTGCCGACGACCGACCTGAGCCCGGCGCTTTCGATCTTCACCGCTTTACTAATTCCCTGATTGGGAGGAGCACTGCAACTCCGGCCAGACGGTTTCGTGGTTGTTACAACTGGGCGGAGCGGCGCGTCGCCTGAATAATTCAGGTAAGAGTCGACTAGGAGCCGGGAATGGCGTCAACACAAGGGTGCTGGTCACAAGGTCAAGGTGACCAGTCGATACAGGAGTACCCTTCCACAGGCTCAGGGGCAGCCTCTCGACTCCGGTCCGGTCGCCGTGGCGACCGAACCAGGATGGCAATCAAAGGCAGGTCCCCTTCGTTCGGGCTGCTACGATAAGACCTGTGTCTGCGCTGCTCGAGGTTCAGAATCTCATCGTCGAATTTGCCACAGCTCAGGGAAGCGTCGCCGCCGTCCGCGACGTGAGCTTTCAGATTGCGCCGGGCGAAGTGCTGGGGCTGGTGGGCGAGTCGGGATCGGGGAAATCGGTTAGTGCGCTTGCCATCCTGCGCCTGCTGCCTCCACAAGCGCGGATTCGAGGCAAGATTCAGTTCTGCGGCGAGGACCTGCTTGCCATTTCTGAACCGCAGATGCGGCACATTCGCGGTGCCGGCATCAGCATGATCTTTCAGGAGCCGATGACCGCGCTCAATCCTGTGATGCGCGTGGGTGACCAGATCGCCGAGGCGGTGCTGGCGCACGCGGAAAATGGAACCTGCGGGGCTAAAGCCCCCGTTGATTTGCAACGGTCGGACGCGGGCCTAAAGGCCCGCACTACCCGAATGCCGAACTCCACTTTGTCACACGTCAAGGCCGATGCCTGGCGTCTCGCGGTCGAGGCGCTGCGCACCGTTGCCATTGCCGATGCCGAGCGGCGCGCGCGCGATTATCCGCACCAGCTATCCGGAGGGCAGCGGCAGCGCGTGATGATCGCCATGGCCGTGGTGAACCGGCCGTCGCTGCTGATTGCTGACGAGCCGACCACCGCGCTCGATGTCACCATTCAGGCGCAGGTGCTCGACCTGCTCAGCGATCTGCGCGAGAAGTTTTCCCTGGCGATGCTGTTCATCTCCCACGATCTTGCCGTCGTCTCGCAAGTGTCGCGCCGTATTGGAGTGATGTACGCCGGGAGCCTGGTTGAAATGGGACCGGCGCAGGAGGTTTTCACGCATCCTGCTCACCCCTACACGCGCGGCCTGTTACACTCTGTGCCGACGCTGCGCAGCGAGCGCAGCCAGCCACTCCAGACCATCGAGGGAACTGTGCCTGTCATCACTGCGCTGCCGCCCGGTTGTGCTTTCGAGCCACGCTGCGCGTCGCGCATTTCAACCTGCGCCGAGGCGCTGCCGCCGCTGGTCGAAGTTGCGCCCGGCCATGTTGCGCGCTGCCCCGTGGTATCGGCGGAGGTCCGCTGAACGATGCGGATGCTCCTGCTCAGCGACATCCACGCCAACCTTGAAGCGATGGAAGCGTGTCTGGCCGTCGCCCCCGCACATGATGTTCTGGTGAACCTGGGAGACGTGGTCGGCTACAACGCCTCGCCTAACGAGGTTTGCGAGCGGGTCCGCGCGATGGGCGGGACAATCGTACGCGGCAACCACGACCGCGCCTGTTCCGGGCTGATCGATCTGTCAGAGTTCAACCTGATAGCGGCGATGTCGGCGCGCTGGACGCAGGTCACGCTGCAGCCTGAACATCTGGACTGGTTGCGGGCGCTGCCCCAGGGGCCTCTGCGTCGCGAGGAGGGGCCCGCAGCCGAGTTCGTGCATGGCTCGCCTCGCGATGAGGACGAGTACGTACTAAACGCATCCGCCGCCAGTGCAAATCTGCGAGCGCCGGGTCACGCCGACAGGATTTTCTTCGGTCACACTCATTTGCAAGGCGGATTCGCTTACGAGGATGGGCGTGTGCGCACCTTGACGCCGACCTTCCCAACCGGAGAAGACGTCGTGGAGTACACCATGCCGCTGGCCCGCGGCGAGCGGTATCTCATCAATCCAGGCTCGGTGGGCCAGCCTCGGGACGGCGATTGGCGCGCGGCCTTCGCTCTCTACGAGCGCGACGGAGATGCGCCCGGCGCGGTGACCTTCTATCGCGTTCCATACGACGTTGATGCGACGCAGCAACGAATCATCTCCGCAAACCTTCCCGAGCGATTGGCCACCCGATTGAAGCTGGGGCGTTGATACCTGCAACGAACCATAGCTTCGCCGCATCAGAAACTGGCGCTAAACTAGAGTCATGCCATTCCGCCCGTTTCCTCTGAAATCCCCGTTTCGTTCGCAAGAATTTGATGGTGGTCACATCGACAGCTCGCCCGAGGGATATCTTGTCGCCTGCATCGACGGCGGAGCCCGCGGCAATCCCGGTCCTGCGGGATATGGAGTCGTGGTGGAAGACGAGGTCGGCCGTCCGGTCGCCGAGCTCAGCGAGTTTCTCGGCCGCCAGACCAACAACCATGCGGAATATTCAGCGTTGCTGGCAGCCCTTAACTACACCCTGCGGCACGGCTTCAAAGCGCTGAAGGTTATCAGCGATTCCGAGCTGCTGGTGAAGCAGATCAATGGCGAGTACAAGGTCAGCAGTCCCACATTGAAGGAGCTGCACTTCCGGGCCATGAAGATGCTCGATCAGCTCGACTACTTCGAGATCAGGCACGTGCTGCGCGAAAAGAACCGCAGCGCCGACCGGCTGGCGAATCTAGCCATGGACCGCGGAATCGCCAAGAAGGCTCCCGCCGTCGCGGCCACAGATGTGGGCGGTGTTGCGTCGGTCATACCCGAGGTCAATGGCGTGGTGCGCAACGGAGTAGTCGAGTTTCTCGGGAATCCGCTGCCGGATGGGACGTTGGTCAAGATTCGCGCCTCCGAGCCAGCTTCCAAGCAATAGCGATTCATGCCGGTGCCGCTTCGCGTATGGCAGGCATGATTTTGCGCGCACTTTGGGAATCGGCGCTCACAAGGGTGCATCTCTGTCTGAAGAGACGTTTGGAGGCCGCACGCTTATGACCCGCGAAGCCCGATTGATGTCCGGCATCATTCTCGTCACAGTTCCCACGATTCAGTATGGCGGATATTTTCTGCTGACCTCGCTGATGAACCGCAGCTCCGGTTATATGGACAACGCGCTGCGCCAGAATTTTTTCCGTGCCGGACATGCCCACGCAGGTGTGATCGTCATTCTGTCGCTCGTCTGCCAGATGCTGGCTGATGCCGCGGTGCTTCCGGACTCTCTGTTGTGGATGGTGCGGCTCGGCGTACCGCTTGCTGCGGTTCTGATTTCGGCAGGGTTCTTCTTTTCGATGCTGCCGCCGGCTGCTACTCAGCCGAGTTCGGCGGTGGGCTTGATCTACGTCGGCGCGGTGATCCTCGCGATTTCGGTGATAACGCTTGGTATCGGACTGTTGCGGACTCCGCAGGCCGGCTAGCGCCTGCTCAACCCAACGCGGCCCTCAAGGCGTCCTTCAAGTGGGGATAGCGAAACTGATATCCGGCCGCTTTCAGCTTCGCCGGTTGCACGCGGACCGATCCCAGCAGCGCCGCGTTACCCATCTCGCCCAGCAGCGTGCGCACGACAAAGGCCGGCAACGGGAAGATGGTTGGCCGGTGTAGCTGCTCGCCCAGCGCGCGAACGAACTCCTCATTGCGCGCCGGCTCGGGGCTGACAACGTTAACCGGACCGCACAAGCTGTCGTTTTGCAACACGAACAGAACGGCTTCTACAACATCGTCGAGCGAGACCCAACTCCAATACTGTTTTCCGCTGCCAATCCGCCCGCCCAGCCCAAGCCGGAAGGGGAGCAGCATCGGTTGCAGCGCGCCCCCGCCACGGGCCAGCACCACACCAATCCTTAGGTTCACTACGCGCACGCCTGCATCGCGCGCGGGACTGGTAGCGGCCTCCCACTGCTGGGCCAGGTCAGCGAGAAATCCCTGTCCGGGGCCGCTCTCCTCAGTCAGCAACTCATCGCCGCGATCGCCGTAGTAGCCAATTGCTGATGCAGAGATGAACACGCGCGGCCGACCTTTCTGGCGGTACGATTGGGAAGCGGCCGTCGCCAGCGTTTGAGTGCCTCGCACCCGGCTGTCGCGGACCTCCCGCTTGAACTTCTCCGTCCAGTAGCCTGCGATGTTCTTACCGGCCAGATGTACGACTGCATCGCAAGCTGCGAGCTTTTCGGTACCCAGCGGTGGGGCCGAATTCCATTGCACCTCGCCTGGGCGCGGAGCGCGACGGACCAAGGCAACTGGCCCGTGACCGTCGGCGATTAACGCCCGAGTCAACGCCTGTCCAATCAATCCTGAAGCGCCGCTGATCATGACGCGCATAAGTGCCTGCCAATCTCATGAGTAGCAGTAACATATCCAGCGCAATTTCGGAAACCTGCGCGCCTGAAGCGAAGTGCAGGCTCGTCGTATAATCTGATATGGCGACTTTGCGCCAACAGATCGCGACCAACGTTCTCTCCGTGACCCGCTTCCGCGATCTCCTGCGCAAAGTCCGCTCCTATCGGCCCGCCGAAGACCAGGCCCTGGTCAAGAAGGCCTACGAATTCTCCGAACAGCATCACAAGGGACAGCAGCGCGAGTCGGGCGAGCCCTACCTGGTCCATCCTCTCGAGGTCGCCATCCTTCTCGCCGACATGCGGCTGGACGCCACGGCAATCGTCGCCGGGTTGCTTCACGACGCCGTAGAAGACACCACGGTGACGGTTGACGAGCTCAAGGCCGAGTTCGGCGAACAGGTTGCCCACATCGTCGAGGGCGTCACCAAGATCAGCAAAATTGATTTCGCGTCCTCCGAAGAGGCGCAGGCCGAGAACGTGCGCAAAATGGTGCTGGCCATGATGGATGACATCCGCGTGGTGCTCATCAAACTGGCCGACCGCCTGCACAACATGCGCACCCTGAAATATCTGTCGGAGGACCGCCAGCAGAAGATCGCGCGCGAAACCCTGGACATCTACGCGCCCATCGCCCACCGCCTCGGCATGGGCAAGGTTCGCGGTGAGCTGGAAGACCTGGCATTTCAGTACGTCGATCCCATCGCCTTCAAGCAGGTGAAGGAAGCCATCGAATCCCGCCGCAAGGAGGGCGAAGCATTCCTGGCGGAGGTGCAGGGCGTCATCCAGCAGAAACTGCGTGCCAACAAAATCCAGGCGAGGGTGGAAGCTCGCATCAAGCGCATTTACAGCATCTGGCAGAAGCTGCAACGGCAGCGCATTTCGGTGGACCAGATCTACGACATGCTGGCGCTGCGCATCATCACGCAATCGGAATCGGACTGCTACGCTGTGCTGGGCATCCTCCACGGCCAGTGGCGTCCGGTGCCCGGGCGTATCAAGGACTTCATCGCCATCCCGCGCAACAACTTCTACAAGTCGCTGCACACTACGGTCATCTCCGAAAAGGGACACGCCTTCGAGGTGCAGATCCGCACCGAAGAAATGCACAAGATGGCCGAGGAAGGGATCGCGGCGCACTGGAAGTACAAGGACGGCCCGGTCTCCGCGCGCGATGAGCAGCGCCTCGCCTGGTTACGCGAAGTTGTGGATCGCCAGCGGGACGAGAAGAATCCCGACGACTTTCTCGCCAACCTGAAGATCGATCTTTACCCGGAAGAGGTTTATACCTTCACGCCGAAGGGCAAGATCATCGTGTTGCCGCGCGACGCGACCCCGGTTGACTTCGCCTACACGGTCCACACTGAAGTGGGACACACCTGCGTGGGAGCGAAGGTCAATGGGCGCATCGTTCCTTTGCCTTACAAGCTGCGCTCCGGCGACATTGTCGATATCCTGACCCAACCTGGACACAACCCCAGCCGCGATTGGCTGCAACTGGCGAAGTCACCGAAAGCCCGCCAGAAGATCAAGCACTGGCTGAATATTCATCAGCGCGAGCGCGCCATCGAAATCGGCCGCAAACTGATCGAGAAGGAAGCCCGCAAGTACCGAATTCCGCTAAAGAGCATCAGTGAGGCGGAACTGACGCGAGTGGCCAGCGAGAATGGCCTGGCCAAGCCCGACGATCTGCTCGCTGCCTTGGGCTACGGCAAGTTTTCCGCCCGCAGCATCCTCGCGCGTGTGCTTCCCGCCGAGGCCGCGCATTTGGGCGGACACGTACCCGGCAGCGATGGCGACGGCGATGGCAATGGTTCGGGCGGGCTGACCAGCGTGGTGCGCCGAGTCTTCGGCGGCGACAACTCCACCATCAAGGTTACCGGACACGACGATCTCCTCGTCTATCGCGCGCACTGTTGCAACCCCATTCGCGGCGAAGAAATCGTCGGCTACGTGACCCGCGGCAAGGGAGTGGCCGTGCACTCCAAGTCGTGCACTAACGTTCTCAACCTGATGTTCGAACCCGAACGGCGCATCGCTGTCGAATGGGGACGCGACACCACTGCTCCAGCGGGAGCGGCAGGTTACCCGGTGAAGCTGATCGTCCTGTGCGATAACCGTCCCGGAATGCTGAAGGAGATTGCGACCGTTATCAGCGACGCCAAAACCAACATCCGCAACGCCGAAGCCAATACCACGGAAGACCAAGCGACCGTGGACATCGTCGCCGACATCGCCGATCTCAAACACCTGGAGCGCATCGTCACCGGCGTGCGCAAGATTCCCGGCGTGCGCGAAGTACAGAGAGTGCAAAAGCTGTAGTTCTCGCTCTTCGCCAATCGCTCTGCGCTCGGACTGAAGTCCTTGTTCGGGATGACAGCATCGGCCAAAGCGATTCAGCACCCATCCTAAAAGCTCGGTCCGGCCCCGACGCCAGCCTCCAGCACTGTGGCGCACTCCCTGAGGCAACCCCCTTTCCCCAAGCACGTGCGCTTAGCCCCAACCGCTGCGCCCTCCTCACACGCCCCGTGTCGCCGCACCGCCAATTTGGTGCATTGGCCAGTTTATAGCTGGTGAGTGCTTACAAGAGCTAGCTGGGGACACTTTTTCTGATAGCTAACCGCCCCGGTTGTCCCCCGGGTTTTCCTGCCTGTTAGCCTATCGCTCGGGGAGGCCCAAATCCGCAATGGCCAAGTTAAGAAATTTCTCGGAAAAATAGGGGCTGAATCGGGGCTAACAAGAGAGTATTCAGCATGTCTCGGGAGTACTCGACTCCCAATGCGGCCCGGATAAGTTGTTGTAAACTATAGAAAACGAACGGCTAGACAATCTGGAACCGAGGGCTCAAAATCCGCAGGGCTGAAAGGCTTGCCCGAAACCTTCTGTTTGTGGGCAAGCGAACCGCACGATCTCGCCTGCCACAGTATCAAGCACTTAGCGGGGCAGAGTCGCGGGGCTAATTGGGCAAGCCGGGAATGCAATCTGAGCAAAAGTGGATTACTTCCGTGCAGCCCGTCATACGACCGGAATAGACCCGTAGCGCGGCTAACTTCCTCGAAGAAGACTTCGGGCCAGCGTCGCGTGGAGTCCGTCCTGGCCCGTACACTCAGAGTCGCCTGTTATTCGTCTACACAGGATTGATTTACTCCTGCTTCTTGCTCCCAGTGTTTTGTGCTCGAAGGTAGGCCTCAAGTTCTGTCCTGCCTGCGTATCTCGCCCAGTCGGCCGGGGTAGCCTGCCAGAGGATATCCTTTAAATCCAATCTTGCACCACGTTCGACGAGGAGCCGGACTACTTCATCATAGCCACGCCCCGCAGCCTGGTGCAGCGGTGTTGCGTGGGAATGGCCTCCGACCGGGTTGTATCGGTTCGGATCTTCGCCCGCGTCAAGCAACATTCGAACGATCTCGACATGACCAAAATCCACCGCCAAAGAGAGTGCCAAATGGCGATCCTCACTGTTGGCACCCGCAAGTAACTGACGAGCATCCTCAACTCGCCCCAGGGCGGCTGCCACCGGCAAGTCTATTCGAGCCCCGCGCCCGATCAAGGCATTCACCGCCTCAAGCTCGCCGTGTAAGGCGGTTACTTGTGCAGCGCTGTTGGGGTCCGCGCCATAGTCACATAGGAGATCAATTAACGGAAGTTGCACGCGACATTCACGCGGTACACTCCCAGTCGAGACGAGCACCAGCGTCTCGTTCAGTGCGGATTGTTCCACTCCAGCATCGAGAATGACTTTGGCGATCTGAACAATGTTCTGAGGCAGAATGCCATGGCGAACCGGATTCTCGGCCACAAATTCCAACAGTGTTGGGCTCTGAAAGTAGTTTCCACCTTCGAAAATGACGTGCTGGTGCACGAGGTTCGGGTATTGATTCAAGTGCGTACGCAAACCAGCGACGTCACCCGCATCGAGGAGTTCCACGGCACGGCGAAATATTGCATTTTCAATTCGCTGTTGGTGTGGCAAATCCAATCGATCGGAGAGCGTTGGTTTTTCAATGTGTCGCTTCAGCCTCGCCCAGCTCGGAAACCCATATTCGCGGGCGATTGTAAGCTGCGCGTCACTGAGGCTGATCTGGGCGTCTAAGATTTCAGCGTCCGTGGCCCGACCGAAACGCGGGTGAAATTCCCTGATCCGCTGAGCTACTCCCGGAGTTGGGGCGCTATGCTCCTTTAGCAAGTCCTTCGCTTGATACTTGAGATGATCGAGGTTCGGATTCGATGGGAGGCGTCTTACCGGCATGACGAACTTCCTCTCGTACGCCCGAGGTCCGCGTTTATGGGCAGAAAGTTAGTTCGTGAAACGAATTGCTGCGATCAGGTGGACTTCTGTCCTTTCCGCGGACCGGATGCGCCCTTTACGCTGCGCTGATCTTAACACGACGGCAGAGCGTTCGGCATTGCGGTTGCACAGACCATACGGAATCGCCAACCCTCGGATTGTTGGCCAACCGGACGTTGGCCCAAACCGGCTTCGCGGAGATCGGAGTACAAGCAGTGCTCCGTCACGCCACATCTCCTCCAACCAGGACTTCTGGCCCGCTTAACAGAACCACTTGGAGCGATCGCGTCTCCCAAAAGCAGGGACGCGAACCCTTCGGCAAGTTCAGGGCAGGCTCTGGGGGCACCACCTTCAAGTTCGAACCCGAGACTCCGCCTACATCTCCGCCAGCACCTGATGCACGAGGTGAATCGCGATCGATCCTTCGCCGACGGCCGACGCCACGCGCTTCACATTGCCGGCGCGGATATCCCCCACCGCAAACACCCCCGGCAGGCTGGTCTCGAGAAGCTGCGGCGGGCGCGACAGCGGCCACGCCTTCTCTTCCAGTGTCGCACGGTCGAGATCGTGGCCGGTTAGCACGAAGCCTTTGTTGTCGAGCGCCAGACATCCCTCCAGCCACCCCGTGTGCGGCGAGGCGCCGGTCATCACGAACAGATGGCGTATGTCGTGGGGGACAATCTGTCCGCTATTGCCATCGCGCCAGCTGATGCACTGCAGGTGTCGGTCGCCGTCGACGCTGGCGATCTCCGTGTTGTAATGCAGCTCAATCGCCGGGTTTCCTTCGATGCGCCAAATCAGGTAGCGCGACATCGTGTCCGCCAGCTTACCCGAGCGCACCAGCATGTGGACCTTGCGCGCCTTTCCCGACAGGTAAACCGCCGCCTGTCCCGCAGAATTTCCTCCTCCGACGACCACGACGTCCTCGCCCATGCACAACTGCGACTCCATAGCGGTGGCGCCGTAGTAGACGCCGTTGCCCTCGAACTGCGATAGCTTGGGAATAGGTGGCTTGTTGTATTGGGTCAGCCGACAAAGAGAGCTGCCGCCCCGATTTTGCGGTGGCTATTTATCCGGGCCATCTGTCGCTGTCCGCGGCGGAGTGGGATGCAAAGCAAGGCACCAAGAAGTTTGCGATTCATTATCCAGCGACTGCCGACAAACATTTGGGGTTGAATCCTGATATTCCTGTCACCCATCAGACTCCGCCGACGTTTTTGCTGCAGGCAGAGGATGACCACGTGGACAATGTAAACGACTCGCTGGCTTACTACATTGCGCTGAAGAACGCTGGGGTTCCGGTGGAGATGCATCTGTATGCTCAGGGCGGACATGCGTTTGGGCTGCGGCGCACGAAGTTGCCAATAACGGGATGGCCTCAGCTTGTGGAGACGTGGCTGAGGACGATCGGAATGATTCCGGAGTAGGTGCCGTGGGACGCATACGACAAATGGGACTCTCCGAATCGAGTCGTGCAGCTCCCGGATCACGGGCAAGCGGGAAGTAATCCCAAGGTAAGGGTTGCCGACTACACGGCCAAGTGGATTGGGCTCCGGAGTGCGGACCTCCCGGCAAGCAGCCGCCGGTTCTGCGGTTGTGAGTGCTATGGCGATATAACGACAGCTACACCAAAGCCTTCTCCGCCGAGCATTCGCTATTCGCTACGGCGTGATCTCCCACACTGTGCCGCAGGTGTAATAGCAATGGGTGCCGGCGGCTGTTGTGCCGTAAATGTTACCTGCATTATCCAGGGTTACTGTGGCGTATGGAAACTCTCCATCGCTGCCACCCGTAAAATCATGGAGGTCGGTAAAGATCCAACCGCTATTCGAGGGCGTTAATTTGAAGACGGAACCATATCCGTATGCGCCAGTGGTCTCGCTCGTGCCATAGAGATTTCCAGCCGAATCCATGACCACGCCGTCATAAGGCCCCACACCTATTCCGGAAAAGGCATAAAGCAGAGTAAGCTGGCCACTGCTGGGGACGAACTGGTAGACGCCACCGGCTCCGCCCGGGCCCTCCCCCGTGAGGGTGCCATAGATGTTGCCGGATCGATCAAAAATCAAATTGCCCGCCGGATTTCCTCCAACGCTTTGATTGAACTGGAAGACAGTATTCTCCATCCAACCAGATCCCGACGGTGTTAGCTCGAAAATAATCCCACACGTAAAATTCTGGGGATTACCCTCGCATCCATCGAGGCCGCCGAAGTAGGTAGTACCCCAAAGGTTGCCGCTGGCATCGAAAACCACGCCACCTAGAGGAGTCTCGGCTTCATTTCCGTCGTAGGAGGCATAGAGAACGTTAAACGTCCAGCTGCCATCGAAGGGGGAAAGCTCGTACACGGTTGCGTAAGGGCTCCCGTACCCTGTGTATTCGGTGGCGCCATAGATATTTCCCGCGGCGTCGAAGGTCAGGCTTCCGATATTAGGGAGGCCTCCATCAAAGGTGCCCGTGAACTGGTAGAGTTCGGTCTTTGTCCAGGGACACAACGCGGTCCGGCAAAACGTCGGCTGCGGCTGTAGTTTAAATACCGTGCCACAGCCTAGCCCGAAACATGTGCCAATGCCTCCCTCGATAGTCGTGCCGTAGAGACTGCCATCCGGCCCAAAGACCACGGGCGTCTCCGGATAGTCTCCGTCGATTCCCCCCGTGAAGGTGTAGAGGACATTGAATGTCCATGCGGATCCGTGGCGGGAGATCTTGAAGACTGTACCGCAACCCTGGGGACAATTCGTGTTGCCCCCGGCGTTTGCCGTTCCATATAAATTACCTGCCGCATCCAGGGTTAATGCGGCAGCAGGATCGGCCCCGTCCTGACCGCCGGTGAAGCTGTGCAGCACCGTAAATGTCTGGGCCTGCGCCGGCACCGTCGCGAGCATGGCCAGCATCCCAAGCATTGCCAGCTCGAGCGCGGGAAGTGGCAGGCGAAACGTGAAGCGCGGCCGGGTTGTCATGACGATCTCCTTTACGACTGTCGTGGTCGCCATTCGAAGGTTGGTCCCTTACCCGTCTTTGTCTCGGACGAGTATCACGCCATTGGAAACGAGTGTCAAATTACTTTTGCATTACGATTTAAGAGGCTGAGAGCAACGGGCTTACGGTGCGGATTTAAAGTAGCTGGTGCTATCAGGCCATTACACTCACAATCCTGCTTAGCCCGATTGCTTGTGTAAAGGCGATTTGTACTAAACCCGCTTCGCGGGTAGGCGTCAGCGTAGTACCATTGGGCAGGACAAATTGGCATGCTGCACATCGCCGCACTCACGGCAGGTCACGCAGGATTCAGCACAAAATTGCTGC
>Ga0181523_10002227_pt1 | contig 19261 bp, 20 predicted proteins | sample PEATcosm2014_Bin_43_FD_119752 | JGI IMG/M metagenome (GOLD analysis project Ga0181523, IMG submission 119752) | Peatland microbial communities from MTU Mesocosm Facility, Houghton, MI, USA - PEATcosm2014_Bin05_30_metaG | ecosystem: Environmental > Terrestrial > Soil > Wetlands > Peat | place...
ATCTCCTGCCCGATTGACGGATTGTTCTTTAGGTATTCTCTGACGTTTTCTCTGCCCTGGCCGATTCTTGTGCCGCTGTAGCTATACCATGCGCCCGCTTTTTCGATAATAGTCTTTTCTACTCCAAGATCTATGATTTCACCCACTCTCGATATGCCTTCATTGAAATAGATATCAAATTCAGCCTGGCGAAACGGCGGGGCCACCTTGTTCTTTACGATCTTGACTCTTACCCTGCCGCCGATGACCTCCTGCCCGTCCTTCAGGCTTTCGATCTTCCTTATGTCGAGCCTCATGGAGGAATAGAACTTAAGTGCCGTACCCCCTGTTGTGGTCTCGGGATTACCGAACATGACACCGATCTTCATTCTTATTTGGTTGATGAAGATGACCGTGGTCATCGACTTGGATATGGCGGCGGTGAGCTTTCTCAGTGCCTGGCTCATAAGTCTTGCCTGAAGTCCCATATGGGCATCGCCCATCTCGCCCTCGATTTCAGCCTTTGGTACGAGGGCCGCTACCGAATCGACTACGACGATGTCTATGGCGCCGCTTCTCACCAATGTCTCAGTCACCTCCAGTGCCTGCTCGCCGGTGTCGGGCTGGGATACGAGAAGGTCGTCGATATTGACGCCGATTTTAGAAGCGTAGTTGACATCGAGGGCATGCTCTGCATCGATAAAAGCTGCAACACCACCTGTTTTCTGTGCCTGCGCAATGGCGTTCAGAGCCAGGGTCGTTTTACCCGACGATTCCGGGCCGTATACCTCAATGACCCTTCCCCTCGGGAATCCGCCGATTCCTGTAGCAATATCAAGGGTTAAAGATCCGGTAGGGATCGCCTGTATTCCCTCGGCGACATCGCTCGAGCCGAGACGCATGATAGAGCCCTTTCCGAAACTTCTTTCGATCTGTGAAATGGCCATCTCGATGGCCTTGAGTTTATCCTTGTTCATGAATGTGCCTCCTTATTAATTATCTTCACCAATCTTGATAGCTGCGACCTCGGAATATTCAGCGCCCGACGGTTTTAGGACGCTTTCCATCAGCAGGATTTCGCGCACTTCTATAGTACCAAAAAAAGTATCTTTATATGTAGCCAATTCCTTTATTACAGGATCAATGGCGCGCCTGTCTTTCACCCGGCCAATGGTAAGGTGGGGAGAAAAAGCCCTGCCTTCCCTTTTAAATCCGATTTCAGAAAGCGAGACGTCGATTTCCATGAACAGGGATTTGAGTCTTTCCGATGATTCAATTCCAATCCAAAACACATTGGGATTCCTGAAATTCGGAAAGACGCCTGCACCGCGGATATCCACATTAAAAGGTTGATGGGTGCTCCCCAAAAGCAGAAGCCTTTTCTTGACCACCGGGACAAGATCATCACTGACATCGCCTAGAAATTTCAGTGTCAGATGGATATTTTGCGCCGGCACCCACTTTACCCCGCGCGAATCGGCACCAAGCTTACGAATGATGTCGTTGAAAGTTGCTCTGATGGCTCCGGGGATGTCTATTGCAATAAAAGATCTCATTGTGCCGTCCGCAGGGTCATGGCATGTCGTGACATTACAACAATCTGAATATTTGCAATAAAATATTTGTAATGATTCCCGCAGCCACATCATCGAACATTATACCGGCGCCGCCACCGAGCTTCTCGATCATACGTATCGGCGGTGGCTTTAGTATATCGAAAAACCGGAACAAAAAAAAGGCAGCGATCATGAATGTCGGAGTTAACGGCAAAAAGATGATCGAGCAAAGGTATCCTACAAATTCATCGATCACGACATGAACGCAGTCCTTTTGACCAAAAACTTTTTCGGCTACTCCAGAAACCCCGATGCCTAGGAGCAATGTCACTATCAGAATAATAACCTGCCACGTAAACGACGGCTTAGCAGCCCAGATGAAAATCATGCCGGCAAGGGTACCGAAGGTACCCGGGGCGAAAGGGATTAGGCCCACAAAAAAGACCGTTGCTATAAGCTTTGAAATATAACGCCGCATATCGTCCATAGGGAGATATTCTATCATATTCCTTTACGTCTCACCCGCCCTTTTGATATTGTAGTTGAATGCAGGAAGAGATGATCGAGATCGTGGATGCCGAAGGGTCGACTATCGGTATCCGGCGCCGTTCGGAAGTCCATGCCAACCCATCCCTGCTGCACAAAGTAGTGCATGTCCTCGTGTTCAATGATGTCGGCAATCTGCTTCTACAGAAGCGCTCCCTGAACAAGGATGTCGCACCCGGCAAATGGGACACCTCCGTAGGCGGTCACGTCTCTCCTGGCGAGGACTTAAAAACAGCGGCGCTGAGGGAAATGAAGGAGGAACTCGGCATCATTCCCGAAGACATTGAGCCGCTGTATTCGTACATACATTCGGATTCACAGGAAAGGGAACTTGTTTTTACCTATCGCTGTAAGCACAACGATCCATTCCCGTTTGATCGATATGAGATTGACAAAGTCGCCTTCTGGAGCATTGATGAGATCAGGAAGTCCATAGGCAGCGGCCTTTTTAGCGGCCACTTCGAATCGGAGATGACAAATTATTTTTCATTCAAGCAGGATCTTATCTGATAAACCCTACTCGCTGTAGTTCCTTATCAGGTAGGTCCCATAGGCAAAGAACGCCGCGGCGTAAAGAACAAGGACGGCCAGTGAAACTGCCCCCTCATAATCGAACGATGCCTTTCTTATCAGGATGTTCGTATGGGTCAAAGGCACCATGTACATAACATATTTGGCAACGGCCGGCATACGGTCCACCGGAAAAAATGTGCCGCTGAAGAACGCCATTGGCATGATAAAAAAGTTGGTATAGGTTGCGGTGTCCTCATGAGACTTCGAGACCATCCCCGTGATGACGCCAAGATTTGAGAACAGAAAACAGTTGATGAGCAGCGCGACGATAAATGGGAAAGTAATGAAATCCGCCGACGAGGCCACTATCCCGACGATTATTATAAGGACCGATGCAAAAAGGCCCTTGATCATTCCGGCCAGGACTTCTCCTATCATGATAGACGATGAACTTATCGGGGCCTGGACAAAGACCTGAAAAGTCTTGAAATAGATTCTGTTCAGGTTTAGGGCGCTCGATACCCAGTTATACGAATTGTTCATGGAACTCATGGCTACAAGACCGGGAATGAGAAAAACAAGATAGTTCCCCCCGCCGATTCTCACGTTGCTGCCTAGCCCGAAGCCAAATACAATGAGATATATAATGGGCACGACCATGGCTGAAAAGAGATAACCCAGCCTGAGAAGCTTCCTCTTGAAAAGAAGCATTTCCCTCAGAAATATCGGATACCATCCTGGAGCAGCCCTCATTCGATGCGTTCTCCGGTTAACTTGATAAAGACATCTTCGAGATTCGTTTTCCTGACAGTGACACCATCAGCCAAATTTTTTGCGATTTCATGGGCCTCTTCCCGCGTCTTGCAGATATGCTGTATGAGTTTCCCATCGGGATCAATAAACTCCGCTATATATTCGCCTACGCAGGCCTTCAGTTGCGCCGGGGTGTCGAGAACAACAAGCTTGCCTTTCGAAAGAATCCCTACCCTGCCGCAGAGTGCTTCGGCCTCTTCGATGTAATGAGTAGTGAGTACTACAGTCCTCCCCTGGATCCGCGTCTTCCTGATGACGTCCCACATCTGCCGCCTGATCTGGGGATCGAGACCAATGGAGGGCTCATCGAGAAAGAGCACCTTTGGGCCTGGCAATAGAGCCCTGGCAAGCAACAGCCTGCGCTGCATTCCGCCAGAAAAATGGTGAGCAAGGGAATCCCTGCGTTCCCATAGACCTACGATCCTAAGCGCTTCATCGATCTTGTCAGCCCGGTTTTCAACGTTGTGAAACATCGAATAGATATAGAGGTTTTCATATGCCGTCAATTCCCTGTCCAGATTGTTCTCCTGGGGCACGACGCCAATCAGTCGCTTGACCTCCAGAGGATCTGCCGCCACATCGATTCCATCGATGCTGCATTTGCCGCCATCAGGTTTCGTGAGTGTGGTCAGCATCTTGATTATAGTCGTCTTGCCGGCACCGTTGGGACCGAGCAGGCCGAAAACCTCGCCATCCGATATTTCGAACGAAACTCCTGCGACAGCGGTTATCGGGCCGTATGATTTTGAAAGGTTGTCAACCTTTATCACTAACATTACCTCTCTCCGGGGGGGACTAATCGTGCCACGAACTAAGCGTATGTTTAAAAATAAAAGCGACGCCAAAGAAAGCGGCATTGACTATAACTATCGATGCCCCCGTCGGCAAATTAAAGAACAGTGATAGAAAGATTCCAATAACAACTGATGCAAGGGCAACAGCACCGGACATGAGAAGTGCATTTTTGAAGCTCCTGGCAATCTGAAAGGCCGTGACGGCAGGAAATATCAAAAGGGCTGACGTGAGCATGATACCGACTACTTTCATGGTCAGGACCACTGTGATCGCCGTAAAAAGCACGATCATCGTGTTCAATTTCTGAGTGTTGACGCCACCGGCCTTTGCAAATTCCTCATCGAAGGTTATCGAAAAAATATCGTGATAGTTAAAGACAATAACAGTAAGTACAATCAATGAAAGAACAATCGATGTGTACACCTCCTGAATGCTTATCGAAAGTATATTTCCGAAAAGATAGCTGAAGAGATCGACATTAAAACCCCCGGCAAGGCTTGCGATCATTACGCCTCCGGCGATTCCTATTGCAGACAATATACCTATTGCTGCATCGCCGAAGATGCGGGCCCGTTCCATCAGCTTCAATATGCCGAGGGAACTCGCCATTACAACAGGCAACGAGATATAGATTGGATATACCCCGAACAACAGTCCAAGCGCAACGCTCCCAAAGGTTACATGGGCAAGTCCATCCCCGATAAGTGAAAGTCGTCGCAAAACAAGCAGCACACCAAGCGTAGAACATAGTACCGATATGAATGCCCCCGCTATAATCGCCCTCTGGATGAAGCCGTAGCTGAGATACTCTAAGAACGGCATAACAGCCCCGTGAGGTCCTTTTTAATCATTATTCGGCCTCTGTTTGAATGTAATAATATTCGGACCATGCCTGTGGCAGATGAGATGCTGAGAAGAAGGGCCGAAGAACTTCGTCATATCCCCCGACATGCAAAACTCGTCAAAGCCCCCGAAGAATACAATTTCCTTATCGATATAGAGTAGCTTCGAGGCATACTTTCCGATGGTGCCCGTATCATGAGTCACAAGCACCACGGTAACCTTTTTATCGTGGTTTAACCTTCTCAGAATTTCGAAGAACTGTTCGCGTGTTTCAGGATCAAGGGCGGTAGTTGGTTCGTCAAGTAGAAGTAGTTCGGGGTCATTGACCAGTGCACGTGCGATGAAAACCCTTTGCTGCTGCCCTCCCGAGAGGTCCCCTATAGCCTTATCCTTAATATCCGCAATATTCAGCATTTCAAGAGTTCTATCGATAGTATGCTCGTCGGCGTCTTCAAGCCGTTTGGGAAATTTTTTTTTTGACACGAGTCCCAACGAGACGATTTCTTTGACCGTAGACGGAAAATAAGGATTGAAGAAGTTCATCTTTTGCGGAAGATAACCTATCCTTTCTCGGTATTTCATTTCAGAAGGAGGGTGATCGAAAAGCATGACACTTCCAGATGTTGGGACCAACAGCCCCAACATCAATTTTATCAGTGTCGACTTCCCGGAGCCGTTTGGTCCGACAAGTCCGATGTATTCACCGGCCACGATGTCGCAAGATATATCACTCAGCACTTCGATCGAATTATACTTGTATGACAGGTTCTCGATGCTGACAAGTTTTACCGGCATTGGAGTCCCTGCTCAAGGTTTTCAAGATTCTTTTCCATCAGACCAGCAAAGGACACCCCTTTTCCGAATTCATCCTTACTGACGTTATGCGCTCCGTGCAGAAATAGGAGCTGCGCCCCGGTCTCGTGAGCGAGAGTCTCAGCCACACGGGGCGCGAGAAGTTCTTCGTAAAAGATATACTTAAGGCCCTGCTCCCTTAGCAGCCTGCTTATCTTTACCAACTGCCCCGGAGTCGGCTCGGCATCGGGGGAAAAACCATATGCCGATACATAGGTCAGTCCGTATCTTTTGGCAAGATATCCGAAGGCGAAATGTCCACCGTTGATGAAAGTTGTTTTCGCACATTTGCTGAGCCCCTGCCGGAATTTATCGTCCAGTTTTTTGAGCACCGCTTTGTACTGCTCTGCATTTTTCTGGTAATAGTCCTTACCAGCCGGGTCCTTCTGAATTAAACCATCGCGGATAGTATCTACCATGATAACGGCGTTCCCGAGGTCAAGCCAAATGTGTGGATCCATCCCGTCGTGACCGGACTCCTTCTCATGATGCCCACCCTCATGGTCTTCATCTTCATCATTGATAAAAACAATGCCTTTGCTTGAATCGAGGATGAGCGTCTTATTGTTGTCTATTCCTTTTATGATGTCAGCAACCCAGGGTTCCATATACTTATTGGTATAGACGAATACATCGGCATGATTAAGGTTAAGGACGTCGGCGGGCTTCGGTTCGAAACTGTGCGGCTCGACGCCTGGCGTAAGGAGAAGTTCTACCGCAACCCTGTCCTTTCCTACGTTCTTTATAAAATCATAGAGAGGGAAAAGACTTGCAACAACCCTGATTTTGTGGGTCTCACGGGTTGACGATGTATTGTCGGCCTTTTGGCACGAGATCCCAATTATGCAACACAATACTGCAAACACAACAACAATTTTTCTAAAAAGCATTGATCGCTCCTTTTTTTCGAGAACATGGTTCGCAAAGACCGTTAATCTGGAGAATGTGGGAGAGGACCCTGCCTTTCAAATTGCGTGACACCTCATTTTCAATTTCTCTCGATGCACAAAAATTAAGATCCTCAACCTTTCTGCACGACACGCAGATAAAGTGGTGATGATGCCCTGCATTGCCGCAATAGTAGTAGTAGAGCTGCCGGCTTGGATGAATGATCTTTGTAATAACTCCTTTATCCGATAGCTCTTCGAGTATCCGGTACACCGTCGGCAATCCTATAGTGTTGAGCTTTCGTTTCAGCTTATTCCATATCTCCTCCGGACTTGCATAAGCCTGCTCTCCAGATAGAATGGAAAGCACGGCAAGCCGCCGCGGAGTGGCTTTGAGCTGAAGGCCCTTGAGGATCTCGGCAAAAGATTCGTTATTATTCATATGGCGGCCAAATGGAAACGATTTCTATTTGTTATGGTAACGCGTTTTCGCTATGATGTCAAATCTGCTGCAAATGATTGATCTGTTTTTCGGAGATGTTTCGGCCTAAGACGAATTCAGACGCCTCTTCGATCTGGATGGTAGATATACTTATGAAGCTGGAGGTTTAACCTGACAGAAAGTTTATCTTGGAGTATCCATGATGAGAGATCCGAGGGTTGGATCAGGCTAAATGCAGGAGAAAAATGGACCGTGCATTTTTCATGCAGGACGAATTTAGTTACAACGTCCTTTGCCCACTCATAATCAGCCCTGCTTGTAATCACAAATTTCAATTCATCGCTTCTCTTCAGATTTTCAAAATTGGCAGCATACAAGGTTTCGGACATACTGCTGCCGGGGGTCTTAACATCCATGATGATGCTTGCCCTGCGATCGATGTCGGCGATATTCATGCTGCCGTTTGTCTCGATAAGGACACTTAACCCCTGGTCGTGCAGCCTCGATATAAGAGTAAGAACTTCATTCTGCAGCAATGGCTCTCCACCGGTGATCTCGACGAGTCTTAACCTGTAACTGATGACTTCAGCAAGGATCTCATCCCCGGTCATTTCCCTTCCTTCATCATATGCATATTTGGTATCGCAATAAGAACACCTGAGATTACAGCCGGTCAGCCTGACAAAGACGCATGGCAGTCCCGCATAAGTGGACTCCCCCTGAATACTCGCGAAGATTTCGCATACCTTCATGTCATTAACTCTATCATGGAGGGAAAAAATAGACAATATAGAACTGCCATAATCATCCCTGGCTTGATCGGTGTCCATTATAGACAATCTCAATATTTTTCATTCAGATATGCTATAATTTTTCTCGTGGATATACATCAGCTAAGAATCTTCGCATCGGTCTTTAAGAATAAAAGTTTTTCACGGGCCTCGGAGGAGCTTTACCTCACGCAGCCTACGGTCAGCGATCATATCAAGGCGCTTGAAGAGGAATTTGGCTGTCGCCTTTTCGACCGTTTGGGGAGGACCATACTCCCGACAAATGAGGCTGAGGCGCTATACGGTCATGCCCTGGAGATCATCGAAAAAGCCGATGCCGTGAAGGACATCATCGGTCGCTTTAAGAAGGAGCCGGCCGGTGAACTCTTACTGGGAGCGAGCACGATTCCCGGCACCTACCTGTTGCCGCCGATCATGGCCGCCTTTCGGAAAAAGTATCCTTCGATTTCGTTTCAGATAATCATAGCGGACTCGAAAGAGATAGTTGAAAAAGTCTTGGCGCATGACTTGCTTATGGGTGTAATCGGCTCAAAATTGAACAATGGGCAAATTACCTATACGACCTTGGCCGAAGATGAATTGATCGTTGTAGCATCGCCCTCTTTCGTCCATAAGGCCAGTATTAGCTCACACGAACTCTCTGAGCTTCCTTTTGTACTTCGTGAAGAAGGCTCCGGCACGAGAACCGAGATCGAAAGGATATTCTCCGACAAAGGCATCGCCATGGACAGCGTTAAGACCGTTGGATTTTTCGGTTCAACCGACGCAATAAAACAGGCTGTCAAGGCAGGTATGGGGTTATCGATACTCTCGCGTCTATCCGTTCGCGATGAATTAAAGTATAAGATCCTCAAGGAAATCCGGGTTGCCGATCTGCAGATGAAACGTAACTTTTACCTCATCACCCATAAAAAAAGAACCCTCCCCTCGGCTTATCTGCTTTTTTTGAAACACCTGTTGTCAGAATCCAAGCTCAGTTGAGCGCTCCGACAAGAGCTTCCGAGTCTGCATCCAAACTCTGGGGGTCTAAAACTCACAGGTATGACCATTTCCATTAATCCGAAAATTTCATCCTCGAATTAATGGAAACGACAATTATGGCGTTTCAATCACAACAGTGCTCGCCTGCGGTCCTTTTTCTCCCATCTCTTCTTTATAACGGACAAAAGAGCCTGCCTTCAGACGCCTGAAATTCTTGTCCAAGACGCTGTTTTCGTGGAAATATATTTCATGTCCGTCTTCAGTTGCTGAGAGAAAGCCATACCCCTCATCCGGAAATATTGAAGTCACGACACCGTGCGGTGGCTCCTCATGATACTTCACATCGCCCCGCAGTTTAGTCGCATAATCCTCAAGCTTGCGCCGAGACGCATCAAAGGCCTCTCTGATTGCGATATCGAGATCTTTACTAGGCCTGTTCTTTATAACAATCTCCTTGCCGGGGACCGTTATATCGATGTTGACATTGTACTCAACTGCATTCAACTCCTGCTTTTTATACCTGTGAGGGACTTCTACGGTGATACGGCAACGCGTGATGCGGGGAAAAAAGGTATCGAGTTTCTCGGCACGTCTCTTCAAATCATCTTTGATCAGCTCGCTCAGTTCGATATTTCTCGTAGTAATCTGCAAAGGAATCTCCATTGAGTTACTCCTTTCGCTGCATCTGAATCATTTATTAGTCAAAGCACTCGCCAGTGAAAAGAATTGCGCAAAAACACGCCTGATAAGGGGATCAAGGAAAGCAAACTCTCTATTAAATGTGCAGAGATATCATGCTGCCCACTGGCGCAACCCTTTTCACTTCGGGAGAAGAAACAGGGGCACATTTTCCTACTAGGTCAAGAAATTCACATTTTTCAGCGTGGTTCATTCCAGCCATCTCGGAGCATATCCTGAAGCCCTCGCCACTGAAAAATGCAACATCCCCTTCACTCCGGTTTTCATCCAGGAAATCGTCGGCTGCTTGAAGAATTATCGCCTCTGCAAGTGTCTTCAGATTCATAACATCCTCCTTTGTCATTGGTGACACTTTGAATATACAGTCAGGCGGCATTAAATGGGTATCAGTCTCTAGCTGATTTTATTGTAAGAAAGGTGATAGCAACATGTAGGGCATATACCGACAAAAAGACTCAAAGTCCGGCCAACCGTTCTTCGAACTCCCTCGACCGACCCGAATGTTCATCGGTCAGTTCTTCAAGTTCCCCGAAAAGCCGTTCAATCTCCTGCTTGGCATCATGGATAGCTTTTGAAAGTGATGAAATCGATTGCCACTCGCTATTTTCAGAAGCCCTGACAAGTTCGGAAGTATCACGCTCGACCCCGTGCTCAAGCTTTATGATGGCCTCTTCGACTTCTTGAATCCGACGCTGAAGACCTCCAAGTGCCTTCGAGCGCTCATTGACAAGTTCCGCCTTAATTCTCCGCACTTCCTTCCGGTCGCCACCCCTGATTCGTTCTCCGTTGTCCGTCTGGTGGCCGTTCACTGGCTCCTCACTTTTCCAGCCCACGCTGAGCAAGAAATCTTCGTAGCTACCTTCAAAGATGATCACATTGCCGTCATCGAATACGATAAGCCTGTTGACCAGGCTTTTGAGTATCATCTCGCTATGGGTGACGATGATGACCGCACCTTCATATGCATCAAGGGCTTCAATCAAAGAGTCGACCGACTCCATGTCAAGATGATTTGTCGGTTCATCCAGGAGGAGAAGGTTCGAAGGACTGACGAGGAGCTTTCCGAGCAGCACCCTGCTCTTCTCCCCTCCCGAAAGTACATTTATTTTTTTTAAGGCATCATCGCCTTCGAACATCATGATTCCGCAAATAGTACGGGCGACCCTCCGGTTGTAATCCGGATGAACATCTAGTATCTCCTCTTCAACCGTCTTTCCCGGGTCAAGCCGTTCGATATTGGTCTGGCCAAAATAGGCGGTCTTCGTCTTCTGATTATGGACGATCTCTCCCGCTTGGGCCTCCAACTCTCCGGCGAGAAGGTTAATAAGCGTCGTTTTCCCCTTCCCATTCTTGCCGACAATACCGATGCGGTCATTTCGCCCGACTGAAAAACTCAGCCCGTCAATAAGAGGCTTTCCATTCTCCGAATACGAAAAAGAAAGATTGTGAGCGGTCATCAGCCATTTACCCTCAAAAGACTCATACGGGAAAGAAAAATCGAGGGTCTTTGCATCATTAAGCTGCTCCAGTCTTTCCCGTTTCCCCAACGCCTTGATCTTTGACTGGACTGCACTGGCCTTAGTCGCCTGCGCCCTGAAACGGTTGATGAACTTCTCAATATCGGCCCGTTTTTTCTCGTCGTTCATGCGCGTCCGCTCGTACATTTCTTCTTCCATCAACAGCTGGCCGTACAATTTTTCTGTCGATCCCGGTATCTTCCTGACCTTGCAGCGGTGTATGCCCAGAGTATGGGTGGTCACGCTGTCCATAAAGTCACGATCATGGGTGATCATGATCAGCTCGTGTTTCCAGTTTCGGAGGAACTCGCGCAGCCAGCGGATGGAAAGAATATCGAGATAGTTGGTGGGTTCATCGAGCAGGAGAAGGTCCGGTTCGCCGAGAAGCACCTTTGCCAGAGTCAGCCTCACCTGGAATCCGCCCGAAAGATCCATGGGATGGCGGTCAAAATCTTCTTCTGTAAAGCCGAGGCCCTGAAGAACTGCCTTTACCCTGTATGACTCATCCTTGCCATCCTCGTTATTCTTCAGGCTCAGGCTGCCTTCTTTAAGGACTGTGTCAGATGAAAACGACAAATGCTGCGAAAGGTATCCCACGATATAATTGTTCGGAATGGTGATAGTGCCGGAGTCGGGATGCTCCTGTCCCGTGATCATCCTGAATAAGGTCGTCTTGCCATGTCCGTTTCTCCCGACGAGCCCGATGCGTTCTCTCGGATTGACAGTAAAGCTGACCTCGTCGAATATGAGCTGCCTGCCGTAAGCCTTGGTTAAATTGCCGATCTGTATCATCTATTGAAAATCCCCGCAGATTCACCTTCGGTGAAAGCTGTTGAGCAGCCTGTCGGTATCTTTTTCGAGTCCCAGTAGATAATGCTCCAAGTCCCTCTAAGCCTGTTCCGTAACTCCATCTTTCCCCATCTTCGCCATTTTATATTTCACAACAGCTTGGGGTTCAGCTTCGAATAGTCGCTCTTGGTAAGGACTCCGGGGCCGCACCACCCTCTATCTTCTTTTCGATTATCGCGACTCTTTTGCCAGCCAAAGTTCGGACTGGGCATGGACGAATGAAGCAGTCAGAACTATAATCATGCAAAGACAGAATGCATTTGAAACATTCCGTGAAAATTTCATTTCAACCACCCTTTAAGAGATGTCCGAATCTTTGCGGAAACTTCAATCAGTTCGTCAGTGCCATATGCAACTACAGGGCCTGTACCCCATATCGAACCAGGCCAGGCACGGTCTTTCTGGAATCTTCCGATTACATGGATATGCAGTTGCGAAACAAGGTTTCCGAGTGCCCCGACATTAATCTTTACTGGATGATAGATCTCGCGAATCACACCGGATACGCATGCTATCTCTTCGATGAGCACAGAACGCTCAGCCGTCGACAATTCATCGATCTCGTTTATTCCTTCCCTTTCAGGCACGAGGATAAGCCACGGCAGTGAACGGTCGTTCATTAGCAGGAGCAGCGACAATTCCAGGCCGCCCAGTTCAATAGTATCGGCCCTTAATCTCTCGTTAAGGGTGAACATGACCGGATTCCCTACATGCCAGAGAAATTGCCCCCGAAGCGCACGCTTTGCGGCACAAACCGCATCCGTAACATCTCTCCGAATCGATGACGGCTATCCTCACGCCCTCTTCCATGTCGCTTGCAATAGCATCGAACTGACAGTGCTCGGCGCAGAGTCCGCATCCTATACAAAGCTCTCGATCGACCATGGCAACGTACTCGGCCCTTGCAATAGTGTGCGCGCCTATGCCGGAACGTGTTCTCATAGCAATGCAGTCTTTAGTAGTACAATTGCAGATCGCCCCGATAAACGGCGTCATCATCGTCCATATTGAATGGACGGCTCCATGTTCTTCCAAAACTGCCATTTGCTCTATTGCCTCTTCGCTCCGGACTGCTTCGAGTCCTTCGTCGGACGATTTTCCGAAATAGCTCATGTCGAATCCTTTGTACCATGGGTCGGGGCTGTAGCTCATTGCATAACAGCATCTCTCTTCCTTTTTCGTCATTGTCCAACGACATGCGCAAGGCATTCTGACAACACTCTCCGCTTTAAGTACAATTTCCCTTATATCTTCGATTGGAAGCACCTGTCCGAAATGCTCAGCCTTGGCCTTTTCCTCCAATGCGCGAATTACACCGGCTGGCAGGCGTCCCTTCTTCATGAAAAGAGTTTCGAGACGCCCGAGGGTCCTGAAACCTTCCCCAATAGTCGTAAGGTGGAAATCTTCGATGAACTTCCGGCGTTTTATATCTGAGAGGAGATCTTTGGCGTAATTGGCCGCATTTTTGTACCATACCTTGCCGTCTCCGTGCTTGGTACAGAATTCGCACATCTTTTATTTTATTATGCAGTGGAGGAAAGGGTCAAGCGCTTCCGTCTCTCTTGCGCCCCCTGTAACTTTAATCTTCAATGATACTATAATGTATTAAACTAACTCATGGAATTGTCGACATATGCAAAGCAATTAGGCATCAGTTATCAGACGGCATCGAGATTGTTCAACGACGGCAAACTCAATGCTTATACGCCGCGCAGTAGTGCTCAGGATGCTGGTATGTTGATGAGAAGAATCGGAAGTCTCAATCCTTTTTTGGGTAAGTTTTGCAATAGTATTTTGCATGCGGATGTGAATGCCCCACGAAATCTCAGGAAGAGAGGTCCTCAACCTATTCCATTTCCGCTTCACATGTCCCACTGGAATATCCTTCTTGACCGACAAAGAGATTTGTCAACTCTTTATCAGCTACGGAGCGGAAGCATCATCTGCGACCTAATGACGCAGTCAGCTTGCTGTCGGCCAACGCTTACTTCGCAGGGAATTTGGCACAGCTTAAAGGATCGTAATAGTCAGTGAGATGTTTGACTAGGATAATCTATACTATCATGACAGCAAACCATAAGCTACGGAGGAACCCATGACAGATTTGAAAAAAATGTATAGAACCATTATGGACGACGACTTTCCTCAGCAGATATCCGTCGGCTTCGGCGATCTGACCCTCGTGTACCGTAAGCGGACCTGGAAGATTGCGGATGAAAAAACGGGCGAACTAATCGAGAAAGGCCTGCGTTACGGAGAGAACCCTGACCAGCAGGCTGCCCTCTACGAACTTATCACCGGGAATCTTTCACTGGGCGCCTGCAAATATATCGAACCCGGCAACGGCCTCGTTAGCCGCATTGACGAAGAGGACATGCTCCAGGCAGGCAAGCATCCCGGCAAAACCAATCTTACCGACCTCGACAATGCCTTGAATATTCTCAAATTTCTAGGCGACAGTCCGGCAGCTGCCATAATGAAACATAACAACCCGAGCGGCGTAGCTCATGGGAAGAGCGTGGCTGAGGCTTATGACAAGGCAAACATGGCGGACCGCATTGCGGCCTTTGGAGGTTGTCTTGTTGTGAACCGACCTATGGATAAGGTTACCGCAGAGATGGTGAATGCGAATTATCTTGAGGTCGTAGGGGCACCGGATTACGAGACAGGCGTCTTTGAGATCCTCGCGAAAAGAAAGAACCTCCGCATCGTTCGCATCGATGCGATCAGCAACCTGGAGAAATACCGCTCCACTAGATTCGTCGATTTCAAGTCGCTGATTGACGGCGGCATCATCGTACAACAATCTCCGGTGAACCGCATCAGGACAAAGGACGATTTCCTGCCCGCCAAGACAGTTTACAAAGGGATGGAATACGCAATCTTGCGTCAACCCACCGAAGCAGAGTTCGACGACATGCTCTTCGGCTGGAATGTGGAACAGGGCATCACTTCAAATTCAGTGATCTATGTTAAAGATGGGGTAACCGTCGGCATAGGCACTGGCGAACAGGACCGCGTCGGCGTTGCGGAGATTGCCGTTTTTAAAGCCTACACGAAATATGCCGACGCCCTCTGCTTTAAAAAGTTTGGGATACCTTACAAGACATTCGAACTGGAAGCGGCCCAGAGCAAGAGGGACTCTACTGCCTTGAGGGAGATCGATGAAGAGACGAAACGTAATAAAGGCGGTCTTGTCGGCGCAACGATGGTTTCAGACGCCTTTTTCCCTTTCCGAGACGGGGTGGATGTCGGCATTAAAGAGAGTATCGGGGCCATCGTGCAACCGGGCGGTTCGGAACGTGACTTCGAGTCCATCGAGGCATGCAACGAGGCAAATCCAAAGGTGACAATGGTCTATACCGGCCAGAGGGCATTCAGGCACTGATAGTGCGAGACTTTCCATAGGTACGTTCCTTGCGGAAGTCACCTATGGAGAGTAGTACTTCTTTTTCTGCGGCAGGTATTCCTGCTCAACCTGGCCGCCGTAAGCGTGCGGATATTTGTAGCCTTCTCCGTGACCTAGTTTTTTAGCTCCTGGATAGCTGCTGTCTTTCAAATGATCGGGAACTTCCATAGTCTCTTCGGTCTTAACATCCTCAAGCGCGACCTCGATCGCACGGTAAGATGCGTTACTCTTTGGTGCAAGTGCCACATATATCGCGGCCTGGGCCAAAGGAATCCTGGCTTCGGGCATACCGACGAATTCTACGGCCCTTAGAGCTGAAGTTGCGACGACAAGGGCCATCGGGTCGGCATTACCGACATCCTCAGACGCACAGATTACGACCCTACGAGCAATGAACCTGGGGTCTTCACCTGCGTAGATCATTTTTGCGAGATAGTAAGCAACCGCATCAGGATCCGATCCACGCATGCTCTTTATGAATGCCGAGATTGTATCGTAGTGCTGATCGCCTTTTTTATCATACACTATGACCTTTTTCTGTATTGATTCCTCTGCAACCTGAAGCGTTATCCTTATTGCCCCGTTGGCATCGGGCTGAGTAGTGAGCGCGGCTATTTCTAGGGCAGAGAGTGCCTTGCGGCCATCTCCATCGGACATCTTTGCCATATGCGTGAGGGCATCTTCGTCAGTCAAGATATTCATTTTCCCCAGACCGCGCTCCGGATCGCGCAGGGCGTTTTCCATTATCTTCAGGATATCTTCAATAGTCAGATGCTTCAGCTCAAAAACCTGGCTTCTCGAAAGAAGTGCAGAATTAACATAGAAGAAAGGGTTTTCGACCGTCGCAGCTATCAGGACAATGTTGCCCTCTTCCACATCGGGCAGCAGTGCATCCTGCTGGAGTTTGTTGAACCGGTGTATCTCGTCGAGAAAGAGGATGGTGCGTATTCCTTTTGCCTTGCGGTTCCGCGCGGACTGTATGATCTTCCGCAGATCATCGAGACCGGCGGTTGCAGCATTCAGCCACTCGAAGCGGGAGAGTGTTTTGGCCGCTATTACCTTTGCAAGGGCGGTCTTGCCAGTTCCCGGAGGCCCATATAAGATGAGGGATGAGATCCGATCCGCCTCTATCGCCCTCCTGAGCAGCTTACCTTTGCCTACGATATGCTCCTGTCCGACGTATTCATCGATACTGCGCGGGGCCATCCGGTAAGCGAGTGGATCAACCTGCCCTTCAATCTGTTTCATCTGGCCGATGTCGGGATCTGAGTCAAAAAGGTCCACTTTCAGACCTTTCCAAGCATTTTGATAAAGACTTTGAGAATATCCGGATCATAATTGCCGGCCTCTTTGGAAATAGTCGCGAGTGCATAAAATGGAGTGAACGCAGGCTTGTACGGCCTGGCCGTGGTCAATGCGTCATAGCAATCGGCTATAGCCGTAATCCTGCCGAAGAGAGTTATATCCTTCTCGACAAGATGACACGGGTAGCCTCGCCCGCTCATTTTTTCATGATGTTGGGAAACGGCCGAAAGTGATTCCCTGGGGATGAGTTTATTGTCTTTCAGAAGTTTTTCGCCTTCGAACACGTGACTCTGAATGATGAAAAATTCCCTATCATCTAGCTTTCCCTGTTTGTTTAGGATTTCCGCCGGAACCGCGCTTTTCCCTATATCATGGAGCATTGCCCCAATGCCGAGTTCTTCGATATCGTCTCTCTTCAGTTCAACCGCAACTCCCAGACCAACAGCCAGGACCGCGACATTCACGGAATGGGTATAAGTGTAATAATCGAAACACCTGAGAGACAAGAGGTCATGTATTGTGTCCTTGTTAGTCCCAATAGAATCAATCATGTTATTTACGGAATCCTGAACATCTTTTATCCGCCCCCCGCTCCGCGGGTCATCAAGGAGGTCCTTCATTATTATCTTTGAATTCTCTTTGATAACTAAGGCCTTCACGCGTTCAACATCGCTGCCTTTTGAATCGCCCGACCGCAGAATTGAAGTGAGGTATTCATTATAGAGATGAATATCCCCCCCCGATATCAACACATCACCGGGAAGAGAAAGCACCTTCTCGTCGATTTCGGCCGGGAGGCTGGGACTGGCGTGAAGAACAAGCGAATAGGAATAGTTTTTCATGGAATATATACAGAAGGGCACCGAGGCCCCCGGTATGAGCATTCCCTTGTCTATCTGATGATACTGGTCTTTCCGGAATGTATAATCCTTGAAAGCCTTTGGGCTGTCGAGTACGGAAGTTCCGTCGCAGACCCCCTTGGCCATATATGAATCCAGGACTTCCTTGTCCTCATCGGCAATATACAATTCGTTGAGACCTCGATCGATAAGAAACTCCTGGCTGATTTTAGTATAGTCGGCGCCTGCTTCAAATAGTTCCTTGAATATGCCCCCCTCTTTTATGTATACATTAAATGTCAGCCGGGTCCCGATTATCAACCTGTTGGCGGCAAATGGAAAAAACCCTCTTCTGTCGATAGTCCTGAACTTTGTTGCCACTATAACAACCCCTTTTATCGGATGCCTGTTAATTAGGCTATACTCTCCGGGCTCGCATAATAGATAATTATGATGAGAATGTCAGTGATTTTGCAAGATTATTTAATCATCCCTGGTCTGTTATGCATTCCCTCAATCGAGGTCTGTGCCAGTATAGTTTATTTGCGGAGAGCTAACCCCTGACAATAATTTACCGATAATTATCATTGTGATATCTTGATAAAACGCCATATAACACTTATAATGAGGAATGTTGATTTCAAGTAAACTTGAATTTGCCTCGACTTCAATAAATGTCGGGCAGACGCTCCCTGCTGAAAGACGGATTTAATATGGATTTAATCGCTATATTAGGTCTGCTTATCGGCATAGGGGCCATCGTTGTAGGTAATGTTGTCGAAGGCGGAACAACTGGACACTTAATTCAGACGGCTGCGGCCATGATAGTCTTAGGGGGTACTGCAGGAGCGACAATGCTCAGTTTTCCACCCAAAGACCTTGTAAACGCCTTCAATTCTCTCGGGATGGTCTTCTCGAAAAAGGATCAGGACCCCAGGCTCATTATTGAGGATTCCGTCAACATCCTGATCCAGGCCAGGCGCATGGGGTTGATCGCACTGCAGCCGCAGATCATGGAGATCGAAAGTTCTTTCTTAAGAAAAGGTCTCAATCTCGTTGTCGACGGCATGCCTCCCAGGATGATACGGGACATTCTAGACCAAGAGATCTCCACCTTCGAGACAAGTATGAGGCGTTCGGCCAAGGTCTTTGAAACTGCAGGGGGTTATGCTCCAACGATAGGAATACTCGGAGCGGTACTCGGACTCATCCAGGTAATGAGTAATGTGGCCGATCCGTCGAAAATAGGTTCTGGAATATCTGTTGCATTCGTGGCGACTATTTACGGAGTTGGCTCAGCGAACCTTATTCTGCTTCCAATAGCCAAAAGAATCATCAGCCGGATGAATGACCGGATCTACATGATGGACCTAATCGTCGAGGGAGTGCTCGGGGTCGAGAGCGGCATTAATCCGTATTTCCTGAGATCAAAGCTTAACTCCTTCCTTGAAGACCGTGAAAAAACCGCATAAGAAACTGGTCCCGCGACTGTAAGGATCTATGACTAACTATGAGAAAAAGAAATAGAAGGGAAGAAGATCATGATCATCTTGACAGATGGCTGATATCCTATTCCGATTTCTTGACCCTCATGTTCACCTTCTTTGCGGCGCTATATGCGCTTTCAACTGTAGACAAAGATAAG
>Ga0181523_10002228_pt1 | contig 19247 bp, 14 predicted proteins | sample PEATcosm2014_Bin_43_FD_119752 | JGI IMG/M metagenome (GOLD analysis project Ga0181523, IMG submission 119752) | Peatland microbial communities from MTU Mesocosm Facility, Houghton, MI, USA - PEATcosm2014_Bin05_30_metaG | ecosystem: Environmental > Terrestrial > Soil > Wetlands > Peat | place...
CTGCGCGCGAAAGTGTGGCTGAAATCCGGCGGGTACATCGTGATTAACCACACTGAGGCGCTGGTGGCGATTGACGTGAACACCGGCAAGTTCGTGGGCAAGGGTTCCACGCGGCTGGAAGACACCATCGTCAAGACTAACCTGGAAGCGGTGAAGGAAATCGTGCGGCAGATCCGGCTACGCGACCTCGGCGGGATTATCGTCGTGGACTTCATCGACATGGAAGAGCGGCGGAACCGCGAGAAGGTTTTAAGCGCGCTGCAGATGGCGCTCGAACAGGACAAGGCGCCGTCAAAGGCACTTTCGTTCAACGAGTTCGGGTTGGTGTGCATTACGCGGAAACGCACCAAGCAGGCATTGGAACGCGTGCTGTGCCAGCCGTGCCCGTATTGCACGGGATCGGGCATGGTCAAATCGATTCCGACGCTGTGCTACGAAATACAAGCGGAAGCGCGGAAGATGGCTACGGCGGAGCACGAAGGGCCGAACCTGACCCTGCGCGTCCATCCGGAAATCGCGAAGGCGTTGAAGACGCGAGAATCGATCCTCATCGACGAACTCGAACAGAATGCGCACAAGCACATCATTATTCAGTCGGACGCGACGCTGCATTGGGAGCAGTACGACATCTACTAGTTTTAATTCGTAGGTAGACAGCTTTTAGTAAGCAAAACGCCTGGGTCACACGGCCCGGGCGTTTTTGTTTTGGTGGGCACGATTATCGCGTTGGCGGAGGCGACAAAAAGACTTTGTGCTGCGGTGGTGGCATGGGGATGTCGCCCATGCAGTCTTGCCAGAGAAAATGATTGAGGACGACGTTGTCGGCGGCGTCGGCGTGGCTGAAGTCGAAGTTCTTCCCTTCCTTCCATTCTTTCGTGTTCATTTCGAAGATGAGGCGGTTATCGCGATTACGGTAATCGGCGGCGAAGGCAGGTTGCATGCCGGGGCCGTTGAAAAGCGGAGCCATGAGCGCCGCGCGGGAATCGTTCGCGTTCATGGGAGGCACGCCCAGAAGGGCTTCGAGGGTGCGGACCATGTTGATGGTGGTGTAAAAGGTGTGGTCGACAAACGCCTTGGGCTGCGGAAGTGGAGAATACTTGCTGATGACGAGAGCGATGCTACGGTGAGAATCGACGTGGTCGGGGCCGTCCTGGGCATCATCTTCGAGGATGAAAAAGGCGGTGTCGTCCCAAAAGGGGCTGTGGGAAACAGCGTCGACGACGCGGCCGACGGCGAGATCATTGTCGGCAACGGAAGCTGAGGGACGCGGCTGGCCCTTGGTGCCGCCGGCGGTGTGGTCGTTGGGCAAGCGCAGGAGAATGAATTGCGGCAGAGTGTCTTTGCCGGATTTGCGCGCGGCGAGGAAACCATTGAACTCGTTCAGGAATTCATCGGCTCGCAGTTGATCAGGATAGGCAACTTCGAAATCGGGGAAGAGCGGATCGAAATGGTCGCGCAGTTCAACTTGCGAGGCAACATTTTTGGCAAGGACGGGAATTTCCCAGGGATAGGGACTGGGACCACCGCGGGGATCACCGACATTTTTTTCGAGCGGTTCGCCCTTCTTGATGACGGAACGCTTGCAGGTTGAACCAGGAAGTTGTGGCGGGCCACCGGAGGGAGGAAGGTCGCCAACGTTGCCGTTGCACCATTTCGAGATGATGAATTCCCCGTAATGGCGATAGGTAATTCCGTGTTTGGCGAAATTTTTCCAAAGAAAACCGCCCGTTGGTTCACCCGCATAAGGCAGCTCGTCGTCCGCAGAGACGCGGCCTAGGAATTCGCCTTCGGAGTCGTACGTGTGTTCATGGCCGCGATAGCCGATGGGCCAGGTTTTTTCAACATAGTCGGAGATGGAGGCAGAGGTGGACCAGATGTGGCCGTCGCCGGAAACATCACCGCTATCGTAGAAATTGTCGAGGATGCCGAACTGACGCGCCAATTTGTGCTGGTTGGGAGTGATGTCTTCGCCGTACATGGCGAGACGCGGATCGCCATTGGCTTCGGCGAGATCGCCGAAAACCTGGTCGTAGGTACGGTTTTCCTTGATGATGTAAATCACATGACGGATTTTGTTTTCGCCAGCGGTGAACTGGATGCGGTCGACATTGCCCTGTGCGGCGTTGGTCTTGGAAACCAGGTCGGTGTAAGCGGCGAGGTGGTCCTTCAGACTGGTGAAGGGGATGCGCGCGAGTGAACCGTTGGTCATCGCCGGATTGTAGGGATATTCGGGTTCGCCATCTTCCCCTTTTTTCAGGACCACGGGATTCGGGCCGGAGCCGCGCCCCTTGGCGCTGCCGATGAGGAGATCGTTGCCGGTGGCCGCAATCGCGGTGGGATACCACTCGGTGGGGACGAAACCCACAGCGTGAAGCGGTTCGCCGGAGGCAAGATGAGAGAGATCGAACACGGCGACGGAGTCCGAAATGGCGTTGGCGGAAAAGAGCGTTTTTTCGTCGGCGGAAAGAGCGAGAGATTCCGGATCACTGCCACCGAACATCTGGCCGGGAAGCTTGGTGGAAAGTGAGTAGAGGAGTTTGGCAGTGCTGGTGTCCAGGACCTCGATTTCGTCGCGATTGGTAAGGGCCACGAAGAGACGTGAATTATCACGGGAAAGAAGCAAGGCCGTGGGATGAGAACCGCCCTCCAGAGGAGCAACCGGCTTGTTCAGTGGAATGAAACGGCGAACTTGGCCGGTAAGAAGATCAAGTTCGGCAACGGCGGAGGCATTCCAGAGAGAGACAAAACCGCGCTTGCCGTCGGAGCTCATCACGGTGGTGTAAGGCAGCGAAGCGGGTATGCGTTTGAAGGTGGAGAGGTCAAAGCGGTGGACGATGTGGCCGTCGGAAGTGTCGAGGAGGAGAGCTTCGTCGGAATTGTTGCAGGCGATGAGGAGACGCTCTACGCCATCGTTGATGCCAAGGGAAAGGCCCGCGGGATAGGTGACAAACTTGAATTCGTCGCCACGGAGTTTTCCGCGGGGCAGATTCACGCGAGGCGTGAGCGGGAGAAAGCGCTCGGGCGTGACTTCACCGTTCTGGAAAGAGTACACGGCGATTCCGTTGCCCGTGCTTCCCTTCCCTTTGCCGAGCGGTTCAGTGAGGGAGGCGATCGATGCGTAAAGATGCTTTCCGTCGAGGCTGAAGGCGAGGCCGAGGAAATAGGTTTGCTTGGAGTCGCTACCGAGGCGATCGTCGGGAAAGTCGCGAATGGAATTGGTTTCGAGGTTGAGAACGGTGAGGGATTGTTTTTCGGCAGAAGTATATGCGCCATAGCCGCTGTGAAGGAAGACCGCAAATCGTGCGTCGGGAGAGATCACAGCAGCGGTGGGGAAATTATTGATGGGGCGCGGATTGCCGGGAAGCTCGCCGAAAATTTTGGAATTAGGGATTTGTGTGTGCGGCGGTGTGGAAGAATTTTGTGCAGCGAGAGGGTACAGGAGGACAAGCAGGGAGACGGAAATCAGCACGGCAGATCGAAGGAATCGCATTGCGGCATTATATTGGATTTTTCCTATAGCAAAGGGGAACGATGAAAGAAGGGACGGTCTCGCCTCATGGCCTGGGCGGACCGCCTCAAAAGACCGTCCTTTTCAGCTAAACAGAGCGCGGCTCATCCATCAGTTGCCAGCCCTTCTGCGGATCATGCCAAATTGGCAGCAGACAATTCGGCTGTTTACTTGGCGCGTGAGGGCCACTAGCTTAGCGGCGAGGGAATTTCTCCGTTTGATCTCCAGGACGAATACGACGGAGAGGCCGCGCTTTCTCGTAGCCGCGGGAGGAATTGATGGCGACTAAACCGCAGACCAACCAAGACGAACTGATGGGGGAAGCCCTTGCAGTGGCTGAGGAACGGTCCCGAACGTATATGCGGCAGCTTCCGCATCGGAAGGTTTATCCGAGCGCAGCCGCACTGGCGGCACTCGCTCGCTTTCGCGAGCGCATGCCGGAAGCACCGACTCATCCAGCGGATGTCGTGCGAATGCTGGACGAGTATGGTTCGCCAGGTACCGTTGCCACTACCGGCGGGCGATACTTCGGATTTGTTATTGGCGGGGTGCTTCCGGCGGCGCTGGCGGCGAGCCGGCTCGTCAGTACATGGGATCAGAATGCGGTCTTCCGCGTGATGTCGCCTACAGTGGCTGAGATTGAGGACGTGGTGCTGCAGTGGGTGCGCGAGATCTTGGGCGTGCCAGAAGATTGCGGGGGCGGCATCGTCACTTGTGCCACGGCCGCCAATTTCGCGGCTCTTGCCGCGGCTCGGCACGCACTGTTGGCGAGAGAAGGATGGAACGTAGCGGATGAGGGTATGTTTGGCGCTCCGGCCGTCGAGGTCGTCGTAGGCGAAGAAGTGCACGCTTCGGTGCTGAAGGCATTGAATCTCGCAGGATTTGGCCGGAAGAGAGTTACGGTCGTTCGAGCGGATGGGCAGGGGCGCATGAGGGCCGACCGATTGCCGAAGTTGAAAAAGAATTCGCTCGTTTGCATACAGGCGGGGAACGTAAACACAGGATCGTTTGATCCGGCAGGAGAGATTTGCGGTTGGGCGCATGAGAGCGACGCGTGGGTGCATGTTGACGGGGCCTTTGGCCTGTGGACCGCGGCTTCGCCGCAGTATCGTCATCTCGTGTCCGGCTTCGAGCTAGCCGATTCTTGGGCAACGGACGCTCACAAGTGGCCTAACATAAATTATGACTGCGGGATCGTGTTGGTTCGGGACGCTGCGGCTTTGCAGGCCGCGATGGGGATCAGTGCCGCCTATCTGGAGCCGGGGTCGCAGCGGGAACCTGCCAACCACACTCCGGACGCTTCACGCCGGGGCCGGGCAATGGAATTGTGGGCCGGGCTGAAATCACTGGGGAAGCAGGGCCTTGCAGAACTGATCGAACGGACCTGCAAGCACGCGAAGCGGTTCGCCGAAGGCTTACGCGAGGGCGGCTACGACATTTTGAACGATGTGGTGATCAATCAGGTGCTGGTATCGTTCGGATCGGCAGAAGCCACGCGGGAAGTGATGCGGCGAGTGGAAAAAGATGGCACGTGCTGGTGCGGCGGGACCGTGTGGCAAGGCAAAACCGCAATGCGCATCAGCGTCTCCTCTTGGGCCACGACAGAAGAGGATGTGGAGCAGAGTCTGGCCGCCATTCTTCGCATCGCTCAGGAAGTCGGCGCGTGAAATCGTAGGAATTGTCGCAAATTCGAAGTACCGTCCCGCTGTGCTATTCTCTGAGCATGCCGGCACGAATTCTTGATGGTCTGAAGATCCGCGATGAAATTTTTGGTGAGTTAAAGGCGGAGATTGGGAAGCTCTCCGCGCAAGGCATACGGCCGGGCCTGGCAGCCGTGCTGGTGGGAGACAATCCGGCCTCCCAATTGTATGTGAAGAGCAAAATCGCGGCTTGCGAAGAATTGGGAATGGCGAGCTGGCTGCATGCACCTGCCGCGACGATATCGACGGAGTACATGCTACAGCTCATCCGGGATTTAAACGAGGATGACAATGTGGACGGGATCCTGGTGCAATTGCCGTTGCCCGCGCAGATTGACTCGAAAAGAGTGTTGGAAGCGGTCGATCCGGCGAAAGATGTGGACGGATTTCATCCCGTGAATTTGGGCCGTCTCGTGAGTAACCGGCCCGGGCTGATCGCGTGCACACCGGCGGGCTGCATGGAAATTCTGCGACGGTACCAGATTGAGGTCGCGACAGCGAACGCCGTGGTGCTGGGGCGCAGCGACATTGTGGGGAAGCCCATGGCGCTGCTGCTGATGCACGCGAATGCGACGGTGACGATTTGTCATTCGAAGACGCGAGAGCTTGCGGAAGTGGTGCGTCGCGCGGACATTGTGGTGGCGGCAATGGGCAAGGCCGGCTATGTGCAAGCGGATTGGATCCGGCCCGGTGCGGCGGTGATTGACGTGGGAACGAATCGGGTAACAGATGGGGGCGAGGCGGAGAAACTCCTGAAGAATTTTCCGCAGAGACTCGAGAAATTCCGGGCGAAGGGTAATGTGCTCGTCGGCGATGTGCATCCGGATGCGGTGTTTACGGCGGGAGCGCTTTCACCGGTGCCCGGCGGAGTGGGGCCAATGACGATTACGATGTTGATGAGCAATACGGTGAAGGCGGCGAGATTTCGGCGGGGGAAGAGTTCGGTGGTGGCGGGGAAGTAGGCGGGGTGGCAGGGGCATCGGGGATATCTACGCGTGGGCCGGCGGGGAAAACAGATCCCTCGCTTTGCCCGGGATGACAAATTTAGATTTTTTCCGCAAATTGTGAGGCCAAACTCCGGCGAAAATGAGTCGGGCGCGGAGAACAAAAACAACATGCTGAAAATGGGACTCACCGGCGGGATTGCGAGCGGGAAGAGTGCGGTGGCGGCCATGCTGCGCGAGATGGGTTTTCCGGTACTAGAGGCAGATGTGGTGGCGCATAAGCTGCTGGAGCCCGGGCAGCAGGCGCATGACGAGGTTTTGCGCGAGTTTGGCGCCGAGTTGGCAGATGCGCAAGGAAGAATCGATCGTGCGAAGCTGGGGGCGCTGGTGTTTGCGGATCCCGGGAAACTTGCGAAACTAAACAAGATTATTCATCCACGTGTGGAAGAGATCATTTTGCGGAAATTTGAAGAATGGCAACGAAATGGCGTGCGCGACGCCGGGTTCGTGGAGGCCGCATTATTGGTTGAAGCAGGGATTCTGGAGAAGTTGGACGGGTTGGTCGTGGCTTTTTGTAGGCCGGAGCAGCAACTGGAACGGTTGCGGGCACGGGGGATGAGCGAGATCGAAGCGAAACGACGATTGGCGGCGCAGATGCCAGTGGAAGAAAAATTGCGCCATGCGACGGAGACGATTGATTGTTCGGGGACGCTCGAAGAAACCCGGGCGCAGGTGAGAGCGCTGGCGGCGAAATTGCGGAAGAGGGCGGGCTAAAGGTAGTGGCTATTTTATCGGACGATTTGCTACCACGAATCGGTTGAGATCCTTCGTCGCGCAAAAGGCGCGCTCCTCGGGATGACAAGCTCTGATTCCTTTAATTGAACATTAGATTCACGAAAATCACGCGCCCTTAGGCGCGCGTGAACGTGGCGGCGCGGGCGGCTTCCAGGAGTTTCGAGGCATTGCTGCGGATGTCGCCGTGACCGAAGACCGCGCTGCCGGCGACGAGAAGCTCGGCGCCTGCTTTTACGATATCGGTGACGGTTTCCAAATCTACTCCACCGTCCACTTCAATGCGGAAATCCAATTTGCGTTCAACGCGTATGCGAGCGAGTGCGGCAATTTTGTTCAAAGCATTGGGAATGAATTTTTGGCCACCGAAGCCGGGATTCACGCTCATGACCAGGACATGGTGGACGAGATCAAGAACTTCGGTGAGGGTTTCCACAGGAGTGGCGGGATTGAGGACAACTCCGGGCTTGCAACCATGCGAGGCGATTAGGTGAAGGGAGCGATCGAGATGGACGCAAGCTTCCTGGTGAATGGAGATCCAGTTGGCGCCGGCTTCGGCAAATTCGGGGATGAAGAGGTCGGGTTGTTCAATCATGAGGTGGCAATCGAAGGGGACTTTGAGCTGCTTGCGGAGGGAGTAGACGACAGGAGGGCCGATGGTGAGATTGGGGACGAAGTGGCCGTCCATGATGTCCAGGTGGAGGACAGTGCCGCCGCCATCGATGGCTTGCTGAGCATCGACGGCGAGTTGCGCGAAGTTGGCGGAGAGAATTGAGGGCGCAAGTTCGATGTTCATGGAACGGTGGTGCTCCTTCCCTGAGGATGAAATTATACGATGACCGGGGAGCGAACAGGAGCGGGTCTAGAAAAAGAAAGAGGGATTCCTCACTTCGCGGACTCCCTTCGGAAGGACCGGTTTGGGCAGATTAGGCAGAGACGCGACGCCAAGGAAGAGTGGAGCGTTTGGAGTTGCTCGCTAAGACGAGTTCGAGAGCGAGCATTACGCTCAGGATTTGTTGGTGTGTGACCAGGAGCGGGGCTTTACCAAGGATGGCGTCGCGGACGTTGACGTAGAATTCGCGCCAATCGCCGATGGAGGGAATTTTGCGCGTGGTGGTCTTTCCGTCTTCGACTAGAGTTAGCTCTCCATAATTTTCTTCTTTTTCGACGACCCAGGAAGAACCTGTGGGGATTTGGCCGTTGCGGAGGTTGGGTTCAAGCGGGTCAAATTCTCGTTTGAGGTAACTTCCCTTTTCGCCGAGGACGACCAGGCGCGGGCGCGGCACGGCGGACATCATCGTGGCGCGGAGGAGCGCACGGGCGCCTTCGGAGTAATGTAGAAAAATGTCGAAAGCGTCGTCGGTTTGAAATCCTGGGCGCTCGATGCGCACATCGGCGGTTATGGCTTGCGGAATGCCGAGCAGCGTCATGGATTGGTCGATGAGATGAGGGGCCAGATCGAACAGGACGCCGCTGCCGGGACCGGGATTCTCACGCCAGGCGCCGGGTTTGCGAGTGGGACGGAAGCGATCGTAGGTGGATTCGAAGCGGATAAGGCGGCCGAGGTCACCTGCAGCGACGGTTTGGCGGAGGGCCTGGAAATCGGCGTCGAAGCGGCGGTTGTGATAGACGGAGAGGACACGACCGAGCTTTTTGGCGAGATTGATGAGTTCGGCAGCCTCCGCGACGGTGGTGGTGAACGGCTTGTCCACAACAACCTCACGGCCAGCCTCGAGGCAGCGCTTGGCTATTGGAAAATGCGTCTGATTCGGAGTGGAAATGGCGATGAGTCGGATGGAATCGATGGAGAAAAGTTCGTCAAGGGTGCGGACAATGCGAACGGCCGGGTAAAGCCGCGCGGCTGAATCGCCGGAGCGTTGCAGGATTGCGGCGAGGTGCAAACCGGGGACCGCGTTGATGACCGGGGCGTGGAAACAACGGCCGCCCAGGCCAAAACCGATGAGGCCCACCTCGATCATGGAACGTTTTCCCTTTGCAAATAATGATGAAGCCTAGCCAGTGTAACACCTGCACGAGGATGGGCTGCGTTCGGGGCGAAGGAGCGATGAGTTGGTGGGTGCTGGTGTGGCGTTATATCCTTCTTGGGGTGGAAAAGAATTCGGCGACACGACCAGGTCCGGCGCGAGGGTTGTATCTCGGGCTGGGGGTGACCATTCTTGCGGTGCTGGTGTATGCGGCGTATATCACCGTGCAATTTGCGGGTTTGCGGAAGTTACAGAGCGAGATGGTGGACCGCAACCGTAGGGATTCGCTGCAGCTCCTGCGCATCCAGAACGATCTCAATTCGGTGGGGCTGGCGATGCGGGACATGCTGGATGCCAGCGAACCCTATCCGTTGATTGCTTGGAGCGCGCAGTTTAACCGCATCCATGCAGACCTGGATGATGCGCTGCAACGGGAAGCGGTGCTTTCGGAGACGACACCCACCAGTGACCAACGCCACTACATGGTCCAGGCGATGAACCAATTCTGGGACGCGAGCGACCGTATGTTCTTGCAGGCGGAATACGACGAAGATGCCGCGCGGGAACAGTTGCGGGATACGTTGCAGCCAAGGCAGGCAGCGCTGAGTTCGGCGGTTTCACGGTTGTTGGTGCAAAACAACGAGGCAGAGGAACTGGCCGCGGGAAGCATTGCGGACATTTACGTGCGCGTGCAAAGGCAGCTTTATTTTTTCCTGGCGGCAATTCTGCTGGCGATTGTGCTCACCAGCCTGTATCTAATCCGGAACAACCGGCGGCTGTTTGCGCATGTGGAGGAGCTTTCTTCACAACGAAGCGACCTGGCGCAGAAACTGATTTCGACGCAGGAATCCACTCTGCGGCATATTTCGCGGGAATTGCACGACGAGTTCGGGCAGGTGTTGACGGCGATCGGTTCCCTGCTGCGACGTACGGACAAACAGATACCGGCGGATTCGCCCTTGCATGGCGACTTGCAGGAAGTGCGGGAGATCGCGCAGAACACGTTGAACAACATCCGGAGTCTGTCGCAGGCGCTGCATCCGGTGTTGCTGGATGAGGCGGGACTGGAGAGTACGCTGGATTGGTATATCCCCACGGTGGAAAGGCAGAGCGGGCTTGTGCTTCACTACGAGAAGTCCGGCGAACCTTTTGCAATTGAAACTGGCGCGGGAGTGCAGATTTACCGAGTGCTGCAGGAAGCGCTAAACAATGTGAGCCGCCACGCGGGGGCCAAGGAAGCGTGGATCCGTTTGCGGTTCCAGCCGGAGGAGTTGGAACTGGAGGTCGAAGATCACGGGAAAGGGCTGGCACCCGCAGAAGGGCAGACGGGAATCGGACTGGTGGCCATGCGGGAGCGGGCGGAGATTTTGGGAGGGACGGTGACGGTTTCGGCGCTCGGAGCGGCACCGTCGAATGGGACGGGCACGCTGGTGAGGTTGCGGATTCCGCGCGCAAAGGTGGAGATGCATGGGGAATAAGCTGAAAGTGCTGCTGGTGGATGATCACGCGCTGGTGCGGCGGGGATTTCGCCGCATGTTGGAAGACGAGCCGTCGTTCCAGGTGGTGGGCGAAGCGAGCGACGGGAAGGAAGCGGTGGAGTACGCGGAGAAACTTCAGCCAGACGTGATCGTGATGGATTGCGCGTTGCCGCAGATCAATGGGATTGAGGCGTCGCGGCGGATCCTGGCGAAGCGACCAGAAACGGCAATATTGATGCTGAGCATGCATTCAGAGGACACCCTGATCCGGCAAGCGCTGGAAGCGGGCGCGAAGGGCTACGTGCTGAAGAATGCGATGGATCTGGATTTGGTGAGCGCGATCAAGAAAGTCGCGGAAGGAACAATGGTGCTCGACCCGCAGATTACGCGGGGAGGCACGCTGAAGGGCGAACGGGACACCGGGCTAACGCCGAGAGAGCTGGAAATTCTGCAACATATCGTGGCGGGAGAATCGAATAAGGAAATCGCGGAGGTGTTAAAGCTGAGTGTGAACACCGTGTCGGTGCACCGGGCGAACATCATGGATGCACTGGGAATCCACAAGACCGCGGAATTGGTCGTGTACGCGATCCGCAACGGGCTTGTGAATCTTCCATGAGGCTTCCGTGAAGCGTCGCGAGTTTATCTGGAATGGGATTGGAGCGGGTCTGGTCGCGAGCGCTGTGCCTACTTTATTTGGGGCCGGTTCCGGTCCTGGATTTCGATTTACCGATGTGACCGGCGCGGCAGGCATTCGTTTTGAACATAACAGCGGGGCATACGGCGGGAAATTGCTGCCGGAGACGCTGGGGTCGGGATGCGTGTTTCTGGACTATGACGCCGACGGCTGGCAAGACATCCTGCTGGTGAACTCCATGGACTGGCCGGGGCACAAGCGCCAGCGCACCACGATGAAGCTTTACCACAACAACCGGAACGGCACGTTCACGGACGTGACGAAGATGGCGGGATTGGATGTGGAGATGTATGGGATGGGAGTAGCCGTCGGCGACTACAATAACGACGGCTTTCCGGACATATTTATAACGTGCGTGGGACAGAGCCGGTTGTTCCGGAATACGGGCCAAGGCACGTTTGTGGATGTGACGAAAGCCAGCGGATTGCTGGGCAAGCAGGGGCTGAGCACTTCAGCGGTGTGGTTCGATTACGATCGCGACGGGTTTTTGGATCTGTTTGTGTGCAACTACGTGCGATGGTCGGCGGAGCATGACGTATTCTGCAGCCTGGATGGGAAGAATAAGTCGTACTGCACACCGGAAGCCTATCGCGGAGACACCTGCTGGCTGTATCGCAATCGGGGAAACGGAACATTCGAAGATGTAACGGCAAGCAGCGGGGTGTTTGACAGCAGCTCGAAGTCGTTGGGCGTGGCCATGCTGGACTACGACCAGGACGGTTGGCCGGATTTGCTGGTGGCCAACGATACGCAGCCGAACAAGCTGTACCGCAACCTGCACAACGGGAAATTCAAGGATGTCGCAGTCGAAGTGGGGTTGGCGTTCAGCACGGAAGGAAAAGCGCGAGCGGGAATGGGTGTGGATGTGGCGGATTTTGAAAACTCGGGCAAGCCGGGGATTGTGATTACGAATTTCGATAACGAAATGATTGGACTGTACCGCTTCGCCGGAAAGGGATATGACGACGTGGCGATGCAAACGGGGCTGGGAGCGGCGTCGCGAAATACGCTGGGGTTTGGATGCGTGTTTTTCGACGCGGACCTGGATGGCTTGCTGGATATTGCGATCGCCAATGGACACATCGACGAAACGGTAAGAAATATTAGGGGAAACGTTGGGTATGCGCAGCCGGCGCAACTCTTCCAGAACCTGGGCGGCGGAAAATTTCGCGATGTGGCGGAAGAGATTGGCGGTGGCTTCGACAAGCCCAAGGTAGGGCGCGGGTTGGCTGTGGGAGACTTTGACCGGGACGGAGATTTGGACGTGCTGCTGACGACGAACAATGGCGGTGCGTATCTGTATCGCAATGATCTCGAGAATTCCAATCGCAGCATCCGACTGAGGTTGGTGGGTACGCAATCGAACCGAGATGCGATCGGAGCCGTAGTGCGAGCGTATTCGCAAGGGCAACAACAGACGCGGATGGTGCGAAGCGGCTCAAGTTATTTGTCGCAATCGGAATTGCCAGTGACGTTTGGAGCGGGCAAACAGAAGCAGATTGAACGAGTGGTGATCGATTGGCCGAGTGGAAGGAGCGAGGAGTACAAGGGACTGAAGGCTGGCAAAGAGTTCCAAGCTATTGAAAACAAGGGAATTGTAGAAGATTTGAAACGGTAATACTTTCACATTATTGTCAAGCGTTCCGGAGCAATCTATAAAGGGGCAACATTGCACTCGCTTCTTACAGTCGCACATCTTCCATCGACTCAGGAAGCACCCCAACAAACTTTGCGGCCGGGTTACGACCCCCGGCCGCATTTTTCATTGTGGAAGCTAGATCGAGTGAAGAAAATTAGAACGGGGGAAATTGAATGAAGCGCTGGCGCTCCCTGAGCGTTCTAATTCTTGCGCTCTCTGCGATCTACCTGTACGCCTATCCCACAGCAACGATTGTCTATGCGGTGACGGTGCTTTTGCACACTGGGCTGGGAGTGTTGCTGACCCTTGGGCTGGCGGTCTACCTGTTCGGTGGAATCGGGCAGGACGAGTGGCTGGCGCGAATCGGGTGGGTGTTGATGGCAGCGGGGGCCGTGCTCGGAGTGGCGCTGATGTATCTGGGGACGCCGCACCGGCTAAAAGCGTGGCTCTACGCACACATTGCAATTTGTACTTTGGGAGTGGTCCTGCTGGCGACAGCCTGGATGAAAGAGCGCGGGTGGCTGGGGGCAGGTGCTCTGAATCGAGCTCTTGGATTTACCGGGATTTTGCTTGCCACCGCGGGGATCGCCGCGGGTGCGTGGTGGGTACGAAATGTGGCCTGGAGTAACCAGTTCCGCGTGGCCAACCCAGCCATTTCGCCGGCGACGATGGATAGCGAAGGGGACGGGCCAAACGGGAAATTCTTTCCGAGTTCGGTGCAGACGACAGATGGCAAATACATTCCTTCGGATTATTTCCTGCAGTCGAAGGCCTGCGAGCGGTGCCATGCGGATATTTACAAGCAGTGGGAAAGCTCGGTGCATCACTTCTCGTCCTTCAACAACCAGTGGTATAGGAAGAGCATTGAATACATGCAGGACGTAGCGGGCGTGAAACAGTCGAAATGGTGTGCGGGCTGCCACGATCCAGCGCTGCTGTTCAGCGGGAAGATGGACACGCCCATCAAACAGGTTGTGAACACCCCGGAAGCGCGGGCGGGGTTGAGCTGCATGATGTGTCACAGCATCGTGAAGGTGAAGAGCACGATGGGACAGGGGGATTTCGTACTGGAATATCCGAAGTTGCATGCGCTGGCGGCGAGCGAGAATCCGCTGATTCGGGGCCTGCACGATTTCATGGTGCGGTTGAATCCCGAACCTCACCGGCGGGTGTTCCTGAAGCCATTCATGAGAAACCAGGTGCCGGAATTCTGCTCGGGATGCCACAAAGTGCATTTGGATGTGCCGGTGAACAGCTACCGGTGGGTGCGCGGGTTCAACGAGTATGACAACTGGCAGGGCAGCGGGGTATCGGGACTTGGCGCACGCTCGTTTTATTATCCGGCGACACCGATGGTCTGCTCGGATTGCCACATGCCGATGGTGCCTTCGAAGGACGACGGAAATATCAACGGATACGTGCATTCGCACCGGTTCCCGGGAGCGAATACGGCAGTGCCGTTCGCCAACGAAGATGCGGTTCAGATGGAAACTAGCAAGATGTTCCTGGAGGACAAGCAGGTAACAGTGGATATCTTCGCGATTTCTCCTGTGGGTAAGAAACAAGGAGAGGCAAAAAGTTCGAGATACCCGAATCAGGAACTCTCGACAACCTTTGCCGTAGGAGAAGAAGCCGAACTGTCGTTGCCAACAGGCCCGGCGGGGGAAGCGAGACCGATAACGGCACCGTTAGGAAGAGTCGATGCGGCGGTACGGCGGGGAGATGACGTGCTCGTTGATGTGGTGGTGCGCACGCGCAAAGTGGGGCACTTCTTTCCGGGCGGGACCGTGGATGCCTTTGACGTGTGGCTGGAGTTGCAGGCCGTGGACGAGAAAGGGCAGACGATTTTCTGGAGTGGGAAGGTTGAGGGCAACGGCAAAGGCCCGGTCGAACCTGGCGCGCATTTTTACAAGTCGCTACAGATTGACGCGCACGGTAATGCCATCAACAAGCGGAACGCGTGGTCCACGCGAGCGACGGTATACGTCCACTTAATCCCGCCCGGCGCGGCCGACACGGTGCATTTCCGGATGCATGTGCCGGAAAGCGCGGGGAACCACATCACGCTGCGATCGAAACTCAATTACCGCAAATTTATGTGGTACAACACGCAGTTCGCGTTCGGAGGAGTGCCGGACGTGTCGAAACCTCAGGGAGAACATACGCCGGACTACGATGACCGCAAGTTTGTGTTCACGGAGGATCTCTCCGGAGTTTCCAGCGAAAAAAAGGAGATACCGGATTTGCCGATCATCACAGTGGGGGAGGACACAAAGACGCTGAATGTTTTGCCGCGTTCCTCGCCCTCGCCCGCGCCTAAGGTGGAGTGGGCCAAGGATGATTGGACGCGCTGGAACGACTATGGAATCGGGCTGTTTCTGCAAGGGGATTTGCGAGGAGCGGAGCAGGCATTCACAGAAATCACAAAAATGGCTCCGGATAATTTCGATGGGTGGACGAACGTAGGGCGTGTGCGGGTGCAGGAGGGCGACACAGAAGGCGCTCTTGTGGTGCTGCAGAAGGCGCTGTCGCTGAAGCCGGGGCTGCCGCGGGCGAATTTCTTTTATGCGCGAGTGCTACGGGAAGAAGGCAAGTACGACGAAGCGGCACAGGTTTTGCGCGAGGTGTTGGCGCAGTATCCCAAGGATCGCGTGGTGCACAACGAATTGGGGCGCGTGTTGTTTTTGCAGAAGCGTTACGCGGATGCGGTCAAGGAGTTGCAGCAAACATTGGCCATTGACCCCGAAGATCTTCAAGCGAATTACAACCTAATGCTCTGCTATACGGGGTTGGGCGATGAAAAGACCGCGGGAGAGTTTAAAGATCGCTATCTGCGCTTTAAGGCGGACGAAGCTTCGCAGGCGTTGACGGGGGCTTACCGACAAGCGCATCCAGACGATAACAACGAGAGGCAGGCGATCCACGAGCATGTAAGCGTGGAGCTGGGGCCGCCGCAGGCGGTTAGTCACCGCAATGCAACGTCAACCGCGAAACAGAGGAAGACCTCAGCAGATGCTGGCCGATGATCGAATAAGGGAAAGGTGCACATGACCTGGATCAAAACGATTCGCATGGAAGACGACGAGCGCGTGCGCAACGCGGTGATGGAACAGCGCAAGTTGTACCCGATGGAATATGCGACGCCCGTGCCGATTGTGGATCATGGATTTGAGAACAGTATTGTCGGATCTCACACACTGTTTCCCGATGTGATGTTTCATTCGTTTAGTGCCTTTGGCGCGATGATGTCGCCGGAACTGCCGCTGCGCCGCGAGCAGCACGAAATGATTGCGACCATGGTGTCGGTGACCAACCGATGCTTTTATTGAATCGAATCGCACGCAGAGTTTCTGCGTCGGGTCAGCTTGGACGAGGAAATGGTGGCGGCCCTGCAGAAGGATTTTCGCAGCGCACCGATCAGCGAGCAGGATAAGACGATGCTGGAATATGTGGTGAAGCTGACGCGCGATGCCACCCAGTGCAGCCCGAAAGACCACCAGATGTTGCGGGCGGTTGGATTTGACGACCGGGGGATATTGCAGATCACGTTGATTGCTTCCTGGTTTAACTACATCAACCGGGTCGCCGACGCGCTGGGAGTAGGGCGCGAGGGGAAAGCGGAGAACACTTGAAAATAGGCTTGGGCGGAATGCTGCTGCTTGTTTGCGCGGCGTCAGTGTTGGGGCAGACTCCGAAGACTCCCGCCCAGGGGTCTACCATCACATTCCGCGATATCACGGAGCGGGCGGGGATTCATTTCGTCCACAACAATGGAGCGTTTGGGAAGAAATATCTGCCGGAGACGATGGGGCCGGGAGTGGCGTTCATCGATTACGACAACGACGGTTGGCCGGACATTTTTATTGTGAACGGTACGGATTGGCCGGGACACGGATCGAAGCACAGCACGCCGAAGCTGTACCACAACAACCACGATGGGACGTTTACGGACGTGACGCATAAGGCCGGGCTGGACATCGAGATGTTTGGAATGGGCGTCGCGGTCGGAGATTATGACAATGATGGGTATGACGATTTGTTCGTGACCGCGATGGGACAGAGCCGCCTGTTCCACAACAACGGCAATGGAACATTTGCAGATGTGACGCAAAAGGCGGGGCTGATGGGCCCGAAGGAGTTCAGCACCAGCGCGGCGTGGGTGGATTACGACCGGGATGGCAAGCTGGACCTGGTTGTGGGAAATTATGTGCAGTGGTCGATCGAAGGAGATTTGTACTGCACGCTGGATGGGAAGAGCAAGTCGTATTGCACGCCAGAATCGTATAAAGGAATAGCGGTAAGGCTGTGGCATAACCGCGGCGACGGGACATTTGAAGACGCAACGAAGAAGGCCGGACTAGGCGATCCGACGTCGAAGACGCTGGGCATCGCCGTGCTGGATTACGACAATGATGACTGGCCGGATTTATTGTTTTCAAATGACACGCAGCCGAACAAGCTCTACCGCAATAATGGGAACGGGACATTTACGGAGAAGGCGGTGCTGGCTGGGGTGGCGTTCAGCGAAGACGGAGTGGCGCGGGCGGGGATGGGTGTCGACGCGGCAGATTACGACCGTTCGGGCGCGCCGAGCCTGCTGATTACGAATTTTGCGAACCAGATGATTTCCTTGTACCACAACGAAGGGAGAGGATTGTTTGTGGATGAAGCGCCGCGCTCGGAGATCGGGCGGGATACGTTATTGACGCTGGGATTCGGCTGCTTCTTTTTTGATTACGACCTGGATGGCTGGCCGGACGTTCTGGTCGCGAACGGACATATCGACGGCGACATCCAGCGCGTGCAGCCGAATGTGAAGTATGCCATGCCGCCACACGTGTTTCGCAATATGGGGAAAGGCAATTTCCAGGAAGTAACAAACAGCCTGGGAGCGGCATTTGCGACACCGCGCGTGGGCCGGGGCGCCGCTTACGGCGATATCAATAATGACGGGCGGCTAGATTTGCTGATGTCGACGAACGGTGGCCGGGTCTATTTATTTGAAAATGACGCGACGGGTGAACAGACACTGCAAAAGAGCCTGCGGATCAAATTGGTGGGGACAAAATCGAATCGCGATGGAATCGGGTCCGTGGTGAAGCTGACAGCGGCAGGGGGGACGCAGTCGGAGATGTTGCGGAGCGGGTCGAGCTATTTGTCAGCGAGCGAATTGGTGCTGACGTTTGGATTGGCGCTGGTAGGCAAAGCGGATGCGATTGAGATTCGCTGGCCGAGCGGGCAGGTTGATAAGCTGGCGAATGTTGCCGCAGGACAGACGATTACGGTGACGGAAGGAAAGGGGATTACCGGCAGCCGGAACTACGGGACGCGGTAGATTCGCCTGAGTGCGTGGTTCCGAGAGGGAGCCTAGGGATTAATCGAGCCAGACTGCAGGCGGTGGGCGGCGACGAGGGCTTGGCCTAAGCTGAGGCCACCATCGCCGGCGGGGACTTCGGAATGGAAGTAGACTTCGAATGATTTTGCGCGCAGGCCATCTAACAGCATTTGAAATAACAGCACATTGTGAAAGCAGCCGCCGCTGAGGCACACGCGGTTGAGTGTGCTCTGTTCGCGAATTTTTTCGGCGAGGTCCACGAATACGGAGGCGAGCCCGGCGTGGAAGCGACGACTGATGTCGGCAACGGGTTGCTGGAGGCGAATGTCGCGGAGTACCTCCTGGAAGAGGGAGCGGGTGCCGATCTGCCAATGAGTACCGTCGGGAATCAGATCAAACGAATAAGCGCCTTCATCGGTCGAATCGTGAGCGACCATTTCCAATTCAATGGCGGCTTGCGCTTCGTAATTGACGGTGGAACGAATGCCCACAAGGGAAGCAACCGCATCGAACAAACGGCCGCAACTGGAAGTGCGCGGCGAATGGACTTGGCGGTCGATCATTTGCTGGATAACGTGCAGGCGGCGCGAATCAATGTCGCGCAGAAACGGTAGATCCAGCGTGCTGAAATCCTTCACGTAGTGTTTCAGCAAGTAGCTGAGGGCCACGCGCCAGGGTTCATGAATCGCCGCGGCGCCACCCGGCAAGGGAATGTACTCGAAATGAGCGGCGCGTTCGAAATCGTTGTAATCCACAAGCAGCACTTCCCCGCCCCAGACGGCGCCATCCGTGCCGTAGCCGGTGCCATCGAGGGCGATCCCGATGACTTTTCCATCGAGATGATTTTCGGCCATGCAGGAGGCGACGTGGGCATGATGGTGCTGCACTCCAATCAACTGCACCCCTTCCTGTGCGAGCGCCCATTTGGTGGAGAAATAATCCGGGTGAAGATCGTAGGCCATGACTTTGGGATGAACTTCCAGGATGCGCTGGAGATGTCCGACCGCGTCAGCAAAGAAATTATAACTTTCCAGATTTTCCAGATCACCGATGTGCTGGCTGAGAAAGGCTTCGCTGCCGCGAACGATGCAGATGGTGTTTTTCAGTTCGCCGCCGAGGGCAAGAATCGGCTGCGATTCGCGCTCGAGCGGGACCGGCACGGGAACAAA
>Ga0181523_10002230_pt1 | contig 19234 bp, 18 predicted proteins | sample PEATcosm2014_Bin_43_FD_119752 | JGI IMG/M metagenome (GOLD analysis project Ga0181523, IMG submission 119752) | Peatland microbial communities from MTU Mesocosm Facility, Houghton, MI, USA - PEATcosm2014_Bin05_30_metaG | ecosystem: Environmental > Terrestrial > Soil > Wetlands > Peat | place...
CCGCTGGCGCGAGGACATCGCCCTGATGCGGGCTATGAATCTGAACAGCTACCGTTTTTCGATTGCGTGGCCGCGAATTCAACCCTCCGGATCGGGCGCGGCGAATGCGAAAGGCGTCGACTATTACAGCCGCCTGGTGGATGCACTGCTCGAGGCGCACATCCGGCCCCTGGTCACGCTCTACCACTGGGACCTTCCGCAGGCGCTCGAAGATGCAGGAGGGTGGCCCAATCGCGACACCGCAGCTCGCTTTGCCGACTATGTGCAACTGGTCGCGCAGGCCCTGGGCGACCGGGTTCGCGACTGGATGATCTTCAACGAGCCCGACGCCTTTGTCGATCTGGGACACTTGGAAGGCACGCACGCTCCCGGCCGCAAAAGCCTGCTCGATTTTCTGCGCGCCACGCACGTGGTCAATCTGGCGCAGGGCGAAGGCTTCCGGGCGCTCAGGGCGGTGCGTCCCTCGGCGCGCGTGGGCACGGCTTTTAGCATGTCGCCGTGCGAGCCTGCTGGTGATTCCGAGGAAGACAAGCTCGCGGCGGAGCGCGCTCACGCCATCACCAACACCTGGTTTCTGGAGCCCGCGTTGCGCGGGCGTTATCCCGATGCGCTGGCATTTTTGCCGGAGACTGCCATGCGAATCGAGGCTGGCGATATGGAGAAAACGCGGGCGCCGCTGGATTTTATCGGCATCAATCTTTATTACCGGACCATTGCCTCAACCCCGGGCACGATGGAGCGCTTTTCCCACACGCAAGAGTGGCTCTTCCCCGTCAAGATGGATGGCGGACAGCAGGGACCGAAGACCGACTTCGGCTGGGAAGTTTGGCCGAAAGCGATCTATGACATGGTCCTGCGCATCACGCGCGATTACAACCGTCCCGTGATCGAAATTACCGAGAGCGGATGTTCGTATAACGACGGGCCCGACCCGAGTGGAGCGGTTCGTGACAGCCGACGGATTGCCTATCACCGCCAGTATCTAGCGGCGTTGGGCAGGGCCATCGCCGAGGGCGCGGACGTTCGCGGCTACCATGCCTGGAGTTTGCTCGACAACTTTGAGTGGGCGGAAGGCTTCAGCCAGCGCTTCGGACTGACCTATGTCGACTTCAAAACGTTGCGGAGAACGATGAAAGATTCGGGACGTTGGTACGCGAAGGTAGCCGCTGAGAATCGTGTGGGACAGGCCTAAGACTTCAAATTTCAGATTGCTGATTTGTTCAATCTGCAATCTTCAGTTTTCTTTCTTACTTCTTCGATCTCGCCATTCGCGACTGTCAGGGTCAGTTGTTCGGAACCTTGAGCCGGTCACGCTCTTCGGCCAGCTTCTTCTGCAGCGCCGGATTCACCAGTGAAACAGGAACTTCCATGTCTCCCACCTTGAATTCAGTAGGATCAAAGGTCGCGTAGCCATCCTTTTCGCCCATGTGACCGGAAATCGTGACCCAGACCTCTTTGCCGCCAATCTCGGTCAGAAACTTGCCATGAACAATGTCGCCCTCCATGGTGACCTGCTGGTCTTTGATGTTGGGTGTGCCGCTGCCGAGGTTGGACTCTGGAGAGAGGCTGCCGCCTCCGGAGCCGGCGCCCAGCATTTGCGCCACTACACTACTAATTTCCTCGGAATTGACTTGCGTCCCAGCCTTGGAACTCGACGAGGCTGGCGCGGACTGCGACCCGCCCTGTGCGGTCTCGGGAGCTCGACTACCAGCGGCCACGATCGCCGATGACGCCTGTGTCGCTTGCTGGGCCTGGGAGATTTTCTGATCTGTCGATTGGGCATGTTCGACAGCCCCCGGAACTGAAGGCTGGACCACAGGCGCAGGCTTCCTCAGCACCAGAGTAATGGCGATCAACGACGCTGCCAGCGTCGCAACGCTGATAATGCGGTCGAATCTGATTTTCACGGCAATTCCCCGTCGGTCGGCCGAGACAGGCTGGCCCTGTCTTAATGGTAGCTGGCTTGAGTGCGAAAGATGAGATGACCAAAGTCACGGCCCGGAGATGACTGTGGTGGCTACTTCAGCTTCTTCGCCAGCAATTCATTCACGATCTGCGGGCTGGCCTGGCCTTTGGAGGCTTTCATGACCTGGCCGACGAAGAAGCCGAGCATCGTCGTTTTTCCGGCGCGGTATTGCTCAAGTTGCTTGGGATTGGCGCTGAGGATTTCGTCGATGACTTTTTCGAGCGCGGCAGTGTCGGTCGACTGTTGCGGCCGGCCTTCTTCTTCATACACGACGGGGAAGTCTTTGCCGCGCTCGAAGCTGAGGTCGTAAAGTTCCTTGAGCATCTTGCCGGAGATTGTTCCAGCCTCTACCAGATCGGCCGACGCCGCCACGCCCCGCATCGAAATCGGAGACTGTTCGATGGCGATGCCTTTGGCTTTCAGCCGGCCCATCAACTCGCTCTGCACCAGGTTGGCGACGCGCTTGGGATTCTTCGCGGCCTTCGCGGCCTCTTCGAACTGATCGGCCATCGATTTCGAGAACGTGAGCACCTGCGCGTCGTATTCGGTAATGCCGTAATCCTTTACCATGCGGGCGCGGCGCGCTTCGGGGAGTTCAGGCAAGGAGCGTGCGATTTCGGCCTTCCACTTTTCATCAACCACCAACGGAAGCAAATCAGGCTCCGGAAAATATCGGTAATCATGCGCCTGCTCTTTCGAGCGCATGCTGTAAGTCTTGCCTTCGTTGGAGTTGTAGAGGCGCGTCTCTTGCGCGATTTTGCCGCCCGATTCGAGAACATCGATCTGGCGCCCGATTTCGTATTCCAGCGCTTCGCGAATAAAGCGAAACGAATTCACGTTCTTGATTTCCGCCTTAGTGCCGAATTCCTTCTGGCCGCGCGGACGTACGCTGACGTTGGCATCGCAGCGCAGCGAGCCTTCCTCCATGTTGCAGTCGCTCACGCCGGTGTAGAGGATGATCTCCTTCAGCCGCGTCAGGTATTCGTAGGCCTCGTCGGGCGAAGCAAGGTCGGGCTCGCTGACAATTTCGATCAGCGGTACGCCGGTGCGGTTGAGGTCGATTGCCGTCTTTTCTGCGGCGTCGGGAAAGCCTTCGTGCAGGCTCTTGCCGGCATCTTCTTCGAGATGAACGCGGGTGATGCCGATTTTCTTCTTGCCCTTGGCTGCAGGAATTTCGATGAACCCGAACTCCGCCAGCGGCTTGTCATACTGCGAAATCTGGTAGCCCTTGGGCAGGTCGGGATAAAAATAATTCTTGCGCGCAAAAATCGAAGTCTCGTTGATGCGGCACTGCAGCGCCATCGCCGCCAGCGTGGCGAACTCCACCACTTTCTTGTTGAGCACGGGCAGCGCGCCCGGCATTCCCAGGCAGACCGGGCAAACGTTCGAATTCGGAGGCGCCCCAAATCGCGTCGAGCACGAGCAGAAAATCTTGGTCGCGGTCAGCAGCTGAACATGCACTTCCAGGCCGATGACCGGCGCATAGGTGGCGTGGGCGGCAATGGAGTCGGCCGACGTGGTGACCATAGGCTGTGATTATAAAGGGCGGCGTGAGGTAGGCGCCTGCTACTGACCGCTCAGTTATGGGGTGCAAGCCCTAGGCTGTTAAAGAAATCCTCGTATATCGAGAGTTTGAGTTCGTCCCGACTTTTTGTAGTGAGCGAAACACTAAAAAAACCATCCCCGGCATCCAGGATGAGAAACCTCTGTGGCAGTGGGTTGTTCCTCTCTTTCCCGTAGATTTCGAGACTCCAAAAACCAAGTTTGTCGGGATCGAGCTTAGATGGCTGCCATTTTGCGAATTGGGCGTCGGGGAACTGAGCCAAGGTATCTTGTAAGTCTGCCGTGACGAAGTTCTTAAGGTTCTCCGGACCGGGTTTCTTGGAGTCTTGTCTCTGGAATGCGATTGTGATCACCTTGTCTGCGTTCTCAAATTTCATGCCGCTTGGCACGAGAACCGTGTGCACGCCGAACTTCTTGGCACTCTCTCCGTCTCTTACCCATCCCTGTGGGATGGTGAAAGTCAAGGTCTTCTGGCTCTGTTGGTTGTTCTCATAGCCAGGCCCTACGTGAGCGACATTCTCTTGCCCTGCTGGGGCAAGAGAATGACCGGGACCGATAGTGATGACGACCGCTATGACAGTCATTAGTAGCTTCACGGTCGTCCTCCGAGCTCCGGCCCATCCTCACGCTCGTTCACGCTCGTTCATAAAACCGGAAGAACAGCGACTGCTTCGACACCGGCTCGGCCTTCTCGGTGAGCGCGGCCATCTGCTGCTGGTTGAGCGGGGTAAACTCCCGCGCTAGCTGCACATTTTCTTCAAGCTGCGCAATCGAATCGCAGCCGATGATGACCGTGCTGACCGGCAGCGACAGTGAATAATACATCGCCTGCCGCATATCCAGCGTGCCCGCGGTCGGCGCCAGCACCATGCCTTCCCACGAATGTTTCTGCTGTTCGATGGGCGGCGGCGTCCACGACGAGAGAATGCGCCCGCGCGCCGGAACCTTCATTCCGATGATGCCCATCTGTCTTTCGACGGCCAGTGGCAGCAGTTGCTCGCTGAAACTGTAGTGATGCGGATCGGCCGCATTCACGGCCATCAGGATCGTGTCAAACGCATGCCGATGAATCGCCTCGATCAACGCGTCCGGCCGGTAGTGGCCGGTGATGCCGAGATAGCGCACGATTTTCTGGTCGCGGGCTTCGAGCAAGGCTTCCATGGCTCCGCCCTTGGCGAAAATTTCGTTGATGTCGGTCATGGTGCCAATGTCGTGCAGTTGCCATAGGTCGACGTGATCGGTCTGCAGCAAGTTGAGCGACTTCTCGATCATTCGCATGGAACCGTCGCGTGTCCGCTCTTTCGTTTTGGTCGCGAGGAACGCGTCGTTGCGGCGATGCTTCATCACCTTGCCGACATATTGCTCGCTCCAGCGGTCGGGGCCACCGTAGATCGAAGAAGTGTCAATGTAATTCACGCCAAGATCGAGCGCTCGTTCGATGATGTCGACAGCGACGGCTTCGTTGTTCGCCTTTTCGAGAGAAGCCTGGCCTCCCAGGCTGAAGATGCCGACTTTGTATCCAGTCTTGCCCAGATTGCGCGTGGGCATGGTGGTCGCCGAGTTGGAGGGCAGAGGATTCGCGGCGCGCGCCTTCACGACCTCGGGGAGCGCGGCCGAGCCGAAAACGGCTGCGGTCATGAAGCCGCTGGCTTTCAGAAAGCTGCGACGGTTGCTGGACGATTTCTGCGCCTTCGACTTGCTCATGAGGACCCCCGGGAGCGTAACGCATCTACATTACCGCTGATTACCATTCGAATCCAATGGTTATTCAAATCTCTGCCGTCCCTCCGGGACTCGGGTCCGTTCTGGCCAGTCCACCCAGGACTTACGTCCTGGGCTAACATATTCCGCCGCTCTGCGGCTTGGGTTTGGCAGACCTCGTTCCTCTCCTCCTGCTGAAATCGTTTCCCTGCCGCGCAAGCGCTTAGTTCGGATTCTTCGCGGCGTTCAAATACTTGTCGACCGAGATTTCGAAGTACAGCAACTCGTTCCCTTTGGCATTGGCGACGCCGGTGATGTCGATGGTCGCGCCGGGCAGAGGCGACGAGATGCCGCCCACATCGAAAAACAGAAATCCCGATTGCGTGCTGTGGGGCTCGACCGCCCGCGCTTCGAATTGCGAGGACTCGATTTCGTCCATTTGTTTCTTGCTGACCCCACCCTTCGCTTTTTGTGGCAGAGGAATTGGGCTGGGGCGGGTGCTGACCTGGGGATTCGACAGGCGCCGGTAGAGATCTTCGGGAGTGATGGGCGTCAGCTTCGAATTGTTGGCGGTGAGCAGCGTGATTGCCATGTTGGCGATGGAGATGGGCTGGTCGCCGTCGTTGGTCACAATAAAGAAAACCGGCAGGAAGCCGTGGGCCGCGAAATTCGTAGAAAAGATTTTCGCCTTTTCTGGCGTGTCGTAGGGATCGGCGGCGATGGCGGCTTTCTCGTCGCGATGAAAATCGTGAGCGGGATAGTTGATGGCGGTCTTCGCCACCGGCTTCTCGAAGTTCTTGGCCGCCAGCAGTGCCGGCAGAAACAATCCTGCGCAGAGCGCCAGCATGACTGAGCGATGCATGACTGAGCCGACTCGCGAGCGCTGCATCAATTGTAAAGATCGTAAAGATGAAGATAGTTGCCGCATGTCCCCAATTATAGAAGGCAGCCGCTCCCGTCGCGATCAGGCGGTTTAGAATGGCTCAGCTTGAGCTATTTTCTCTACAGTCTGGTGCTGGCGCTGGGGATGCTGGTGAGCCTGCCCTATTGGCTCTACCAGTTTCTGCGCCACGGCAAATACCGCACGGGATTTGTCGAACGCGTGGGGAACGTTCCAGCGCGGCTGATGGCGGCGGGAACGGGATCGCCGACTGGGCGCGTCATCTGGGTCCATGCGGTTTCGGTCGGCGAGGTAGCGGCGGTCAGCGGACTGGTGGAGCAGATGCGGCACAGCTTTCCGCGCCATCGCGTGCTGGTGTCGACCACGACCGATACGGGTCAGGAACTGGCCCGCAAACGCTTCGGCGAAGAGAACGTATTCTACTTTCCGATGGATCTGGCATTCGCGATCCGACCGTACCTGCAGGCGTTGCATCCGGAGTTGGTGGTGCTCGCGGAAACCGAATTCTGGCCGAACTTTCTGCGCCTGGCGCATGCCAGCGGGGCGCGCATCGCGGTGGTCAACGCCCGCATCTCGGATCGCTCATGGCCGCGCTACCGGCGGTTTCGCTGGGCCCTGCGCAGGATGCTGGTGCACGTCGACCTGTTTCTGGCGCAGACGCCGGAAGACAGCGCAAGGCTGCAGTCCATTGGCGCCGAGGCGAAGCGCGTCCAAGTGACCGGAAATCTCAAGTTCGACGTGAGTTTGCCCGCGCCCCCACCGATTGTGGAAAGCCTGCGCCAATCGCTGGCGTCCGATCGGGCCGGGCCGGTGCTGGTCTGCGGCAGCACGGTTGAGGACGAGGAACCGCCGCTGTTGAAGGCGTTTGAGAATTTGCGAGTCGGGCATCTGCGGGCCGTGATGATTCTTGCGCCGCGGCATCCGGAGCGTTTCGACGATGTTGCGATCCTGCTGCAGCAGTTGGGTATGCCGTCGTTCCGGCGCTCGCAATGGCAGGGACAATCGCTTGCCGGAGGAGTGCTGCTGGTCGATACGATCGGCGAGTTGGCCGCTCTCTATGCGCTGGCAGATATCGCCTTCGTAGGTGGAAGCCTGGTGCCACGCGGCGGCCACAATATTATCGAACCGGCGCAGCAGGGCGTCGCCATCGTAACCGGAAACCACACGGAAAATTTTCGCGACATTGTGGCGCTGTTTCAAAGCCACGACGCTGTCCGCATCGTCGGCTTGTCGGAGTTGCCCCTGACTCTGATGCATCTGCTCGCGCACGATGCGGAACGGCGGGACTTGGGGCGGCGCGCTCTGGAGACAATGCGGTCGCAGATGGGCGCGACCCAGCGAACCATGGAAGCGCTGCGGATCCTGGCCGCCCTCGATCGCGATCCGCGGGCCGTCCCGGCAAAAGCTGCGCATACCAATTGAATCCCTTCTCAGCCATCTACGGCAGCGCGGTGCGGACGCGCAATGCGTTCTATGACCGGGGAGTGTTGCGTGCGCGAAGCCTGCAAGGGCCCGTGGTCAGCGTGGGAAATCTTTCGGCGGGAGGGTCGGGAAAAACTCCGTTCGTGATGTTGATGGGCGAACTGCTCAAGGCTCGCGGAATTAAGTTTGACGTGCTGTCTCGAGGATACGGGCGCAAATCCGGAGGCGTGCGCTTGGTCGATCCCGCAGGCCTGCCCCAGGAGTTCGGCGACGAGCCGCTGCTGATTGCGCGCAGGCTGCAGGTTCCGGTCATCGTGGGCGAGGATCGCTACGCAGCGGGTCGCTTTGCCGAATCGAAGTTCGGGCCGCAGCTTCATCTGCTCGACGACGGATTTCAGCACCGGGCGCTGGCGCGCGATTTTGACATTGTTCTGGTGACGCCGCAGGATGCGAACGACCGGCTCCTGCCCGCGGGGCGTTTACGAGAGCCGCTGTCTGCCTTGCGCCGCGCAGATGCCGTTGTGCTGGCCAGCGGCGCTTCGGCGGAGTCGTTTCCGCTGGGGAGAAAATTGGTGTGGCGCGTGCGGCGTGGCATTATGACGCAGAATGTTCCGCCGCGCCCGGTAGTCTTTTGCGGCATCGCGCGTCCCCAAAATTTCGCTTTGCAACTGCGTGCGGCCAACATTGAGCCTGTCGCCGAGGCTTTCTATCGCGACCACCATGCCTATGGCGAGAAAGACGTTCGCGAACTTCTCGAACTGAAGCGCAAAAGCGAGGCCGGAGGCTTCGTCACAACCGAGAAAGATGCGGTGAACCTGGGTGGCTACCTCGCTGCGCTGGAGCCGCTTGCGATCGTGCCGGTGAAAATGGAGTTGTCGGATGCCACTAACGCCGTCGATACCATGCTGCACAAGATTGGCGAACGAAAGCGCGGCGCATGAGAGAATCGGTTTTGTAGCGCCGCCGTCCCAGCGGCTGTCGCGGGGGCGTCTCGCCCGCGCACCCGGACGACCAACGGCGCCCCCGAGTTCGAACGCATAGGGAACATGACCAAACATCCGAAAGAAGCCGACCGGCTGAAAAAGATTCTCGACGAGTTCCCCAAACTCACAGTAACGGTGCTGGGAGATCTGGTAGCCGACGAGTTTATCTTCGGTGAGATTTCGCGAGTGTCGCGCGAGGCTCCAGTGCTGATTCTGAAGCATCGCGAGCGAACCGTCGTGCCCGGCGGCGCGGCCAATGCCGCGAATAACCTGGCCGATCTGGGAGTGAACGTTCTCCCCGTCGGCATTGTGGGCGACGACGAACCGGGGCGCATGCTGCTGAAATATTTTCGCCACAAGCGGATCGCGGTCAGCGGCGTGCTCAAGGACAAGAGTTACACCACGGTCACAAAAACCAGGATTCTAGCGGGCATGACGCACACTGCGCGGCAACAGGTGGTGCGCGTGGACCGTGAGCCGCAGGCGGCACCGAACCAGCATCTGACGCGGGAGTTGTATCTGGCGGCGCGGAATTATGCGCATGCGTCTGACGCGCTGCTTGTGTCCGATTACGGCTACGGCGCGGCTACTCCGGCCATCGTGACGGCGCTGCAGGAAAAGGGAAAAGTGGGAGCGTTGCCCATCGTCGTTGATTCGCGCTACCGCCTGCTGCAGTATTCCGGCGCAACGGCGGCGACTCCGAATGAACCCGAAGTCGAGGAGGCTCTGGGCGTCCACATTGGGCAGGACTGGAACAAGGTCATCGCCGCCGGCGAGCAGCTTATGACGCGCATGAAGCTGCAATCGCTGGTCATCACGCGCGGCCGCGACGGCATGGTCGCCTTCGATCACAAGCACAAGCCAGTGGATATTCCGATTTGCGGCTCGGACCAGGTAGCGGATGTGACCGGAGCGGGCGACACCGTGATTGCGGCATTTACGGCCGCGCTGGCCGCCGGGGCAACAACGGAGGAAGCGGCGCAACTGGCCAACTACGCAGGCGGAATTGTGGTGATGAAGCGCGGCACGGCAACGGTTTCGCGGGAAGAATTGCTGATGGCGATTGAACAGACGCCGCCCGCGACACGGCCGCATTGAACGGAACAGTGGAAGCTCGCACAATTGAAAGCGCACCGTTGAATTCGCACGACAAAATCCTGAGCCGAGAAGAACTTCGCCGGCGCGCGGAAGAATGGCGGCGCACGGGCCAGCGGATCACGCTGGCCAACGGCGGGTTCGATCTGCTGCATGTGGGGCACGTGCGTTACCTGCGCGGCGCGAAGGCCCTGGGCGGCCGCTTGGTGGTCGCTATTAATTCCGATGAATCCGTGCGTGCGCTGAAGGGCGACGGCCGGCCAGTCATGCCCGCAGAAGAGCGCGCTGAGATTGTGGCGGCGCTGGCTGATGTGGATGCGGTCGTGATTTTTCCCGAACTCGATGTGCGGGCACTTATCCGCGAGATTCGTCCGGACGTTCAGGCCAAAGGGACCGATTACACTGCCGACTCGGTTCCGGAGCGCGATGTGGTTGCGGAATGCGGCGGGCGGGTCGAGATCGTCGGCGATGCGAAGAATCACTCCACCACTGAGCTGATCCGCTCGCGACTGGTGCCGAGGAAATCTTGAGTGTCAGCGGCGGCAGCACGAAGATCGATCGCCAGGAGATCGACCGCCTGTTGATTGTCCGTCTAAGCGCGATGGGCGATGTAATCCACACGCTGCCCGCCGCGCAGGCTCTGCGCCAGGCGTTTCCCAACGCGATGATCGGATGGCTCATCGAAGAACGGTGGGCCGAACTTCTATGCGCGGCGGGAACGCCGCGGCGCGGCCCGCGATCGGCGCAGCGGCCGCTGGCAGATTGGGTTCATCCCGTCAGCTTGTCAGCGTGGGGAAAGTCGCTGTCTTCGATTTCGACGCTGCAGCAGATCGCGAAGGTCTGGAACGATGTGCGCTCGGTGCGCTATGACGTTGCGGTCGACCTGCAGGGAGCGATCCGGTCCGCCGTGCTGGCTCGCTGGTCGGGCGCGAAGGTGGTGTATGGTTCGGCTGAGCCGCGCGAGGCTCCCGCCAGCTTGTGGTACACGCGCAGAGTGGCCGCTCGTGGAGTGCATGTTATTGAGCAGAATCTTTCCGTCGCTGAAGCGGTTGCCCAACAGAAGTTAACGTTGCCTCAGGCGGAGTTTCCCCGTGACCCTGAAGTCGAGCGGCGAATGGAACAGCGGTTGGCGCACGAGGGCCTGGGCCCGTTTGCGATTCTGAATCCTGGAGCCGGTTGGGGAGCGAAGTGTTGGCCGGCCGATCGTTACGGCTACGTGGCTCGCGCTTTGGCGAAGGACGGAATCCGCGCGATTCTAAACTACGGCCCAGGTGAAGAGAATCTGGCGCGCGAGGCTGAGGCCGCGAGCGACGGCGCCGCCACGGCGATAAAGTGTTCGATCACCGAGTTGATCGCACTCACGCGGCGCGCGCGCCTGTTCATTGGAGGCGATACGGGGCCAATGCATCTGGCGGCAGCGTTGCACGTGCCGGTCACCGCGATTTTCGGGCCGACTGATCCTGCGCGCAACGGGCCTTATCGAAACATCGAGGCCGCACGCAGCGTGGTCTTGCGCAATCCGGCGAGCCCAACGACGCACGCGCGCAATACGCCGCCTGACGAAGCCATGCTGGAGATCAGCGTTGATGAAGTCTTAGCTGCAGCGCGCCGCTTGCTTGCGGGGGACCAGGGTGACGGAGAGGGCCATCCGCCTCGCACGGAAGGTGCGCATGGCTGAGTGGTTGCGCCGCAGTTGGTCAAAGACGGCACGCCGCATCCGCGTGCCGCTCGGATTCTTGTTCGCCGTGTTCTACTTCTGGCTGGCGCGGCCTTGCGGGCGCTTCCTTGCCTTCGGCGCGATTTTGATTGTGCCTGGGCTTTTGATTCGCGCGCTGGCCTCGGGGCACGTGCGCAAGAACGAAGCGCTGGCGACTTCCGGGCCGTATGCTTACACGCGGAATCCGCTCTACCTTGGGTCATTGCTGATCGGCGTCGGATTTGCCGTCGCGGCGCGCAGTTGGTGGGTGGGCGTGGTTCTGGTGGTGATGTTCTTCGCCATCTATCTGCCAGTGATCCGCGGCGAAGAGGCTTACCTGCGAGAGAAGTTTCCTGAATTCGAGGAATATGCGCGGCGCGTGCCGAGGATGTTCCCAAGAATATTTCCGACGATCGCGCAGGGTTCTCGCGAGCGACAAACGGCCGACGGATTCTCCTTGGACCTATATCTGAAGCATCGCGAATACAACGCGCTGCTGGGAACGCTGGCCATGGTCGCTGCGCTGATCACGAAGATAGTGTTGTTTCGCCGCTAGGCGGAGCGGACGCGAATGCTGCGCGGGAATTACTCGATCTGGCTTACATGATCTGACTTACTTGATCTGCACGAGTTCACGAGGCGGGGCCGGCTCCGGAGCCGCTGGCGCGGGATGCTGCGGGGCACGCCACGAATCGAAGATGGAAACCTGGTGCACACAGGAAACCGTGCAGTGCGGGGCGCAGGATTTCTCGGTCAAGTATTCGCGGCGCAGGTCGTCGCGTGTGTAGGTGGCGAGCGGGACTCCAGGATATCCGCGCTGCTGCGAGCAGTAGTGCACGAGTCCGTCTTCGCAGATGTAGAGATAGCGCCCGCCGGCGCGGCATCGCCAGTCGTTGGGCTGGCCCTTCGCAATGTTGTCCTGAAAGGCGTGGATGCGGGTGAAGCTGCTCTTTTCGAGCGCCTGCATTTCGTGATAGATGCGGCGCTCTTCGTCGCCCAGCGGCTGCAACTGCCCGCTGCCGTCGTGAATGATTCCGATGGTCGAAGTGAATCCCAGCTCAATCGCGCGCTTGCCGATCACCAGCGCGTCTTGCGGATGAGAAATGCCGCCGCCGACCACTGAATTGATATTCACGTGAAAGTCGGCGTGCTCGGCTAGCAACTGCAGCTTCTTGTCGAGAACCTTCAGGCTCTTCTTAGAGACTTCATCGGGATTCACGTTGTCGATGGAGATTTGCAGCCACTCCAGCCCCGCGCGGTTCAGGCGCTGGATGCGCTCAGCGACCAGCAGATATCCGTTGGTGATGAGTCCGGCGATCATGCCGTTGGCACGGATGCGGCGAATCACGTCATCAAGTTCGGGATGCATGAGCGGCTCGCCGCCGGAAATGGTCACGACTGCGGTGCCCAAGGAGCCTAGCTTGTCGATACGACGGTACATCTCCTCAATCGGCACGGGCTTCGAGAAATCGTCGAACTCGTTGCAATAAGTGCACGCCAGGTTGCAGCGGCGCATGGGAATGATGTGGGCCAGCAGCGGGTGATCGGTCGAAGCGAGCGCGCGGACGGCCATATTCGCTCCGCGCAGATTGCGGTGCAGAGCTTTGGCGCGGCGGCGCAGGGTTGTGAGGACCGATGGCATAGGTAGTGACTAATCATCTATTACACCACAAGATATCGGCCGGACCCCGCCCGCAGCAGCAGATGGTCAGAATTTGGCGGCGAACGGCAATGCCGGGCTGCAAGCCTTTAATGGGCCTGAACGGCGGGATGCACGTGCCGGAAGTGCTCGAGTTCGAGCAGGCGAGCGTGATAAAGCGTTTCCAGACACGAGGCGGTCTGTGTGTCATTGCCGCAGATGAGGTCTCGCTTGCGCAGCCAGTCTTTTTGCTCCTTCATCAGCATGTCGCTGTCGGCGTTGTTGAGGTTGTCGAGCCAAGTCTTATAGCGTTGATCAACCCGAACATCGAGGTAGGCGACGTTCTGCGAATAGCAAATCGCATTTTCCACCGCCGTCTTCGCTTTGTCGCAATCGAAGCTGGCTTTGTATCGCGGCGGAGTTTTCACTTCCGCTACCTGGAATTCTTTGGTCGGGGCATCCCATCGGTACTTGATGACCAGAGGATTGTCGCGCCCAGATTGATCGTAGTAGGTGGCAACCAGCAATCCGCTCTTTACGTTGAGATCGTAGAAACACCGGCAAGAGAGCGTGGCTTGCTGTTTTTCGGTTGGTTCGGGGATGCTTAGTTCAGCGAGCGAACCGTCCGGCTGGCGATGCAGGACGGCGTGAACGTCAGGTCCGGCAGTACCGGTCGCACAAGTGGACGCAACGACGATGGCGTCCTCGGTCCCGCTCCCCGTGAAATCGAAGTACTCCAAATTGTTGATGTTAACGCCCTCACACTCGGGGCTCAGGCTGAAATGTTTCTTGATCTCGTCCTCGGCGATCCTCGGCTGTTGCGCAGCCACGCAGAGCGGGAAGGCCTGCAACAATACAATTGCAAATCGCAGAGCGCGCCGCATGCCTTGCATGCAACGAGTGTGACTTATATCAGGCAAGTGTCAAGAGACTAACTGGTGTCCAGCTCCCATCAGCAGATCAAGCGCAGAATCTGCGCATTCCTCCTGAATCAGCACGTAGTCCGTGTCATAGGTCGAGACCGTGAATATCGGTATTCCATTTGCCGATAGTGGCTCAATGAACGACAGCAACACCCCGGTTTGCGCGAAGGCGAAGGGACCCTTGAGCTTCAGACACGCCCAACGATGTGGCGAATGCACCTCGGGCGGCAGACTGTCGGTAGAACACACGATGGAAAGCTCTGTTTTGGTGCGGGTGATCGAAGTGAATTCTCCCTGCGTCGCCCAGCCGGGAACAGGTGCATCTGGCGCAAGTTGGACAATCGCGAAGAGCCGGGGCACCCAGCTGAATTGGAGCCGATGTCGTTTCTGCCCGGTCGATTCCCGGATCGCTGGCATTTGCCTTCACCTCGGTGAAAGTCGGTGGGCCGGGCTTTGCTCGGCATGATCGGGTCAAAGACCCGGTCCCACACAAGAGCGTCAGCCCTCCACGGCCTTGCGCAGCGCAGCCCTGGCCAGGATGCGCGTGGAATCCAGCATGGGCAGCGGAGAGGACTCTGGCGTCATCAGCAACGGAATTTCGGTGCAGGCCAGCGCCACGGCGTCGCAGCCTTCGTCCTTCAGCCCGCGAATTACTTCCGTGAAATAGGCCTGGGTCCGCGGCAGGAACGTTCCCAGGACCAGTTCGTCGAAGATGATGCGGTGGATGCGCTCGCGCTGCTCGCCGCCGGGGACGCGGTGCTCGATCCCTGCTGCTTTCAAAGTCTCGCGGTAGACGGGACCGTCCATCAACGAGCGCGTGCCGAGAACTCCCAAACGTTTGTAACCGTGCCTTCGGGCCTCGTTGGCGACCTCGACCGCAATGTGCAGCCAGGGCCGGGGCGAACGATGCTCAACCAGATCGAAGGCCTGATGCACGGTGTTGACGGGAGCGATGAGAAAGTCGGCTCCGGCGCGGGCCAGTTTTTCTGCGGAGGAAAGCATGAGCTCGGCAACACCGGCCCAATCGTTGGCGTCGATGCAATTCTTGTATAGGATAAAGGGATGGCCGTGCATCGACACTTCGGGATGGTTGTAGGGCCCGAGCAACTCCGCGCCCTCAACGCAAATGGTGCGGTAGCACAGCGCGGCGCCCTCCGCGCTCGATGCGACAATGCCGATGTGCAACATGAGTGGCCGAGATTCAGTCTTGGGTGTTAGGGAATTTCTGACCAAGCCTCCGGGTTCCTCTGTGTCCCCTGTGTCCTCTGTGGTCTAAGCTTTCTGTTGGACCTTAATCAGAGCTTCCCTAAGACCTAAGACCCGGTTTTGATTGTAGTATGCGCGACCGCATACGGGCTCGAGTCGCGGTAGCGTTTTTCGAATTCTTCGCGAGTGCAGATGGTCTTCATGTCAACGACCCGGTCAATCGCCAAGATGCCGTCGAGGTGATCGATTTCGTGCTGTAGGAGTTCGGAGAGATTGCGCTCATCTCCGGCCTCGACTTCGAGAGTGTCGCCCTTGAGATTCTGATAGCGGACAGTGATCTCGCGATGGCGTTCGACCTGCATAAAGATCGAGAGAAAACTTAGGCAGGCATCCCACACAATGATTTTCTCTTGGCTGCGCTCGATAATTCCCGGGTTGACCAGCGGCCACGCCTCGGCGCCGGGCAGTTGCAGGAAGATGACCCGCTGTAACTCGCCGAGCTGAGGAGCGGCGATGCCGCGCCCGTAGCCGGTTGCCGCTCGCCAGTGAGTCAGTGTGTCGGCCATATCCTGCACCAAGTCATCGACCTCGCGGGCCGCGGGATTCTTCACAGCACTGGCCTTTTGCCGCAGGAGCGGATCACCGAGTTGGAGGACAGGACGGATGGGCATGGCAGTTCTCAGTACTCAGAAAAGCGAGTCGCAGCACATTGAATTCGATGCACAACTCTCTGGACTTTCCTCATCACGAATCTCACCTCTTCGGCTCAGCCTTCGCATCCGACCAAACGCGCAGAAGCACGATACACAGCGTCAAAGTCAGCAGGAAATCTGCAAAATAGGGATGGGCCGGCCAAATTGTTTGCGGCAATCGAAACCACCAGGCCAGAAGTGAAACGATCGTCGCCACCGCGCTGACCTTCAGAGTCTTCATGTCTGTGACCGATAGCTGTCGCTCACCAGCGCCGGTGATTTTACAAACATCACGACGGATCACCTGGCCGCGGCGGCGTCGAACAGGCTCAGGAGTTCGAGCTTCTTTTCCGCGGGAAGAAACGACGCTTCGAAGGAGTTTCGCGCCAGTTCGCGCAGATGCTCGTCGGTGAATCCGAAGGTTTCCTGGGCAATCTGGTATTCGCGCGAAAGCGTGGTGCCGAACAGTGCCGGGTCGTCAGTGTTGAGCGTGATCATAATGCCCTGATCAAAATAATTTTTCGTGGGATGCTCGGTGATCGCCTTGCAAACTCCGGTGCGCAGGTTGCTGGTAATGCAAAGCTCGACCGGAATCTGGCGCTGGGCAAGTTCTTCGATCAGGTCAGGATCCTGGGCGGCGGTCAGGCCGTGGCCAACCCGCTCGACCCGCAGATTGAGCGCTCCCCAGATTGACTCCGGCGGTCCCGTCTCGCCGGCATGCGCAGTCAACCGCAAACCATGTTCTTCCGCGTAGGCGTAGACGCTGCGGAAAAGTTCAGGCGGAGCCTTTTGTTCGTCGCCGCCAATGCCAATGCCAACCACCTGCCGGTCCCGATATCGCACCGCCAGATCGAACACTTTTTGCGCTTCCTCGACCCCGAAGTGGCGGGTCGCATCGAAAATCCAAAGCAGCGATACGCCGAAATCACGCGCCCCGCGGGCGCGTCCACGTTCCAGGCCCTCGAAGATGGCTGCGAAATCCTGCTTGCGGAAGAGACAAACGCCAACCGCAACATAGACCTCCGCGTGCAGCACGTTCTCTTCCTTCAGCCGCTGCATGAGCCGGTAGGTGATCAGTTCGTAATCGTCCGGGCCGCGGAGGTGCGCGCTGACTGCCTTGAAGGCCATGAGAAAACTTTGAAAATCGGTGTAGGAGTAAAGGGCCTCGACCTCAGCGAGGGTGGCACGGTCGCCGTGACGCGCGCGCAGTTCGAGCAGCGTCGCCGGTTCGACGGCGCCCTCCAGGTGCAGGTGCAGTTCCGCCTTGGGGAGTTGACGGATGAAGGCATTGGGCGGGCGATCTGCGGCAGCACTCATAAACCTGATTGTAGTTTCTCGACCGGGGATTTGCGAGGGAGCGCGGAGGATTTGCGCCAGAGCAACGAACGGCTCCCAGCGATTGTTTCGGAGTACAATCCGGTGTTCTCACGTCAGGCACAGGGAGAGCGCATGAACACGACGAGCATTTGCAGGTCGCTGGGTGTGTGGGTAGTGCTGACCGCCCCGTTGGCGTTGTTTGCGGCATCGTCGGCGCCACAAGTGAAAACTGCTTCGGGCATGGTTGAGGGTAAAGATGATGGAGCCGTCCACGCGTTTCTCGGGATCCCTTATGCCGCGCCTCCAGTCGGCGATTTGCGGTGGAAACCACCTGTGGCCGCGGCACCGTGGGTGGGCGTGCGCAAAGCCACGGAGTTCGGCTCGCACTGCATGCAGGGAAGAATCTATGGCGACATGAACTTTCGCGATGCCGGCGGCAGTGAAGACTGCCTGACGTTGAATGTGTGGATCCCGGCGAAACCTTCGGGCGCGAAGCTGCCGGTGATGGTGTGGATTTATGGCGGAGGCTTCGCCGCGGGCACAACTTCCGAGGCTCGGCAGGATGGCACGCACCTGGCGCAGCAGGGCGTGATCGTGGTCAGCATGAACTACCGGCTGGGCATTTTCGGATTTCTTGTGCATCCGGAACTGACGAAAGAGTCAGGACACAATGCATCGGGAAATTACGGCCTGCTCGACCAGACGGCGGCGCTGCGCTGGGTGCATGAAAATATCGCGGCGTTCGGCGGCGATCCCGGCAACGTGACCATTTTCGGCGAGAGCGCGGGATCATTTTCGGTGAGCGCGCAGATGGCATCGCCCCTCGCCAAGGGGCTGTTCCAGAAGGCGATTGGCGAGAGTGGTGCAGCGTTTTTCAGCGGAGGTCTGTCGTTTGAGTCGCGCTCGGTGCGGGAAGAGAAGGACGTGAAGAGAGTCAGCGAGAAGCTGGGAGTAACTACGCTGGCCGAATTGCGAGCCCTCCCGGCGCAAAAGCTGGTTGACGCGTTTTCGCCGCCGCAGTCCCGGGATTTCGATTTCGGCGATCCCGACGTGGACGGATATTTTCTGCCCGAACCGGTGCCGTCCATTTTTGCGGTGGGAAAACAGAACGACGTACCGCTGCTGGCGGGATGGAACCACGATGAAGGCAGCTTCGAGATCGCATTCTCTCCGCGGAAGCCGACGGCTGACAGTATGAAAGCGACGGCGCAAAAAGAGTTTGGCGACAAAGCCCCGGAGTTTCAAAAGCTCTATCCTTCCGATACGCCGGAACAAACGCTGCGCTCGGCGGAAGATTTCGCGGGAGATCGGTTCATTGCATTCTCGACGTGGGCGTGGCTGGAAGCGCAGGCTAAGACCGGCAAGCAGCCGGTCTATCGTTACCGCTTCGACCTGGGGCCGCCCGCCGATCCAAAAGGCCCGCAGTTGGGCGCATATCACTCGGCAGAGATCGAATATGTGTTTGGGCAACTCGATTCCAAAGCTGGGATCGCCTGGCTGCCCGAGCACCGCGCGCTCAGCGAGCAGATGCAGAAATACTGGGCGAACTTCGCGCGCAGTGGCGATCCCAACGGGCCAGGCCTGCCGAAGTGGCCCGCGTATTCCGCAGCCGACGGATGGCGGATGATGTTTCTAGACGCGAACTCCGCGGCGAATAAGGACGATTTGCGGGATCGGTATTTGTTCTTGGCAAGCGCGTGGGAGAAGTAGAGCTCAGCGGGCTGTGGTTGCTGGCGCGAGCGGCTCCGGAAGGTCGTCGCGAATCTCGACCTCAGCCACGTCTCCGGCGTAGGTTGCATTGGCGGGATTGCGGTAGCGGACCAGGGCCCGCAAGCCTTCGAGATGGTGGCAAAAGGTAAAGTGGTCCTCGCCATACCAGATCGTGTCGGAGAAACCGGCGAAATACTGGCCCTTCCAGTGAAAAGTGAGCGACTGCCCGTCATGGTTAAGGACAAACGCCAACCCCTCATCGGCACAATTAACAGATTTCAAAGTGCCCTCGACGGTTTGCGTGTCTTTCGGCGTCGTCTCCAGAATCGATTCTCCGGCGGGACGCTCTCCTGCCGGCACGCTATTCCAAAGCTCAACGGCTTCGTTGTGATCCGGGCCGACCCAGCGGTCAGCCACGAA
>Ga0181523_10002232_pt1 | contig 19215 bp, 28 predicted proteins | sample PEATcosm2014_Bin_43_FD_119752 | JGI IMG/M metagenome (GOLD analysis project Ga0181523, IMG submission 119752) | Peatland microbial communities from MTU Mesocosm Facility, Houghton, MI, USA - PEATcosm2014_Bin05_30_metaG | ecosystem: Environmental > Terrestrial > Soil > Wetlands > Peat | place...
ATCTCGCTGCTCGAGCGCCGAAACAAGGCGAGCGACTTTCTCGGCGTGCCCGTCCGGCCAGTTGGGCTGGGGAAGCATATCGTCGATGACGTAAATCCCGGACGGTTTGACGAGTGAAAGTGTTTCATCGAGGAGACGGTATTTGCCTGGCCAGGTGTCGGCGAAGATAAAGTCGAATTGCTGACCGCGAAGCGAATTAATGAACTCGTCGGCATCGGAGGATACGATGGTCAATCGCGCGTCCTGGCCCAGGTGTTGTCTCAGAATAGAAAGCACGCCTTCGTCGTTGTCGACAGTCATAAGATGTGAGGTCGAATCCATACCGTCAAGCAGCCATGCGGTGGACAGACCGGTTCCCGAGCCAAGCTCAAGGAAACGACCACCGGCCTTTGAGGCAGCTAGCGTGCGCAAAAGGTTGCACGTCAGTGGATCCGACGCCATCGTGAAACCTGCAGCGCGCGTGTCAGGCCAGATTGCGGGGATGGCTTTCGGTTCGCTAAGGTTAAGAAGGTCGTTCATTGCGAGCGTTTCGTGGACATTGGCTTGTGGCCGATCCGGGAACTGTAACCGCAATCAACCCAAAGGCCGCGTGCGGAAGAATTGGGTTGCGAATCCGGCTGCCCGCTGCTGGCCCAGGGACGACCGTGGCCGGTCGGCCCGTTTGCGATGCTCGCTTTTCCAGACAACTGGAGAGTCAATGGCGGCGATGGATCGGCGGGTGGCCGCGGTGGTGCGTGTGCTTTTCGAGCAAGGCGTCGCCGCCGCCAGGAAATGACTTCGCCGCCTGCGTTTTGTTTCTATCCGCTCGGCTTGCTCCGCATCAGACGCCGAGGAGCCGGTTGAGCAAAATCAGCAGACTTGCGTCCTTCGCTTCTTCGTACAACCCGCCGACAAGGACTGAATCGTAGAGGTCGCGCAGCCGGTGCAGGCTGCCGCGCACGCCACCGCTGGCTTGCGGGCGTCCGGCCAGCAAATCGCGCAGGATGTGTACCTCGCGCTGAAGTGCCGCAGCGATTTTCGGGTCGCGCTGGGAGAAGCGCTCAGAAAGACGAGTCACTGCCACCTCGACATCGCGTACGGCTTCGAGGTCGAGATCTGCATCGGCGCGCGGCTTCTCCGGCATGCTGGTCATTGCTTTCCTTCCATCGTTCGGTGTCACCGACCGCCCGAGTTTACTGGTCTACCGCCGCCGGGGAAGCGTCCCCGACGAATACGAGGGCTTTGCCGGTCGATCACCATCAGGAGTCTGTATCCCTTGTGAAAGTCTCCATGGCGCGACTTTGGCGGGTAGGGCGCGCAGGGGCAGAGGGCGCCGCTCTTGCCGCCGGGACGGGCGCCGGCGCGGCGGCCTGACCCGCGCCGCGCGCGGGCGGGGAGGGCGCCTGCGAGGGTGCTTCACCCGGGGCGGCTTGCCCCAGGGCCCGCAATAGCGCGTCCCGCCGAACCCGCTGCTGCGTTTCAGGCTGAAGCGCCACGTGTCCAGTTTGTTCGAGGTAGTAGCGCAGTGCCTTGCGCAGAACCGCCGCGATGCTTCCTCCCTCGAGATAGAGGAAGGTGTGCACCGCCGGGTCGGCGTCGAAGCTCACTCGCGCGGAACAGGTGAGGATCTTCTGCCATTCCATTGTCGGTTCCTCGAGGCGCGCGCTACGCAGCGATCTTCTTATCCTGGTAGTGGTGCATGTAGAGCGCGAACCGGCAGAAGCCCTCGGCGATCGCGATTCGGCTGTCGGGAATTACCCGGACGAAGTTGGGGTGTGCGTAGCGCTGGGCAACGGCGTTCTTGACGAGGGGGGCGCCCCCGCCGGCGAGCAGGATCCCGTCGAGGTGCTCGACGAGGGACCCGAAAAGGCGCGAGGCCTCGTTGAGCACCTCATCCTCGAACGGCCGAGCCGCTTCCACTACGAGCTGGCTCACGTCGATCCACGAGCTGAACTGCTTGACGTGGCCCCTCTGGAGGGCGTCATTCAAGTCGACCAGGCCATTGGGCAGGCTGCGAGCGGCAAGTGCCTTGGCGAGCCTATCCTTGATCGCCTTGGCGCCGACGAACGAACCGCGGGATTTTTCAACGACCTGGCCCTCGCGCATCACGAGGACGTCAGTCGTGAACTCGCCGACGTCGATCACCGCCCACGCCTGATCGTCGATCGCTCCGCCATCGGCCAGGAACCCATCGGGCTGCAAGGCCAGCGTCTGCAGGACGCCCCACGGCTGCTGCTGGACCTTGACGTGGACTTGGTTGTATTCCGTTGCGATGAGCTCGGCCAGACGCCGGGCCACCTCTTTGCGCTGCGCGATGTAGAACTCCGAAGGCAGGCCGATCACGAGGATTGAACCGTCGGCCTGAAACCCAGCTGCGCTGGCGCGGCGCAAGGCGGCCATGATGAGCACATCGTGCTCGTCGGAAAAAACCCAGTCCCGCTCCAGACCAGTAAGGCTCTTGGCGTCGCCTTGGATGATGGCGGTCTTGCCGACGAAAAAACGGGTCCTGCGGACCGTGACGACGTCCAGGTGCGCCGCGAAGTTGGCGGGTTCGTCACTCAGGGCAACTGCCCGGGTTACGACGCTCGGGAAGAGGTCGTTGTGGTGCGTGGCCGGGTCTTGGGTGCTTGCCCAGACGGTTTTGGGACAGCTGTGGCCGATATCCATGCCGATCACGTGTCGCACAAGGCCTCCTTCCCTCGTTTGGCTGTGCAAGCAATGAACGATTTGCACGTAATCATGATAATAGCTTGCATGATGCGCATGATGATAATCCACGAATTACGCGCTTCGCATACTGCGGGGGTATAAAGGCCTCGACGGCTAGAAGCACATACGACGGGGTTTTGTGGGGCCAGGAGGCGCATCTGGTAGGTACAGCGAATCCCATGGGGCAAGACACCAAGGCGACACGGATCAAGGCGAGGGCAGCTCGCGTCCTGGCGAGCGAGCCGGAGCGGGCGTCATTTCCTAAGGCGCTCGAGGGTGCAATCCGGCAGGCGGGCGCGGCGTACCTTGCGGCGATTTACGGCCTGGACCAGACGATCGAACAGGTCAACGTTCGCCTGCACCGGATGCAGCCGCCCAAGCCTGGGAAGATTTCCGTGCGTTTCTACCGGATTCGGCGATGGGAATCGATAGAGTTCGACGGGGTGGTGGACCGGGTCCCCGTGCCAGTGAAGTGGTTCAAGATCCGCGCCCGGGGGGAGTCGCCCGTGGCCAGTGTGCAGGCGATGGCGCAACCTAAGTACTGGAATGTGCGATTGCGCTGGAACAGGCACTCGCTGGCCGAGCAGCGGGCCCGCGGGTTTGACTTCGTCTACAACGACGGGAAAACCAGGCCGCTCCTGGAGGATCTCCAGCGGCTGCTCGAGTTGCGGCGGACGTTGCGTCGCCGGTTCACTGCGTCATGGCGTGGGGCGCTGCGCGCCTGGGAGCAGGTTGAGCGGGCCTCGGCGGCGATTCACGCGAAGGCGCAAAAAGAGACGCCGAAAGTGGACTTCCTCGTGTACGACAACGCCGAGCATTTGCGAGAAATCGCTCGAGCGCGCAAGGCCGAGGACCGGCTGCGCGCGGCCCCGCCGAAACAAAGCGGCGGCTAAGAACTACCAGGAGGTCGGCGCCGACACTGCGCAGCTTGGGGCGCGCAGGGGTAAGCCCACAGGGGCCTCACCTTGCGCCGACCGCGGCTCGAAGTCCAGTGCCGCCTCGATCGCCGATCCCAGCGGCTCGCCCCATCGGAGAGGAGCGTCCTGGATCTTGGCGATTACCTCCTCGAGTGTGCCTGCGACCCGCTGTGCTGTGGGGCCAAGCCCCAGACTCGGACGTCCCAGCACCCATCTTCGGATACTGCTGCCCCGGCCGCCCCGCGCATGGTGGAGCGCCCTGATTGTCGCGCCGCGCCCCGTGTTCGCCTCGAGCAGTTTGACGAGGACGTGGCGGGCAGAGATTCGTACCACTAGCGCGAGCACCATGCGGGGTTCCCTTTCGGGACATAAGCTTGACACTAAAGATCGCAGCGTGCCATAAATATCATTCCTGCGCATGTTCATAAGAATGGGACGACGCGAAACGCTGATCGATGGGGGAAAGATGACGCACAGGCGAGGTCGGAAAGTGAGGTTTGGCCGAAACGAGGCAATTTTGAAAGCCCTTCAGGATGTTCCGGAAGGCCGGACGGTCAGCGAGATCTGCGGCATCACCGATTTCAAGCGCGACATGGTGCAGCGCACGCTGCGAGAACTGGCGCTGGTCGGGTGTGTCCGGAGAACGGACTCGCTCTGTTCTGGCGCAGGAAACTCCTTCCGAAAGCGCAGATGGGCGTTTTGCTCGCAGGCGCCTGCAACCACATACGATCCATCGGATCTGCGGACCGCGAGCCACCAGGTCTGCCGCGACCTCTACCTCGGTCACTTGCTCGCGGGCAGTGCCTTTTCCACCAGCGCGGCATTCCAATCCCTGCGGGGTGCAGTAACGCATCAGGATCACCTCGGACGGCAGCGAACACACAGCAGCTGGCAATGATCAGCCGCCAACCCAGTCTGAGGTGACCATGACGTCCAAGGTACTGCCTTTCAAACGCCCCGACCACATTTGCATTCGAGAGGAGGAGGGGAGGGCGGTTTCCAACGTTTCGCCGGAGCAACTCCCCGCGCCACCGATTGGCCAAAGCATGGATCTGCGCCACGTTCGGCTCATCCCAATCGACGAAGAGCTGGCGGTCGACGGCGAGGCGTTCATGCACTATTGCACGAGCCACCCCGAGGCTGGGTGGTTCGCCGTCTTGCTGCGGTTGGAATCCTGGGACCAGGTCCCCTGCGGGAGCCTGCCTGCTGAGGATGCGCAGCTCGCTTTGCTCGCGCATGCGGATGCGGCAACGTGGGCTCGCGTCCGGAAGGACGCCCTGATGGGCTGGTACAGATGCAGCGACGGGCGCCTCTACCACTGCGGCATGGCCCAGGTCGTGAAAGAGATGGCCCGGCTTTGCGGCTCGCGGCGCAGGTCGCTTGAAGGAAGACGTCAGGAGATCGAACGCAACTGAAACACCTCAGGCAACAGCGAACACAAAATAGCTGGCAATGGACCAGCTTCCACCACTCTGAGGTGAACATGACGCCCAATTGCTTGTCTTGCGAAAGTCCTGATCACGCCCGTCGCCTCGAAGGAGAAGCGTGATGCAGGTCGTCCACGTAACGCCAGATCAGCTTCCCGCGCCACCGGTGCCAGCGGACGTGGATCTGAGCCGCGTTCCGCGAATCCCGATTGACTACGATCGCCTGATCGGGAGTGACTCGGTTGTGCACTACTGCACAACCCACCCTGACGCGGGGTGGTACGCATTTATACTTTGGATGAAATGCTGGAGGCAGATCCCCTGCGGCAGCCTGCCGGCGGACGATACCAAGCTCGCGTTTCTTGCGCATGCAAGCCCGGAGACATGGAGGCGCGTGCGCCAGGACGCCCTGATGGGCTGGTACCACTGCAGCGACGGGCGCATGTATCACCCTGGTGTGGCACGCATCGTGAACGATGTGGCCCAGAAGTGGGAGGCCAAAGTCGGTGCGGGCCGCAAAGCGGGGTTGGCCAGCGGCCAGGCGCGCCGGGTTGCGAGCGGGGAGGGCGACCCGGATGGGGCTAAACGCCGGCAGCGAGACCGAAAGCGGCAAGCGGACTGGCGCCAGCGTCAGCGTGAAGGGCAGGGCGCGCAGAGCCCGGCGCTGACGTTCGTATCCGAGAGGACCGTCGTTACGCCGGAGGGAAAGATCGAGACAAAGAGTTTCGGCGCCGACCAGGTCGCCGAGCTGGAGCCACTTGCGGTTCGTGGGGCTCTAACGCCCATCGTCACATCTTGTGTCACACCATCCGTCACGCGTGACGTCACGCCCGCAGTCACACGCGTCACGCCCGCTTTGGGTGTGACAGCGGATGGGGGCCCTGCATCACAAGACCCTGATCCACCGCCTGTTGCTCGTTCGGTGTCACGCGCGAACGAACGTTCAACGGACGTTGAACAATCTAATGTAATTAAAGATAAAGAAACAAAACCCCACCCCCGTACTTCGTACGAGGGTGGGGTGCAGGGGAGGGGGAACGGCATTCCCCCTCCCCAGACCCCTCCCGGGGACGGGAGCGGCGAGGAGGGCGCTCGGGATCCGGAAGACGAACCGGGCACTGACCAGCTTGCGCTGGAGCCTGCTTTGGAAGGCCGCAGGCCTGCTACGCGACGCGACGGGCTCAATTCGGTGGTAACGCCCGAGGGCAAAACGGTCCGCTGCTATCGCTGCAAGGGCGATCGGACCGAGGAGCGATTTGACCTGGCGTTCACCATGGAGGACGGCCAGCGACTGGTCCTCACCGCGCAACAGGTGAGGGGCCTCACCGCCGAACTTCGAACGCTCGATCCCGCTCACGACATCGAGCAATCGCTGCGCCGCTACGCGGCCCGATCCACGCACGTGCCAACCCTGCGACCGCGCACAGCGCGCGGTGCGACCAAGGCGTTGTCGACCTGGATTGCGCGCGACGTACGGCGTGGTGACTCGCAAGCGATTGGCTCGAGCTGGGCGGCGCCTGCCGCCCTTGCCAGGCGCTACGACCCACTTGCTCCGGACCCCGATGAGCAGGCGCAGGTCGCGGCGTGGCAAGCGGCGGAAGTCAAGAATTCCTACCCCGGAGCCGACGCGATCATTCAGGCCTGGAACGATACGGCGCTCTCCACGACGGGCGCGACGCCGGCAACACGGCTGCCGACCTGCGCGCCGGGAGCGATCGCACCTGGCTCGGACAAGGACCGTTACCTTGCTCGGCGCTGGTGCGGATTTCGCGCAGCCTGCGCTGCCAAAGGCGATCGCGATCCCTCGAGCGAGGCAGCGCTTGCGCGATTGCAACGCTACTTCGCGTGGATCGCCAATAGCTCGATTTTCGCTCCGGGCTGCGCCGCCGCTCGCCGACGCGGAATGCCGGACCTTATCGAAGCCATCTCGCATCGGTTTGTCTCCGATGCGATGACGGGGCGCTATGAACCGGCGCGCGCCGGGAGACAGCGATGAACGCCCCGTCAGCACTGTTCTCGTCGCCGGCACTGGATCAGGGCGATATCTGCCGCGCGAAGACGCTTGCGATCGAAGTCGAAGCCGAGCTTCTGGGGACCTTGATGCTCCTGGGCGACAGTGCACTCGACTCGCTTCCAAGCCAGATCACCGAAGATGCATTTGTGGTCGAGCTGCATCGCGCCACATTCGTGGCGATCAAGCGCTTGGCCGCGACCGGATCGCCGGTCACACCGGTGGACGTGTACGACGCGCTACAGGGCGCAGGAGTGCCCCTGGAGTTCGATGCGCTAAGGCGCCTGACGGCGATGAGCACCATCGCGAGCGGCTCACTCGCCGGCATGCGCTCGCGCTGCGCACGGCTGCTCGAGGCGGCTAGATTTCGCGCCCTGTGCACCATTGCGAAGACCATCGATACCGTGATTGCGGAGCAACCGTCGGCTGCGGATGCAGGGGCGGAGGTCGTCCGGCGGATCGAGGAGGCGAGCCACAACGCGGGCCAAAAAGAGGCGAGAAAGTTCGCCGATATCATCGGCGAGATTCTTGCGTTCCACTCGGCTTTCGACGACATGCCGCTCGAGGAGATCGAGAAGCAATGTGTGCGGACTGGCCTCGCTAATATCGATTACTTCCTGCCTCTCGGTCTGGAAGCCGGCGACCTGGTCGTGCTCGGTGCCAGGCCATCGATGGGCAAGACGGCGCTAGCGGCCGCGATCGCGCAGGCGACATCCGCGGCCGGCCACGCAACCATGATTGTTTCGATGGAGATGAGCGGGTCGCAGGTCGTGCACCGCATGCTCGCATCGTCGTTGCGCATCCCGTTGGGTCGCTTGCGGTCCCTCAAGTGGGATGGGCATCCTGACCTGCACGCTGCGGCCCTGGACTTGCTGACCGCAATTGAGGAGCAGCCTCTTTGGATCGAAGACCAAGCGCCTTGCTCGATCGATGTGCTGGCCTTGCGGGTTCGGGCGTGGAAGCGGCGCCTGGGGCTGCGGGTGCTAATCGTCGACTACTTGCAGCTGATGCCGGCCTCGTCAAATGCCGACGACCGGCGCAGTGCGCAGATCGAGGAGATCTCCCGAGGTCTGAAGGCATTGGCGAAAGATCTTGGGATCACCGTGATTGCCCTTGCGCAGTTAAATCGCGGGGTAGAGAACCGTCCCAACAAGCGGCCGACGATGAGCGACCTGCGGGAGAGCGGATCGATCGAACAGGACGCAGACGTCGTGGCACTCCTGTACCGCGACGACTACTACAACGAAGACAGCTCTGCGAAGGGCGTCGTTGAGGTCATCTTCTCCAAGCAACGCTCCGGCCCTGTCGGAACAGCGTACCTCGACTTTCTGCGGGAGGAGCAGTACTTCCGCGACTCCAGCTACAGCCCGTCCTATGCAACCCCGCTTCCCGTTTCCGGAACGGCACGCACCTGGTAGAAGAGCGCCATGCCCATGAAAACAAGCGCAGCATTGAGCGATTCCCAAGAGACCAGAATCGAGGAAGGCAAAGGCAGGTCGACCCGGCTAACCCTAGCAGCGCACCTCGTCGCGAATGCTTCGATGCTGTGGGGCAGCCTTGTCCTGGCTGGCTGTGCGAGCGTGCCGATTGAAACGCCCGCACCGGTGACCGACTCGGACCTTCAGGTCGCGCAGCGCCTGGTCGGCGGCCGCGGCGTATGGGAGCTCTGCCGCGGATGTCCGAAACCAGAGCAGAAGACGGTCGAGTTGGACGGACAAGTTCCGGACCAGAAGGTGGTCGAGCTGGGTGGGCAAGCGGCGATGGCGCCTGCCGGTGTTGGTGCGGCTCCGCCAGCGCCCGCGCCTCCCGCGGGCGGCGGAACTGACGGGCGAGCGCCAAAGACAATGAACTTCGTGATCCTGTTCGAGTTGGGCAAGACGACGATGGTGCCGGGGGCTGCCACGGTTCTGGCCAGCCTCGTGGACGCGGCAAAGCGTGGCGAGCGGATTGCAGTTGTCGGGCGCACCGTCACGATGGGACCGCACCGGGTCAATGACCCGCTGGCTCGGGCGCGCGCGCAGCGCGTCGTCGACGCGTTGCTCAATGCTGGTGTGGGAAGCGACAAGATCTCGGTGACCCTAGAGCCGATGATTGACCAGGAGATCGGGCCAACGGCTATTACGGGCGACGTAGTGCTTGGATCGTTGCAGGAGCAGTCGCGGCGCTCCGATGCCGCGGTCGAGATTTCGGTTTCGCAGGAGGTGCCGAGGTAGACAGGAGCGAGCTGGCAGAACTCCGGGAGCGCGTGGAGGAGACCCGGCTGTTCGCGGCCGCCAGCGCTTTTCCTGCTGCAGAAGCGGCGCCAAAGCCAAGCGCTGTCGGCGAGCTAGGCGAGGTCAGGTGTGCTGGGACCGTGCGTGCGAGGGTCCCTTCTCGAGCTCGGCGATGCGCTGGTCGTGGGTGGGATGGGTGAACAGCAATGTCATCCAGCGCGACGGTCGGCGCGCCGGCGCGATCGCGAGCAAAAGCTCGGTGATGGCAGCGCGGCCCGCGTAGCGAGCTGCAAAACGGTCCGCGATGCGCTCGAACTGGCGCCGGGTGGCGAGGTAGACGATCAGCATGCCGATCAAGGCGAAGGTCGTCCCGGCCGGCGGCACGAAGTCGCGCAGCGAGGCAAAGCAGGCCAGAAGCGCTGCGGTGGCTTCGACGTGCCAGTAGCGCAGGTGACCGAACTCGTGCGCGAAGAGCGCCTCGAGCGCCGCTGGAGAGATACGCTGGGCGAGGCCGGTCGAAACGAAGATGCTTGGGCGCAAAAAATCCCCGGCCCCGAACGCGACGTCCTGCTCGGACTGGAACAATACCAATCGGGCGGCGCGCACGCCGCAGCCTGTACGCGTTTCGTCGAACAGTCGCTCAAAGGCGCCCGGCCTGACTGGTCGCCGCAGGCAGATCCTGAAGAACGCTCCGCTGTGTCGCAATGTGACGTATCCGCACACGAAGAGCAGGCTCCGGTCGAGGACGGGCGAGGATCCAAAGACGTGCTCGACACCCATCATCAGGGCGGTCAGGCTGGCAATGGTCGCGATCAGCGTGACGGCGCACTTGGCTGGGTTAAGGTGCGAGGGGCTCATCGGGCGACTGTGTGGATCCGTCCGTCGAATCGATCAAGCAGAAAGCACCATTTTTTTATGCGTACCACAACGATTGAGGTACCCTCGGCGCCGTCGAATATGCGCGTGGCTCAAGCCCACGGGGGTAGGCAATGGAAAGGGTCATGGTCGCCAGCGAAGCTGAGCAGCCGCGCATAAGCGGGGCGCGCAGGCTGCGCGCGGCAATGGCGAACGGGTCGATGCTCCTGGGGGCATTGGTGACGATCGAGGCAATGGGGTTGCTCCGGCAGCACTATATGCCGGGCGTGGGTGGGGCGCTGGAAATGTTTCCGCTCTTGGCTCTTGGCGCCGGCGCGTGGGTCGCGGCGCTCCTCGCGGACGTCGTGTATCCGACGCACCCCGCCAGGTGGACTCGGGCGGTCGACTATGTGGCCAAGATGCTTTTCGTAATCGCGATCGCCCGAGGCGGCTTTGACCTCGCCGAGCTCGCCGGCCGCGCCGCGCTCGGTAGTGGCTGCATCTCCGGGGTGCGGGATTTGCTCGAGCTATGCACGGTCCTGCTCGTCGGGGGCATGCTGTATGACCGGATGCGGGAGCCGCAAGCGAGGACTCAGCGGTGAAGCAGCTGCCGCGGCAAATGCGGCGGGCAGGACCGATTTTCTTCCTCAGCTATGAGGTCGTTCAGGCCGTCCTTGTTGCGTTCTGGCTCCCGTACTTGGAAGGGACGCTGCGGTAATGCGTGCCGGCACCGGGTGGGAGATGAAAAAACCGCTGAAGGGACTGTTGGAAGCAGAGCTTCCAGACAATCCGCAACAGCGGTTTGAGGGTCTAACTAAGGCTGGTGAGCAACTCACCAGTCGTAGTCGGGGCGATTCCGTTCGGTCGAAGCAGAAGCGCCTTCTTCGCATCGTTCGATGCGAAATAGGAGCGCTTGAGACGCTCATAGTCTCGCAGGGCTTGGCAAAACTTTGCCAAGCTTGTTTCTACGTTCTGCCGAAGGCCGGCAGAAATCGACATGCCAAGACTTCTGGCATTCTCGACGTCCTCGAAAAGGGACTCGATCTCGCACTGCGTCTTGTACAACGCGGTACTGGCAGCGCAAAGCGCCGCGAAAGTCGTGGACATGGGGAATTCTCCGAAGGCATAGTGGTAGAAATGGGATGGTTTTGCGAACGCTGTTATGGAGTTGCACAGGGATGGGCATGAACGACCTAAGGAGGTTCGTGGCGCAGGTCACAGGGCTTCGAGAAGACACGCAGGATCTGCGAGAGAGCGTCGAACAGCAGGCACGCGCCATGGTGGCGCTGCGCGCCAGGGCCACGCTCCTTTGCCACAGCCTCAAACTGGCAGCAGGACGCCTCGAGGACCCAGGCGTCAGGTCTGCTATTCACGCAGGGCTCGAGGAGGCCAGGGCTATCCAGTACACCGTTGGATCGCCGCAAGAGGCCGCCGAACTTGCCACCGCCGTACGGCGGAATGTCGAACGGCTTGAGGCGCTGGCCAAATCGATCGGTTTGGCGCCAGGCACGTTGCAAGGCGACACAGAGTCCGGCCTGTGAGCTGGACGCGCTGTAACTCGACATCCCAGAAGCGCGGGTGCCGAGCAGATCATCGCTGAGGTCCAGCTGGAGCAATCGCGCGGCGGGGGCTTCGCATCGCCCAGGATCGCCCTAGAGAAACCTGGTGCCCGCATCGCACAGTGCATGCGTACGGCAGAAGCCTGGACTTTGCGTTGAGGCGATACCCAACCACCAAAGCCAGTCACGAAAATACGTGCCCGCCGACGTACGGGGATGCCTAGCCGCGCCGATCCGGGATAGAGCCGGCTCAATGCGGCATTGGCGGCCAAAGGCCAGCGGCAAAAGAAAAGAGCACTGGATGGGCAAGGGCCCAGGCGCAGTGCTCGGGGGTCACGACAGATCGATCAGCTCACCGCGGCGGGCTGCTGCTCGGCTAGGACGCCGGCAAGTCGCCAGATAGGAAACTAGACGAATCCTGCCCGGTAGCGGCGGCCAGTGTCCACGAAGAGCCCGGATTCGAGCATCGGGTGCACGAGAGACGCGTTCTCGGAATAATCCTTGATGTAGGTGCAACCTTTGCCCGGGTCGGGCGCGGACGGAAGATTCACGGACAAGGTGGCGATCGGCTCGCCAGTGTTGCCGTCGGAGAGGATCACAGCTGGACGGCCGCCCCTCGTATATGGACGCACCACGATTTCGGCCAGACCAAAGGGGGTTTGCACGGTCGGGTTTTGCATTGCAGGCTCCAAAGAAATGCCGCAGCCACGCGGCGTGGCATAGCATTGGTAATGCGCTTTCCTGTTTGCTAACCGGGCCTCGATGGGGCAGACAGCAAAAAACAGACCCGGCACCGAGGTGCGCGGGTCGTTGTGGGTCGTGAGCCTGCCGACGTATCCAGCACTAGGCCGACTTGCAGTTCCTCCCGCGAGGTTTGATCGCTTGCGCGACCGGTTCCTCCACTACAAGAGTCCGCGTTCGGCAAACGACACGCTGGATGCGGCCCCGACGACAATGTGATCGAGCACGCGCACGTCGATCAGGGCCAGGGCACTTTGCAGCGCTTGCGTCAGCGCCTCGTCGGCGCGGCTTGGTTCCGGGGTTCCCGAAGTGTGGTTGTGGCAAAAAATTACAGCGCCACTGTTCAATTGAAGTGCCTTCTTTGCCACCTCTCGCGGATAAACCGATGTTTGGGACAGCGTCCCGGAGAACATTTCTTCGCAAGCAATCAAGCGATGCTGGACATTGAGGAAGAGCACCATGAACACCTCGTGTTCGCGAGCGGCGAGCCGCGCCTTGAGGAATTCGCGAACCACTGTCGGTGACTCGAGGACGGGGGTGTCGTGACAGGCGGCAAGGAGTCTTCGCTCCCATAGCTCGCGTCCGATCTCGATCAGCGTATCTAACCGCGCTAAATCGTGTGGTGCCAAACAGGCGCTGTCCTGCAGGGCGTTGGTTTGCGCGCCATCAAGCAGCATGGCGGAAAGGTCCGTGGTGCTGTAGCCAGCATAAGGACGATCAGGAATCATAATGCGTTGTTCCATCGATATCTCCAAGTGGGCGCCTGCCAGGGCGCTAGGCATAGCCATAGCTATGTGCTGTGGAGGTGCCGAATCTGGAGGCGGGCGACGAGCGTTTAGCGCGTCTCGCAGCTGACGGACGCGTTGCCCGCTGGGGGCAGAGGATGCCCAGGCGTGACCAAAGAATGGGGGTCCATCGCTCAGTGTCGCAATGTGGCACCGGCAACATTCAAGGCGTTAGACGCCCGGCGTTGCGCTCCGCACCGGCTGCTACCCTGCGCCGCCGTGGCGCCACAAATGTGGGGCGAGACAAAAGCGTCAAAAAGGTTGGATGAGGAATTGCAGCGCGCTCTGCCGATCATTGCGCTACTGTTGTGTGGATTGCGGTGTTCGGCCGCAAGTCGGCCCGGGCGGCGTACGTATCAAAACGAGGGAGGGACAGCCTTGGATGATCAGGAGAGCTACAACTGGGCTAGGAGACGGGTTCGGCAGATAAAGGGCTTTTACATTCACGCAACCGTCTACGTGCTAGTCAACGCGTTGCTGATTGCCATCAACTTGGGAACCTCGCGTGGCGAACTCTGGTTTTTTTGGCCACTACTCGGGTGGGGCATCGGCCTAGCCGTCCATGGGCTTTCAGTGTTTGGGCTTGGCGGTCTTTGGGGCAAGGAGTGGAAGGAGCGCAAAATCAAGGAAATCATTGACAAGCGGTCGTAGGGTTTAGAGGCGCGGAAGCGGCCGTACGCGATGGACCGGGTCCGGCCAAGAGCCGCCATCGACGTTCCCGCAATGGCCGCCGCAAAGCGGCCACCGAGAAGCGGCGTAGCGCTGTTGGAGGGCTTCAATTCGGCTCTGACATTTGCGGCAGACGCGAAGAAGGACCGGGCGTTAGCGGCCGCCGGGGCGCGGATCGTCCGGGAACAGGCGAAGGCGCTTCCGGACGAAGCAACGATTTGGGCGATGGTCACGGCGCCCTCGTTGCTGCGCGCCGAGCTGGAGAGGTGGAATATCGGCCCGGCACCGCGCACTGAATTGCCGGAGCGATCGCAGTCCACTCTGGGTCCCGCCAGCGATGAGGTGATGTATGTCAATCCGAAACGAAGATCTCGAAGACGCGAAATTCTTCAACACCTATGCGCATTCGGGAACTCAATGGAACCGCGATCCGACTTGCTGGCGGTACATGGATCTATGGAGCCTGCTTGCGATACTAAATAGAGAACGGCTTCACTTCACGCATATCAGCGACTTGTACCGCCACGATCCCCACGAGGGTACAGGAGGATCCCTGATCAACGTGGTGAAGTATCCGATCACGCCAAGTATCGTCGTGTCGCCGCCGGACCCACACTTTGAAGAGCTGAATCGACAAGAGATCGAGAGCATCAAGAGGGAATTGCAGATACCGCTGTCTGAGCGGCTGCCTAGCATTAGAGAGAAGGTTAAAGCGTGGGATCACGAAAACAACACCATCTACATTAGCTGTTGGCACACCAACGAGATCGATTCTGACTTCATGTGGCGGATTTACGGTCGATACGAATACGGGTTCGCCATCAGATCGTCGGTGCAGAACCTGTTTAACTCGATCGGGGACGCGGGTCTCGATTTGAGCAAGCTCGGGGCGGGATTCGTCGTGTACCCGACCCGGGATCAGCTGATCCGGGAAAAATTGGAGGATTCGATGGGCAGCTGCGCGGCCTTCATGATCAAGTCGCCCCAGTACTCACCAGAGAACGAGTTTCGAGTATTTGTTAAGGCCAAGCAACGCGTTGCCTCGTGCGACGTTCGTGTCGATCTACGCAAGCTGATTCATGGTATTCACATCTCGCCGCTCGTTCCGCGGTGGGCCGTCGGACCTCTATCGGCAACCCTCAATCCGCTCTGCGCCGCCAAAGGACTACCAGAAGTGACGGCCGGACTGGGGTCACTGAGAGAGACGTAGCCGTGGCTACACGGGTCGCTCGCTGGGCCCCCGTGTTTCTGTCGCCGCTTACCGGACGTTCGCCGAGGACCCCTATATAGGGTCGATAGCGGCAAGGAACGTCTGCTTTCCGGCAGAGGAGCGGACTTAGGCGGTAATGCCTCTGGCCAACGAAACGCCCGCCTATAGCTGCTCTGAGCCGCTGGCGGTATCGTGCCGCCATGGTCCCCACCTACTTCGCCCCGTACTCGCCCAGCTCGCCCGCCGGGGCACGGGGGTGCTACACCTGCGCGCACTTCCACGGGCGGTTCCTCGCCGAGCACCTCGTGTGCGAGCACCGTGGTGGCACCCAGGTGATCGGGACGCCCAGGGTGGGCTGTGCGTTCAGGGAGTGGAAGCCGGGGGCGATGACGAATCACGCAAGGAGCAATCCCCCCAACTGCACGAACGGAAGCAGTTGACATGCATCAGCATGCGTCGGGTCGAGATCCGTGAGGGTTCCTCGCCCCAAAACCTCACCGAACGTGATCAAAACGACCCGTTTCGCCCTCGGCAATCGTGATCGCGCTCACCGGAAGGGGCGGGGCCAGCCGACGCTTCAGTGATGGCGAAGTTGATCTCGCCGAGTGCGACGCCCGCCCAGTTTACGAGGGCGATCGACGATCCCTGCCCGGAAGAAGCGGGAAGACTCTGGTTGGAGAAAGATACGGTCCCGGGATCGGTGAGCGACGAGATTAAAATGTTACCGAGGGAGTTATTGGCGATGACGATGTCGATGCTACCCAACGTATCCCCGGGGGGGAGGGGAGTTGTAAGCGAGTTCGAAACTCCCAAATTGAACTGATTGGCAGGGTTGCTGTTACCGCTCTCGTCGGCGACCACCACGAGATTCGAGACGCCCGTGGCCTGCACCGTATAGGTTTGCGCGTTAACAGTCGCAGACGGGCCTACAGTCACGGACATTGTCACGGGGTTGCGGGAGCCAATTGTGGTCCAGATACTGCTGGTGGCCCCGGTACTGACCAAAGTCAGCGACTGCGCGCAATAGCTGAACGAACCAGTGACGGTCGATCCGACCAGCCCCGACAAATTTAGTGGGCTGCCAGACTCAACTCCAACTGCGTAAACCGTCCCGCTGAAGGTGCCATCGATGATGACGCCTGCGTTAGCCACGGACAGCGACCCGGCTAAAAGAAGCCCTGACACTAGACACTTTGTCACTCTTGATCTCATGGCCCGCTACCCTCCGAGTTTGTGTGTCGCGGTTGCTCTACAGATTGAGTCAGTTCAGCCTCGCCGTCTCTTTGTGTGGATTCCACGATATAGTCAAAATCCGGCATGGCTGTCGTTCCCTCGCTACAAAACTCTATATTTTCGAGCCCGATCCGCAGTCGTTTCCCGTTCCAGATTCCGGGCACCGGGGAGCGATGACCGTTGATGCCGGTCACAGCGCTGCTGGCGGCGGAGCGTATGGTTCGTTTCTTGGGGATCCGTCAAGCGGGGATGCTACCAACGGCAAACGTCCCTCCTTTTCTTTCCTTTCAACAAGGAGTGAACGTGAAAGGGTTCTTGGTCGCTCTATTGGAGACCATACTTGGTGCGCTTGTCATCATCCCGATAGTTTTGGCTGTCATCCATTTCCTGCAATAGATAAATCAATTGGCGGCGAAAGTGGACGCCAAACAAGTCGAAAGAGCAAACGCGATGCTGAAGTATCACCAGAGCATTGGGAAGCTACCGGGAAACGCGGAAATAATGGCGATCGGTGAAAGTTCTGAGGGTTCAGTGGTCGTTGCGCTGACCAATGTGCTTGCGCCTATCGGGCGCGTTGGAGTGGTCGGACCAAAGTTACGAATTGCCTTGATTGACGACGGGTCGGGCATTTCCGAATACGCCGGATGGCATCAACCGTTATTCGGTGGGTTTAAGAATGTCTATTTGGTGCTCAAAGACGCGACGTACCTCAAAGTACCAGGGTGGAACACATTTAGCGTCCGCAATGACAGGGTTCCCGCAGATCCCACATCGGCATAGCATCGTGAGCATGCCGCCCCCATCAGGTATGTCTTGCAGGGAGCATTCTGCACCTGGAAGCGGTGCGGGGTCGAGGTGGCCGACCTGTCGAAGCTCTCGCCTCCCGGTCCGTCGACCCACGGCGCGTTGGATGGGAGAAGGAGCCTCCCCGCGCCGCACAACGCCTGCGCATTCTCGTCCCAGGATCCGGGGGCGGATAATTTGTACCCAACAGACTCCAATCGGCCAGAAACGGATATGACGGGTAGGCGATGAGCCTCTCCAATTGCCGACGTCGCAATTTTTCGCGCGGTGTCTGCTGTGCGAAATGACGATTGCTCGCCACCAATCATGAGGAGTGTTTATGTTCGGATTCAAGAAATCGTTAAATGGCGAACAACGGTATGAGATTGTTGCGATCGCAGTAATTCACTTTCAAGCGGTGCGCGAGGTGGACGGCAATTACGTCGATGTCGAGGGCAGAAAGGTGCCCGTTGTGGATTTCGCAATGGATCAAACCATTCCCGCACTCATTAGCAGCGCAGCCAGTGGGCTGGGCTTAAAAATCTCGGACTCGGAACGGGACGTGCTGGTGAAAACAGCGATCAACTTGCTCACAAATGAACCCAAGGCGGTCGCGGCAATTGTTCAGCAAGGTAGGGCCACTTACGATCGCCTTATTGCCACCGCGCGCGCCAACAGGGGAGCCACGTGAAGACAATGCTTCCCGGTATTCGTGGTTATCTGCCAGCCGAAGGCAGTCCCGCCTGCGAATTGCAATAGAAAACAGGTGACAACAATGGGTTGGCTCAAGCGGGCAGTTACAAAAGGGTTCTTCGTCTCTGGCCTAAAGAGTGAAATCGGGTACGCCAAGAAACTGCCGCCGTCTGTTCAGGCGGAAATTATTCGGTACGCAGTTGGGTACATAAAAGCGTTAGAGAATCTTTCCGCATTGGGACCTGAACGCGCACCCCCGGCTATGAGAGCGTTACAGATGGAAGTGATAGAAGCACGCAAGAGCGCCGGGCTACCAGATCCGACGAATCCTGCAAGTCTGGCCCCTACGATCGCCTTGAGCCTAATTACGCTTTCCTTGAGTGGTGATTCATCGGCTGCGCGGGAGGGGGCCGTGGCGTTTGCAGAGTGGGTCGCGTGGCTAGGGTTAGATATGGCGCAAGAAATGCAGGTCACCCCTCCACGGGTATAGATCGTTGCAGTTCTCGCCCTGCACAAACCGCCCTCTAATGGGGTTATCGCTGTCATCAAGTTCATTGAACAGGATGTGTGACTGGTTTGATCAGGCGTGCCCTCTCCCATCCGTGTACCGGCGTCGCCGTTTACATTCGGCGCCTCGGCGATTACTTGGTTGCTGTGCACGTAGAAGTTACGCGGTTCGGTGGATGGGCTCCGCTTATTAGTTCGCACACCCTGATAGCGGACCACCCTCGGGGGAGTGCTTTGGGTCGACATGAGCCGGTCAGCAAAGCGGTTGAAGCGCCTGAAAGCCGACACCCATTGGCCGGGCGTACCAAGCCGGAAGAATCCATCTTCTGAAAATTACGATTTTCAGAAGTATATCGCCAGGCCTGGCCGCAACTGCCGACGCAGTCAATGGAAGGATTGGCCCCTGCTACGCTGCCGCAAAGCCGCCATCGGCGGACGCCGCAGTTGGCCAACAACGGTCTTAGGGAATCCCGCCCCTAAGGGGACGCGGATGACCGCATACGCCATAGCCGCTTGCAATTGCGGCAAGGCAGCAGATAATCGCCGATGGTTCCCGTATGACGGTGGTGTCGAGGAGATGATCCGCCCTCAGCTTACGTTCTGCCGCCTGGCCAATTGAACCTCTCGGACTACGTATCGGTCGCCGTGATTGTCGGCGCGGTCAACGGGGGGTTCCTCTTCCTGGGTAAGCTGCTCGTCGAGAGCGCGGTCAAGCACGCGTACGACCGGAAGCTGGAGGAGATCCGGGCCGAGTGGAGGCGCACTGACGTCTTGTACGTCGAGCGTCTGGCGACGTTCAAGTTGCTGCAGAAGAAGCTCGTCTCCGTTCGTCGCTACTGCGACTCGGTGATCAGCTCAGAATTCGGCACCGAGTTCGGTCGTCGCACGGATGAACTGGACGCCGCGGACCGGAAATCCTTGTTG
>Ga0181523_10002233_pt1 | contig 19209 bp, 12 predicted proteins | sample PEATcosm2014_Bin_43_FD_119752 | JGI IMG/M metagenome (GOLD analysis project Ga0181523, IMG submission 119752) | Peatland microbial communities from MTU Mesocosm Facility, Houghton, MI, USA - PEATcosm2014_Bin05_30_metaG | ecosystem: Environmental > Terrestrial > Soil > Wetlands > Peat | place...
CCATCTACAAGTAGGCATTAATTTTTTTGCTCGTCAGAAAAATAACGTTTTGTCATTCCGTTGTTTATAACTTGCCCCTCGTCGGTTTTTCCTTTATCAATCGGCCTGATCCCTTGATGCTTTATCGGATTCGAAATTGCCTGGTGTTTGCTTGCCGAGCGAGAAGCACCGATCTGGCAGAAGTCGTCGCCATCTTGTCAGGAAGAGAGTACCCTCCTGAGTTCCTGAATCTTTCTGAAGACTCTGTTGTACTAGACGTTGGCGCGAATATCGGAGCCTTTGGGATCTTCCTTGGAATGCTCAACCACGATATTGAGTTTCGTGGTTTTGCTATTGAACCACTGCACTCCAATGTTCGCATGTGTCGAACCAACCTTGCATTGAATGACGAGACTCGCTTCGAGGTTGAGGAGTTGGCATTCGGAGGTGATTCTGGACTGGCCACGATCGTTGGCGCAGAGAACTACGACGCAGCGACTGTCGAGCTTTCCCACTCGGGCACCGTTACGATGAGTCGGATTTCCGAGTATTGCCAGGATCGGGGCCTAAACCGTATAGCACTCTTGAAGATGGACTGCGAAGGCGCGGAGCACGACATAGCGAGAGCGGACCTCGACTTCCTCAAATCGAGCGTGGTCCGCATCGTTGCTGAAGTTCATGATCAACCGCCAGATAAGTCAGCGAAGACCTTCGCGGAACAATTGTCGGGAGCGTTTGATTTGAGGAATCTGGGGGACGGGATTTGGATTGCTGACAACCGGTCTCTCTAGTTCCAATTCTGCCGGAAGCCGCCTGATCCAACTCTGGACCGTCAGCCAGCCGAGCGTCTTTGCCCCCGATCGTCGAGCGATAGGAGATTTCGATCTTCCGCTGATACCCATAGAGGGCCTTGGGACGCGCTCGAATTTCATGGACACCGCTGGGGACCCTCGCTGCGGTGTCACCACCTCCCAGCCGCCCGAATCGACGGTTCCGGATCCAGGTTGATGGGCTCTACGCGTTCAACTGGGGAGAGCGGGTTCTGATCCGCGGTGGTGACGGGCGGTGCGGCCAGGTGACCCCACCGGCGTGCAGCAGCACTCGGAGCCGGTAGTGCTCGAATGACGTGAACCCTCGGCCGGCGCGCTTGATCTGCTTCACGCAGAAGTTCTGGCCCTCGGTCGGACCGTTCGAGGCGCCGGTCCGGTGGTGGTTCAGGATCTCCTTCCGCCATCGCAACAAGGTGTCGCCGAGGGAGCGGACCTCGTCGACGTCGTCGGCCCGACAACCGGTGATGGCCTTGTCGAGCAACACGGCGGCGTCCTTCGGATCGTCGGTGAGGTAGACGTCACGGACCGACTCTTTGGCCAGCCATGCCCCGAGCAGCTCGTCGTTCGGGTCACCGATGCGCAACCCGAGCAGCAGGCGGTCGTGACCTCGTTGGTCCAGCCGTTCGGTGCCTTTCAACAAGAGCTTCCGGATCCGATAGAGCGGGTCGTGCTTCCTGCCGCGGTGGCCGAGGGTCTCGTTCTGGACCCGTCGTCGCACCTTGTCGACGCAACGGTTTGCCACTCGCACCACGTGGAAGGGGTCGGCCACCCGGATGGCGTGGTCGAGGTGGGGGGCCGTGCCTGCCCGGTAGCTCTCGGCCAGGTCGGTGGCCACGACCCGGACGCCATCCAACCAGGCCTGATCCTGGCCCGCACACCATCGGCGCAGGTCAGCGGCCGCGTTCCCTTCCACCATGTCGATGATCTTGCGACGCTTCAGGTCCACCATCCCCGTGGCGTAGACGGTCGAGCGCTCCCGATTCGCCGAGAGGAAGGACGTCTCGTCGATCCCGAGTGCGGTGACCTTCCCGACCCGCTTCGGGTCGTCAACCAGCGGTGTCCCGTGGAGGACCACGGCGTTCATCACCGTCCACCAGCACACGGCGAACTCCCTGGCGACCACGGCGACCGGCATGGCCAGCTCGCCTACATGGCGGGTGGCCTCAGCACCGGCCCGCAACGTGAGCACGGCCCGAGGGGCTATGTGGCTGGATCCCTCCGTCCAGGTCTTCGCCGGACAGTCGAGGTCAACACACCGCCACCGGCGCTTCAGCCACACCAGTCGAACCGTGCGGCCGAAGCAAGGTAGGTCCCGGATGTCGACCCGGAGCCGATCCTGGGCTTCGGCGCGCACGCCACAGGTCGGACACCCTGCAACATCGGCCGTGGTCTCGACAGTCACGCTCATCTCCGCCGGCTTCCGGTCCACGTCGAGCACCCGGAAGCCGTCCAGTCCCAACATGGCCTCGGCATGGCCGATAGCGTCATCCATAGTCAGAGGTCCTCCTCGTTTGGTCGTAGAGCAACCACAACGATGGCGGGACCTCTGGCCGCGCTGGTGGACCTCTTCCTACGTCACGCTCCCCAGTTCAACGCGAAGAGCCGGTTGATGACGGAGGTGGATCCGCCATCGCCAGCACCGCGGTCCGGCACAGGGCCTCGCCACCTTGCCGGCGGCGACCCACGCGGAGCCAGTCGGCGACGCGGTCTGCACGGCGACGCCTCCTCGCCTACCATCCGATTCATGACCGCCGGATATCGGTTGTCCCCGCGATGGTCCCGCGAGAGTGGTGATCGATCGCGGTGGGTCAGAGCCGGCGCACTTGTTCGAGCCTCCGAGGAGTACACCCTGCATGAGCATTACCAGCGAGCCCAGCGACACCACGACGAGCTCCACCGATGAGCCAGGAGGTGGTCCCGATGGTGTCGACGTCCTCCTGGCGGACGGCACCACTGCCCAGATCAGATCCATCACCCCCGAGGACGCCCCCGCCGTGTCCGCCTTCCACCGCGGGCTCTCGGGCAACACGGTGCACATGCGGTACTTCGGCGGCCACCCGAACCTGTCGGATCGCGAGCTCGAGCGCCTGACGCGGGCCGACGATCCCGACCATCTGGTACTCCTCGCCGAACGCAATGGCACGCTCGTAGCGGTCGCGCAGTACGAGCGCGAGGTCGGCAAGGACGAGGCGGAGGTGGCATTCGTCGTCGACGATGCGCACCAGGGCCTGGGCCTCGGGACCATCCTCCTCGAGCACCTGGCCAGCGCGGCAAGGCGCCATGGCATCAAGCGCTTCGCTGCCGACACCCTGGTCGTCAACCGGCGGATGCTCGACGTCTTCGCCGGTGTCGGCTTTGCCCGGCGCTCGAGCACGGACCACGAAGTGGTGAACGTCGTGATGGACATCGCCCCGACCCAACAGGCACTGGATGCAGCCGACCGGCGCGACGCCGTCGCCGTGGTGAGGTCGATGGAGCGCCTTCTCAGGCCGCGATCGGTCGCCGTGATCGGGGCCTCGCGCCAGGCCGGGACCATCGGGTATGAGCTGGTGCGAAACCTGGTTGGCACAAGCCTCCAGGGACCGGTCTACCCGGTCAACCCCATGGCCGACCACGTCGCCAGCATCCCCTGTTGGCCGAGCATCGAGGCGGTCCCCGGCGAGGTCGACCTCGCCGTGATCGCCGTCCCGGCAGCCTCGGTGACCGAGGCCGTCGAATCGTGCGGGCGCAAAGGGGTAGCGGCAGTGGTCGTCGTCTCGGCAGGGTTTGCCGAGGTCGGCCCAGAGGGGGAGGCGGCCCAGCGCGCCGCCGCCCGGCTGGCTCACGATCACAGCATGCGTATGGTCGGGCCCAACTGCTTCGGTGTCTTGAACACCGCTCCGGCGGTGTCGATGAACGCCACGTTCGCCGCCGACGTGCCGATCGCCGGACGCGTCGGCTTCGCATCCCAGTCCGGTGGACTCGGTATCGCCATCCTCGCCGAGGCCAAGAGCAGAGATCTGGGGCTCTCGAGTTTCGTCTCGCTCGGCAACAAGGCCGACATCAGCGGCAACGATCTGCTCACCTGGTGGGAGCAGGACGACGACACCGAAGTCATCCTCTTGTACCTCGAATCGTTCGGAAACGCTCGGAAGTTCGCTCGCCTTGCCCGTCGCATCGGGCGCACCAAGCCGATCGTCGTGGTCAAGAGCGGCCGTTCCCGAGCGGGGCGCCGGGCCGCGTCTTCGCACACGGCAGCTCTGGCCAGTCCCGAGCAGGCGGTGGACGCGCTGTTCCTCAAAGCAGGGGTACTCCGGGTCGATACCGTCGAGGAGCTCTTCGACACGGCCGAGACCCTCGTCCATCAGCCGCTGCCCAGCGGCCGACGGGTGGCCATTCTCACCAATTCCGGCGGACCCGGCGTATTGGCCACCGACGCCAGCAGCGGCAACGGGCTCGTGGTCGCCGAGCTGTCACCAGCCACCCAAGCCGCCCTGTGGGCCATCACCCCCACGGCCGGCGGTGTTGCCAACCCCGTCGATCTCGGGGCGTCTGCCGGCGCTGAGTCCTACGGGAGAAGCCTCGACGTCCTCCTGGCCGACGACGACGTCGATGCAGTGGTGGTCGTGTTCACCCCACCCCTCGTCACGGCCACCGACGACGTCGCACGCGCCATCGTGCGCGCCGCCGACGCGGCTGACATCAACCGGCCCCGCCCCATCGTGGCCAGCCTGCTCGGCACCAGCAGCGGCCGCGACATCCTCCGCAGTGCTCGGCGCCCGATTCCTTGCTTCACGTATCCGGAAACCGCCATCCGCGCCCTCGCCCATGCTGCCGACTACGCCACCTGGAGGTCGAAGAGTCGAGGGACGGTTCCCGAGCTCGACGGGATCCGCGCCGGGGAAGCTCGGCGACGGACCATCGGCGTCGCCGACGAGCACGGATGGATCACCGGGGCACCGGCCCTCGAGGTGCTGGCCGCCCACGGGATCCCCGTCCAGCCGACGGAGGCGGTCGCCGACGCCGAAGAGGCGGGCCGGGCGGCCCAACGGCTGGGGTTCCCGGTGGCCATCAAGGCGGTCGGGCCGAGCATCGTGCACAAGAGCGACATCGGGGGCGTCCACCTGGGTCTCACGTCCTCCGCGGACGTGAGCGCCGCGTACCGGTCCATGCAGAACGCCATCGGCCCCGAGATGACCGGGGTCGTGCTCCAGCCGATGGCCGAGCCGGGCGTCGAGACACTGGTGGGGTTCGTCCAGGACCGGGCGTTCGGGCCCCAGGTGCTCTTCGGCATGGGGGGTGTCGCGGTGGAACTGCTCGAGGACCACGTGATGCGGCTCGCCCCCCTGACCGACGTCGACGCGCGAGAGATGGTCCTCGGGCTCAAGGGCTCGCCGTTGCTCACCGGCTACCGCGGTTCGGTTCCTGTCGACGTCGATGCGCTGGTCGACCTGCTCCTTCGGGTCGGCCTCCTCGCCGAGGACTTTCCCGAGATCGAAGAGATGGACGCCAATCCGGTCATCGCCACCTCCGACGGCGTGGTGGTGGTCGACGCCCGCCTACGTCTGTCGTCCGAGCCCCCACCGCCGCCGGATGACACCAGGCACCTCGGGTAGCCCGGTCGGCCGGGCTGCGGCGTAACGCCCGCCTTCACCACGGCATCAGGGCACCACCGGAGTTCAGCGTCACTCTGCGCGCCACTCACATCGGCGGGCATCATGCCTCGTCGCCGGCACCCCCGGGAGCGTTCAGCTGGTCGTCGAGCATCTGGACCACGGTCGGATCCATCAACGTGGTCACGTCACCGAGCTCGCGGTGCTCAGCGACGTCACGCAGCAGCCGGCGCATGATCTTGCCGCTGCGGGTCTTCGGCAACTCGGGCGTGAGCAGGATCTGGCGGGGCTTGGCGATCGGCCCGATGGTCACCGCCACCTGCTCGCGCAACTCGACTACCAGCGCCGCTCCCTCCTCCCCCACGGCCACCACGTGACCTTTCACCGTCACAAACGCCACGATGGCCTGGCCGGTGGTCGGGTCGGACGCCCCGACGACGGCGGCCTCGGCCACGCTCGGATGGCCGACCAGGGCGTGCTCGATCTCCGTCGTCGAGATGCGGTGTCCCGAGATGTTCATGACGTCGTCGACCCGGCCCAGCAGCCACAGGTCGCCGTCTTCGTCCTTCTTGGCACCGTCGCCCGCGAAGTAAGAGCCGGGGAAGCGCGACCAGTAGGTCTCCCTGTAGCGTTCCGGGTCGCCCCAGATCCCCCGCAGCATCCCGGGCCACGGCTCGGTGAGAAGCAGGAACCCGGCTTCGCCGTTGCCGACCGGCGTGCCGTCGTTGTCAACCACTTCGGCACTGATCCCCGGAAGCGCTCTCATGGCCGCACCGGGCTTGGTGGCGGTGATCCCGGGCAGGGGTGAGATCAAGATCGCGCCGGTTTCGGTCTGCCACCAGGTGTCGACGATCGGGCAGCGGTTCCGCCCGACGTACTGGCGGTACCACATCCACGCCTCGGGGTTGATCGGCTCGCCCACCGAGCCGAGAAGCCGAAGGCTCGAGAGGTCATGGGCGTCGGGGTACTCCTCTCCCCACTTCATGAGCGTGCGAATGGTGGTGGGAGCGGTGTAGAGGACGGACACCTTGTACTCGTCGATGATGCGCCACCAGCGGTCGCGCCCTCCGGCGTCGGGCGTCCCCTCGTACATCACCGAGGTGGCGCCGTTGGCCAGGGGTCCGTAGACGATGTAACTGTGTCCGGTCACCCACCCGATGTCCGCCGCCGTCCAGAAGACGTCCGTCTCCGGCTTGAGATCGAACACCAGGCGGTGGGTGGTCGAGGTGTGGACGAGATAGCCCCCGGTGGTGTGCAGGATCCCCTTCGGCTTGGCGGTGGTCCCGCTCGTGTACATGATGTACAGCGGCTGCTCGGCATCGAAGGAGACCGCGTCGTGCTCGTCCGGCTGCCGGTCGACGAGCTCGTGCCACCACACGTCGCGGCCCTCGGTCCACGAGACATCCTGGCCGGTCCGGCGCACCACCAGAACCGCACGGACGTCGGGGCACTGCTCGAGTGCCTGATCCACATTGGGTTTCAGTGCTGAAGCGACACCCCTGCGGTAGCCACCATCGGCGGTGATGACGACGCGGCAGTCTGCGTCGAGGATCCGTCCCGAGAGTGCCTCGGAGGAGAATCCCCCGAATATCACCGAGTGCGGCGCACCCAGCCGAGCACAGGCCAGCATGGCAACGGCAGCTTCGGGGATCATCGGCATGTAGATGGCTACGCGGTCACCGGCCTCGACACCGAGCTCGATGAGCCCATTGGCCGCCTGGCACACCATCCTCTGCAAGTCGGCATAGGTGATGGTTCTCTTCTCACCCTCGGGCTCGCCGATCCAGTGGAAGGCAACTTTGTCGCCCCGACCATTCTCGACGTGGCGGTCGACGCAGTTGTAGGCGGCATTCAGGCGACCACCGACGAACCACTTGGCATAGGGAAGGTCCCACTCGAGCACCTTGTCCCAGTGGCGGTCCCAGGTGAGCTGCTCAGCCTGCGATGCCCACCATGCCTCGCTGTCAGCCGCCTCCGCATAGATGCCGGGCTGGGCGTTGGCCTGCCGAGCGAACTCCTCGGGAGGTGGGAACTGGCGCGTCTCGTGCAACAGCGCTGAGAGCGCCTCGCCCCCCTCGTTCGGTGCCGTATCGCTCATGACGTCATCCTCCTGCCAGTGGCCGCTGCACTCCTGTCGTCGATGCGACGTGCGTCGACGACGTGGAGCCAGCTCACGCCGGGTTCTTCGGTGCCAGCGGGAAGACGGGAACGACGGCCCTCTTGAAGGTCTCGTTGACGAGGCCAGCCGCCGATGCGTACCAGGCCAGCGCGGCGGTGAGCAGGCCGACCCAGCCGCCCGCGTGGGTGAGCGTGCTGTTGGCGTTGAAGGCACCGATGGTGAGGAGGACGAAGGTCACGGTCAGGGCAACGAACACCGTGAGGACGGCGCCCGAGACACGCAGCGATGCGATCATCATGTAGGAGGTGAAGATCGTCCAACCCAGCAGGAAGATCCCCGCCGCCGCGTTCAGGTCCACGCCGGCCTTGATTCCGGGGGCCAGAAAGTGGATGAACACGTAGTAGGAAATCCAAGAGGCGCCGTACGAGGTGAAGGCGAGTGTGCCGAACGTGTTCTTGCGCACGAACTCCCACATCCCGGCCAAGAGCTGTGCGAAGCCCCGTAGACCAGCGCCAGCGCAGGGAAGATGGCCGCCGGCCAGATGTTGGCGTTGTACAGGCTCAACGCAAGCGTCGTCATGGCGAAGGCTGCCAATCCGAGCGGTGCCGGATCGGCGACCGACTGCGCCACCGGCGACTGAACATAGGACCCTTCAATCGGTTCAGAGATTCCTTGCGACGAAACGGTCATGGCACTCCCCGCCCTCCGTATGGCGTCAAGACCTTGACGTCTAGTCGCCGGCCCGTCGAGATGATGTCCCTGAGGACGTTCTACTACCACCGATGCCGACAATCAATGGTGACGACGTGGGTAGAGCTGCGAGGCACCGATCGATGGTTAGCGAGCCCGTGATGCCGACTCTCCTCGCCCATGGCCTAGCCTACGCTCGCCGTCAGATCGGCCATGTGCGGGCACTGGTTCGGGGCGACCGGTTGGGCGAGCTCTCATGGCTGCCGGCGTGGTCATGCAACGGTCGTCGACATGAAGATCAGTCCGCGCCGTGGCAACGACGGTTCCTCGGCCCGACATTCGGATCTCTTGTAGTCGAGGACCGAACGGGCCTCAGAGGCCAAAGTCGTCGTGCCGGCCGCCCTCTGAGCCGTAGAACTGGGCGTCGCCGAACCTGAAGATCCCGCCGTCGGAAGCCACCTCCCAGTAGCCCTGGCCGTCGGGGCTGGCGGCGCATGCGACAGCCCACCGCCAGCAAGTGTGGCTGTGCTCCTTCAACTGGGCGCTAACTGTACTGAGTATGGCGATGCAAGCCCATGAACTGGAGATTCGGCAGCGTTTCCGGAACGGCCCCCGCCTCCCGTGGCGTTTGAAGCCCGTCTCGGGACACCAGGAGTGGCCACGGTCGTGGCGCAGGAAGGGCGGGTGGTCACCCTAATGGCTGACCATCTGGACACCGGGGGGACAGTCGCCACGAGCCGGTGAGCACGCGGTGCCCACGAGCGGGTCACCGGCCAGGCAACCAAGAACAGCGATATTGCTCAAGAACGATTGCCAAGAGGTCGAACTCTTCCTTATGAGCAATTTCGGCCCCGAGGTCGACATCCGGCCCGGGCAACTATTGGAGGAGCTTCGGATCGTCCCGGCCGGGGATTCGCCCCACCCCGCCGACAGGGATGGTGAAAGCAACGAGGAACCGCGCTCCCTGGTGGCCATACGTACGTCACCCAGCACGACCAGCCCGGTGGATTCACCGGATGCAGCCAATTCCGCGGACACGATCCTCGAGATCGAGGACGGCGAAACGACCCTCTTCGAGGCAGCCATCGGCGCCTTTCACGCCGGTGAGTTTCAGCGGGCGGAGTCACTCTTCCTCGAAGAGGCCGAGCGCACCCTCGATGCCGCCCCTCAGCGTGCGGCGATCGCCTTTCGACAAGCCGCCCTGGCCGCCCGACAAGCCGGCAACATCGACGGGTCGGACCATTGGATGCGCCTGGCCGGCCGCGAGTACCTCCGGGTGAGCGAAGATGACCGGACCCCGCTGCCCTTCATCCGCGAATCGGCTCTGATGGCGGCCAAATGCTTCCTCAGCGTCGAAAACCTCCACGTCGCGTCCAAAGGACTGCGTCGAGCCCAGGCCATCGAAACGGTACTCCGTGTCGATGACGACCTGATGGCCGGTGTTCCCGGGATCCCGTTCCGACATGACGAGGTCGGCTCCGCCGCAACCGTCCGCCCGGACGGGGCCACGGATGCAGTCGAGCCCGTTGTCGGGCCCACCTCACCCATCCCCGGCAAAACCCGAGCCGGGTTCCAGCTCACCGGCACACTGCCGGCCGCCGGTCGACCCGGAGCCACCACCCGTCTCGCCGGCTGGCTCCAGCGCTTCCGTCATCGCCTCCCCAGCCGCAACGTCGCCTGATTCGCGCCGTGGGCAACTCCCGCCTGCTGGCACCGGCCGAACGACCGCCACGAGCCGAAGGCCGCTACGGGTCCGGTACCGTCTCCGATATCGACGTCCTCCTCACCACCGAAGGCACGTACCCCTTTGTGACCGGCGGGGTCAGCACCTGGGCCCACCAGCTGATCACCGGTCTGTCCGAGCGACGATTCGTCGTCTACTCCGTGGTGGCCAACACCAACATGGCCGTACGATACGAGCCGCCCCCCAATCTGGCCCACGTCATCCACGTGCCTCTGTGGGGAACGGAGGACAACGCTGAGTTCAACCCACGACCCGGCTGGATCGCCCGGCGACTGCGCCGACCGGGGAAGCACTTCGACACCGAGTTCCTCCCCGCCTATGCGCAGCTGGTCGTGTCGGTGGCCCTGGGCGAAGGCGGGCCTGATGACCTGGTGGCGGCCTTGTGCACCCTGGCCGAGTATGCCGAGCGCTTCAGCCTGAAACTGGCGATGCGGGACGGACGGACCTGGCGGCTCTTCCGCGACACCCTGGCAGCCCACCCTCTCTTTCGGAGGCTGACCACCTACGAAGCCATCGACCTGGCCCGCTCCGTCTACCGGTACTTGGCCCCGCTCGACTATCCCCCTGAACTGCCCAGCGTCGTCCACGCATCGGCTGCCGCGTTCTGTGCCATTCCGGCAGTCGTGCTCCGCGAGAGATGGGGTGTTCCCTTCTTGCTGTCCGAGCACGGCGTCTACTACCGGGAACGGCTGTTGGCCCTCGGGCGCAACGACACCAGCAGCCCCTACCGGGCGTTCTTGTCGAATTTCTATGCCGCGATTGTGGCCATGGCCTACTCCAGAGCCGACCTGGTGGCCCCCGTGGCCCGATTCAACGCCTCGTGGGAGATGCGCCTCGGTGTCGACGAAGGCAAGATCCATCCGATGCCCAACGGGGTCGATCCCGATCGCTTTCCCCTCGATCGGCCAGCCGGCAGCGGCAACGACCCGCTCGTCCTTGTGGCCATGGCCCGCCTCGAGCGACTGAAGGACATCCACACCCTGCTTCGGGCATTCTCCATCGTGCGCACCCGGATTCCGGGGGTGCGTTTGGAGATCTACGGTCCGGAAAGTGATGCCGGTTACGCAAGAAGTTGCTATGCGCTAGCCGAACAGCTGTCACTCGGACCGTCATGCGCGTTCAAGGGTCCCACCGTCGATGTGGGCAAGGCGCTGAACGAAGGGGACATCGCTGTGCTCTCCAGCATCTCCGAGGGCTTCCCCTTTGCTGCCGTCGAGGCCCTGATGGCCGGCCGGCCGATGGTGGCCACCGAGGTAGGCGGTGTCCCCGAGGTGATCCAGCCCCCCTATGGCCGGCTGGTCGCTCCGGGGCGCCCTGCCGATCTGGCCGACGCCATCTGCGACATGGCCGCCGACCGGAAGAATCTGGCCCGGTTGGGCGTGCTCGGGCGTGAGGCCATGCTCGAGTCCTACACCCTGGATGTGTTCCTCGACGGTTACCGGGCCCTCTATGACGAGGTACGAACTCGTGTTCGTCGACACTGACGCCCCGTCGACCGGCCCCGTTGGCCCTATCGCCCGCAGTCTGGACGAGTTGAGGGCCGAATCATCCGTATACGACGACCTGCACGTCGAGGCCCGCAGGGTCCTGGATCGGAACCCCGAGCCCCGCAACCTCCGCGACGTCGCGGTGGCGCTCGAATCGATGGGGTACACCACCACCGGGGCCAGGGCACTGGGCTTCGACAGCGTCTTCGACCTTGCGGTTGCCGTCTTCGACCTGACCTACCTGTACTACCTGCCCCGGGCTCATGTCGCTCCCGAGCGCCGGAGCTCCTGGAGGCGGTTCGCCGACGACTACCTGGCCGGGTCGTGGTACGGCGTGCCTTGGATCATGGCGATCGTCGTGCTGTTCGTCGGCCGGGTGGCGTTGTGGTCCTCGCTCGACTCCACGCCCCAGATCGCCGCCATGGTCTCTCTGGCATTCTTCTTGGCAGCGGTCTTGGCGGGAGCCTGTTCGCAGATGATGGCTCGCAAGGGGACCTTCTACTTCCTGCAAGAGAACTACCCGTTGGTGCGCTGGACCGTAATCCGCTTCCTCGTCTACAGCGTGGCCATTGCGTTGCTGGCCGTGGCCGTCACCTACACCTTCTATGTGGTGCCGTTTTACGGTCTCCACCTCGGTGAGATCTTTGCCGAGTTCGCCGTCGCCATCTTCGCCTTTCTGCTCAGCGCGGCTCCGCTCTACATGCTCCGTCGGTTCTATACCCTGGCCTTGGCCACCGGCCTGGCCCTGGTCGTCACTCTGGCTTCGGCCCGTCTGTTCAGTGGGAACACGACCGGTATGCGGCACGCCCAACTCCTCGGCTTGGCCGTCGGCTCCGGTGCCATGGTGGTCATCGCGGCCAGCTACCTGGCCGTGCGCTCCGACACCGACCACGGGGGGGGCGACTCGTTGACCGTCGTCAAGCCCCCCGAACTTCGGGTGGTGCTCTGGCACTCGGCGCCGTACGGCGTTTACGGCTTCGCCTACTTCGTCATGATCCTCGTCGGCCCAGTGATCGCCGGCCTTGCCTACGGCCACACCCTCGGAGTGACCCAATTCGTCTACCCGTCGACGTTCGAGGGGTCGTTCGATCTCGCCCTTCTCGATTTGGTGATCCTGCTCGGCCTGGTCCATGCCTCCATCGAACGTTTCGGACGGCGCCTGGTCCCTTTGCTCAAGAACCAGACCCTCGACGGTTGGGGCTTGGCTCGCACAGCACTTCGGCGGGAGTGGGCCATAAGCGTCTCAATACTGGTTGTGATCTCCGTTGTGGTGGCGTGGGCCCTCCCCGGCCTGCTCCTCTACCTTCTGCCCTCGTCGATCACCGCAGCCGTCCGGTCTCCTGGTGGCCTGATCGCGCTCGAGGTGGCGTCGTTCGGGTTCGCCATGATTCCGATCGGCATGCTGTGCAGCCAGTACCTGTTCTTCCTCGGACGGCCATGGGCCCCGATGATCGGCGCGCTTTCCGGTGCCATCGTCAGTGCTGTCACGACGGCCGTCCTCGTACGCAATGGCGACCTGGCCATGGGGACGTGGGGGCTACTTGCCGGAACCACGGTTTACGCAGTCATCACCGGTGTCGCGTCCTATCGGGTGCTGGCGGCTGGCGAGGAGTCCTTCTATGCCTCGTTCTGAACAGCGGGACGAGGACTGCGGCCGAATCGTTGGATCGGTTCCGGAGCCACCGCCCTCCCTTGCAGGCATCTCATCCGAATACCCGGCCCCTCCGGAACTCATCGAGTCGTGGGACCCGGTGGACGACCAGATGGAATCCGCGGTCCGCCATCGCGTCCAATGGAACTGGCACGGCCGGCCGTCCTGGGGACGCAAGGCGGTCGCTGTCTTTCCGTTGGTGGCCGTGGTGTTGGCCCTCGGCCTGATCGTCCACACCACGGTTGAGGCCCAGGGCGCCATCGACCAGGTCCAGTCGGTGGTGGGCACCGGCGGCGCCACCCTTCTGCTGAGCGCCCCGCCACAAAGCAACAACAGCAGCTCGGCTGGTGCCGGTCAGACATCGGACTACCACGATGTCACCTTCAGCCAACCGAGCGGCACCAACCAACCCATCCAAGGAAGCACCTCCCTGGCGGTTCCCCCGTATGTCGGATGGGAGGCGAACGGAAGCGCCGGGGCGGACAACGCGTTTGCAGTTGTCAACGGGGGTCTGCTCCATGTCGGGGTCCGGCGTCCCACCCCGGACTTCCGGGGCTGGTTCCTGACCACCACCGGCACCACCCCCGACTCGTGCGCCTTCCAGTTTTCGGCGGCCTCTCCCCCGCCGGTCACCGTGTCGACACCGGGGGCTGTCGGAGAGCTGGTCATGGCCGTGCAGACCAGTAATACCATCTCCACCGGAGACATCAACTACGTCGTGGTCGCCGAAAGCGTCTACCCCGGTGGCCGGCGGAGCCTGGCTGTCGGCTACTCGCTAGGCCACGTCAGCCAGGCCAGCGAACACGTTCTGAAACAGGCCCCTTGGGTCCCAGGTCCGCTGCAGGTCGCCATCGAGACCAACGGCGAGAACCGCCTTGGCGTGTGGGTCAACGGCGCACTCTTCTTCAGCGCCACAGACCTGCACATGGGGATCGTTCCGCCGCTCGAGCCCTACCTCGAGGTGCAGGCCCGCCAAACTGCCTACACCGTGTCTTTCAGCGGCTACTCGAGTGTCTGCCAAAGCAATACGGTGGTATCCAACTTGCCGAACGGGACCGTAGCCACGCTCGGCCATCAGAGCGTCGCTGCGCACAATGGCAGTGCGGTCTTTCCAGGCGGGATGACCTCGCCCCCGGTAACCGGAGTGCTCACTCTGGCCCTGCCGGGCGCAACCCGACCCATCAGATTCGACCCGCACACCTACTGGCCGGGAGACCGATTGTCGTTTGAGCCAGGGACCTGAGGATGCGCCAATGCCTCGGCGCCGCGGTCTACCTCAACGAGGCGGGCTGTCTTCCCACCGGGCGAGGGGACAGTGGCCCTTGTCCTGTTGGCGAAACACCAAGTGGGGGCATCGTCAGAGGTCTCGCTTCAAGCGTCCCGTCGCTCGCTTTCCGCAAAGTCGCGTGAAGCGTCCCGGCCGGCTCGCGCTTACGCCGTCGCATCGTCGGGGAGGGGCTGCCAATCAGGACCAAGCAGGCAGACCCTGATGCTGGTGCCCTTCTTCCACATCGGATCGAGCATTCCGCCATCGAGATGCACCCGCTTCCAAATGCCAGACCGCCCAGTGCCCCAGGTCGGCTGGACGCGGGAATTCGTCACCGGATTGGCTGCTCGCCAGCCACTTGTCGACCACTACAGCCGACCGCGATGGGTCAACTCCAATCAACGAACATCATCCTTGCTTCATGTTGGTGCTCCATGATGGATTCAGGAGGCAACATCCCCACCGAGCTGAGTGAGAAAGGTCGGACGGAGCCATGAGAGATCTGCTAGTCAGCCATATCCCTGGCACGTGTCACACCTGGCGTTCGGAAGCACCCGCTCCGTCAGGCTCAGCACCTGAGGTAACACACCCGCAACCGGCCATCTGCAATGAACGCCAGGGGCGAGCGGACGGACGACTCCTGGGTGAATCCCCCGAGCGCCGTCGGACTTCCAGGACTACCGTTGTCCACGCACGGATAGATGTGCCATCGATCAACGGTTCTCAACCGACGTTGCGACCCTCCTGGTCGACCAGGGCCCTCAGAGCCAGGAGGGCTTCGGTCCCATCGAGCTGATCCTGGGAGTTCATCACCTACCGCCTGCTGTCCGATCTACCTGTTGATCGATCCCTTGGTCAGAGAGAGCCTCACGCTTTTTCCGATGCTCTGCGCTCAGGGCATCAAGGGTCCGACCTCCCGCCTCCTCGCCACCCGAGTCGACCTCGTCTGTCACGCTGACGCCTCTCACCCGGGTGCGCTCGCTGCTCAGGCCCTGGTCAGCGCACTTTCACTGTTATCGTAAGCAAACAAGTCCCATGGGAACTTTTGCTGTCAACATCGACTTGATCACCGGATGGTTCCCGCTGACGGTGGTCATTGCTGCTGTCGCCTCCGTCGGGCTGTCGGTCGGGTGGTTCGACGGGGCGTGGAAGTGGCAGTTGTCCGTGGGCATACCTGTGAGCTTGGTGCTCACGCTTCTCACCGCGCTGGTCATCCGGGTCTTCGGCTTGGTCCCTGCCGCATTTCCGAGATCCTTCTATCTCTGGGCGTGGCTCATCTGGTTCGCGTCGGTCATTGCCGTGCTCGGATGGGCCAGGGCCCACTGGGCCCTCCGGGCCATGTCGGTCATCGCCTTGGTCTTCACCGTGTTGGCCGCGTTCACCGTGGTCAACCAGACCTATGACTACTACCCCACGCTGGCACGACTCTTCGGAAAGAACGCAGCCTACTTCGTGGACCTGCCCCAGCTTCGGGTCATCAGAGAGCAGACGCGCCGGACCGGACGGCTCCCGTCTCAAGGCACCACGCTGTCGGTGACCATCCCCGGCAACGTCTCCAAATTCCAGTCCCGGCAGGCGTACGTCTATCTCCCTCCGGCTTGGTTCCACAATCCCGAGCCCCAGTTGCCGGTGATCGAGCTAATCGCGGGGATACCCGGGGAGCCCTCGGACTGGACACGGGCCGGGTATGCCGACACCACATCGACCGCGTTCGCCGAAGCCCACCACGGTACGGCTCCGATCCTGGTAATACCAGACAACAACGGGTTCAAGACCCAGGACACCGAGTGCTCCAACACCGTCTTCGGAAATGCCGAGACCTTCCTGATCACGGACGTCCCCGACTTCATGCAGGACAACTTCAATGCGGCCATCGGAAAGCATTCCCTCGCAGTTGCCGGTCTGTCCGACGGCGGCGTCTGCGCCAGCATCCTCGCACTGCGCAACCCCGGGATCTTCCAGACTTTTGCCGACTACTCCGGATACACCTCTCCCACCTACCTCTATGACAACGAGAAGCAGACCATCGCTCAGCTCTACAGCGGATCGCGGGCTGCTTACGAGGCCCACAACCCGATTGCCCTCCTGACCGGCATGCGCTATCCGCACTCGGCGGGCTGGTTCACCGCCGGGCAGGGCGACCCCCAACCTCTGGCTGCGATGAAGCAACTTGCTGCGTTGGCTCGAAAGACAGGGATGCAGGTCTGCTTGACCACGCCCCCGGGCGGCCACTCCTTCACCTTCTGGGCCCAGGCCTTCAGGGATTCGCTTCCGTGGCTGTCGTGGCGACTGGGTCTCACACCGCCGCCGAAGAGAGTCCCGGCCCGCTGTCAGCCACCGGTCCCCTGAATCGATCACCACGGCAGAGTGCGCCGGTGAATTCTGATGGTCGCCCCAAACGAGGCGATGGTGACTCCGAACCGGTCGGCGTGGGCTTGCGGTCGCCCTCTTGCGGATTGGCCGCCGCCAAGGACCCCGACAAACCCGCGCACAGGGCCACCGGAGCCGCAGGGTCATGGGGAGGCGCACGTGGCGGGCTCAGTGGCAGGCTCCGGTGTGAGCCCGAGCCTCCACGAGAGCCATGGGAATGAGTCCTCGAGCGCCTGACTCCACACGTCGAAGTCGTGGCCGCCGGGACGGACCAGAATACAGGTGGCAATCCCGGCATGAAGCGCAGCGGGTTGGAGCAGGTGTGCGGCCTGCAGGGGCTCTTGGTCATCTCGTCCCGCCTCGAACCAACCGGCCACGCCGATGAAGTGGCCGTTTCGGAGGAGCTGCACCGGATCGTGGGCGGCAAACATCGCTTCGGAGCCGCCGAACAGAGTGGCAATCGTCTGGGCCCGGGTGGTCTCCTCGTACTCGGGGGAGGAAAATCCCGAGTACGACGCGAAGGTGGGATAGATCTGCGGATTGCCGAGTGCCAGCATCACCGAGCAGGTTCCGCCGGCCGAGAGCCCGCCGATGGCCAGGGACCCAGGACGGCTCGATGCGTTGAACCGGCTCCGAACAAAGGCGGGTACGTCCTCGACCAGATAGGTCTCTGCGTTACCGAACTTGCTGTTCACGCATTCGGTGTCGTCGGTCTGATAGCCATTCGGGTCCGGCATCACGATGATCGGGGCCAGGCCCCGATGGGAGTGGGCAAATGCGTTGGCCGTCGCGTCGACATTCCCGTCGCCCGTCCAGTCCGAGGCACTCCCGGGTTCACCGGGTAGCAGCACCAGCGTCGGCAGGGACGGAGTCACTTTGGCGAACCAGGCCGGCGGAAGGTACACATACGCCTGCCGGGTGGAGAAATGGGACACCCTGGGTGGGATGGTGACTGGGATTACCACCCCCTCCTCGGGGAGCATGCCCGTTGCTGCCACCTGGCCACGAATCTGCCGCAACGTCGGCGTCTCGACCACATGCACGGGGTCGAGGGTTGCCAGACGACCCAACGTTGGGAAGGAGCCCGATTGCTGGTTGATCGTTCCCAACGTTACTGCCAGTGTGAGCAACACCGCGATCGTTGCGGCCGCTCGCCGCAGCCATCCGGCGCCGGACCAACCGACAACCACCACGTAGACGGCCAAGACGAACGTGAAGCCCCAGGCATAGGCCCACCGCGGGAAGTCCGAAGGCACCAGCGACCCGATGGTGAGAACCAGAGCCACCACAATGGTCACTGCTGCCGCAATCGGTATGCCACGCGCGAGTTGGCGTCGCCACCCTCCCGAGCGCCACTCGAGGGCCAGCGCCAGAGCAGCAAGAGCCAGGCAGCACGCAAGGATCGGAAGCCAGCCTGAGACGATCGAGATGTTCACAGTGGGTTCCCTTGCCCCGAGCGGTGATTCGATCCGGTCGGTGTCATCGGGCCTTCGACCAGATCAAGCTATCGCCTGACGCACCGTGCGGGCCTCCATCGCTGAGCGCCACACCTACCTGGTTGGCGCGCGCTTCCCTCCACGAGCCCTCCGCGCCCAGGCTCCCCTGACGGGTGAGTGGATAACCACCGATGAGGACCAGCGGCGTAGCTGAGAATAGGGCCGGAAGCCGGCGGATCCCGAGTTGTACGGCAATTCGTCGGGCAAGAAACTCAATCCCAGGATCCACAATGACATCGGTTCCCTCGGCTCAGGAGTTCGCACCGGGTGGCGGCGGGAGCCCTTCTACAGCGGTGTCAAATTGGAATTGCGGCCGCACAAGCAGCGCGAAACCGTCCCCAGTGGGCTAGTCGAGCTGTCCACGTATCGAGTCAATCGGACTTCCGACGGGTGACGGCGAATCGCACAGGTCAAGCGGCGCCGGAGGATCCAGGCGAATGGCTCTCTCACCGACTCATTCTGGCCGATATCGAGACCCTCCCCGTTCATTCCTCCGAAGGCACCAACGGCAGACCGGACCGGGGTGTTGGGCAGCGCTCTACAAGCCTTTACCGTCCCTGAGCCTGAGTTCCCCCGGTTCCGGTCGGCAGCGCCGGCTGGCCTGAGACGCAAGGCATGGGTACGGGCAATGCTCAGGTTCCTCAGCATCAGTTACCCCAGGGTTCCCGCTCGGAACACGAGACATGGCTGCGAGGGGTAAAACCCCAGTTCAGAGCGCTGATTGGCCAGATGCGTCCGCTCAACTGAGATAGTCGCTCGCCGGTGAGGTGAGGACAACTCAGGTCCTGCAACCGTTGGCGAGCTGCATTTCCAGCCCGAGATTCTTCGACGTTTCACTGGTAGGGCCAGGCCGGGGCGGCTCAGTGATCCAGGGGGAAGATTGTCGGGCCGTTCACAGGAAAACCCGGGCCGGGCTCCGCACGCAGGTCGCCGGCATCGAGATCCCCACCGCAGTGTGCGCAGGAGACACGTGGGCCGGCGTCG
>Ga0181523_10002236_pt1 | contig 19196 bp, 14 predicted proteins | sample PEATcosm2014_Bin_43_FD_119752 | JGI IMG/M metagenome (GOLD analysis project Ga0181523, IMG submission 119752) | Peatland microbial communities from MTU Mesocosm Facility, Houghton, MI, USA - PEATcosm2014_Bin05_30_metaG | ecosystem: Environmental > Terrestrial > Soil > Wetlands > Peat | place...
CTGGTCGGTGACGTGAGCCACCACCTGTTGACCGAACTCCCGGACTGACCGGTCGCGGCCCGAACCGTGCGCCCGAGGGGCCGCACCACCGGCGGTCCGCCCGCTCCCTTGACCAGCTCGGGCAACCGCCCCTACGTTCGCCCCAGAGGTTCGGGCCCCTCCGGCCGGGACACCGTAGAAGGGGGAACTCGATGGGACGACTCGACGACACCGTCGCCGTGGTGACCGGCGCTGCTTCAGGGATCGGAAGCGCGTGCGCGGACCGCCTGGCCGACGAGGGGGCCACGGTGGTGACGCTCGATATCGCGGGTGCGGTGGACCACCTGGTGGACGTGCGGGACGAGGCGTTGGTGGAGGCTGCCTTCGCCTCTGTGATGGGCGACCACGGGCGTCTCGACGCCGTGGTGAACGCGGCCGGGGTGGCCGGGGGCGGCCCGATCCACCTCCTCGACGGAGACGAGTGGGACCGGGTGGTGGACGTCAACCTCAAGGGAACGTTCCTGGTCGACAAGCACAGCGCCATCCACATGCTGGCCCAGGGCTACGGCTCCATCGTGAACATCGCCAGCATCGAGGGACTGGAGGGTACCGAGGGGGGCAGCGCCTACAACGCCTCCAAGGGAGGCGTTGTCCTGCTCACCAAGAGCATCGCCATCGACTACGGACGCCGTGGGATCCGGGTGAACTGCATCTGCCCCGGGGGTGTCGACACCCCGTTGCTGCGGTCGATCACCGAAGCGGACGGGATGGAGCTCTATCGCGACAAGTTGCGCGAGGAGCACCTGCTCGGTCGATTCGGCCGGCCTTCGGAGATCGCCGCAGCGGCCGCCTTCCTCGCCTCGGACGACGCCTCCTTCATCACCGGACACGCCCTCGTGGTCGACGGTGGGTTCACCGCGGGCCTGCGTGTCGGGCTGCTCGAACAACTCGGCATGTGACCGACGACGACCACCGATCCGACCGAGGAGCGAATCCATGGCGACAAGCGTGACCATCGACGGACCGGAGGCCGCAGCCTCGTTGCGCGCCCTGGTCGCCACCGAGACGGCGGAGTCGGAGCGGAAACGCACCCTCAACGAGCGGACGGTCGCTGCGCTGTGGGGCAGCGGGTTGATGCAGTGGTGCAATCCGGCCGAGGCCGGCGGCAGCGAGCCGAGCTTCGCGGAGATGATCGACACCTGGATCGAGCTGGCGTGGCAGGACGGTTCGCTCGGTTGGATCGGGATCGCAAATCTGCCGTCGGCGGCGGCCTGCGCCGCCTATCTGCCCGCCGACGGGTTCGACGAGGTATTCACCCGAAACGCGAACCGGGTCACGGTGGGCGGCCAGTTCTTCCCCAACGGTCTGGGCGAAACGGTCGACGGGGGGTACCGGATCACGGGCGCCTGGAACTTCGGTTCCGGAACCGGTCACTCGCAGTACGTCGCCGCAGGGTTCATCCCGACGGTCGGCGGTGAGATGGTCGCCGGTGCCGACGGGATACCACCGCTGCTGGTTGCGGTCATCCCCCGCGACGAGGTCGTGTTCACCGATGGTTGGCACGTGCAGGGGCTGAAGGGGACCGGATCGTACGACTACAACGTGACCGACCTCTTCGTGCCCGGGGATCGCACGTTCCCACTCTTCTGCCGATCGCCGGAGCGTGGCTGTTCGGCAGCATTCAGGATGGGCCTGATCCCCATCACCGCGGCCGGCCATGCATCGTGGGCCCTGGGGGTGGCCAGGAGCATGCTCGACGACGTCACGGAGCTGGCCGCCACCAAGGTCCGCATGGGCGACGACGCGTCATTGGCCCACCGGGCCACGTTCCAACGGAACCTTTCGCACCACCTGGCCATGTGGAAGGCGGCCCGGCTCCTCGTGGTCACCACCTTCGGCGACGTCGAACGCAAGGTGATGGACGGCCACCCCCTCACGCCCACCCTGCGGGCCGACATGCGGGTGTCCGCCACCTACGCAACCGAGGCCAGCCGGGAGGTGGTCCAGTGGGCCCACCTCGCCGCCGGTACCACGGCCATCCGCGAGGGCACCCGCCTCGAACGGGCCTTCCGCGACATGTACACCGGCACCCAGCACGTGTTCATCGGCGAGAAGTCCTACACCGACGCCGCCAGGATCTACCTGGGCCTTGTCGACGACCAGTTCGGTTTCTGATCCGTACCGATCCGTGCGCTTCCGACCACGGGCGGCACCTCGTGGTGTCAGAGCTGCATGGCCTTGACCTCGAGGAACTCCTCGAGCCCGAAGGCACCGAACTCGCGTCCGTTGCCCGACTGTTTGTAGCCACCGAAGGGGGCCATCGGGTTGAATCCCCCGCCGTTGACCTCGACCTGACCGGTCCGCAGGCGCCGGGCGACCGACTTGGCCCGCTCGGGGTCACCGGACCACACGCCGCCTGCGAGCCCGTACTCGGTGTCGTTGGCGATCTCCACCGCCTCCTCCTCTGAGCCGTAAGGGATGATGACCAGCACGGGGCCGAAGATCTCCTCCCGGGCAATGGTCATGTCGCGGGAGACCGACGAGAACACCGTCGGCTTGACGAAGTAGCCCGTGTCGAGCCCGACAGGTGACTCGCCGCCGCCGGTCACCAGAGTGGCACCCTCGCCGATCCCCTTGTCGATGTAGTTGCGCACCCGGTCGCGCTGGGCCGCGGACACCAGGGGCCCGAGGCGGGTACCACCGTCGAAGGGATCGCCCGGAGTGAAGGACTCGGCGGCGGACCTGGCCAGCTCCTCCACTTCCGACAACCGTTCCCGTGGCACGAGCATCCGGGTCAGGGCACTGCAGGTCTGGCCCGAGTTGAGATAGCACTTGCCCACACCGTCGGGAACAGCCCGGGCCAGGTCGGCGTCGTCGAGGATCACGTTGGCCGACTTCCCTCCCAACTCGAGGGCGACCCGCTTGACGGTGGCCGCGGCCACCTCGGAGACCCGCTTTCCGGCCCTGGTGGAGCCGGTGAAGGAGACCATGTCGACGCCGCGGTGGCCGGCGACCGCCTCGCCCACCACCGGCCCGAAGCCGGTCACCAGGTTGAACACCCCGGCCGGCAGGCCGAGCTCGTCGAAGATCTCTGCGAGGACGAAGGCGTTCAGCGGGGCCACCTCGCTGGGCTTGAGCACCACGGTGCACCCGGCCGCCAGCGCCGGCGCCACCTTGGCCGCGATCTGGTGCAGGGGGTAGTTCCACGGGGTGATGGCGCCGACCACGCCGATCGGCTCGCGGACGACAACCGAGTTGCCAATGGTCTGCTCCCAGGTGAAGTCGGCGGCCACCTGGGCCATCGAGCCGAAGGACGCCATGGGCAGTCCCACCTGCACCAGTTGGGAGAGGACCAGCGGCATACCCACCTCGTGGGTGATCAGGTCGGCCAGCTCGTCCATGCGGGACCCCAGGGCCTGACCCACCCGGGCCAGCAGAGCGGTGCGCTCCTCGACGGGAGTGGCGGACCATGCTGGGAACGCGGCACGGGCGGCGGCCACTGCACGGTCGATGTCCTCGGTCGTTCCCTCGGGAACCGTCCCGATGACCTCCTCGGAGGTGGAGTCGATGACGTCGATCGAGCCCGTTCCGGTGGAAGGGACCCAGGCTCCGTCGATGTAGAGCTTGTCGCGCACAACGCTCTTCAATGGCTCCATGGTGCTCCTTCGCGGTCCTAGGTTTCCGGACATCCTACGTCGGGCCACCTGCTCAGTCGCATGGTGTCCGGGCACCCGCGTCCGTGCGCCAAACACAGTCCGTGTTGCATAACGTTTCCGATATATGTAGATTTCCGGGCAGCGCAAGACTGCGAGCGACGCCACGGGGGAACGTGTCCAAAACCCAAGAGGAACGGAAGGCCGACACACGGGCGCGGCTACTGGGGGCCGCCGCCGACCTCTTCGCCGGGCAAGGAATCGATTCGGTCTCGGTGGACGCCGTGGCCGAGGCCGCCAGTCGGACCTCGGGCGCGGTCTACGCCCACTTCGGTAGCAAGCAAGGGCTGCTCCTGGCCCTGCTCGACTCGTGGAGGGACTCGGTGCTCACCGTGCTGCTTGCCGAGGTGGCAGTGTCCGACTCTCCCCGTGGCCAGCTGCGTGCCGTGTGGGAAAATGTGGCCGACACCGCCGACGAGAGCTCCGGGCGGTGGTCGCTTCTCGAGCACGAGCTCTGGCTGCGGGCGGCCCGCGACCCCGAGGTGGCCGAGGTGGTCCGGGTGCGCAACGCCGAGGCCCGGCGCTACAGCGCCCGCCAGTTGGCCGGATGGGCCACATCGGTCGACTCCCGGCCGATCGCCGCTCCCGAAGGGATGGCCGTGCTGGTCAAGGCGCTCCTCACCGGGTTGGCCATGCAGCGGCGCCTCGACCCGGGGTCGGTGAGCGACGAGCTCGCCGTGCGAGGGCTGTGCTCGCTGATGGGTGTTCCCGAGCACGGGGCGCAGCTGTGCGCGCCGGCCCGATCGGGATCGCTCTCCCCGACCGATTCGAATCCCGCAACCGAGCATCCACATGAGGAGCCACTCCGATGAACACCGAGATCAGCCAGAAGCTGGGCATCGAATTCCCGATCTTCGCCTTCACCCACTGCCGCGACGTCGTGGCCGCGGTGACCAATGCCGGGGGGATCGGCGTGCTGGGTGCCATCGCCTTCACCCCCGAGCAGCTCGAAGTCGAGCTCACCTGGATCGACGAGCACGTCGGCGACAAGCCGTACGGAGTGGACATCGTCATCCCGGCCAAGTACGAGGGCATGGACGAGATGGACCCCGAGAAGCTCGAGGCCCAGATCCGGGCCCTTGTACCCGCCGAGCACAAGGAGTTCGCGCTCAGGATCCTCGCCGACCACCACGTCCCCGAGCTCCCCGAGGAGGATCGGCGAAGCAACGGGATGATCGGGTGGACCGCCGCCCATGCCGCCGGGCTGGTCGACGTGGCGCTCCGTCACCCCAACGTGAAGCTGGTGGCCAATGCACTGGGTACTCCCCCGCCGGACGTGGTGGAAAAGGTGCAAGGCGCGGGGTTGATGATCGGCGCACTGGCCGGATCGGTCAAGCACGCGCTCCACCACAAGGCCGCCGGGCTCGACTTCATCATCTGCCAGGGCTCCGAGGGTGGCGGTCACACCGGCGACGTGGGGAGCATCGTCCTGTGGCCCGAGGTCATCGACGCGGTCGCACCCATTCCCGTGCTGGCGGCCGGTGGCGTCGGCAGCGGTCGCCAGATGGCCGCCGCCATGGCCCTCGGCGCCCAAGGGGTGTGGTCGGGAACGCTCTGGCTCACCGTCGAGGAAGCCGACATCCCACCCAAGCAGATGGAGACCTACCTGGCCGCCACCAGCCGCGACACCGTGCGGTCCCGCTCCTTCACCGGCAAGCCGTGCCGCATGTTGAGGAACGACTGGACCGAGGCGTGGGAGGCCGACGACACACCCGACCCCCTTCCCATGCCGCTCCAGATGATGGTGGCCATCGAGGCGGTGTCGCGGGGCCACCGTTACCCCGAGCAGGCCCGTGACGTGAACTTCAACCCCTGCGGCCAGGTGATCGGCCGGGCCACCTCCGTCCGGAAGGCCAAGGACGTGGTCTACTCGATGGTAGAGGAGTACATCGAGGCCACCGAGCGCCTCCAGGCCGGGGTGACGGTCTGATCAAGGGGGGCCGGACCCCGTCGCCGAGAGAAATCTCCATGGGTGGGTTGCCCATGCACCTTGCATTTAGGTTACCGTTCCGTGTCATCCCACTGCGTGGGACCACACCTCGGGGCGGGTGCTCGTCTCCCATGCGCTGATGATGGTGGAGCTCGAACCGGGCCACGCCAACCGATCTCCCAACGAGTTCTCCGGCGGACAACGGCAGCGCATCGGGGTCGCCAGGGCCCTGGTCCTCGACCCCAAGCTGCTGGTCCTCGACGAACCGGTGTCCGCCCTCGATGTTTCGATCCAGGCGGGAGTGGTCAACCTGCTGGAGGACCTCCAGCAGCGATTGGGCATCGCCTACCTCTTCATAGCCCACGATCTGTCCGTCGTACGCCACATCTCCCACCGGGTTGCGGTCATGTACCTGGGCCGGATCGTCGAGACCGGCACCCGGGCCGAGGTCTACGAGCACCCCGAGCACCCCTACACCCAGGCACTTCTTTCGGCCGTACCGGTGCCGGACCCGCGAAAGGAGCGCTCACGAAAACACATCGTCCTCGAGGGGGACGTGCCCAGTCCCGAGGACCCGCCCAGCGGTTGCCGATTCCGGACCCGGTGCTGGAAGGCACAAGACATCTGCGCCCAGGACGTTCCCGAACTGGTCGACCGCGGTGGCGGCCACCCGGTGGCGTGCCACTTCCCCGAAACGGCCAGCATCGTCTGACCGGCGGTTTCCCGCCGATGGCCGGCTCCTCGACGACCTGACCTGCCGGCGGGAGTCCCCCGTGGGGCTTGTGATGCTCCGCACAAGTGTCGGCCGCGCCTGGTCGACGCAGGGACTCGGCTCAGTCCCGACACCCACGTCGGCACCTGGCTGTTTCTTTTCGGTCCGCATGGCGCGATGATGGCGGGGCGGGCGGACTCGGCGGTCGCAACCAGGGGGACACTCTGCAAGGGGGAGCATCATGCTCGTAGCAAACCTGCTCGAGGCCAAAGGGACCGGGGTCGTGACGACCACCAGCGATGCCAGCGTGGGATCGGTGGTGGCCCACCTCGTGCGGCACCGGATCGGAGCCCTGGTGGTCTCCTCGGATGGGCAGCGGATCGAAGGCGTCGTGTCCGAGCGAGACATCGTGCAGCGGCTGAGCGAACTCCACGTCGATCTGCTCGACGAGGCCGTGGCCACCATCATGTCCACCTCGGTGCAGGTCTGTGAACCTTCGGACGACGTGGAGTCGGTCATGAACCTCATGACCGAGCACCGGGTCCGCCATGTCCCAGTCGTCGAGAATGGTCGACTGTGCGGGATCATCAGCATCGGCGACGTGGTGAAGAGCCGGATCGGCGAGCTCGAGAAGGACCGGAACGAGCTGATGGAGTACATCACCGCGCGCTGACTCCGCCGACGCGCCGCAACCCCGCGCTCGGGACGAGGATTTCGACGCCGGCATATGGCGATCGGCGAGACGGTCGCGCCCCGCCCTCCGTGGACAAAGTGCCGGACCCGGAGCGTGGCGGCGGGACCTCGCTCAACGGGCCCGGCGCTATTGCATCAGCGGAGCAGCCGACCGACGTGCATCGGAAGGTTGCTTCAGACGTCTGATGCGCGAAGACGTCCAAAAGCGATGGTAGACCGTCTGACCCCACGGGGGCAACATCGGTTGCAGAATCTGTGTGCCAGTGGTGGGGCCAGGAGCGCGACACCGACGCACTTCCGCATGCGGCAACGCCATCGGGCGCGGGCTCGTTGGGTGCGGAAGCCAGCGAACTGGGCAGAAGATTGGACAGCAACCACGCGGTCGACACCTCGGAACCGACTCCCCTCCCAGGCGCCTGCGGGGTTTGCGGTTTCCTCGAGTACGAACCGACCGAGAGCATCTGGTGGCACCTTCCCGCCGAAGAGGACTTCTCTCGGGTCAGGTCCTGGCTCGACGGCAATCAAATGTAGAAAGCCTGTCCGGACACTTCCGATCCCACCTACCCCGAGGAATCTCCCTCGGGCCGTGCGGTCCGCCCCACCAAAGGTTGCCGGGGGCGGGTACCGACATCCGGATCCACTTCCTGACAAAGAAGTGCCGGGTCCGGAGCTCGGCGGCGGAACCTCGCTCAACGGACCCGGCAGGATGGCACCCACGGCGTCACTGGCGGGAAGCTGTCCCCGGCCCGTTTCTCCCGAGGTGCGCGACTTTCGCCCCTGGGCATGTACCTACCTACCTGTACCAGGTTGAGATGGCCCTTTCTCGACTGTAGGGGTTCGGCGTCTGCCTCCGCAATACGGCCGGGCCATCTGCGGGCGCCGGCTCCCACCACGGTCTCCGCGACGCGCGCTACGGTCAGATCTCGGCTCGTGACCCCTTGATCCATCGACCGGCAAGCTGCCGAGAGATACCCCGCACTCGATCCAGGGTACCGACGGACATGCCTTCCTCGTGGGCCGCGGCAGCCAGCGAGAGGCGCGAGCAGTGTCGGGACTTTTCGAGCGTGAGGAGGGTGTCGCTCGACAAGGGCCGCGCGTCGCCATCGCCGGCGTTCTCGAGTGCGATAGTGACCTCGCCTCCGCTCTCGAGAACGTTGAGAGTGTTGCGATCTCACATCCGGTCGTCACCTCCTGCAGAGTAGGTCATGTTCGACGACCTGGAACTTGGCCGCGAAGGTTCCGTCCACTCCCCTGCTCGGCCGGCGGACGGTCGGCTGGCCCGCAGGCAGAAGTCGTCCGGTCGGCGGAGCGGGGCTGCCCCCGCAGACCGGTGCGACGCACCCGCCGATCGCCGGCTGGGTGCGGTTCCTCGAACGCGGCTCCGCTTCACCGTCCGTGCGGTGCCGATGATCGCTCCGGGCCCCTCCGCACCCTGCAATGATCTGCCCGGGGTCAGGTGCCGGTCCTCCCGGAGTCTGGGTGACTTGTGCAATGTCGCCCCGTCGGTGACTGCGGCGTCGAATCAGGTTCGACCCGTGGAATGTGTCCTCGCCCGCAATGCGGGTGGGAGAAAGAGGAGGCCATGGCAGAAGAGGGATGGGAAGAGATCACAATCGTCGAAAGGACCGCGGTCAAGGAGGTTGGCGACAGGATCGAGGTCGAGTGGAAGCTGAGCGCCAACCCCGACCTCGAGTGGGCGGAGATCTTCCAGATGGCAGCGACCTCGGACCGCGAAGGTCCCGTCGACTGGGTGATGGGCGCCGGTCCGGATGTGCTGGGCGCCGTCGTGCGGTGGTTCGTTCCGGACACCGCCATCGAGAACGCGGAAGCAGAGGTGAGACATCGACTGTCCGTCGCGAATCAACGCTTCGGAACGGGACAGGAGAGCCAGGGTGCCGGCGCGTGAGGCACCGGCCGGCACTCATTGGCCCCCGCTCGGCACCATTTGGGACATTGGGCACTTCTCAACGTGACCGGTGCGGAGTACAATCCGATTGAAGGATCCGTGAGGATCCGGAGGGAGGTGGCTTATTGATGCCTCACCAGGATGTTTCATCCTGAGAACGGACTGATGGGGATTTTCCGGGTCAGCATCCCGGAAGGCTCAGACAACAGAACGGGCAACCAACTCGGAGTGGGAGCGTTGCGACGGCACGGGGCCCGAAGGCTCCGCTGATTGCCATTTCCCCTTGAGGGTTCGTCTTCGGAATACAAGTCAAGTAGAGCGCCCGATCCCCGATAGTTCGTGGGACGGGCGTTTTCGCGTCTCGCTGTACACCACCAGGGGCCTTTCGGCACCCACACCGGTCGACGGCATTGGGCCCTCAATTGGGGTCTGTGCCGCGGACCAACGGCCCGCCCATCCAGCCCTCGTTGCAGCTGCCGGATCCGTGGGACGCTGTGCCATGACGAACTTCGACCATCCGGGCCCGGGCTCAGGTCCAGACGCCACTCGGGCCGTCACCTGTGACATGGCGTTCCTCGTGTCAGAGCCAGCAGAGGTGGTCGTCCAGGCGGTGGCGTCGAGCTCGGCCGGCCACGTCGTCCATGAGCACTTCGAGGTCCTGACCAACGGCGAGCCTCCTTCCTCACTGGCAGAGCTCCGTGACCCTGACGGGGCGACTATGCACATCATCCACTCGGATCCCGGTCGGCTCACGGTGAGCTACCGCGCCCGAATCCGGCCGGGCGCCGTGGGGTCCGCGGAGCGCCGCGGTGTCCCTGCCACAGCCGGCGCGGAGTGCCGGCGGCCCGCGGACCACGAGCGCCAGGTCTACCTCCGACCGAGCCGATACTGCCCGAGCGACCACCTCATCGGCTTCGCCGTCGCCGAGTTCGGGGCCGGTCCGGATACCGGGGAGCGCATCGCCGCCATCACGGAATGGATCCGGCGACGGATCGAGTATGTCCCGGGGTCGGGTACGGTGCACGACTCCGCGGAGCACACCCTCCTCACCGGCATGGGGACGTGCCGCGACTTCGCCCACCTCGGCGTTGCCCTCTGCCGGGCCACCGGAGTTCCCGCTCGATTCGCGGCCGTCTATGCGCCAGGGCTCTTCCCCATGGACTTCCACGCCGTGTTCGAGGCATTCGAAGAGGGGCGCTGGTGTGTCCACGACCCCACCGGCCTGGCTCCACGGCCATCCCTCGTGCGCATCGCCACGGGGCGGGATGCGGCGGACACTGCCTTTGCCGCGGTGACCAGCGGCATCGCCGACCTCGAGCGCATCGAGGTGTTGGCGATCGCAGAGCCCTCTCTGCCGGTGGACGACCATTCCCGGATCGTCGAACTCGCCTGAGGTAGTGCGTGGCTGCTCCGTGGCGTTCGAAGACACCGCTGCCTTGCCCGGTTGAGGGCACAAGCGTTCGGCGACAGTGGGTGCGCAGGATTTGCGGACGCATGGTCGGGGATACTCCGAGACCGACCCCGGCAGTTGACTTCCCGGCCATTCGCGCCGACGCCGCTATCTGACATCAGAGAGCAGGCGACCGTTCCTTGGTTTCTGCCTGCTCGTGCTCCTGGAAGTTCGAGATGCGGGACAAGCTGCGTTTGGAAGGGCTGACACTCACCGTCGAGAGCGTCGCCAAGTCGGTGGAGTTCTACGGCGGGGCCCTGGGGCTCGAAGTGGCCCATCACTGGGAACCGGCATTCGCCATGATCAGAGTCGGCGGAGAGCTGGGCGGGTCCATCGGGCCGATTTCCATCAACGAGGCGCGCAAGGAAGCCGCCGAGGTCATGACTCCGACCCGCAAGCGGGCGATCCACATCGAGTTCACGACCGATGACCTCGACGCTCTCTTTGAGGAACTGACTGCCAGGGGCGGGACGTTTCACGAGCGCCCCACGATGAGCCGTGGGAGCGAGTCATGACGGCATTCGATCCCGATGGGTATTCGGTCGAGATCGCCCAGGGCCGGCGACGTCGAGACGGCGATGTACTCACGCACTCGATTGCTCACGAACGAATGGAACAGCATACCAATCGACCCACGCGCTAGAGGACTCGAACCTCCGACTTCAGTCCGTGCGAATGCGGGCCCCAATGCCGTGGATCCACCTGGACGGTGCCATTGATCGGGAATCTTCGACCTGACACAATCCCCCCTCAGAACGAGCCGCCAAGAGCAGCCCACGCATCGTCGATCCGAAGATACATCCGACCTCCGACATCTCCCTCGATCTCCCTGAAGGCGAATTCGGCGTAGAACGACCGGGCTTCTTCATCGATCGGATCGACGGCGATGAAACGTGCGGCAACTTGCGTGCCGGCGTCCAGAGCGACCCAAGAGCTGCGAACAAATAGACCTCATGGGACACATCTTCTCTATCACGGGCGTCCTGGTGGATCTCCGGCGAGCCAATCCCCTGGTCGCCTACCGTAGGGGCGTGCAGGCGGCGGAAAAGCTCCAGTGACCACCGAGAACGTGGCGATCCTGTTCACGGACATCGTGGGCTCGACCGAGCTGTCCCAACGCCTTTCACCGGAAGACGCCGACCAGGTCCGTAGAAGGCACTTCTCCATCTTGCGCCAAGCCATCGCCGAGGCGGGTGGCACCGAGGTCAAGAACCTGGGTGACGGGGTAATGGTGGCCTTCGGTTCTGCCTCGGCCGCCCTGGCCTGCGGGGCGGCCATGCAGCAGGGCGTCGAACGGGACAACCGTGGTCGTGAGCACTCGGTGGGGCTGCGGGTGGGGCTGAGCGGAGGTGAGGTCACCCGCGAGGACCACGACTACTTCGGGGATCCGGTGGTCGAAGCGGCCCGATTGTGTGCCCTTTGCGAGAGCGGACAGGTCTTGACCGCCGACGTCGTGCGATTGATGGCCGGTCGGCGCAGCTCGCACACCTTTTCCCTACTGGGCCAGCTGGACCTGAAGGGCTTGTCGGAGCCGGTCAAGACCCTCGAGGTCGGCTGGGAACCGCTCGTCGAAGTCGAGGAGGCGGCGAAAGCAATGCCACCGCCATCACGCCTCGAGATCGGGCCGGTCATCGGGGTGATCGGACGCGACACCGAGGCTGCCGTGCTGGCCGACGCCTTCAAGCGGGTAGCAGAGGGCGAGGGACGCGAGATCGTCTTGATCTCCGGCGAGGCGGGCATCGGCAAAACCACTCTCGCCACCCAGGTGGCGCGCGTGGCATTCGATGCGGGTGCGGTTGTCCTGCTGGGTCGCTGCGACGAGGACCTCGGTGTCCCCTACGGGCTTTTCGTCGAGGCCCTCTCCCACTACGTCAACCACGCATCCGAAGAAGCCTTGCGCTCACATGTGCAGTCCTTCGGTGCGGAGCTCGCCAAGATGGTCCCGGCCCTCCGACAGCGCCTGGGGCAGCTGCCCGCGCCCCAGAGCGCCGACCCCGACACCGAGCGTTACCTCCTCTTCAACGCGGTGGTCGGGTTGCTCGGCCAGGTGTCCGACGACAAGCCACTCGTGCTCGTGCTGGACGACCTCCAGTGGGCCGACAAGCCCAGCCTCCAGCTTCTGCGTCACGTGGTGGCCAACTCGACACCCCTGCGCCTGCTCGTCGTGGGCACCTATCGCCACTCGGAGCTCTCGAGCCCCCACCCACTGACCGAGGCCTTGGCCGCGCTGCGGCGCGAGTCCGGAGTGAGCCGCATCGAACTCTCCGGCCTGGATGACACCGGGGTACTCGCATACATGGAGGCGGCCGCCGGTCATGACCTCGACGACGACGGGGTGGGACTGGCCCATGCGCTGTATCGCGAGACCGACGGCAACCCATTCTTCGTCGGTGAAGTGCTGCGCCATCTCTCAGAGACCGGCGCCATCTACCAGGACGACACCGGCCGGTGGACGGCTGGCGTCGACCTCGAAGCAATGGCGATGCCCGACAGCGTGCGCCTGGTGATCGGCTCCCGGGTGGCCCGTCTGGGCAAGGCCGTCAGCCAGGTCCTACCGCTCGCCTCGGTGATCGGCCGGGAGTTCGACCTGGATCTGCTCACCCGCGTGACCGGGCGCACCGAGGACGAGCTGCTCGATCTCCTTGACGCCGCCGCCGCCGTGGCACTGGTAGGCGAGGTTGCCAACGCCCTGGGGCACTACCGCTTCGCCCACGCGCTCATCCAGCACACCCTGTACCAGGACCTGGGAGCGACCCGTCTGGCCCGGGCCCATCGGCAAGTGGCCGAGGCCCTCGAAGACCTGTGCGGGGACCGCCCCGGGGCCCGGGTGGGCGAACTCGCCTACCACTGGCTCAATGCAACCCAACCCGTCAACACCGCCAAAGCCATCAGCTACGCCCGCCAGGCGGGTGAAGCGGCACTGGCGGCGCTCGCCCCCGACGACGCCGTGCGCTACTTCTCACAGGCGCTCCAGCTCGTCGAGTTGGCACCGGGCGGCGACCCCCTTCTGGCCTGTGATCTGCGCGTCGGGCTGGGTCTGGCCCAGCGTCAGGCCGGGGTCGCCGCCTTCCGGGAGACGTTCCTGGACGCCGCGCAGCGGGCACGGGAGCTCGGCGCCACCGACCGGCTGGTCCAAGCTGCCCTGGCGAACAACCGCGGGTGGTTCAGTGCGAGCGGGGTAATCGACTCCGACAAAGTGGCCGTGCTCGAGGCTGCTCTCAGCGCCATGGCCGAAGACGACAGCCCCGAGCGGGCGCTAACGCTCGCCACTCTGTGCACGGAGCTCAGCTTCGGACCGCTCGAGCAACGCCGGGCCCTGGCCGACGACGCCAAAGCCATGGCCCGGCGGCTGGAGGATCCGGCCACACTCATCCGGGTGCTGGGTCTGCTGAACAACCCACTCCAGATTCCCTCCGCCCTGGACGAGCGGATGGCCGATGCGACAGAGGCCCTCGCGTTGGCCGAGGCCATGGGGGATCCCGAGGCTCTCTACCAGGCAGGGAGTAATAGCCAGATCAATGCGATGCAGGCCGGAGACTTCGAGTTGGCCGCCCGCTGTCTCGACAGCCTGCGGACGCTGAGCGAACGCCTCCGACAGCCGACGTTGATGTGGATGACTGCGTTCAAGGAAGCGGGCGAGGCACTCATGGCCGGTGACCCCGAGCGGGCCGAACAGCTCGCCACAGCCGCACTTCAGATGGGCACCGACAGCGGTCAGCCCGACGCCTTCGCCATCTACGGATCCCAGTTGATGTACGTCCGCAATCAGCAGGGACGCCTTGGCGAGCTCGTGCCGCTCATCAACCAGGTAGTCATCGAGAACCCGGGCCTCCCGGCTTTCCGCCCGATACTTGCGTCGGCTCATCTCGAAGCGGGAAACGATGCCACCGCGCTCGAGCTGCTCGACTCGGCTACGGCCGACGGGTTCGCATCGCTCCCACTCGATTTCGTCTGGATGATGGGAATCACCTTTTACGCTCTGGTGGCCGTCGAGCTGCGCGCCACTGGGCCGGCCCAGAAGCTCTCCGACCTGCTCGCCGCCTATCACGGGCAGATCCCATTTATCGGCACGCTCGGTTTCTCCCCGGTCGCTTTGGCCCTCGGCGGACTGGCTTCGGTACTCGACCGCTACCAAGAGGCCGAGGCGTATTTCGTCGAGGCCACCGAGCTCACCAGTCGCGGTCGGATGAAGTTCTGCGCGGCGCGCACGCAGCTGGAATGGGGACGGATGCTGGCCGCTCGAGTAGGACCGGGTGATCTCGACGGGGCACGCGCGCTTCTGGAGCAGGCGGGCTCTGCGGCTGCCATCCACGGATATGCCAGCGTCGAGCGACTGGCGAACACCGCGCTCTCGAACTTGACCTGACTCACCGGGACGCGATGATCGGCATGATCTGTTACCGACCCCCTGATGCCCGCGCACAGTCCGCTCTGTACCGTAGGACACCGATCGGTCACTTTCGACCAATCCAACATCCCAGCTGCGCCGCATCTTCCCACCTGGCCGGCGATCGGGGACACACTCAGCCCGACTGGGCTGAGTGTGTTGGGACATCTTGCCGCCGACCGCGGATCAGCTGTGCTTGCTCCAGTGAAGTCCAACTCGATCGACCGACGAGTGCTGCCCCCGATCATCAGGCGAAGGAGGGCAAGTGGCCGGCGATCCGAACTAGGAGGTCATGTATGCCTTGGGACCTTCTCCCCTGGCGCCGGCTGGGAACATCTGTGACGCTCGTTGAGGGAGGCGAGCATATGGAGTCCGGCTGCCAAATACACGCAGGTTCGTTTCCCTGGTACCGATCGCACTCACGCGCGGCACTTCTCATCGCATGCGGGCTGTTTGCCGTGGTCACGGTGGCTCGGCTCTTCGCTAACGGTACCGGGGAGGCCGTTGACATCCTGTACTCACTTCCCATAGCCCTCTTGGCCGTGTCGTTTGGACTACGTGGTGGCCTGATAGGCGCTGCGATCGGTTTCTTTCTGTTCGCTATCGTCGAACTGGCCGATGGGGTGGGGGATATCGATGCCACAGGATGGATCGCCCGTGCTGCAGGCCTGCTGTTGCTAGGCGTACTCCTTGGTCGTGCCACAGACCAGATCGAATCGGGCCAGTTGCGCACGATGGCAGCTCAGGAGGAACGTCGTGTCTTGGCGGAGAGGGCCTGGCGCCAGGCCGAAGCACTTGAGATCAGCGATTCGATCCTTCAGCACCTTACGGTTGCCAAATGGATGGTGGAGACCGGAAGAAACGAAGAGGCGATCGAGATCTTGACCTCAACGATGGCAACAGGCGAACGTATGGTCGCCGATCTGCTTCCAATGCGTCATGGTGACGTCGATCCCGAGTTCGTAATCAGGAGTTCCGAAGGCAGATCGTCATGATGCCGAACAACTGATAGGGCTTGGTAGACCACTCGGCGTCATCACGATTTGGATGGGTGAGCCGGGTTATGTCACTCATTGTTCGGGGACACTTAGCTGGAGGACAACGGACCCGTGGGTCCGGTCACCCAGAACCGGCGTTGCACAAATTCGCTCAACTGAGAGGGTTTGAAGAAGGCAACGAAGGTGGTCTTAGCGATTGGAGACGCGCAATAACCCCTGACCAGGGAGAATGTTGTAGATATGACAACGACCGTGGGCCTTTGGGGACGGCTTTCAAACCCTCATGACACCCTGGAATCGGTCGCTGAACAGGGGTTTCGTGATGATCAAGCAGATGGACAAAGGGCTCAGATGACACAGGAACGGCTCTCGCATCTTCCAGGAGCCGAGGGTCCGAACAATAGGGGACAGCATTCAAACCCTGTCTCCAAGGCGTTCAGCGGACACGACGGGGTCGGCTCCCCCACCGCGGGCCGGTCCTCACGGCGTCCAGGTCCGGTCGACCGCTCCGATTGACCTCGTCTGAACTTCAAGCCGTAATGGCAGGGTACCAATCTGGCCGATCATTGAAAGAACTCGCTGAGGAGTTCGGCGTCCATGATCGGACTGTGGCCGACCTTCTTGAAAGGCTCGGGATTGCCCGGAGGGTGAACCACCCCATGCTGGGTGCAGCTGACATCAATCGCGCCGCCACCCGATACCGAGCTGGCGAGTCGCTGGCAACCGTGGGCAACGCGTTGAACATCGATGCGTCAACCGTTCAACGAGCTCTCAGGCGCGCCGGCGTCCCGATCCGGCCACGGCCTGCGTGATACCGCCTGGGTTTGATGCAGGGGGGCAAAGGGCCCGGTCAAGCTGTGGCCTCCGCCCTGAACTCTGACGAGCTCCCACCTGCGCTCGCAATGGATTCAGACATGTCCGAGCACGTCGACGCGTGGCCGTGTCAGGATCTGTTGGGTGCAGAATGTGCGGCTCCGGATTCTGGGCGATCTCCAGTTGGAGGGGTGTGATACCGCCCAACTGGGTCGACGCCAAGTCCGGACCCTGCTCAAGGTCCTCGCTATCGGGCACGGTCGATCCGTAGGCGTGGATCGAATTGTCGATTGTCTATGGGGTGACACGCCGCCGGCTCGACCTACGGAGCAGATTTCAGTGTTGGCGAGTCGCCTCCGCAGCGTTCTCGGTGCCGACCGGGTCCTGCACAATGACGCCGGCTACCTGCTGATCCTGGACTGGCTGGACCTCGATGCACTTCGGGAGTACTTGGCGGAGGCAGATCACAGGCTTGCCTCGGGGAAGCCGGCAGCGGCCCGAACTGTCGCTTCGGCCGGCCTGTCGCTGATCCGCGGGCCACTTCTGGCCGATGAACCCAACGCCTGGTGGGCCGACTCCGAACGTGCCGCTGCCGATCTGCTCATCTCGCGGCTGCACCATATTGTGGCGTCGGCGGCGCTGGCGGGAGGCGACTGGGCCGAGGCAGCCCTTCTTGCGGGTGAGGTGCTCCTCGGGGACCCTTATGACGAATCGGCCTTGCGGGTGTCGATGGAAGCACTGGCGAGGTCGGGGCGGCAGGCCTCGGCGTTGGCAGCCTCCGCCGCCATGCGAGAGCGCCTTGCCGAGGAATTGGGAGTGAGCCTCTCGGACGAGACGGTGGCTCTCCATTCTGCAATCCTCCTGGGCGACCTTCCCACGGCCAGGAATACGGGTGAGCCCCCTTCGTCCACCACCATCGAGCTGCCGGGACGAGTGCACTCCCTCCGCTCATTGGATGACCTGGTCGACCGCGCCGAGCGCGGGAAAGGTCAGATCGCAGTCGTCGAAGGGGAGGCGGGGATCGGGAAGACGCGGTTGATGCAGTTCTGGGCAGAGCGGCTGATCGACCGTGGCGTCGAGATTGTTTCGGTCGCGTGCGACGAACTCGGGCGGACTCTACCCTTGCAGCCGCTCCTGGATGCCATGGAAGCTCTCGTCCGCGGCGGCGGGAGCGCGGGTGCCATGGAGATTCTCGGTCAGGACGTTGCCGTGTTGGGACCCCTCCTCGGCACGCAGCCCGAGCCGGCCGGAACTGCGCAACTGACTGCGCTCACCGACCCTGGCGCCGGACAGGCATTGTTGTTCGCCGCTCTCTTCAATGTCTTGCGCCGACAGTCGGAGCGACGACCCTTGGTGCTCATCATCGACGATATCCATCTTGCCGACTCCGCCACTACCAGCTGGCTCGGTCAGGCGGCACGCCGGCTGGTGGACAGCCGGGTGATGATCGTGGCCGGGCGGAGGGCCGAGGATGGTGTGGCCCTTCCCGGAGTAACGACGATCGCCCTGGGTCCACTCAGCCTGGAGGACGCCGAGTTGATCGTGGGAACCGACCGGGCCCCAGTGTTGTACGCACGCAGCGGGGGCCACCCCTTGTTCTTGGTGGAGCTTGCCGCAGCGGACGCTGACGAGGAGATGCCGGTGTCCATTCGTCAGGCGGTCGAGGAGCGGTGCACTCGTGCGGGTGCCGCCGCCGCCACGCTGCGGGCCGCAGCAGTGATAGGGCCGGAGGTCGATCTCGACGTGCTCACGGTCGTGACCTCGACCGGAACCAGTGAGCTACTCGACCATCTGGAGACAGGGCTTGAGCGAAGGTTTCTGGTGGAAGAAGGTCAGAGCTTCGTCTTCGCCCATGCCCTCGTCCGTGAGGCTCTGGCATCGACCGTCGGTGCCTCCCGGACCGCGTTCATCCATCGGGAGGCGGCTCGAGCTCTAGGCGGTCGACTTGGTGCCGATCCCCTCGCCATCGCTCGACATGCACGCCTCGGGGGCGAATTGGCATACGCCTCCACCATCTTGGTGACGGCAGCACGAATGGCCGTCCTCCGATTCGATGAAATGGAGGCGATGCGCCTCCTGGACGAGGCCATCGCACTAGACGACACGGTCGACGCCCGACTTGAACGAGCCCGCGTGGCAACAATGTCCTCATGCTATGAGCAGGCCGCCGCGGACATCGCGGCAGCACGCCTCAGCGGTGCCGGGCCCGAGGCACTGGAGGTGGCCGCGTGGTCCGCTCACTTCCAGCGGCACTTCAGTGAGGCGCTGGCCCACGCTGATCGCGGGGCGCACGAGGCCGTCGATCCCGACCTCCGCATCAGCTGCCTGGCTCTCGGCGGGTGGGTCTCCCTGGCCACTGGTGATCTCAACGGCGCCCAGCTTCGGCTCGAAGGCGCGCTCGGAGGTACGCCAGAGGCAAGTGGGGGGATGGCCCAGGCCTGGCTGGCTTGGCTCCGCATGAATCAAGGGCGCCCAGCGGAGACGCTCAGCCTGGTGAGACATCACTCCGGCAAGGGGCTCGCCGCCTACCGATTTCCGAACGCCTACGGCGGAATGGTGGCCACGATGGCTCTGGCCATGCTCGGGCGCGTTGATGAGGCGCTGTCCACCCTGGA
>Ga0181523_10002237_pt1 | contig 19188 bp, 19 predicted proteins | sample PEATcosm2014_Bin_43_FD_119752 | JGI IMG/M metagenome (GOLD analysis project Ga0181523, IMG submission 119752) | Peatland microbial communities from MTU Mesocosm Facility, Houghton, MI, USA - PEATcosm2014_Bin05_30_metaG | ecosystem: Environmental > Terrestrial > Soil > Wetlands > Peat | place...
CACTGATGTGAGCTATAACACGGTGGGCAGCGACGTCAACCCGTCCAATTTCAGCCGCAGCAGCGGCGGTGATACCGTGCGCTTCATTTTTTTAAACCAACCGGTCGGGGATGGCCAAACCAGTGCTTTGCTCGTGGTTCAGACCGACGCGGTTGGTTATCACGCCACCATGGCAGGAATCATTGACGGCTTGACGGTGAACGTTGCCAGCCTTGCGCCTATCGCAGTGCCTGAACCCGCATCGGGTGCTTTGATTCTCCTGGGTCTTGGCTCGATGGGGCTCTGTTTACGCCGCTCGAAATAGCGAGCCACCGTCGGTTTGGATTTTATTCTTCGCCCTTCACCAACGCTTCACGGGAAGAGGTGGCGCTGACTGCCTGTACTATGTAACAAATAGTCCGAATCAAGCGGCGACGCTTTCCGCGTAGTAATGATTCAGCGTATGCGGCTGGGGGAGCACACCTTGATTTTACGCTGGGTTTCATTGCTCCTGTTAAATCGTGATGTCTTTCGCTTTCGTTTACCTCGCTGGTGAAGTCGCGGGCCGGTCCGTGCCGGACTGGCCTTCGGGCCAGACCGCGTGCTTCCTATGTAGAGCGTGTTTGATTGCGTGGTGATAATGCCTGCCAGAATGATTTTGCCGGTTTTGGTTTTCGACCGCTGAAAATTTCGCGTTCCGGGTCTTACCTGTGCAGATTTCTACCAGGGTCGGGTCTGCCTTTTTTCCTTCGCCTTCGCTTTTGGCGCTTCGGCCAGGTGACCCACAAGCGCACCTTGCCGCCCCCTGCGCGGGCTTGGGTTACTGTGCCGCCTTTGGCTTCGATGGCATCGAGCACGTCCGGCAGCAGGTGCGGCACGACGGTCACCTTGGCCGACTTGTTGGCGAGCAAGCGCACGATTTTCGGGTTCTGATCGCTTGCCGAGTATTTGATGCTCATGTGAACGTGCCTCTGTGCCGCCGATTGTGGTTCAATCCCGTCCCAGGTTCGAGCGAAATAGCCGCCTCAAATTCGCTGTCGCTTGGCTTTGCCAGGTATTGCGCGCGGCTCCGAAATCTTCTTGCTGATGCCGAGCGAAGTTAGGGTGGGTTCGGCGGCGTTCGCGGGGTGGTCCGATGTCCTATTATACACTGCCGAAAATGCTTTACATGCCTTATTCACTCTGATAAAATTCCAAGTGCACGAAGCAAGGTGTTCTCTATGTCTTCTATGAAAGCGAAATTTGTATCCGTCGGCAAGGAGGTCGTATCACTGTGTGCAGTACTGGCCGTGGCCGGCGTTTTGTTTTTGCCAGGCAAGGGCACGGCTCAAATAATCAACATGAACGACAATGGTTCCCAAGTGTCGGTGAATCTTGGCAGCCAAGCCGGGATGAACAACTGGAGTGTGAACGGGCAGAACCAATTGATCCAACAGTGGTTTTGGTACCAGACTGGCGGAGGTGTTGCGCAATCGATCGACACGATCAGCACGCCGAGTGTTACCACCGCTACTGGCAGTAGCGGGATCAATATGCTGAGCGCCACTTATGAAAACTCGCAGTTGTCGCTCACCATTCAATACGTTCTTTCAGGTGGTGGCGCCGGTGCGGGAAATGCTGATATGCTCGAATCGATAAGCATTCAGAACGTATCCAGCAGCGCGCTCAACTTGAACTTTTACGAATACTCGCATTTCAACCTGTTGGCAGACGGCAACAACAACGCCGTTCAACTCTTCGGGAATGGGGTGATTGGGGGACTGCCTTTTACTGCTGTTCGGCAGTCGAATAGCTATACGTTTATTGAGGAGGCGATCATTCCACCGTACGCAAATTACGGCGAGGCTGCGATTGCCGGCCAGACCCTGAATGAACTCAACACGGTGCCTGGATTGGTGCTTAATGACAATGCATCGGCAGGGCCAGGCGATGTGACATGGGCATTCCAATGGGTTCAGAACGATTTAGCCCCAGGCCAAGTTTTTGATGTGTCCATAGCCAAAGGCTTGTCTAACCAACCTATTCCCGAGCCGACAACCGTGGCTCTCATCGCGCTGGGCTTGGGCGCGTGGGGGATGGCAAGGCGGCGACAGTCATCATGAGTGCGGCGAGGCCGGTTTTCGCCACTTACCGTGGGGTAGATTGAGGTCGGTCAATACGCCAGAAGGCCCGTTTGTTCTTTCTTTTGCAGTTCTAGGTTGATGCTGGTGGTTCTGGTGATATGGTATCTTCGCTTCCGTGACCTAATGTGCGGGAGTGACGGAAAAAAACGTCAATCAAAATGCAATCAATAATTAAATAAAGCCAGCAAACATGTCATTCAGGATAAAGTGGTGTATTAGCCACGCGGTGGTTGGTGTCCCGGCTGGCACATCTTGATTGCCTGCTCAAACCAGTCAAACCGATAAACAATTCAAACGTGTACAGTTATTGAAAAATTCGTTCACGGTAAATTGGATCTGAGAATCTGCCATGACCGGCGAAATTGTTTCAAAGCGCATCGCCGTGGTTGCGGGCGACATTACGCGACAGCGCGTGGACGCGATTGTGAATGCGGCCAATACGACGTTGCTCGGCGGCGGCGGGGTGGATGGCGCGATTCATCGCGCCGCCGGCCCGGAGTTGCTGGCGGAATGCCGCACGCTCGGCGGCTGCGCCACCGGCCAGGCCAAAATCACGCGCGGCTACAAACTTCCCGGCAAATGGGTCATTCACACCGTCGGTCCTGTCTGGCGCGACGGCAACCAGGGCGAAGATGAACTGCTCGCGAACTGCTATCGAAGCTGCTTCGCGCTCGTAGAGCAGCACGGCATCAAAACCGTGGCGTTTCCGTCCATCAGCACTGGCGCGTACGGTTTTCCGATGGAACGCGCGGCGCGGATTGCCTTGCGCGAGACGAAGGATTTTCTGGAGCGCAACCGCTCGGTTGAAAAAGTGTTCTTGGTTTGTTTCGGCGCCAGCGCGCTCAAGATTCACCAAGCGGCGTTGCGGGAAATTGCCGACTTGCGCTAAATGAGTTCGGAGTTCCGCCTTCAGGCGGTTCTTGCCGCGTAAACGCGGAACTCCAGACAAAAAGACGAAGCTTTCGCCCCGCCTTGAAGAAATTTGTCCGTGACTCAGTCGTTCAAGCCTTCGAGCACGAGCAGGATGAATGAGCTTCGGCCGTAGGTGAACGGCTGGCAACTCACCCGCATTTTCACCCTGGCGGTTCTGCCATTGCGAGCCAGTTCCATTTGCGCCCATTGACGCGTGACACGATGGCCTCGCGCAGCGGACCGCACCGACTTGAGTACCACACAATCTCGGCAGGCCGGAGCGCTGCCACATCCTTTGATGCCTTCCATCGAATGCACACAGTTCAGCACTTCTCCCCCGCGCCGCCGGATGACGAGTTTCTTGTCCTTTCTCAGCAGCCGGGCCGCCGCCGCGTTGTAGTCGTAGATGCACACGTGCTTGTCCACGACGAATACCGGCATCGGCATGGCGTCAAACAGCACGCGATGAAATCCCTGATCCAGGAATTGAACGGCAAGCCTGCTCATAGAGGCCCAGTTTAGCAAGTCCGGCCAGGAATGACAGCAAAAAAAGCGAGGCTGATTAACCCGTTCTTATGAAGAACTTTCGGGTTGCTTCGCTGCCGCCGGTTCGGCAACAGCCTTTTCTTCCTTCTCGCGCACGAGGGTCGCGCCCTTGCCGAGGCGCTTGCGCAGGTAGGTGAGTTTGGCGCGGCGGACTTCGCCTTTGCGTTCGACCTCGATCTTGTCCACGCGCGGCGAATGCAGCGGGAACACGCGCTCCACGCCTTCGCCGTAGCTGATACGGCGGACGGTGAAGGTCTCGTTCAAACCATGTCCGCGTTTGCCGATGACGACGCCCGCGAAAATCTGGATGCGTTCCTTGTCGCCTTCGACGACCTTGGTATGCACGCGCACGCTGTCGCCCACCGCAAAATCGGTTTTGTCCTTGCGATACTGCTCCGATTCAATTTTTTCCTGCAATGCCTGGTTCATAAATTCTCTTTGTGTGACGAGTGTCGCGTGTCGTGTGACGTCGCCTGCGGGTTCTCGTCACTTGCCACCCGCCACGCGTCACCCAAGTAAATCCGGTCTGCGTTTCTTTGTCCGCAACTTCGCCTGTTCGCGCCGCCACTTTTCAATCTCGGCGTGGTTGCCGGAAACCAATACCTCCGGGACCTTCATCCCGCGAAATTCCGCCGGCCGCGTGTATTGCGGATATTCCAGTCCCGCAAATGCGGGATGACTGAACGATTCGTCGTGCGAACTTTCGTCGTCGCCCAGCGCCCCGGGCAGCAGCCGCACCACCGCGTCAATCACCACCATCGCGGGCAGCGCGCCGTTCGTCAGCACGTAATCGCCGATGGACAGTTCGTCGTCGGCGAGTCTTTCCCGCACGCGCTCGTCAAAACCTTCGTAATGGCCGGTGACGAGCAGCAAATCGTCCTCTTTCGCCAGTTCGCGCGCGATGGCCTGATTGAATGGCCGCCCGGCCGGCGACAGCAAAATCACGCGCGTTTTCTCGCGCCTCAAACTCTCAATCGCTTCAAAGAGCGGTTCCGGCTTCAACAGCATTCCCGGTCCGCCGCCGAATGGCCGGTCGTCCACGGTCTTGTGCCGGTCGTGCGTCCAGTCGCGCAGGTTGTGGATTTTCAGGTCCAACAGACCGGCTTCGCGCGCCCGTCTGACGATGCTTTCATCGAGCGGTCCGGCGAACATCGCCGGGAATAAAGTGAGCACGTCAATCTTCATTAGTCCGTAGTCAGTAGTTAGTAGTCCATGGCAAAACAATTCGCCCGCTGCTGCTGCCGCGGACCACTGACTATTGACTACCGACTCTCCTCAACTATTTCCACGGAACAGCGCAAACCTTTCTTCGCGCTGCCCGCCAGCAACAACGAGCGGATGGCATTGATCGTCACGCCCTGCCGTCCGATGATTTTGCCCACATCCGACTGGTCCATGCGGAGTTCATAAACCGTCATGCCCGCGCGCTCCACCGGCGTGACACGCACGGCGTCCGGGTGTTGCACAAGTCCTTTGACGACATATTCCAGAAACTCCTGCATCGCGCCAAAAATTGAATTCAAGCCGCCACGGCCGCCTTGCCGGCTTTTTTGATGAAGCTGGCGACGGTGTCGCTCGGCTGTGCGCCCTTGCTTAGCCAGTATTTGGCGCGGTCGAGATTGAGGGTGAAATTGTCGCCCTTTTTCAACGGCTGATACGAGCCAAGCTCTTCGATGAACTTGCCGTCGCGCGGACTGCGGCTGTCGGCCACCACAATGCGGAAAAACGGAGCGTTCTTGGCTCCGACGCGCTTCATGCGAATTTTTACTGACATAAATTTTTCAAAAGAGCCGGGAATCTAGTCATGCGCGCGCCGATTTGCAAGCTTTGTTTTAATGAAAACACCGCTTGCCGTCCCCGCCCATCGCTGCTTTGCTGATGCCCATGAGCCGGACGTATGAAGAGATTCTCGATGGGGCGTCGTTGCCGCGTTCCGCGCCGGGCGAGCGCCACGAAACGATTTGCGACCGGCTGCATGCGTTGATGACGGCGAGCGTGGCGAACCTGCCCAGCACCCAACTGCTGGCGCCGCGCACGAGAGTCCAGGTTTCCCGCACGACGGCGATTTGTCCCGACCTTGCGCTCGTGACGGTCGCCACGGGCAAACTCTGGCTGGCCGTGGAAATCGTCAGCCGCGACGACCACCGCGCCGACACGGTTATCAAAAAGGAACTCTACGAGAAAATTCGCGTGCCGCGGTTGTGGATGGTGGACCCGCGCTACGACAACGTGGAAATTTATCACAGCACGGAATTTGGATTGCAATTGAAGGGCATCCTGGCCGGCAGCGAAATCCTGGCGGAGAAATTGATTCCCGAATTTCAAATCGTCATCGCTGAACTGTTCGCCACCCCAAAAACAGCGGATTAATTTGCTTGAACAAAACGATTAACCGTGTTGTCATATCCCCTGTAAGTTTAAAATCCAAAACCTATGAAAAAATTCATCTCAACTCTGGCCGCCGGAGTTTTGCTGGCGGGATTCACCACGCGCGTGCTGGCTGATGACAGTGCGAACAAGGAAGTGACCATCACCGGCACGATGGTTTGTGGCAAGTGCACGCTGCATGAAACCAAAACGTGCCAGAACGTCGTGCAAGTCACGCAAGGTACAAACACAGTGAACTATTATCTGAAACATAATGACGTGAGCAAAGCCGCGCACGACCCCATTTGCGGCGGCAGTTCTGAAAAAGTCACGGTCACCGGCACCGTCAAGGAAAAGGGCGGCAAGGAAATGATGACGCCGACCAAGATTGACGTGATCAAGTCCTGATTTATTCGACCCTCAACCGCCGCCGGGTTTTTCCATCTGGCGGCGGTTGAATTTTACCACGTCTTCGTACTTCACGCCGCTGCCACCGAAAATATCCAGCGCCGAGCCAATGGTCAGGTCAATCTTGCCTTGACCCAGCCGCGTGACTTCTTCCAAATCCGACAGTGAATTCGCGCCGCCCGCGTAAGTCGTCGGAATGGTCGTCCACTGGCCAAGTTTTTCCACAAGTTCGCGGTCAATGCCCCGGCACAAGCCTTCCACGTCCACGGCGTGGACCAAAAATTCGGCACAGCAACCGGCGAGCTTTTGGAGCGTGTCCTGCGAAATGGTCAATTCCGTAAATTTCTGCCAGCGGTCGGTCACGATGACATAATACTTACCGCGGCGGCGACAACTCAAGTCCAGCACCAGGTGGTATTTGCCGATGACCTTGACCAGGTCCTTGAGCCGTTCCCAATCCAGATGTCCGTCTCTGAATACCCAGCTTGTGACAATGACGTGGGACGCCCCTCCTTCGAGCCAGTCGCGGGCATTCAGGGCGTTGATGCCGCCGCCGACCTGCAGTCCGCCGGGATAGGCGGCGATGGCTGCGCACGCCTCGTCTTCGTTGCCCGGGCCCAGCATCACAACGTGGCCGCCAGCCAGACCGTCGCGCCGGTAAAGTTCGGCAAACCACGCGGCGGAGCGGTCGGAGACAAAATTCGTCCGCGGGCGGCCAGCCTCGCCCAGCGTGCCGCCGACGATTTGCTTCACTTTGCCTTCATGCAGGTCAATGCACGGACGGAACATGGGTTCAAGCTAGATTCGCCCGGCTCAAATTCACACTAAAAAATTTGACGGCGCAGGCGAAGCGTAGAATCATGCGCATGTTTCAATTCGTGAAAGGGATGTTTTGCAACCTTCGCGCGAGTGGCAGATTGTTTTTTACCTTCGCGTTTTCGGGTTGTTTCGTTTTTTCCGCCAACGCCAAACCCTACGGTCTCACCGCCCGCCCGCCCATCGGCGCTTTTCTGAATGGCACGATGCCCGAAACTGCGCCGGGTATTTCGGGCAACTGGTCGGCGGTGGTCGCGTTCACAGACCTGCTCTTCACCAATTCTGTCGGATTGACGTCCGTCCCCGGCACGGACGAATTGTGCGTGTGGGAACGCGAAGGCCGCGTGTGGACGTTCCAAAACAATCCGGGCATCACACAAAAAAAACTCGCGCTCGATATCAGCGAGCAATGCCAGGGCTGGGACGATTCGGGCCTGCTCGGGCTGGCGTTCCATCCGGGCTTCGCGACGAACCATTTCGTTTTCGTTTATTACACCTGGTGCCCGCCCGGCACGGTGGCCGGCAATCCGACGACCCGCCCTCCCCAAACCGGTGATTATCATGACCGGCTTTCACGGTTTACCCTGGACCCAAAAGGTGTGGCGATCCCGGGATCGGAAGTCGTGTTTGTGGATCTCAAGTGCGACACCATCTGGCATCACGGCGGCGGGATGTTTTTCCATCCGAAAAATGGATTTCTGTATTACACGGACGGCGACAGCGCCAACGGCGACAACACTCAAATCATCAACAAAAGTCTGTTCTCCGGCGTCTTCCGCATTGACGTGGATTGCCGCGGCGGTTCCATCAGCCATCCGATTCCGCGCCAGCCGGTCAACGGCAGGACGGCACATTATTTCATTCCCAACGACAATCCATTTGTCGGTGAAACGAACGCGCTTGAAGAATTTTTCTGCCTTGGCCTGCGCAGCCCGCATCGCATGACGTATGATCCGGCCACCGGAAGAGTTTTCATCGGCGACGTGGGTGAAAGCGCTCGCGAGGAGGTGGATATCATTGAACCTGGCGAATCCGGGCTGAATTTCCAATGGAATTACTGTGAAGGGACGCTCGGCCAGATGAAATCACCCTACCTTGGCATCAGTCGCGGGCCGGTCTTGGATTATCCACACGCTGATGGACGGGCGGTCATCGGCGGTTACGTGTATCGGGGCTGGAAATTTGCCGCCGACCTTGGCGGCAAATACATCTTTGGCGACAACGTCTTTCGGGTGGTTTGGGCGCTCGACGAAACCACCACGCCGATGAAAAAAAATCTTCTTTGCGTCATGCCGAAAGGCAACGGCCCGAATTCCGGCTCCGATTACACCGGGCTTTCGTCGTTCGGTGTGGACGCCAATGGGGAAATTTATTTTTGCCAGATGAGCAGCATCGGCGGACGCATTTACACATTGGCTCGCGGCGGACCGCCGCCGCCAAGTCATCCCTTTCCCAAACTGCTGTCGCAAACCGGCGCGTTCGCCGACCTCGAAAAACTCGAACCGGCGCGCGGGTTGATACCTTACACCGTCAATTCGCCTCTGTGGTCGGATGGCGCGGTCAAATCGCGCTGGCTGGCGCTGCCGGCAAACACCGTCATCGGCTTCGCGCCCAACGGCGAATGGACGTTCCCCGCCGGCACCGTGTTCGTGAAAAATTTTGAATTGAGCGTGGACGACACCAATCCAAAAATTCTCCGCCGGCTCGAAACGCGCCTGCTCGTCCGCGACACGAACGGCACGGTCTATGGCGCGAGCTACAAATGGCGTCCTGACCTTCGCGACGCCGATCTGGTGACCGCCGGAACGAACGAAGACATTCTCATCCAGACCGCCACCGGCACGCGGTTTCAGCGCTGGTTTTACCCCGGGCGGCAGGATTGTCTGACCTGTCACACGCCCGTGTCCGGCGGCGTGCTCGGCGTCAAAACGCGCCAGCTCAACGGCGATTTCAAATATCCCGGGAGCGCCGCCATCCTGGCGGCGGGTCACGAATCAGCACGCCGGCAGGATGCCGGCGACACCGGCGACACCGGCGATTCCAATTCGAATTGGGGCGTCACTGACAATCAGCTTCGCGCATGGAATCACATCGGCCTTTTCGACGCCAGGCTTGATGAAAATGATATTCCGCGGTTCACCAGACTTGTCGCCGTCACCGACAACGCCGCGCCGCTGGGACTCCGCGCCCGCTCCTATCTCGACGCCAACTGCGCGCAATGTCATCGGCCCGGCGGCGTCGAGGCGTTTTTCGACACGCGATTTGACACGCCGTTGGAAAAACAGGGCATTCTCAACGGCCCGGTCGCCAATCCCCTCGGCATTTCCGGCGCAAAAATTGTCGTGCCCGGAAACGTTTCCAAATCCGTTCTCTTTCAGCGCGTCAGCCTCGTCGGCAACCTGCAAATGCCGCCGCTGGCCAAAAATGTGGTGGACCAGAAAGCGGTTTCCACAATTGCCGAATGGATCAATTACTTGTCCCCGATCGCGCCGTCGCTGCCCCCGGATTGGGAGCACGCGGATATTGGCAGCGTCGGGGTGGCCGGTGACGCCAGTTTTTTGGATAGCCGCTTCAACCTCATCGCTTCCGGCGGCGACATTTGGGAAAGCGCCGACGCGTTTCATTACGCCTGCACGCGGCTGACCGGCGACGGGGAAATCATCGCGCGCGTCGTCTCGATGCAATACACCGACCCGTGGGCGAAGGCGGGCGTGATGTTCCGTGAATCCCTTGCGCCCGGCTCGCAGCACGCGCTGATGACCGTCACCGCCGGCGGCGGCTCGGCTTACCAATGGCGTCCAACGGCGGACCACGCCAGCCGCAATACCGATGGTCCTTCAACCACCGTTCCGTTTTGGGTGAAATTGTCCCGCACGGGCGATAACTTTACCGGCTACGTTTCCACGAACGGCACCGACTGGCAGCGCGTGGACAGCATTGCCATTCCCATGAGCAAAACCATTTACGTCGGACTGGCTTTGTCGGCGCACAACAACTCGGCATTGAATTCGACGCTTTTCGATAACGTCGTTGTCTCAAAGTAGCAGTGGACGTCAGTCCGCTCATTTTTAATCAGAGCCGACTCGCGTCGGCTGCTACAAACCACGCTTGCCACTTTCCCGCAAACGGGCTGTGCCAAACCCATGAACCGGAACCCAGCCAACCCGCTTCCCGACTCGGGCCAAACCAGGATTTGGTTGAAAACTGTTAAACGACTTTTACCATGTGACGCATATGCGTCCCTCCCCATGCGTGTTCATCCGTTCCGCATTGCCGGATCCGCGGTTGAAAAACCCGGAACGGTGAACGCCGAATCCCTGGAAGGCGGGACCGGCGCCTTGACCCCGAAAAAATTTCTTGCATTTTCGCGGCCAAGCCGGGTATATTTCGTCGTTTGACGAAATAACAAAATATGCGCGAATTCATGGATGTCACCAAGGCGTTGTCCGACCCGCACCGGGTGCGGGTGCTGCTGGCGTTGCGCCGCCGGGAACTGTGCGTGTGCCAGATCACCGAACTGTTCGGCCTCGCCCCGTCCACCGTCTCCAAGCACCTTTCCGTCCTGCACCACGCCGGTTTGATTCAATCGCGCAAGTCAGAGCGCTGGGTTTATTTCCGGCTGCCGGACCCGACCGCGCCGGTGGCCGCGCGCGAAGCGCTCGATTGGGTGAAAAAATCCCTCGGCAAGTCCGGGCAGGCCATCGCTGACGCGAAGAAATTGAACCGGGTGCTGATGACCGACCTCGGCGAAATTTGCCGGCGACAGTGCCGGTGACGGCCCAGGAAGAAAGCCATGGACGCCGCCGGCCAATCCCCGCCCAAACGCCTTGCGTTTTTCGAGCGGTATCTAACCGTCTGGGTTTTTCTTTGCATGGTCGCCGGCATCGCACTCGGCAAACTCGCGCCCGGGTTCACCGCCCAATTGAGCCAGTTCCAATTCGGCCGGGACTCACACGTCAACGTCCCTATCGCCGTCCTCATCTGGCTGATGATTTATCCGATGATGCTCAAGGTGGATTTTACGGCGCTCGGCGGCATCGCCCGCAAACCCAGGGGACTCGCGGTGACGTTGTTCGTCAACTGGCTGGTCAAACCGTTCAGCATGGCGTTCCTGGCGTGGCTGTTCATGCAACACCTCTTCGCTTCGTGGATTGAACCGGAGACGGCAAAGAATTACACGGCGGGCCTCATCATCCTCGCCGCTGCGCCCTGCACCGCCATGGTGTTTGTCTGGTCGTATCTCACCGACGGCGACCCGGTTTATACGCTCGTGTAGGTGGCGGTGAACGATCTCATCATGCTATTCGCGTTCGCACCCATCGTAATGTTTCTCTGCGGTGTGGCGCACGTCGTCGTGCCGTCAAAAGTGCTCATCACGTCGGTCGTCGTGTTTATCGTCATTCCGTTAGCGGCGGGCTGGCTGACGCGCACGGCGTTGCTGAAGTCACACGGCAAAGACTGGTTTGAGCAGAATTTCCTGCCGAAATTTCATCCTGTGACAATCTTTGCGTTGCTGTTGACGCTGGTGCTCATCTTTGCGTTCCAGGCGGAAAACCTCACCACGCGATGGTTCGCCGTTCTGTTGCTGGCCGTGCCGATTGTCATCCAGGTCTATTTCAATTCATCGCTGGCCTACCTGCTGATGCGACGGTTCAAGGTGCCGCACAATGTTGCCTCGCCCGGCGCGCTCATCGGCGCGAGCAATTTCTTCGAATTGGCCGTTGCCGTGGCCATCACGCTCTTCGGTCCCGGTTCCGGCGCGGCGCTGGCTACCGTCGTCGGCGTGCTCGTCGAGGTGCCGGTGATGCTGTCCGTCTGCCACGTCTGCAACCGCTCGCGCGGCTGGTATCAGACGCAGCTTGTGGCCAACCGGATTGTCTCGTAAACCCAAAGTGAAAATCATGAAAAAACATCGAACGTCGAACACTGAAGATCGAAGAGCGAATTCCGGCCCGAGCGGTCACTTCGACGTTCGGTGTTCGATGTTCAATGTTCGATGTTCTTGCACCCCATGAAACCGACCATCCTCATTCTTTGCACCGGCAACTCCTGCCGCAGTCACATGGCCGAAGGCTTTCTGCGAGCGGCGGCGGGCGAACTCGTGAACGTCCAGAGCGCCGGCTCAAAACCGACCGGCTACGTCCATCCGCTGGCCATCAAGGTCATGGCCGAGGTCGGCATTGACATTTCGAGCCATCGCTCGAAGCACCTGAAGGAGTTTTTGGAGCAGCCCGTGAATACTGTCATCACCGTCTGCGGCAATCTGGACCAGGGCTGCCCGATTTTTCCCGGCCAGGTGAACCGCCACCACTGGCCGTTCCTGGATCCCGCCAGGGCGACCGGCAGCGAAGGAGAAATTGTGGCCTGTTTCCGCCGTGTCCGCGACGAGATGCGCCGCGTGTTTGAAGCCTATGCGGCGGGATTGCGGGATGCGTTGTAGGACAGGCGTCGCGCCTGTCTCCGTAACAAGGAAAAGTGTTTGCGAAGGCGGTCTCCGAGAAAAGAACGATTAATCAATGCCAGATGGAGACAGGCGCGACGCCTGTCCTACGGATTTGTCCAATTCATCCGAATTGTTCTCCCGTTTTCAGCGCATGACCTGCCAAAAATTCCACCGCGCTCATGCGCCGACCACCTTCGCGTTGCAATTCCAAAATCCGCAGCGCGTGTTCGCCGCAGCCGACCAGAATCCCGTTTTTGTCCGCCGATAAAATTTCTGCCGGCTTGCCGGAGTGTTCGACAATGTCCGCTCTCCAGATTTTTATAAGAATTGGATGCGCCGCGTTCGGAGTTCCGCCTTCAGGCGGTTCTTCCGTCCGAATGGCGTTGCCGCTTGAAAGCGGAACTCTCAACCAAAACGTGAACGCGCCCGGCCACGGCGTGAACGCGCGCAACCGGTTCCAGATCGTTTCCGCGGGCAGGTTCCAGTCAATGCGCCCATCCTCTTTTTTGATTTTGGGCGCGTGGCTCACGCCTTCAACGGATTGCGGTCGCGGCTGGATTTTGCCGGAGACAAAATCAGGAATGATTTGGACGAGCAATTCCGCGCCGAGCCGCGCGAGCCGGTCGTGCAGCGTGGTGGAATCGTCCGCCGGCTGGATCGCCGTGCGCCGTTGCGCGATGATGTCGCCGGTGTCCAGGCCCGCGTCCATTTTCATGATGGTGACGCCCGTCTCTGTGTCGCCACTGGCAATCGCCCACTGAATCGGCGCCGCGCCACGATACTTGGGCAGCAGCGAGGCGTGGACATTCAGGCAACCGTATTGCGGCAAATCCAAAATGCTCTGCGGCAAAATGTGTCCGTACGCGGCAACCACGATGAGGTCGGGCTGTAGCGCGCGGAGTTCGGCGATGAATTTTTCGTCCCGGGCGCGCGGCGGTTGGAGCACGGGCAACCCGAGCCGCTGCGCGAGCGTTTTGACCGGTGATGACTGCGCCTTGAGTTCGCGGCCCTTGGGCCGGTCGGGTTGTGTGACCACGGCGGTGATTTGAAATCCTTGCGAATGCGCCAGTTTTTCCAGGCTGGCGCAGGACAATTCCGCCGTGCCCATGAAAATGATCCTCATTTGCGATTTATGATATACGATTTAGGTGCGTGTTCGTCTGCCTGGGCCAATCGTAAATCGTAAATCTTTCAACGGAGTTTGACCACGTGTTTGAGGATGTCCAGAAACGTCCTGGCCGGCGTTCCATCGGCGTGGATGCGATGAACGACTTTTCCGCCGTAAAATTTGAGCACGGGCTTGGTTTCCTCCTCGTAAATTTTCAGGCGGCTGCGGATGACATCCAGGTTGGCGTCGTCCAGCCGGTTTTCCTTGATGGCCCGGCGTTGCAGGCGCGTCACGAGATTTTGCTGGTCGGCGCAGGTGAGATAAAAAACGGCGGCCACGTCCAGCGCGTCGCTCAACATCTCCGCTTGCGCCAGGTTGCGCGGGATGCCGTCGAGCACGAGCGTGTCCTCGGCGGGATGAAACCGCCCGGTCTTCATGCTGGCGTCAATGAACCGCCGCCACAGCTCGACCGTCGGCGCGTCGGGCACCAGCCGGCCGCGGCTGGAGTAGGCGATGAAGGTTTTGCCGAGCGGACTGTCGGGCCGCAGGCTGCGGAACACGTCGCCGCAGGCGCAGTGCAAAAAATTGGGAATGGTGCCGAGGATCTTTCCTTGCGTGCCCTTGCCCGAACCCGGCGCGCCAAACATGAGAATTGTCCGGTATTTCATAAAAGTGACAGGTGACGGGTGACAAGTGACAGGAAGACTCCACGCCGCGCAGGAACAGCTTCCTTGCCACGTGTCACAGGCCACAGGTCACATTCCCGTTTCATGTCTCCTTGTGTTTGAGTTGAATCTCCTGGATTTCGCCGAACGGCACCATCACCTCCTGCCGCGCCGCGCCCTGCATGACCTCAAAATGCAGGTCGTTGGCCGCAATCCGCGTGATGCGTTGGACCTCATAGTGCCCGCGCGGCGTTTTTACGAGCAACACCAGGTCCTTGTCCGCCTCGCGCCGGACGAGGCTGAAAAAGCCGGGAAACTTCGTCTCAAAAAACCGGCGGTTGAACATGAACTGGCCGCGCTGGAAAATCTGCGATGCGGGCTTCTCGGCGGACGGCGCCGACTGCCACGAAGACGAGGAAATGTGAATTCCACCCGGCGGCTGCACCAGAGTCGGCGCCGGCGCGACGCCCGGCACGGCCATCGTTTCCGCTTCGGTCTCCGCGACCGGCTCCGCCACCGGCACACCCTGCGTGGGCATGGACAGGAAAATGACCGGTCCCAGGACCGGCAGCACCGCCGCCACCCCCATCACCATGCCGATGGGGCGCGAGCGGAAAATGGCGATCTCCATGGCCGCATAAAGATTCGCCCCGTAAATCACGAACATCACCAACAGGCCGACCGACGACGAGAACAGCGCGGCGAGCAACGAGGCTTGCGGCGGTCTCTCCAGCCGCGACACCTCCTGAATCTTGATTTCCGCCTTTGAGCGCGGCTGCGGCGGCGGGATGATGAACGGATTGACGAACGGTTTGATTTTCGGGTTTTGCCCCAGTTGCTTGAGCGCGTCCTGCGAAAACCGCGTCCACGTCACGTTGGTATAAACGTCCGCCGGCGTGCGGATCAGGACGCCGTTGTCGTCATATTTGACGACGTCACCGGCCACCGACGTGCCATCGGTCAACGGCAGCGTGTCCGCGCCCGCCGCCGGCAACAGCCCGGCCAGCCAGAATCCCAAAACGATTCCCAGGATTTTGTGCACGGGACTTTTCTAGCAAATGCCCGCGCGCCGCGAAAGCAAATTCAACGCGCCGGACTCAAAACCGCAGGACAGGCGTCCCGCCTGTCTCCATCTCCAACCTTCGACGTTCGATGTTGAATGTTGGATGTTCAGCGTTCGTTGTTCCTGTCTCAGGTTTGAGAAATGATGTAGCCGCGACATTCATGTCGCGCTCAAGGAATGGTGTAACTGCGACACGCATGTCGCGCATCTCGCCCCGCCGAAAGGCTTGATGTTGGTGCCTTCAAAGTTCGATGTTCGATGTTGGGTGTTCGATGTTGAGTGTTGAATGTTCGCCCTCGGCCATCTCCGAACTCCGAACTCCGAACTCTTGTATTCCCATTTGTCCCGGAAGCCAGACGCCAGACCCAAAACCCTAAATACTGTCCAGCGGAATCCTCACCCAAAACCCATTTGAGATTGTGGCCAGGATCGTCAGCCCCGAAGGCATTCGGGGTGAACTTCCATTCGCACCGTACTTTCACCAGCGGCATTGTGACCCGAAGATGCAGAGAGACAGGCACGAAAATCTTTGAAACAAACTGAAAGGAAATTTCCCCGTTCGCTTCACAACATCCGGTTCAACATCAAAAACCCCGTATAAAAAATGCAGGCGATCAGCGCCATTACCATCAGCGACAGCCCGACCCAAAACGCGTAAAAGAAAAATCCGCGCTCACCCATCGGCCGACCGCAATGCGGACAGCGTCGCTTTGCCGATTCAATTTCTTCGCGACAACCGGGACATCTCGTTGTTTGGGAATCGCCGCAGCTCATTGGCCGCCAGGTTAGCGGGGCGAACCGCTTTTCGTCCAGCGCCAAGAAAGGCGCCGCGGTTAAACGCAAATGGCGCAAAAGCTTTGTGCTGTTGCGTGGTGAACCAGGCTGGACGAAACATCATCACGGCGCTGCCCGCCGCCCGTCAGGCGGATGTCGAACGACTCACGGCCCTTGGCACGTGAACCAATCTTCCCGGAAAGGAACGAGGCCATAAGCTGGCACTGCGAAGAGCGAAGACACGGAGACCAACCATTTTTACTTTTCTTTGCGTCGCTCTGTCCTTGCGTGAAACATTTTGTTGTAAACCTCCCGGATTGCGCCACGCCAATTCGCCAGCGCCTTCCTGAATTCATCCGGTATTGCAAAGCCGCAGCGTACCGAGACGCGGTAATATGCCGGCGCGTCGTCCGGCAAAACGGTTTCGCCTTCGTAACTCCAGCGGCGCAGGATGCCTTCGACGCGGCGCAATCGCCGGTAATTGCCGATCAATTTGTCCCAATCGGCACGCGTGAGCGGTTGGAGTTCACGCTTTAGCGTGCCTTTGGCCGAAACACCATCTGAAGATTGAACTCCAACCGCGTCACGGCCCCGTTCGAGCGCGCGGAGCGTGTTGGCCTCCTGCCAGCCGTGTTCGAGGCACATCGCCTGGGCGATGAATTCTGCGTCCATGAAACCACCTTTGCCGGTTTTGATGGCCAGATCGTCCTGGCCGCGCGGCGTGCGTTCCTTTTCGATGCGCGTCCGCATCCGGTGGATTTGATCTTTCCAGTCCGGTGTGAAGGCAGCCAGGCCGCCGTTATTTTCTGTAGCCGCAACCTTCAAGTTGCGAACTTTTGCGGTGCTTGTTTTCAGTCCGTATTCCCTTGCTGATTCCGGCCGGCGCAGGCTAAAGCCTGCGGTTGCATTTTCGGAGGAAAAATCCGTCAAGGCCGCCGCCAGTCTTTGAAACCGTTCGCCCAATTTCAAATCGCCGGCCACCGGCCGCGTGCGGGTGAGCGCCTGGATTTCCCACAGTTGCGCCCGTTGGCGATAGTATTCTTCGTAAGCGGCGAGCGTGTTGACGAGCAGGCCTTTCTCGCCGTCCGGCCGCAGGCGCGCGTCGGTGTGAAACACAGTTCCCTGCTCCGTCCGGCGCGACAGCAAATCCATCACTTCCACGGCCAGCCGCTGAAATTTCGCCAGCCCCTTCGTCCGCGCGTCTGTGACAAAGACGATGTCGAGGTCGGAGCCGTAATCAATTTCGCAACCGGCGAGCTTGCCGAGACCGATGATGACGAATGGCGGCGCCTTGATTTTATTTTTACGCATCACCACCTCGACCGCGTATTGCAGACAGGCGTCGGCCAGCGCGGAGAGTTCTTCCAGATTCCGCTCGAAGCCGGCGAGTCCGAGGATGTCGCGCAGACCGAGCCGCATCAACTCGGCCTCGTGATAACGGCGCAGCCAGAGAAACTGGTCTTCGTCGGCGAGGCCGTAGCGCAGGTCCTTCAAAATTTTCGGCGCGGTTTTGTGCTGGCGCAGGCGGCCGCTGTTCACCAGGTCTTCAACCAAATCCGGCGTGCGAATGGCGACTTCAGCCAGAAACTCGGAGCGATCGAACAGCAGCAGCAGCAACTCAAAGGCCGCCGGATTGCTGTTCCACATTTCAAACAACGCGGTGCGCGTGCCGTAAGCCTCAATGAAGCTTTCCAAACGCGTCAGCACCCGGTCGGGGTCGGACAACGTGGGACGCGCGTCCCGCCTGTCTCCATCTTTTTCCGTCTTTTTTGGAACAGAGACAGGCTGGAAGCCCGTCCCACTTTTTTTCGGGCAAAGGGCCAGGAATTTCAGAATCAGTTGCCGCACCAGTTCCGTGGTGTGCGGTGAGACGTGAACATAACCCGGCCCTTCGGCAAATTCTTTCAACAACCGGACCGCTGTCTCCGGATCGCGGAACGAATGCGCCGCCAGCAAATCCTTCCATTCCGCTTCCGCGCCCTCGAACTCTTCGGGCAGGATTGCCTCCGCCGGTTTTGGCGCATCGGCTTTCAGGAGTCGGTCATAGACCCGCCGCACGTTGCCGGTGTGCGTCTTCAGCGCCGCTTCAAATTCCTCCAACGACTGGCAGCCCATCAACCTTGCCAGCCGCAGCCGGGCCGGGCGGTCTTCGGGAATGGTGTGGGTTTGCTGATTTTCCTCCATTTGCAGGCGATGCTCGACGTCGCGGAGAAAACGGTAGGCGGCGTCGAGTTGTTGGGCTGCCTCTTCCGCGAGCAATTTGTATTGCGCGAGCTTGGCGAGGCACGGAAGCGTCTGCGCGGTTTGCAGGAACGGCAGCCGCCCGGCGTGCAGGATTTGCAGGGACTGGACGACGAATTCAATTTCGCGAATGCCGCCGCGCCCGAGCTTGACGTTGCGCTCCAATTCCTCCGCGCGCACGATTTCCCGCTCAATCCGGTCCTTGACCGCGGCCACTTCGCGGAGCACGTCGGCGCTCAGCGAAGGCGGGAACCGGAAGGACTGGATCATTTCAAGAAACTCGGCGGCCAGGCCTTCGTCGCCCGCCACGCATCGCGCCTTGATGAGCATCATGCGCTCCCACGTCTGGCCCCATTGCGCGTAATAATTTTCGCAGCTCGCGAGCGAACGCGCCAGCGGTCCGGCGTCACCCTCCGGCCGCAACCGCAGGTCAACGCGGAACAAAAAACCCTCCGCCGTCATCCGCGAAACCTCGGCGGCCACCGCCTCGGCGAGCTTGTTGAAAAACTGGTGATTGGTCTGGGAGCGCCGGCTTCCAGCCGGCGTGTCGCGATTTTCCACCATCTCGCCGGCTGGAAGCCGGCGCTCCCGGGATTTGGCATTCGCCGGCGCCTCCTTGAAGACCTCGCCTTCGTCAGTGTAAAGAAACAGCACGTCCACGTCGGAACTGTAATTGAGTTCCTGCCCGCCGAGCTTGCCCATGCCGAGCACGCAAAATTCCGTCGGCTGCCAGTTGCCTTCGG
>Ga0181523_10002238_pt1 | contig 19186 bp, 14 predicted proteins | sample PEATcosm2014_Bin_43_FD_119752 | JGI IMG/M metagenome (GOLD analysis project Ga0181523, IMG submission 119752) | Peatland microbial communities from MTU Mesocosm Facility, Houghton, MI, USA - PEATcosm2014_Bin05_30_metaG | ecosystem: Environmental > Terrestrial > Soil > Wetlands > Peat | place...
GCAAATTGACGCCGGCGACCTGGGAAGAAGCATTTGAGCTGATCGGTAAACGGTTTCGCGAAGTTCGTGACGACGTTAATAAAGAAAGTCACGGCGGAAGCGCGATTGGCGTCGTCGGATCGAATCGCACGACTAACGAAGAAAATTATCTGCTTTCAAAATTTGCCCGCGTGGTGCTGAAGACCAATAACGTCGATCATCATCGGACAGCAGACTACCCTGCCCTGGCGGCGGCGCTGCACGGCAAGCCTGGGAAAACGGCTTCGATGCGCGATGTGTTGAATGCGCCTGCGATTTTGCTGATCGGCAACGATCCTACGAATCAGCATCCATTGCTGGCGTGGCAGATCCGGACGAACGTGCGATTGCGTCGCGCCAAGCTTTATGTCATCAACTCTGCGCCCATCAAGTTACGGAAGCAGGGGGCGGGATTCGGGTTGCTTCCGGCTGGTTCGGAAGCAAAGGCAGTTGCATTCATGGCCGGAGATGATTCGCAACTCGATTCGCTTGTCAGCGACATCACGAACCGCGACACTTGGATCGCGCTGCGCGAGAAAATCCGCGGCGAACAGAACATGGTCGTCGCCTTCGGCTCTGAGCTGCGTGGCCATGACATCGGAAAATTGGTGGGCTTTATTTCCGGCTTGGCCGGAGCAAAGCTGATCTGCCTCGGCGATTATTCGAATTCGCGCGGAGCCAGCGAAATGGGGCTTTATCCCGATCTTCTGCCGGGATATGAACCGATCGCAACCGCAGCCAAGTTCCAGCAGGAATGGGGTGCGCTGCCCTCCGAAAAGGGCTTGAGCCTGCCGGAGATGATGGAAGCGGCGAAGAACGGCAAGCTGAAGGCGCTCTACGTGGTGGGTTCGAATCCGGTGGGCCGTTTGGGCATTGATCCGTTTGCGCTGTCGAAGACTTTTGTGGTGGTTCAGGATATGTTTCTGACCGAGACCGCCACCATCGCCGACGTGGTTTTGCCCGCCGCGAACGCGTACGAGAAAGAGGGTACTTATACCAACACCTGCGGCGATCTGCAACTGGTGAAGAAGGCGGGCGAAGTCTCAGACACGAAGCCGGACTTCGAGATGATCGTCCGGATTGCAGACGCCATGGGCTTCGAGGTACGCGGACTGGTGCCCTTCGGCGGCGGGACGCACTCGGACATGGGACAAACCCGCGGCGCGCAATCGGGCGAGGCAGATCGTCATGCGGTGTGGTTGGAAGCGCACAATCTGGAACCGAAGATGACGCCTTTCGATCCCATGGCGATTCTCGATGAAGTACAACGCGTGGTTGCCGGGTATGATGTTTCGCGGGTCAATCTGCTGGCCGGTGACGATCAGCATCTTGAGATTGCCGAGAGCGGTGCGAGCGCGATGCAAAATCCGGATCTGATCTCTCCGGCGAACGATGATTTGTTCAGTTCGGGCACGCTGGGACGGTATTCCAAGACTTTGAATTCGGTTTTCGAAAATAAGTCGGCAGAGTCGGAAGTTGCGGCGGACTAGAAGTTGACTAGCTGTCGGGCGGATCAAGATCAAAAGCCGCGGGCAAGAGTGCCCGCGCCACACGGACACAGTGAGCATAACAACTTTCATCATCATTTCGATCATTAAGTCGCTGGCCGTGGTCGGTGTACTGCTGACGGCCGTGGCATACAGCGTCTGGCTGGAGCGCAAGGTATCGGCGCACATCCAGAACCGTTGGGGCCCCACGCGGGTCGGGCCTTTCGGCCTCCTGCAGCCGCTCGCCGATGGCGTCAAATTCATCTTTAAAGAAGATCTTACTCAACCGCATGTCTACAGGCCGCTCTATATCGCGGCTCCCATCATCGCGGTGGTGTTTGCCGTTACTTCCATTTCGGTGATCCCGTTTGGCAACTGGGTCGACATTGGTCCCTGGGGCACATATCTGCAGATTACCGATATGAATATCGGGCTGCTGGTCGTCCTCGGCATTACGTCGCTGGGCGTTTACGGAGTGGCGCTGGCGGGGTGGTCGTCGAACAACAAATATTCGCTGCTTGGCGGGCTGCGCGCCAGCGCCCAGATGGTCAGCTATGAGGTTTCGCTCGGCCTTTCGCTGGTGGGCGTGCTGATCATGGCGGGAAGCCTCAGCCTGCGCGACATTGTGGATGCGCAGGGCGGAGTGTTCTGGCATTTCATTCCGCGCTGGAATATTTTTCACGGGCAGACGCTGGCGTTCTTCATCTACTTGATTTCCGCGTACGCCGAGACGAACCGTACGCCCTTTGATCTGCCGGAAGCCGAGTCGGAACTGGTAGCCGGATATCACACCGAATACAGCGCCATGAAATTCGCGATGTTCTTCATGGCCGAGTACGCGAACATGGTCACGGTGGCGTGCCTGGCCACGCTGCTGTTCCTCGGCGGATGGCACGGGCCCATCTATGGCCCGCTCATCCTGCGAGATATAGAGCCGGTACTCTGGTTTTGCCTGAAAGTTTTCTTTTTTATGTTTCTGTACGTCTGGGTGCGCTGGACCTTGCCCCGCTTTCGCTACGACCAGCTCATGGCGTTCGGGTGGAAGGTGCTGCTGCCGCTGTCGGTTGCGAACATTGTGTATACCGCGCTGGTTGTGGCGTGGAGAGCTTAAAAGCAGCTGCCAGTTGCCAGTTCTCAGTTGCCGGTTTTGATCTGGTTTACTGAGAGCTGAGAGCTGAAGGCTGAGAGCTTGCTAGCGATGTTTCATCTAATCCTATTTCTTTTCTTCGGAGCGATCTGCGTGGCGGGGGCGGTGAACCTGCTGGTGCAGAGCCATCCCATCAACAGCGCGCTGTCGCTGATTGTGGTGATGGGTTCGCTCGCTGCCGAGTATCTTCTGTTGGGCGCGGAATTTGTGGCGGCTGTGCAGGTGATCGTCTACGCCGGTGCGATCATGGTTTTGTTCTTGATCACCATCATGCTGCTGAACGCCGGCAAAGAGGAGCGCACCAAGGGCAGCCGGGTTGCGGTCCTAATCGGCGTTCCCGGAGTGACGATCGGCGCGTTGCTGGTGGCCTGGACGCTCGTCGGCCGGTCATCCACAACGCATTCGGTGTCGATCGGTGCGTTATGGGGCGCTCCCAAGGATATCGCCCGGCTTCTTTTCCGCGATTTTCTTCTACCCTTTGAAGTCACGTCGGTACTGATTCTGATCGCCATTATGGGCGCGGTCGTCCTCGCCAGCCGGCCCGAAGCAATCGTGCGTCGCCATCGCAGCGACGAAGCGCCGCCGCAGGAAACTCGCGAACTGGTTGCGACTGGAAAGGATCACTGATGGTCCCTCTTTCCTACTATCTTGTGTTGAGCGGAATCCTCTTCGTGTGCGGAGTGCTGGGGTTCCTGATCAAACGCAACATCATCACCATTTTCATGTCGATCGAGCTGATGCTGAACGGCGTGAATCTTTCTTTCGTGGCCTTCGCTGCGCAGTGGCAGTCGCTTAGCGGACAAGTTTTCGTCTTCTTCGTGATGGTGGTGGCCGCGGCTGAGGCCGCGGTAGGCCTCGCAATCATTATTGCCGTTTATCGCACGCGCGAAACTTTGAATGTGGACCAGGTGAACCTGCTCAAGCTATGACGCCGAATCCTTATCTCTGGCTCGTCCCGATTCTTCCGCTCGCCGGGGCGGCGATCAATGGCTTTTTGGGCCGGCACTCGTCAAAGAAAGCGATCACGGCGATCGCGCTCATCTTCTGCGGCGCGGCCTCTGCCATGGCGTTGTTCCTGGCTGCGGGCTTCTCTTCAACTTCGGCTCCTTATTATTACGACTTCGCCCATTGGATCCGGTCCGGGAACTTTCAAGTCGACTTCAGTTTCTATCTCGATCAGTTATCGCTCGTTATGCTGTTGGTGGTCACCGGCGTCGGCTTCCTTATCCACATCTACTCGGTTGGCTATATGTGGGAGGACGATGGCTACTACCGCTTCATGGCCTACCTGAACCTGTTCATGTTTTTCATGCTGACTCTGGTCCTGGCGAAGAACTATCTGGTCATGTTCATCGGCTGGGAGGGCGTGGGCCTGGCGTCGTATCTGCTGATCGGGTTCTGGTTCATCAAAGATTCGGCAGCGGCAGCGGGCAAGAAGGCATTCATCGTTAATCGCATCGGCGATTTCGGATTCCTCATTGCTCTGTTCCTGATGATCAAGCATTTTGGCTCGCTTGACTTTACGCACGTGTTTGCTGCCGTGCGGACGCTGCCGACGGAGACTGGCGGGGCGGGGCTGCTCACGGCGATTGGGTTGTTATTAATGGTCGGCGCGGCGGGAAAGTCGGCGCAGATCCCCCTTTATGTCTGGCTGCCGGACGCGATGGAAGGCCCCACCCCGGTCTCAGCCTTAATCCACGCCGCAACCATGGTAACGGCGGGCGTTTATATGGTTTCCCGCTCGTCAGCAATTTTTGATCGCGCTCCGATGGCGATGATGGTAGTCGCGATCATTGGGACGCTCACTGCCCTGTTTGCAGCGACCATCGGCATTGCACAGACTGACATCAAGAAAGTTCTGGCCTATTCGACGGTCTCGCAGCTCGGCTATATGTTCATGGCCTGCGGCGTGGGCGCGTTCTCCGCCGGCATCTTCCATCTGATGACGCACGCGTTCTTCAAGGGACTGCTATTTCTTGCGGCAGGATCGGTGATTCACGGCATCGGCGGCGAGCAGGACATGCGCAAGATGGGCGGGCTGCGGGTTTATATGCCGGTAACGTTCTTGACGATGTCGATCGCCACCTTCACGATCGCCGGCTTCCCGCCGCTGGCGGCGTATTTCTCAAAAGATGAAATTCTCTGGAAGGCCTACTCTAGTCCGAACGGAAGTTGGGTATTTTGGCTGATCGGAGTCATTACCGCGTTTATCACTTCGTTCTACATGTTCCGGCTGTGGTTTTTGACGTTTTTCGGCGACTACCGCGGCGCAGCGGCGCCGGAAGCTCACGGTCACGATGATCACGGTCACGATGATCACGGCCACGGACATGGGCACGGCGAACCCCACGAGAGCCCATGGGTGATGCTGGGCCCGCTGGTGATCCTTGCGATCCTCTCAGTTGTTGGCGGATGGGTCGGGATTGGCGACCGCTTCGAACACTTCCTCGCTCCCGTCTTCCAGAGTGGAGCCACCGCGGAACTGGCGCACGAGACTGCGGGCGAAGCTGCTGGCAAAGGAACGGAAACTCTGCTCATGCTGATTTCCGTCACTGCGGCCATCCTTGGATTTTTGCTTGCCTGGGCGCTTTATCTCCGCCGCCCGCAACTCCCCGCGCGCATCGCCGCCGCGCTCGGCGGTCTCTACCAGGCCGTCGCCCACAAGTACTACATTGACGAGCTTTACGGCGTCCTTTTCGTCAAGCCGCTGATCGACGGCTCGACCACGATTCTGTGGCATGGAGTTGACCAGGGAGTGATCGATGCTGCCGTCAACGACTCGGCCACTGCTGCGCGCCACGTCTCTGACAACGCGCGCCACATGCAGTCGGGCAATTTGCGTTCGTATGCCGGGTGGGTGGCGGCTGGCGGCGCATTGGTGATCGCCTACATGGTCTGGATGGGAATTCGATGAATATAGAAAACCTCAGTCCCATCATTCTTTCGCTGGTGACGTTCATCCCTGCCGCAGGCGGGCTGCTCATTCTTCTGATCCCTCGCCGCGATCGTGACATCAAGCTATTTGCCCTGGCCATATCCCTGCTGGCATTTGTGGCGTCGCTGCACTTGCCCGTTCACTTGCATCGCGATCCCGGTAGCTTTAAGTTCGAGATCGACAAAGTCTGGATCGCCAGCCCCAACATTCATTTCCACATGGGCGTTGACGGAATCTCGGTCTGGCTGGTAGTGCTGACCACGTTCCTCACGCCGCTGTGCGTGCTGATTTCGTGGACTTCGATTCATGAGCGCGTGAAAGAATTCTTCATTCTGCTGCTGATTCTGGAGACGGCCCTGATCGGCGTTTTCACGTCGCTGGACTTGTTCCTCTTCTACTTCTTCTGGGAAGCGACGCTGATCCCCATGGCGCTGCTGATCGGCATGTACGGCCACGGACGCAAAGTCTACGCCGCAGTGAAGTTTTTTCTGTTCACCATGATCGGCTCGATGTTCATGCTGGCAGCGATTGTGTGGCTCTATGCCAAGTCTGGCAGCTTCGATTTTGTCGTCATTCAAAACGCAATTCGCAGTGGAAATGTGCCCGGTTTTGAAAACGCGTCGCTCTGGCTCTTCCTTGGCTTCTTTATCGCCTTTGCGGTGAAGGTCCCAATCTTCCCTTTTCATACCTGGCTGCCGGATGCGCACGTTGAGGCGCCTACTGCTGGATCGGTGTTGCTGGCAGGCGTGCTGCTGAAGATGGGTACATACGGACTGCTGCGCTTCAATGTTGGGCTCTTCCCTGCCCAGGCGCACCGCAATGCCCCCTGGATCATGGTGCTGGCGCTGATCGGCATCATCTACGGCGCTCTGGTTTCGCTGGTGCAGCCGAATATGAAGAAGCTGATCGCCTATTCCTCGATCAGCCACCTCGGATTCGTCGTCCTCGGAATCTTCAGCTTCACCACGGCCGGCCTGAACGGAGCCGTCTTTGTGATGCTGGCGCACGGCGTCGCCACGGGCGGACTCTTCATGCTGGCGGGCATTCTCTACGAACGCCGCCACACTTACGAAATCACCGAGTTTGGCGGACTGGCGACACCGATGCCCAAGTACGCCACTTTCTTTCTGGTCACCGTGCTGGCCTCGGTCGGACTGCCGCTGATGAACGGTTTCATCGGCGAGTTCCTGGTGTTGAGCGGTGCCTTCCAGGCGCGCCCGATCTACGGAATTCTCGGAGCGACCGGCATAATTTGGAGCGCCTGTTACCTGCTGTGGATGTATCAACGTGTTTTTTATGGCAAGGTGACACACGACATTAATAACACGCTGCCCGATCTCAACCTGCGGGAGAAGACTGCACTGGCGCCGATTGCTATTGCCGCGCTGGTGATGGGCGTTGCTCCGCTGGTGTGGCTCAGCGCGATTGATCCGGCGGTGCAGGCAGCCCTCGGCCTGACACAATTGGCTGGCAAAATGGTGGGCCGATGACGGCGACACTGGGGATGATGATCGCGGCGGCGTTCTTGCACTCGTTACCCGTCCTGCTGGCGCAGGCGCAGTCTTTTCAGTCGCCGCCACTTGCTGACTACATCCGCATCCTGCCGGAGTTGGTACTCGCGATCTTCGGCATGCTGGTAATGGTCGTCGACCCGCTGCTCGACGAAGAAAACAGTCACCAGTCCCTGGGCACGATCGCGCTGATCGGTACTTTGGCCGCACTCGCTTCGACTCTGTTCACGGCGCGACCGGAGTACGCCGGCGCCGCGTTTTCGAACATGGTGCGGGTAGATGAGTTCAGCATCTTTTTTCACTTCCTCGTCATCGCGATTGCGGCCGTGGTGATTCTCAGCTCTTTCGAATATCTGAAGGTGCAGCGCATCCGCGCCGGGGAATACTACGGGCTGATTCTGTTTTGCACGGTGGGCATGTGCCTGATGTCGTCGGCAATCGAGCTTGTCCTTATTTTTATTGCGCTCGAAATCTCGTCGCTCTCGACCTATGTGCTGGCAGGCTTCCGTCGGCGCGACGCCGCGAGCAGCGAAGCATCCCTGAAATACTTTCTGCTGGGATCGTTTGCGACGGCGTTCTTCCTCTACGGCGTCGCCATGATGTTCGGCGCGACCGGTTCCACCAACATTGACGCCATCAGCCAGGTGTTGCGATCTGGAAACGTGCCGGTTCTGGCGTACGTTGCGACGGCGCTCATGTTCGTGGGCTTGGGCTTCAAGGTCGCTTCGGCGCCTTTCCACGTGTGGGCCCCCGACGTCTACGAAGGATCTCCGGCGCCGATTGTTGGACTGATGTCGACCGGTCCGAAAGCGGCCGCATTTGCGGTTTTGCTGCGCGTCATGTTCGAAGCGAATGCGCCTGGACGCTTCTGGCTGATCTGGGTCTCGGCCGCGCTTTCTATGACGCTCGGCAACATTGGAGCTTTGGTGCAGAACAACGTCAAGCGCCTGCTGGCGTATTCTTCCATCGCTAACGCCGGATATCTTCTGGTTGCAATTGCGGCGCAGCCGGAGCTGGGCACCTCGGCAGCAATGTTCTACACCGCCGCATATGCGGCCATGAACGTAGGGGCGTTTGCCGTGGTTAGCCACTTCGCGAACGCGGGTGAGAAGTATGTCACACTGGAGGATTATGCCGGCTTGGGCAGACAGTCTCCCGTGCTGGCCGCGACTCTGACATTTTTCCTGATGTCATTCATCGGCATTCCGATCACGGGCGGATTCTTCGCCAAGTTCTACGTGTTGAGTGCGGCGCTGAAGTCGAATCTGGTGGGCTTAACGCTTATCCTGGTGCTGAATAGCGCGGTCGCCGCCTACTATTACCTGCGCATTATTGTCATGATGTATATGCGGGAGCCACGCGGAGAAGTTCCGGTCACGCGGGTGCCTGCCGCGGCCGCGGTCGCCATTGCCGTTTGCGTGGCGGCTACCCTTTATCTTGGGGTGGTGCCCGGACGCGTACTCGAATATGCTGCCCATTCCGCCCACGGCCTGGTGGGTGATACGGCGGCCGCGTCAGCGTCGTCAGTTTCTCTGGCGGTAAAACCATAGTTCTATCAAAACCATTAGTTCTATCTTGCCAGCAAAGCCGAGCGTCCCCATGCAGTGCCTGCCGCTTTCTGCCCAAACCCCACGTGGGCGCGCGTTCTCGCTTCAAATCGCCTGTGCGTTTTCCTGTGAAAAAACAGTGGTTTGCTTCGATTGACAATCCCCCTCTGAGTCGTCATTATTACTTACACATGCTTGCCTGAAAATTTATTTGTCGGGCCGGAGGATGTATGGTTCAGTTTTTGCGCAACCTTTGCACGGACGAGCGGGGACAAGATATCGCGGAATACGCCGTCATGCTCGCGGTCATCCTCGTGTTGGTGATCGGCACCGTGCGTCTGATCGGGGGCAACGCCAACAACGCGTTTTCCAGTGTTGCCAGTTCTCTTCAATAAATTCGGCTTCAGGGTTTTGGAAGATATCGGTATAAAAACGAATCTAACCTTCTCTATGACACGATTTAGCACCTTCTGCTGGTTTGGCCGCTATTGGTTTCCATTCGCGGCGGTGCGGAATCGGAGCCAGTCAGCAGAGAAATAAAGACAGCTCAAGGATTCCGCCAAGCCGCGATCGTAATCGCGGCTTTTGTTTTTTGGGCGGCAGAGAGGAAAGGTCATCGCCATGATTGTGAACATGTCCGACAGCGCCACCGAACAGCAGATCGAACACATCATCCAACGTATCCGCGAAGCCGGCTTCCAGCCTCACGTTACGCGTGGCACCGAGCGCACCATCGTTGCGGCGGTCGGCAGCGGCGGGCGCCGCCATGAAATTGAGGCTCTTTCGGTCGCGCCAGGTGTCGACAACGTAGTGGCGATCGCCCAGCCCTTTAAGCTGGTCAGCCGGCAGACGCGTCCGCAGCCATCGGTGGTGGACGTTCGAGGCGTAAAGATCGGCGGTCCCGAAGTCGTCGTGATTGCCGGTCCCTGCTCGGTGGAGTCGCGCGAGCAATTGCTGGAGACTGCGCAAGGCGTAAAGCGCGCGGGCGCGACCATGCTGCGCGGCGGAGCCTACAAACCGCGTACCTCCCCGTATGAGTTCCAGGGCCTGGGAATTGAAGCGCTCAAGATTTTGCGCGAAGCTCGAGACCTTACCGGCCTGCCGGTTGTAACCGAGGTCATGAGTACTGAAGATGTCGACCTGATCTGTGAATACGCAGACATGCTGCAGGTGGGAGCGCGCAATATGCAGAATTTTGCCCTGCTGCGACGGCTGGCAACCATTAAGAAGCCGATTCTTCTCAAGCGCGGACCCTCGGCCACGGTGAAGGAGTGGCTGCTGGCCGCCGAATACCTGCTCTCGGGCGGAAACGATCAGGTCGCCCTTTGCGAGCGTGGAATTAAGACCTTCGAAACCGCCACTCGCAACACCTTCGACCTTTCTGCTGTTGCCCTGGCCAAAGAACTCTCCCACCTGCCGGTGGTGGCCGACCCGTCGCATGGCACCGGCAAGCAGAGCCTGATCGGCCCGGTTTCGCGCGCCGCGATTGCCGTCGGCGCGGACGCTATCATCGTCGAGGTGCATCCGTGTCCGGAGCGGGCGCTATCCGACGGACCGCAGTCGCTCGATCTCCCGCAGTTTGAGCGCGTGATGCGCGGACTGAGCGAGCCTCTGCGCCCGGTGCTGGGTTACGGCCAGGCCCAGGCATAAAAAGCCTCGGCCCTGCATACTACGTCCCTTTGCCGGTCAGGGGTGCCTCCTGCGGACTGCTGGCGTCGTTGTCGCCGACGAAGAGCGTTCCGCTGATGGAACCGGTTTCGCTTGGCGCAAACTCGACTTTGACAGTGCAGCTCTGCCCATGTGAAAGAGACGCCGGGCAATTATTTGCGGACACGATAAAGTTGTCCGTAGCCGTCACCGTGCCCATCAGAATTGCAGCCGTGTTCTGATTCGTGATGGTCAAGCTCATCGGAGAGCTGGTCGTGCCCACGGCTTGCGAACCAAATTCCAGATGAGTGGGGTTCAACACCATGCCCAGGCCGCTCCCAACCAGATCCACGCGCTCGGGACTGGCAGGATCGCTACTCACCACGCTCAGCGCTCCCGGACGTGACCCTGAGGCGGAGGGCGCGAAAGTCACGTTGACAGTGCAGGTGCCGCCAGATGCGACAGACGATCCGCAGTTATTGGAAGCCGTGTAGTCGGTATTGGCTGAAATCGAAGTTATTTTTACTATCGTCGTGCCCACGTTGGTCAAAGTTACTGGGAGCGTTGATGCTGACCCGAGGGCGACGCCCTTGAAATCCAGCAGAGTGGGCGATAACTCGACCAGGCTACCAAGGCCGTACAGCGTGGTAGTTTGCGGGCTGCTGCTGTCGCTATCCTTGACGGTGATTTTTCCGGTTATTTTTCCCGTGCTACTCGGGTTGAATGTCACGCAAAGGCTGCAGTTCGCGGTGCAGCTTCCGTCTGCGCTTTGCGGGTTCAGAACCGTGCCCGTCGTGCAGTAGATGGCATTGCCGGTGGAGCAGTCGGTTACCGGCGTGCAACTTTGTCCGGTCACAGAAAACTGCGCATTGTTGCTGGCGATGGAGTCGATCGTAAGCGATGTCGCGCGGGAATTGTAAATATCCAGGCGGCGCGTGACGGCTGTGCTGGCTACACCCTTTACCGCGGTACCCATATTCACAGTTGACGCAGAAACCAGTGGACACTGGCGCGGTGTGAGGACCAAGGGCGCCAGCGGCTTTTGGTTAAAGTTGAAGCTGTCGGTGATGTCGTTCGCATTCGCGTCCCGAGTGCTGAGCGCGGGAAGCCCAAAACGCTCCTCAATGAACTTCAGCACAGATGAAAACTCATACTGCGTGGTCGAGATGTATCCTTTCCTCGCATAAGGGGAGATGATCAGGAGCGGAACGCGCGGTCCAAAGCCAAACGTATCTTCCTGAGGCGGCGCAACGTGGTCGTAGTCGCCACCAAAGTCATCCCAGACGATGAAGACCGCGGTCGAGGCCCAAAGTGTCGAGTTATTCATCAATGCGTTCAGTTCCGAAACGGTAGCGTTCTCGCCCTCACAGGTGCTGGCATCGGGATGCTCGCTTTGCCACCAAGGAGTGATGATCCAGCTCACCGATGGCAGTTGATTGGCCTGCACATCGGAGATGAAGTTCGAAGAATCCACCACGTTGTTCCAGTCCGAGCCGTTCCTTACATCGCTGATCGCGTCGAAGGTTGACCAGATGTAACCGGGATCGGTGCTGGGCGGTGCGTAGTATTTCCAGCTCACGCCCGCATTGTCGAGTGTTTCCGCCATGGTGGTGACGCCGGTGAAGCAGGGAAATTGTACGCCGATCACACCGTTCGGCTGCATGACGCGAACTTGCTCCTCCCCTGACTCGCCGTCCGGACCGTCGCAGCCCCAGCTGTGGGTGCCCAGCAGATTAAACGGATTGTCGATGACGCCAAAAGATTGGGCAGCGATCGTGTACAAGTGGTTGGGAAAGCTGGGTCCGTGCAACGAAGAAAACATGTTCGCGCCTAAGGCGAAGTTATGAGCGTAAGCGAAGTAGTTGGGGACGTCGGCGGAGGTGAACTGGCGGCAGGTGAGGAGGTCACCATTGTTGTCGCCACTGGTGAGAGTATCCAGCCCGATGAGATCGAATTGATCCATCTTGCCGCCATTCATGGCGAGCAGAGCGGCGGCCCACTCATGGTCGATATCGTGTTCGTAGCGATCGGGGGCTCGGCCTTCCGGCACCACCTGACCGGTGGAAAGCGTGCAGGTTTTCGTACCGTATTTCGAGTTGAAAGCGCCGAAGATGTTGTCGTAGGTGCGGTTCTCCTTAATAAGAAAGACGACGTGACTGATTTTCTGAATGCCGGAGGGAGCCTTCTCTTGCTGCCCCAGCGTAAGCGGAGCGAGGGCAAGGACGAAGATGAGCAAAACAAAGACCGGAAATCCGGTGCGGTGGGAAATATGCACGGAAGGCCTCCTGGGCCGAGCAGTACGAGAGGTGAGCTACCAACCATACTGGCTTTGCTCCTGGCTTCGAGTCAAATAGAAACTCCGCGCGGCGCGTGCAGCTCCTTTCACTGAATTCCCGCGAACCTTTCCGCTGCTAACAATAGCTTGAGCCGGGAAGGCGAGACAATTTGTCCCAAACCGGCCGTACATCGCGCCCCGCCTTTGTTTCAAATCAGTTACGGCCCCGTAGTCGTCATCGAGCCAGTCAGTTGGGCCAAGTTGTCCCTTCGCACCGGCCAGCAAACCCTAGCGAAGTGATTGTACCAACAAGACTTAGCGTGAAGCGATTGGCCTCGCGATTGCCCATTAAAGGCCAGGCACGAGAGCCGGGTTGTATGCCATGTCTCTCGATAAGCCGGGCAAACTTATGACTAACAACGGCAGATTGCAAGTCACAAACGGACGCGAAGGCCGTCCGCTCAATTCCCCAGCGTTCAGTGCTGCTTGGGGCCGCATTTTAGGACTGGCGCTTTTTCTGGTTTCGGCAGTACCGTCCTACGCCGGCACCAAGCTTGTGCTGAATAACGAAAGCCCCACAGCTAAATTTTCTTCGGATCTCCAGTCGCCAGCAGGCGCGGACGGCATGGTGACCGTCATCGTCCAACATCGCCAGATGCCTACTAGCGCGCACTTGAAGGCCTTGCAAGGCCGTGGCGCAACCATCAGGTCGCAGTTCCACACCATCCGTGCGGTGACGATGCGGGTGCCCGTCAGCATGCTGGCGGAATTGGCAAACGATCCCAACGTCGCCTACATCACACCAGATCGCCAGATCAGCATGACTGCGAATCCTGCGAATCCTACGACCGAAGAGTTCGCAACCGCGGTCGAGGACAATGTTGCGGTAACGTCGTATGGATTCACCGGCGCCGGCATCGGCGTGGCCGTCATTGACAGCGGCATTGCAGCTCATCCCGATCTGAACAATGCCAGCGGCGTCAGCCGCGTGGTATATAGCCAGAGCTTTGTGACGGGCGACACCACGACTTCCGACAAATTCGGACACGGAACCCACGTGGCCGGCTTGATCGGTGGCACGGGCGCCGACTCCGGTACTGCGAATAACTATGCCGCAACCTATGCCGGCATGGCTCCGGGCGTCAACCTTGTCAACCTGCGCGTTCTGGATCAGAACGGAGCCGGCACGGACAGCGGGGTGATCGCTGCCATTGAAGAGGCAATCACTCTGCAAAGTACCTACAATATCCGCGTCATTAACATGTCGCTGGGACGTCCGGTGTTCGAGAGCTACACCCTCGATCCGGTGGACCAGGCCGTGGAAGCCGCCTGGAAGGCCGGCATTGTGGTGGTGGCGGCTGCCGGCAACAACGGACGCTTCGCGGCGACCGACGGCTTCGGCACCATCGTCGTGCCTGGGAACGACCCCGCCGTGATTACGGTGGGCGCGACCATGACTGAGCTGACGGCGACGCGAGTCGACGACCAGATTGCCAGTTACAGCTCCAAGGGTCCGACCACGCTCGATCACATTGTGAAACCCGACCTGGTCGCGCCGGGAAACCGGATGGTTTCCTTGCGGGTGGCAGGCAGCACGCTCGACGCAACCTATCCGCAATATGAGATTTGGCCGACCAGCGGAACCGCCATGTACTACGAATTGAGCGGCACCAGCATGGCAACGCCGATCGTGAGCGGTGCGGTGGCGCTGATGTTGCAGCAGAGCTCCTCGTTGACCCCCGATCAAGTGAAGTCGCGCTTGATGAAGACAGCGTGGAAGGGTTTCGGGCAATACACGTCGTCACACGACAGTCTCGGCAACCTTTACAACAACGAGTATGACCTCTTCACCTATGGAGCGGGGTATCTGGATATCAACGCCGCTCTGGGCAATACGAACCTCTCGACGGGAGTAGCGCTCTCCCCGACCGCCGTCCTTAACTCGAACGGCACGGTCACGGTCCAGAATACTACCCTCGACTCCAATTTCACTGGCAGCAGCGTGGTTTGGGGTGCGACTTCAGTCGTCTGGGGAACTTCAGTGGTTTGGGGTACGAACGTGCTTTCCGCAACTTCGGTAGTGTGGGGCGCCACCAGCGTAGTCTGGGGGTCAACCTCCGTTACTGGTGACAGCGTAGTCTGGGGTGCAACTTCCAACGTAGCCGCTGCGACGTCAGCACTTAGCAATGGCGATCCGGGGGACAACTAGACAACCGACTGACACCACATCGGAGACTACCATGACAAATACATTGCCAATCAAAGCCAAAGTCATGATCGGAATGGTGGCCGTTGCCAGTCTGTGCGCCCTGTCGTTCGGCGTCGTCAGATGGCAAACACAAGCCTGGCCACAGTTGCTCCTCCTGTCGGCGGCAGCCGCAGTGAGTTCGCGCTTCAAGGTGAAGCTGCCTGGAATGACGAGCTCAATGTCGGGAAATCTGCCCGTCATTCTTCTGGGAGTCACGCAACTGGGATTGTTCGCTAGCCTGCTGGTAGCAGTAGTGGCGGCGATCGCGCAATCCTATTCCGGCGGGAATAAAACAAAACCAATCCAATTTGTATTTAACGCATGCACACTGCTGAACGCTGCCGGCCTCGCTTATCTGGCCTACCATAGCCAGATCTTCGCGGCCCACGCGACAGCGCACACCATGTCTCTGGTACTGGCCGCCGTCACCTACTTCCTGGCGAATACGGCGCCGGTAGCAAGCATCATCGGACTGACCGAAGGCGGCAATCCTTTTGCCCTCTGGCACAAGGTCTTCCTGTGGTCGTTCCCGAACTATGTAATCGGTGCGGGATTGACTGCGATCGCCTCCGCTTTCAGCACGGTCAGCGGACTGGCAACACTGGCAACTCTGATGGCGGTGCTGTTCGCCGTCTACCAGTCGTACAAGATGTACGTCGGTCGAGCGGAACAGGCGCAGCCTCTAGTGATGGCCGTGGCAGCCGGTCGATAATCCTAAAACCTTCCTTCCAGCGCGCAGCTTATCGGCTGCGCGCTTTTTTTGTCTGTTCCCAATCGAGAAAGCGGACGGCGTGAATGTCGGGGGCTATTACTTAACGTCTCCGCAGGCGGGGCCGAGGTATTTAGAGCTGACGGTAAAGTCCATGGTCATGGCATGACCGTTGTTAGAATTGCTAACGATGTGCATCGTTCCCTTGACGTTATCCGAACCGACGGCCTCCATTACAGCCGTTCCATCGGACGACGCCTCCTTGTCTTCGCAATGAAACTTCATTTCCAGCTTGCGGCCCGTCGAACTCACAACCGTCCGCGTACAATCCCCGCGGCTGTTGGTGAAAGCCGAGTGCTTCTCAAGTTTCTCTTTCGTGATGCATTCCTTGCGCACATCAGTGCTGGGTTTACCGCTCATCATGGCTTCGATGCGAGCGCGCTGTTCCGGAGGCATTTTAGCGAGAACGTCGGGTGGGATATTTGGCGCCGCCGGCATACCGCTCATGGAATGAGTCACGGTCACTTCCCACAAGCCTTCCTTGACGTTAAGGGGTGTGATGCTGTCAGCGGCCCAGAGGGCCAGCGATGACACTGCCAATGATGACACCAGCACAACACAAAGAAACTTTATTCGCATCCGGACTCTCCCAGTGCCGCTCGATCAACCTGCGCCGAGTAAGCATTGCACACCGCGATTTGCCGATCAAATCATTTTTAGGGACAATATTGTCGCCAGTGGTGCGCGCCCAAACGGGCGACGATGAACTGCAATGCAAACCTGTAACCACAGAGGTCACACAGGATCACGAGGGGGACGCTGGGCGAGGATGACTAATAAAAGCCGCTATTGGCTGTTTTGCATGGTTCCCGTCGCGCTCTCCATTCTCTTCTACGGGCAAGCGACGCCCGTGGCGACGACGGTGGCGACGACAAAAGAGCGCACCGACACGATTATCACCGGCACCGTTGTCACCATGGACGCTCCGCGCCACATCTACGATGACGGAGCGGTCGTGGTGACAGGCGATAAGATTGTCGCAGTCGGCCCTCGTGCCGAAATCGAAGCGCGGTATGAGGGCCGGGAGACCATCGATGGGAAAAATAAACTGGTGCTGCCGGGACTCATCAACGGCCATACCCACGTCCCGATGACGCTGTTTCGCGGCCTGCACGACGATGTGACGCTCAACGACTGGCTTTACAAATATATCTTCCCCGCCGAAAAGAAAAACGTCACCGAGTCGTTCGTGCGCTGGGGAACGCGGCTCGCCGCAGCCGAACAGATCCGCTCGGGAGTGACCACATTCGCAGATATGTACTACTTCGAAGATGCGGTGGCGGAGGAAACCAAAGCGGCCGGTATGCGCGGCGTGCTGGGTGAAACGTTCATCGATTTTCCCGCGCCTGACAATAAAACTGAAGCCGCGATGCTCGCATATAGCGAGAAGTTCTTGCAGAAGTGGCAAGGCGACCCGCTCATTCATGCGGCGGTGGCGCCCCATTCGATTTACACCTGCTCGCAAAAGACGCTGCAAGATGCTTCCACTCTGGCGCGGAAATATCATGCGCCCATCCTGATTCACGTGGCGGAGATGAAAAAAGAGTGGGAAGACAGCGAAAAACAAAACGGGGCATCGCCGGTGCAATATCTGGAGCGGATCGGAGTGCTCGGTCCCGATGTGGTTGCCGCGCACTGTATCTTTGTCGACGAGGCAGACCGCAAGATTCTCGCGCAGCATCACGTGGGCTGCGTGCACAATCCGTCAAGCAACATGATGCTGGCGAGCGGGGTTGCGCCCGTGCCCGAGACGCGCGCCGCCGGAGTGGCGGTCGGCCTCGGAACCGACGGACCGGCCGGCAGCAACAACGATCTCGACCTGATGGAAGAAATCGATTTGGCGGCCAAGCTGGCGAAGATCACAAAAATGAGTCCGCTGGCTTTGAATGCGTTGGCCGTCGTAGAAATGGCGACGATCGACGGTGCCGGGGCTCTACACATGGACAAAGAAATCGGATCGCTCGAAAGTGGAAAAGAGGCCGATTTGATTCTGATCGGTCTGGACGAGCCAAATGCCGTGCCGATGTACGACGTTTACGCGCAGATTGCATATTCCTTAAAAGCCAGCGACGTGGAAACCGTCATGATCGGCGGGCGATTCGTGATGCGCGACCGCAAGCTGCTGACCGTCGATGAGCCGGCGGCGATCGCCAAGGCGCGCGAGTATCAGAAGGCAGTTGCGGCGTCGTTGGGAATGCAGTGAGTACATTGAGGCAGAGAATGTAGTGCAATCTCACAATTACATTTTTTGGGAAGTGGATGTGCAGGCCGATTTCATGCTGCCCGGTGGCAAACTCTACGTCCCCGGAGCCGAGAAACTTCTGCCCAATATCCGCAAGCTGACGGACGCTGCTCGGCGCGGCGACGTTTTCCTTGTTTCGCATGGCTGCTTTCATCCGCCCAACGATCCTGAGTTCAAGCAGTTTCCGCCCCACTGCCTAAAAGGTACGGCCGGAGCGGAATTTGTTCCAGAAGCGTTAGCGGCGAATTTCGTTCGGATCGAAAATGATGTCAACGACAAGTTACCGCAAGATTTGTTCAAGTATCAGCAGATCATTCTGGAAAAGCAGACGCTGGATATTTTTGAAACTCACCACGCGGACGCGTTGGTCGAACGACTAGGGCACACAGCGGAATTTGTTGTGTTTGGAGTCGTCACGGAATACTGCGTCAGTTGCGCGGTTAAAGGATTGCTAACGCGAAAGCGGCGGGTCGCGGTGGTCCGCGATGCGATTGAAACTTTGTCTGCTGAGGTTGGAGAGAAGAGTTTAGCGGAATTGCAGAGCTTGGGAGCAAGGCTGGTTACGACCGAGGAAATTCTCAAGGCGCTAGTGCCGTGATCACGTCAAAAACGACCGATGGAGCGACGGGCGTCTCGCCCGTCCAGCAACTGCTGGATCCCGCCGGGCGGGGATGCCCGGCTCTCCAGCCGCCATCCATCACAACAGCATGCCGGCAATCGAAGCGGACATCAAATTTGCCATGGTGCCGGCGAGCATGGCGCGAATGCCGAGTTTTGCCAGTTCTCCTCGTTTATTGGGCGCGAGCGCGCCGATGCCGCCCATTTGAATTCCGATGGAGCTGAAGTTGGCAAAGCCGCAAAGCGCGAAGGTCGCAATGGTGAACGAGCGCGGATCGAGCGCTGCCTTTTGCGGTCCCAGCATGGAAAATGCTACCAGTTCATTCAGCACCATGCGTACACCCAGAAGATTGCCAATCAGACGGCAGTCATGCCAGGGAACTCCAATAACCCATGCGATGGGTGCGAACAACGCGCCGAGTATGGCCTCGAGGCTCGATGGAAACCACGCGATGTGGGCGTGAATTCCACCCATGATTCCATCGAGTAAGGCGATCAATGCCAGAAACGAAATCAGCATGGCGGCGATGTTCAGCGCCATGTGCAAACCATCGGTGGTGCCGCGCGCAATGGCGCCCAGCAGATTTTCGTTCTTTTCCAGCTCTACTTCTTCTTCACTCATCACTACGCGTCCCGCGGTTCTGGGCACTTCGGTCTCGGGCACCATGATCTTGGCCATCAGGAGCGTGCCGGGAGCGGTCATGATGACGGCGCTCAGCAGGTGTTTTGGCTCGATCCCGAA
>Ga0181523_10002243_pt1 | contig 19157 bp, 15 predicted proteins | sample PEATcosm2014_Bin_43_FD_119752 | JGI IMG/M metagenome (GOLD analysis project Ga0181523, IMG submission 119752) | Peatland microbial communities from MTU Mesocosm Facility, Houghton, MI, USA - PEATcosm2014_Bin05_30_metaG | ecosystem: Environmental > Terrestrial > Soil > Wetlands > Peat | place...
AGAGTTCTTTGCCCAGGCAAAGAAAAAGCAGGTGGGGATTCTAGCGCGTGTGCCGCTGGCCAGCGGGCTGCTGACGGGGAAATTTAAGCAGGATTCCACATTCCCGAAGGACGACCACAGGAATTTCAACCGGCACGGGGAGGCGTTTGATGTGGGCGAGACGTTTTCGGGCGTGGATTATGAGATCGGGCTCGACGCAATAGAAGAGATTAGGAAACTCGTACCCGCTGGCGTTTCGATGAGCCAGTTCGCGCTGCGCTGGATCCTGATGTTCGACGCGGTGAGCTGCGCGATACCTGGAGGGAAACGGCCTGAGCAGGTTGCGGAGAACTGCAAGGCGTCCGACGTGGCACCGCTAACGGAAAAGGCGATGGCCGGGGTGCGGCGAGTGTATGAGAGCAAGATTCTTCCGCTTGTGAAGGACCGGTGGTAAAACGAGTAGAAAACGCCTCTAGAGACCGCGGAAATAGTGGCTTCGTAGGTCATTCCGAGCGGAGCGAGGAATCCCTCTTCAGCGGAAGCCCAAGAAAAGAGGGATTCCTCACTTCGCAGACTCCGTTCGGAATGACGGGATTATACTTTTTCCGAAAACTGCTTAGTCAGGGTCGCGTGCTTCGCGCGCCAGCTTTGCCGATGAGGACGGCGGAAAGACGTTGTAGTTCGGCGCGGGCATGGGGATATCGCCCTTGCGGTCTTGCCATAGGAATTTGTTGAGGATGGTGTTGTCCGCGGAATCGGCGTGGCTGAAGTCCAGGTTCTTTCCTTCTTTCCAATCCCTGGTGTTCATTTCGTAGAGCAAGCCGTTATCGCGATTGCGGTAGTCCGCTTTGAAGGGCGGCTGCGTACCGGGGCCGCTGAAGAGCGGCGCCATGACCGCGGCGCGGGAATCATTGGCATTCATCGGGGGCGCGCCGAGGAGCGCTTCGATGGTGCGCACCATGTTCACGGTGGTGTAAAACGTGTGATCCACATAAGAACCGGGCTGGCCGGCTTGCGGCTGAGGAAGCGGGGAATATTTGCTGATGACGAGCCCGAGGCTGCGGTGGGAATCCACGTGGTCGGGACCGGCTTGGGCATCGTCTTCGAGGATGAGAAAAGCGGTGTCGTCCCAATACGGGCTGTGCGAAACAGCGTCCACCGCGCGGCCAATGGCCAGGTCATTGTCGGCAACGGAAGCAGTGGGACGCGGCTTGTTTTTCGTGCCACCCGCGGTGTGATCATTTGGAAAGCGCAGGAGAATGAATTGCGGCATGGTGTCTTTTCCGGCTTTGCGTGAGGTTACAAATTCGTTGAACTCGTTCAGGAATTCATCGGCGCGAAGCTGATCTGGGTAGGCCAACTCGAAATCCGGATAGCGGGGATCGAAGTGGCCGCGAAGTTCAACCTGTGAGGCAATGTTCTTGGCGAGCACGGGAATTTCCCAGGGGTAGGGGCTGGGTCCGCCACGAGGATCGCCAACGTTGCTCTCGAGCGGCTCGCCTTTGCGGACTACGGTGCGCGCACAGGTGACGCCCGCAACTTTAGGCGGGCCGCTGGAGGGAAGATTCGCATCCGGAGAGGCGTTGCACCATCTGGAGACGATGAACTCGCCGAAGTGACGATAGGAAATGTCGTGCTTGGCGAAATTTTTCCAGAGGAAGCCGCCGGTGGGTTCGCCTGCATAAGGAAGTTCGTCTTCGGCCGAGATGCCGTCGAGGAATTCGCCTTCGGAATCGTAAGTATGTTCGCCGCCGCGGTAGCCGATGGGCCAGGTTTTCTCGACGTAGTCGGAGATGGAAGCGGAAGTGGACCAGATGTGGCCGTCGCCGGAGACGTCGCCGCTATCGTAGAAATTATCGAGGATGCCGAACTGCCGGGCCAGGGCGTGCTGATTGGGCGTGATGTCTTCGCCGTAGATGGTGATCGACGGATCGCCGTTGGCTTCCGAGAGATCGCCGAAGACCTGATCGTAGGTGCGATTTTCCTTGATGATGTAGATGACGTGACGAATTTTATTTTCACCAACAGCAAACGGGATGTGGTCGGTATTGCCTTGCGCGGCGTTGGTGGCGGAGACCACGTCCGTCCAGGAAGCCAGCTTTTGCGGCAGATCGGCAAGGGGAATGCGCGCCAGGGAGCCATTGGTCATCGCGGGGTTGTAAGGATACTGCGGGCGTCCGTCTCTTCCCGTTTTCAAGGGAACGGGATTGGGGCCGGAGCCAAGACCTTTGGCGCTGCCGATAAGCAAATCAGTGGAGGTGGTTGCGACTACGGTGGGGTACCACTCTGTGGGGATGAAACCGGCGGCATGCAACGTTTGGCCAGCCGCGGGGTGGCTGAGATCGAAGACGGCGACGGAGTCTGAAATGGCATTGGCGGAGAAGAGAGTTTTTTCGTCGGCGGAGAGGGCGAGAGATTCGGGGTCGCTGCCGCCATACTTTTGACCTGGGAGTTTCGTGGACAGCGAGTAGAGGAGTTTGCCGGTTTTTGTATCGAGCACGGCGATTTCGTCGCGATTGGTAAGTGCGACGAAAAGGCGTGAGTCATCGCGGGAGAGGAGTAACGCGGTGGGATGAGAGCCACCCTCGAGCGGGGCTGCTGGTTTGCTCAAGGGGATGATGCGGCGAACGCGCCCGGTAACGAGGTCGAGTTCGGCCACAGCGGAGGCGTTCCACAGGGATACGAAGCCGCGCTTTCCGTCGCGCGTCGTGACCGCAGCGTAGGGAAGCGAAGCGGGAATGCGTTTGAAGGTGGAGAGATCGAAGCGGTGGATGATGCGACCGTCGGAAGTGTTCAGGAGGAGGGCTTCGTCGGAACTGTTGCTGGCGACGAGGAGCTGCTCGACGCCGCCGTTGGTGGTGACACTGAGTCCCGCCGGATAGGTGACATCCTTGAACTGATCGCGGCGGATTTTCCCGGGCGGAATAGTATTGCGTGGGGGCAGCGGGAGAAATCGCTCGGGGGCCACTTCGCCATTTTGAAAGGTGTAGACGGCAATGCCGTTTCCGGTGCTTCCCTTCCCTTTTCCGAGGGGATCGGTGAGGGAAGCCATGGAGGCGTAGAGATGCTTGCCGTCAAGACTGAACGCGAGGCCCAGGAAATAAGTTTGCTTGGCCCTGTTGCCCAGGCGGTCGTCGGGAAAATCGCGGAGTTCGTTGGTTTCCAGATTCAGAACCGTGATGGATTGTTTTTGGCCGGAGGAGTAGGCACCGAAGCCGCTGTGGAGGAGAACAGCAAAGCGGCCATCTGGAGAAATAACCGCGGCAGTGGGGAAATTATTGATACGGCGCGGATTACCGGGGAGTTCGCCAAAGATTTTGGCATTGGGGATTTGCGTTGTTTGCGGGTGCGGTGTGGTGTCTTGCGCCAAGAGAGGAACTGCGGCGGCGATTAGGAGAAACAGGCTGGAGTGAAGTACTGAGCGGTAGATTCGCATGGGCGCATTATATTTGATTTTGAATGAACCGTTGACGGATATGCGATGAAGTTGGGCTACGCTGGACGGCCAGGGCGAGTTCCCGCGAGTTGCGACTGTAACCCGTTTACAACCCCAAAAATCATGTAACCTCGGAGCTTCCCGGGCAGTAAGTGTAGATAGAGGGCGGAGCATGGAACTGCTGGAGAGATTCGCGGCGGGAGATGTGGATGCCTTCGAATCGCTATTCCGGCAGCACCAGGGCGAAGTGTATCGCTGGATCATGCGCATCGTGCGCAATACTGCCGCGGCGGAGGATTTGACGGTGGAAACGTTCTGGCGCATGTACCGGGCACACGCACGGTTCGATCCCGCGAAAGGAAATTGCGGGGCATGGCTTCGGCGCATCGCGAGTAATGTGGCGATTGATCATCTGCGCCGCGCGCGGCACGAAGTTCCTTTGCCGGACGATCTGCCGGCCACGTCGCGGCAGCCGCTGGGGGAGCAATTGGCGATGCGGCATGAAATTCTTCGCGCGGTGAACAAGCTTTCGCCGCGCATCCGCGCCGTGGTGCTTCTGGCGCTGGTGGATGGAGAGCCCTATGAGCGCATCGCGGATGCGTTGGGGATTTCGGAAAGCGCTGTGAAGGTGCGCGTGTTTCGTGGCGTGCGCCTTTTGAGAAAAACTTTATCGCAGGCAGGAGTGCATCCATGAGGGAACCTGAAATTGATGATTTGAAAAAAGCTTTGAAAGACGCGCTGCCCGCTGTGAATGAGAGCGAGCTTCAGCGCGATCTGTGGCCTGCCATGCTGCAGCGGCTCGATCAGAGCGCGATTCGCGTGCCCTGGTGGGATTGGGCCTTACTCGCGGCCCTGGCCGGTGCGCTTTGCTTTTTGCCGGGAATCATCCCGGCGTTGTTGTACCAATTGTGAGGAAGAGGTTGCCATGAACAAACATCCGTATTTGCGTGCCTATCTTGCCGGAATCGCCGTGCCGACGGTTTTCCTGCTTGTGGTGATGAGCGGCTACACGGTCTTTCGTTATGCGTGGAACTGGCCAATTGCCATTGAGCGCGTGATTGTGTTCCCGATGGCCGCGGTGCCAAATGCCTGGGGATTGTGGAACGTGCTGTATCGCGCGTTTGTTGGCGAGCGCCGTCTTTCACTGGGGATCTTTGGCGGGGCGCTGCCGCTGCTGCTGGCGCCATGCGGCTACGGCGTCACGCGGCTGCTGGAATTCACGATTCCTCACGAAGTGTTCCAGTTCGCGCCGTTTGCGTTTCCCTTTGCGCTGATTATCTACTATCTGGTGTGGAAATATTTCGTGGGGTTTTTGAACGCGGAGCTGGGCATCGCTTAGGCAGTTTAGCTGGCGAAGAGAATTATCCCAGCGACTTTTTAGAATGGTATGCTGCCGTCGTGAATCTCGAATCCGGCCGAATCTTCTCACCGCGTGGCCAATGGAAAGGAAAACTATGAAAATATCCGTGTTAACGATGAGCATGGTTCTGTTGGTGATGCTCGGCGCAGGTAACCGATATTTGGGGAGAGCAATTTCTCCAACGGACAGCGTAAGGACGAGCCATGTTGCGGAGCCCGGCAGCGCGAAGGATTTTGATGTGACGGCGGGCGCGGCGCTGGCCGTGATGAAGAAGCGTGCCGCGGAACTCAAGATCACAGGAGTCGGCGTGGTCGCGTACGCCGAGGGTGACACAATTCAGTCGTGGAGTTCGAAGATGGTGGTGATGGGCCGAATGAAAGAACCTCCTTCGACGGGCAATACCGGCTTCAATCTGCTGGGGGTCGCCTACGCTAAGTCAGCGGAGATGGCGGACACGCTGCAGAATAGTGGCAGTGGCACGCGGCCACCGATGGCTGGTGAAGTCGGCTGGCAAGGTGGCGCGATTGCCAAAGCGAAGACGGGCTATGTAATCGCGGCATTCAGCGGAGGCAAGTCCGAGGAGGACTTCGAGGTATCCAAGGCCGGGCTTGAGGTGCTGAAGGGCGCGCTGTAAACGCGATAACCGCGAGGCGGTGGCACCTGATGCCATTACCGCAAATGGAAATTGCAGTATCACCGAATCGCGGGAATCAGGTAGCCTAGCACCGAAGCTTCTTCATGGAATCGATCGCCAATCTCGTGGAACGCCAACGCCGCAAAGTCTTGCCTGAAAGATGACCTCACCGCCTGCGCCACCCGTAAAGGTGTCAAACCGCCTGCTGTTCTGGAGCGCGGCGCTTTTTATCGGGGCCCTGCAAACATGGGCGCACCGGCATGATTGCACGCCGGATGGCATTTCTTACATCGAGCTCGGGTGGGCCGGGGCGCGTTCGGGGTTGGCACATTTGGTCAGCGGCTATTGGAGCCCGCTGTATCCGTTTCTGTTGAGTCTCGAATTCCGCATCTTTTCGCCGACGCCGCGATTTGAATTTGTCGCCGTGCACCTGCTCAATTTGTTGTTGTTTATCGGCACGATCGCGTGCTTTGAACTGTTCTTGAAAGAATGGATCCTGGCGCGCCGTGGGACATCCCCATCGACGACGGAATCGGAGGAGCTCTCTGGGCGTGCCGTGTGGCTTTGGGGTTGCGTTCTTTTCCTATGGGCGACGGAGTTCTGGCCGGGGCCGTCTCTGATTACCCCCGACCTGTGCGTGGCGCTGCTGACGTTTCTGGCCACGGCGCTGCTCTTGCGAATCCGGCGCGGGCGGGCTTCCTGGCCGGTTTTCCTAGCTTTGGGAGCGTTGCTGGGCCTTTCGTATCTTGCAAAGACAGCGATGTTTTTCGTGGCTCCAGTATTTTTGTTCAGCGCTTTTGCACTGTGGCGACGATCTGGAATCTCGGTGCATGCCGCGGCGCTGCGAACCTTGCTGGCCGCAATTATTTTTACGTGCCTTGCGCTGCCCTTTATGCACACGCTTTCCGTGCAAAAAGGCCGGTTGACGATTGGGGATGCCGGGCGAATCAATTACGTGGAATACGTCAATCGCGCGACACTTTGGGTTCACTGGGAGGGAGAACCCGCCGGGACCGGGATTCCCGCGCACCCAACGAGAAAAGTTTTTTCCGACCCCGCCGTCTTCGAATTCGCTGAACCCGTGCCAGGCACCTATCCACCGTGGTACGACCCGTCGTATTGGTATGAAGGCGTCCAGCCCTCGTTTGCACCCCGAAATCAGGCTTGGGCGATGTTCCGGACCGCGAATGCGTATCTGCGGTTCATCTCGAGGAGCGGCGCCCTCTGGCTAGTTTTAGCCGCGGTCTGGCTTTTCTGGAAAAAGACGTTTCGCTGGGGAAGGCTTGCACCGGGAACGTGGTTGGCGCTTCTGCCGTCGGCGGCCACGCTGGCGACGTATGAGATGGTGCACGTCGAAAACCGGTTCGTGGCACCATTTGCCTTGCTGGTGCTGCTCGGGGCCTTGACGAAAGTATTGTTCAAAGAAACTGCCGGCCCCTGGAACGCGAAACGGCTTCCATTGATCATTATATTGGCGCCGGCGCTGGCAATCGTCTGGAGCGCCGGGCGGGATATGACGCTGCTGGTTCGCAATGCGCCTGACGAGCAGTGGGAAACGGCGCAGCAACTTCACGGCCTGGGCATCTCAGAGGGAGAGCAGATCGCCACGTTTGGCACGGGGCTGGGTGCCGCATGGGCACATCTGGCAGGCGTGCGTATCATCGGGGAGATTCCGGACAAGGAGCTGCCGCGATTTGTTGCCGCGGACGCCGCACGAAAGGCCAAGATTTTCGAGCTGCTGTCGTCGCTGGGCGCGACAGCGGTGGTCACCTGGAATCCGGCGGTGGCCAATTCCTCGGAAGGCTGGCGCACGATTCCGGGGACGCATTATTTTGTTTGGTTGACTGCCGACCACAAAGAGACTGGGGCTCTCTCGCTGCGCTCGAATCCGTAGCTTGCGTGCTCTGATTTCCCCACAACTGTCCTGGCCGTAAGCCGAGACGCAATGACCACATAAATTCTGGGCCGCCAAATGGATCTTCCTAAGGTGTCTGCCGGACATCGAAGCAACGCGGGGACCTGAGAAGAGCGAGCACGTGCTTCCGTAACTCGAAGGCACGCGCAACCGAAGTCGCTTGAATGCGTTAGTTCTCGCGACGTTCCAACCCCGGATTGCGCAAAAGGCTGACTCTCGTCACGAATTATGTGACAGAGCCTGTCTGGTCGCAGCAGATGGCGGAGAACGTAACTCGCATATACAAATCTGGCAACAAATAGCGGCTTATAAGCATCAAGCTACGTTCTTTCGGAAGTACTTTAATCATGTAGCAGTAATTTATTGTAACTGATACCTTCATGTGGTAATAGTGTCCTGCGCAATCCAGCCTCGGCGCGAACCATTCAATCAACCTCATTGAGTCGTCACCTTAGGAGGTGCCGTGAAAAGCGCACGCAAACTATTCGCAGCCGTATTATTTCTGACGGTTTCACTGTTGTTTTCCACCGCAGCGAGGGCCCAAACCCCGCACGTGTTTTATGTTCCCCCCGGTGGTAATTTATGGGAACTGACATATAACGCGAGTAATGGTTCGTGGGTAACGACAAATACCTTCGATGGTCAAGTTCCTTATCCGCTAAACACGACCATAGCGAGTTTTGCGGGCGGCGGGAAGATTTACGTCTGCTACTTCAATAATACAAACGGGGAGCCGCCCAATTCAGTCTATGTAATGTCCTCCACTAATCCCACTAACAACGAGGCCTGGACCACCGCGGCCGCATCTGCGGTAAACGTAGACGTAACGAGCGGACTGACAGGAGTTGTGGACGCCAGCGGGATCCCAAGGATTTTCTATGTTGCTCTGTACACGGACGGAGTGGAGTACCTGTACGAATCATACTGGACTGGCAGTGGTTGGGAAAACATTCAGTTGTATGGGGGAGTTAAAGCCGGGAGTGTCTTGTCCGCGTACCTCTATGAGGGCACTGTTCATGTGTACTACATCGCGGTGGATGGAAGCATCCACCAGCATTGGCTGGTGGGTAGCACCTGGTACGATGTGGACGTGACAGTCGACTCGGGCGGCCCATACCCTGTGTCGGGAAGCCCACTGGTGACATACCAATACAACAGCCAAGCCTCAATCTACTTCATTGCAAACGACAACCACGTCCACCAGGATTTTTATGTTGGATCAAGCTGGGCTAATAACGATGTCACAGAAATGGCTGGCGCCCCAAACTGTTATCCTGGTTCGTCGCTAACGGGATACATGTATGCCGGCGACCCTCGCATCAACTATATTGCGGTCGATGGCCATATCCATCAAATGTGGTGGACTGGAAGCAAGGAGGCAACCGACGACTGGACCTCACTATCCGGCGCTGTACCGCCTCTCATCCCGAGTCCACTCACAGGTTACTCTTTTAACGGCCAAGCCACTGTGTTTTACGCAATCCTCAGCGGTCAATATTACCTTGGCGAAAGCTACTACAACGGCAGCCAAACGTTGAGGTACGAGTTTGGCTTGGAGGACCAAGGAGGCACCTCCCCCAACGGACTAGCGTACGCAGTTTTCTAGACCGGATGTTTGCATCTCCAGGGAATTGACATCGGTGAGCAGGGTTACTGAGGGCCGAGTAGTACTCGAATCATAAACCCCAAGCCCTCTCTCATCCGCTGGAACTCGCTTCGCCCTCAGGGGTTAAGGTCTCCAAGACGCAGTCAACTGGCATGGAATCAAGAGGGTTACATCCACTGGATTCTGGCCGCTCCACTTTCCAGCCAACCGCCAAAAAACAATAGCGCCGCACGGCGCCTTTTCGGCCCGTGCGGCGTTAACTTTTACACTCTCCCAAGTGATTTAACTTTCCGGGCAAATCTTCCAGGAGCTTGTTCTGTTCCGCTCCACTCACCCCTACGCTATTCCATGCGTCGTTCGGGGATCTTTCTCCGACAAAATGTACTGGCACAGAGGCGCCTCCACTGCGCTCGATTCCCTGACCTGCATGCTATGATTTCCCTGCAGTTCTCCTGATCGAAAGCGAAGACCCGATGACCGCACGCATCCTGGATGGCCTGAAAATCCGCGACGAGATTTTTGGGGAAATTAAAGGCGACATCGCGAAAGTCGCCGCGCATGGCGTGCGGCCGGGGCTGGCCGCCGTGCTGGTGGGCGAGAATCCCGCGTCACAGCTCTACGTCAAAAGCAAAATCGCGGCTTGCGAACAACTGGGCCTGGCGAGTTGGCTGCACACGCCGCCCGCAACGGTTTCCACGGAGCAACTCCTGAAATTGGTGCGCAACCTAAACACCGACTACGAGGTGGATGGCATCCTTGTGCAATTGCCTTTGCCCGCGCAAGTGGATGCGAAGAACATTCTGGAAGCCGTGGACCCTCTGAAGGACGTGGACGGATTCCATCCGGTGAACCTGGGCAAGCTGGTGAGCAATCGTCCGGGGCTGGTGGCGTGCACGCCGGCCGGGTGCATGGAGATTCTGCGGCGCTACCAGATTCCGCTCGAGGGTGCGAATGCGGTGGTGCTGGGCCGCAGCGACATCGTGGGCAAGCCCATGGCGCTTCTTCTGATGCATGCGAATGCCACGGTGACGATTTGCCACTCGAAAACGCACGATTTGCCAGAGGTGGTGCGCCGCGCAGACATCGTGGTGGCGGCGATGGGCAAGGCCGGATTCGTGCAGCCCGATTGGATACGTCCGGGCGCCACGGTCATTGACGTTGGCACAAACAAGGTGACCGACCCGGCGGAGGCCGAGCGGCTGTTGCACAATTTCCCGGAGCGCCTGGAAAAATTCCGCGCGAAGGGGAACGTGCTGCTGGGCGACGTACATCCAGACGCTTTGCAGATTGCCGGGGCGCTGACCCCAGTGCCGGGTGGCGTTGGACCGATGACCATCACAATGCTGATGAGCAACACGGTGAAAGCCGCGCGGCTGCGGCGTATACCGGAAACCGTGGTTGCCGGGCGTTAATGGATTTTGCAGCGGCGTGATTGCGTTCTTGTAAGGATTCCTCACGAAAGGGCCGCATTCGCGTCAAACGAGAGAGCTCGAGTCTATGCTGAAATTTGGATTAACCGGAGGAATTGCCAGCGGGAAGAGCGCGGTGGCGGCAATGTTACGCGAAATGGGTTTCCCGGTGCTGGACGCGGACTCCCTGGCGCACAAGCTGATGGAGCCGGGACAGCCCGCGCGCGAGGAAATTCTGAAAGAATTTGGCGCGGACCTGGCCGGGGCTGATGGGCGAATTGACCGCGCAAAGCTGGGAGCGATTGTTTTCGCGGATCCAGCAAAGCTGAAGAAGCTGAATGCGATCTTGCACCCGCCGGTTGAACAAATCATGCTCCATCAGTTCGAGGAGTGGAAACGAAGCGGCGTGCGCGATGCCGCCTTTGTGGAAGCGGCGCTGCTGATTGAAGCAGGCTTTGTGAGCAATCTGGACGGTTTGGTGGTGGCGTGGTGTAGACCGGAGCAACAACTCGAGCGATTAAGAGCGCGCGGGATGAACGAGCAGGACGCCAAGCGCCGCATCGCGGCGCAACTTCCGCTGGAAGAAAAGCTGTGCATGGCCACAAGCACAATCGATTGCTCCGGGACAATGGAATCCACGCGCGCACAGGTGCAGGCACTGGCCGCGAAGCTTCGCAAACCGGCAGCTTCCTAAACCGCGGGCGGAGTTCGCCGCACACCGGGAATTTTCCTATACTAGAAGATAGAGAAACTGGATTCGCAGGGAAGGCGGAGGCAATACGCAGATGACACACGGATCGAGGACAAGCTACGGACGCCTGATTCTGGTGGCGTTGATACTGGTGCTGGGGGCTTATTGGGTGGGGTCGCGGTACGGGCCGCGGCAGGCGGAAAAGGTGGAAGCGCGGCACTTGGCCTCCCAGGCGAGCTTCACCGAGAAAGCTGTTCCCAGCAAGAGTGGCACGCTGACCGAGGACGAAGCTATCAATGTCCGCATCTACCGCCAGGCCTCGCCGGCGGTTGCCAATATTTTGACGAAGGCCACGGAATACGACTTCTTCATGGATCCGGTTCCGGTGGAAGGCGCAGGGTCGGGATTTGTAATTGATCCGCGCGGCTACATCCTGACGAATTATCACGTGGTTGCGGGAGCGCAGACGATTGAAGTGATCCTGGGCGACCAGAGCCGTTATCCGGGAAAGTTTGTTGGCGCGGACCGGCGCAATGACGTGGCGCTGGTGAAGATCGATCCCAAGGGCAAGCCGCTTGTGGCGCTGATGCTGGGCGATTCCGCGGCGCTGCAGGTGGGGCAGAAAGTTCTGGCGATCGGCGACCCGTTCGGGTTCCAATCCACGCTGACGACGGGCGTGGTGAGTGCGCTGGGACGCACCGTGCAGACCAGCGAAACGACGTTTATTGATGCGGCGATTCAGACGGACGCCTCCATCAACCGGGGAAATTCCGGCGGGCCGCTGATCAATACGCACGGAGAGGTGATCGGCATCAACTCCGCGATCTATACACCGAGCGGCACGACCGCGGGCATCGGCTTTGCCATTCCGATTAACACGGCGAAGCTAATCGCCAACGACTTGATTACCGAGGGTCGCGTGCGACGCGCGTATCTTGGCGTGACGACACTGGCTGTTGCCGGCTGGTTGGCGGAAGCGCTGGACCTGCCTGTGCAGGATGGTCTGCTGGTGGAGACGACGTCAAAGGGCAGTCCCGCGGCAGCCGCGGGAATCCACGGTGGCGATCGCGTGGCCCAAGCAGGCATGCGCCAAATCTATATCGGTGGCGACGTGATCGTGGCGCTGGACGGGCAGAAAGTGACCAACGATATCGACATCAACTTGATTCTGAACCGCAAGCGTCCTGGGGATACTCTGACGGTTACGCTGTATCGTGGTGCCAAGAAAATGGACGTGCCGGTAAAACTCGGCGAGCACGACGGCAACTAACTTTGAGTTGAGGATTCGATGACATCCGAGCAAAGCACGTGAAACGCAACGCTGCCCCAACCGAGGATGTGCTCACGCTGCTGTTTGACGAATTGCGGACCTGGGAGAAATGGCTGGCGAAGAATCATGCCTCGTGCCCGGGGATCTGGATGCGATTTGCCAAGAAAGATTCCGGCCTCCGCTCCGTAACACACAAAGAAGCTCTCGAAGCCGCGCTTTGTTACGGCTGGATCGATGGACAGATTCGATCGGAGAGCGAAACAACGTGGCTGCAGAGATTCGTTCCGCGCGGGCCGCGAAGCATCTGGTCGAAGATCAATCGCGAAGCCGCTGCAGCGCTGATCAAGAGTGGCCGCATGAAACCCTCCGGATTAGCAGCGGTGGAGCAGGCAAAGCAAGACGGGCGTTGGGCCGCCGCTTACGAGGGCCAGAAAAAAGCCAAAGTGCCTGAGGACTTGCAGGCCGCGCTCGATAAAAACGCCAAAGCCAAAGCCTTCTTCGCGACCCTGGACGGTCAGAACCGCTACGCCGTCCTCTTCCGGATACACACTGCCAAAAAGGCCGAAACGCGCGCCCGCCGAATCGAGAAATTCGTCGGAATGCTGGCAAAACACGAGAAGTTACACCCGTAGGATGACGGCCTTGAGCACGCTGCGGATTCCGGGCGTTTCGTGATGCCTAAGGGCCGAGTTCGGCGCGGTAGCGGTTGCGCTCGTCTTCGGTCATGGTGTACCAGTTTTCCGCGATGTCACGGACGCGTTCAAGAGCCTTCTGCATCTCTTCGTGCTTGGCTTTGATCATCTCTGAGTCGGCGTCTTGCGGCACATAAATCGGGGGACTGCCGATCATCACGGCGCGGGCGAACAGGTGGGGTAGAAGGAAAAGATCCCAGGTCTTTTGGAACGTTGTGCCACGGTCCACTCCGAAATGAAAAACGAAAATAGGAGCGCCGGTCATGCGCGCCAGCAGCACCGGACCGACTTTGGCCACGTAGCGCGGCCCGCGCGGGCCATCAATGGTGAAGGCGCAATCCCATCGTTCGGCGATGCGCTGGGCCATCACCTGCAAACCCCGCAGCCCGCCGCGTGAGGAGCTTCCCTGAGCGGTGCCGAAGCCAAGCCACTCGATAACCTTGCGGGTCCACTGGCCGTCAAACGCCGTAGTGTTCATCACCACGATGCCGCGGTTGCGGGCCCACCAGGCGACCGGGATGATGACGCGATGCCAGAAGGCCCAGATGCAGGGCTCCTTGGCGGCCCAGCGCGCACCAGATTGGCGCATGCCCAGGATTTCATAGCGCAGTGTTGGTCCGAGGGCGCGAATCACGCTGTAGACGAGCGCCGCGATGATGGGGATTTGGATGCGGCGGTGCCAAGGCAGCTTGGGCAGACGAATGTCATAGTGCGCGCTGACGGCCTCGGGCGCCTCGTCCTGCCGGTTTTCGGGAGTTGCCATCTTCCTATAGTATAAGAGGGTTGCCGCGAGGTTGCGCGCGCCGGAGTGCATTGCTTTGCCGAAGAGCCCCCATCGGGACGGGATGCCATGGAGAATCGGGTTGATTCTCTGCGCTGGGGTGTTGGTGTGGGGTGGACTGGCGGCGACGCTGGGCGCGCGGGACGATAAGCCGCCGCTGGGCGATTCCGTGGGAGCGATCGAGGGCGATTCGATCTCCATCGAAGGACCAATGAGCGTGGAAGTGGTCCACGGGCAGGTGCGGACGGTGTTACGCAGCGGCAGCGACGTGCGCGTAAAGGCCGGACAGGCACGGATTGAACTGGGGGAAGGCGGTCATATCGTCATCTGCGGGGCGGCGCACTTTTCGGTGCTGAAATCCGGCGGCGCGCTGACCGTGGCGCTGGATGCGGGTACGATTCATGTGCACCTGGAGAATGATCTGGCGCTGTCGGTGTACACACCGCAGATTCAAGCGCACCCCATCTCGATTGGTGGCGGACCGGAGGATGTGCTGGTGGGTTTGGATGCCGCGGGCACGATGTGCATCCGCGCGAACAAAGGGGCGGTGCGCATCGAGCAGCAGTTGACCGGGCAGAGCTTGCTGGTGCCACAGAGCGGCGACGTTTCGCTGAGCAATGGGCAGATCGAGAGCTTGCGCACGGCAACAGGCAGTTGCGCTTGTGAAGAAGAGATCGTGGCAAAACCGGCGCCGCCTGCGACCGAGGTGAGCGTGCTGGCCACGCCGGAAGAGGTCAAGAAAGCGGCGGAAGAGCAGCGCAAAGCGGATCCGCCTCCAGCAGCGGCTGCCCCGCCCGAAGAGAAGCCGGAGCCAATCTACCAGGTGTTCATGCCGCCGCTGCGCTATGACGCAAACGCCAAGGTGCAACCCGACTATGACCCCAGCCTGATTGTGCTGGTGAGGCGGGTGCGCGTGCGGCCAACGCTGATTTTTCAGGGCAAAGTAGAGGGCGACCCGGTGGTTGCGCAAGCGACGCCGCCTCCGGCGCCGCCTGCGAGCCAAAAACATGGGGCTGCACAAAAGCCAGCCGATGACTCGACGTGGAATCGCGTCAAGACCTACTGGCACAAGCTATGGACGCCGAGTTCCTAGCTTTGGCGGCTGCGGCGGATTAAGACGCGCCGACAAGCTGCATGGCGATCACGTACCCGGCGTCGTCAGAAGTCTTGTCGGAATAAAAAACCAGGTTCTTCCCGCCAGCGCCGTCGAACTCCTTCAGAAACTCGACATTGAAATGGAGATTTGCGGGCAAGCCGGGAAACGCTCCGTGGAGCGAGACCTTGCCGGTGTTCAAGTCGAACGCAAAGGTAATGGGAAGCTGGATGATAGTGGGGACGGCGCCGGCAAAATTGTCGATGAAGACCATGGGCTGTCCCGTGAATCCGGAAGGCTGGCCATTGAGAATGCCGCGATTGCCCACGGGTGTGAACGGCGTGCAGTCTCCAAAGGCCAAGAAGGCGTCACTGGGAGCGCCCTGACGGGACACGGAGAAATTGATGTTTTCTCCGCCATCCGTGCCGGGATTTTTGCCCCAGGTTGTGAGTGTTTCCAAAGCCTTTTCAGTCAAGGCGTGTTCGTGCTTTTCTGTCACAGGCATGCTGTCCTCCTAATTTTGATTTCGGCCAGGTCAACTTCTTGAGGCTCTTCCGGCGAGGCTGGAGGTACGGCCAAGAGGAACCCTGCGTTGTCCTTCCCAGGTTAGTGCGCATCTCCCCGCTTCCGTTTCATTCTTTTTTGTAGATCGAACGTGTTTCTAGCCCGGTTAACCGGATAAACCGAATCAGAATGGCGATCACTATTGAGAACCCCACTTGCCTGCTCCGCTTGACCGCGAGGGATTAGCGGGTATGCTGTGTGCTGCCATTCCGGCGGATGCACAGAAAACCGGGATGGGCTGACGGGGGAGCGATCCAGTGCGACAAATGAGGGGTGTGGGAGCCGGCTTATTGCCTGCGATGTGTTTCGGTTTTGTGTATGCCGCGACTTTACTGGTAGCGGTTGGATGCGGTGGCGCCGGTGGAATGACCACCACGCCACCTCCACCGCAGATTGCGGTGAGCGTCTCGCCAAAAGCTGGTGGCCTGGTTGTACAACAAGCGATTAGCCTGACCGCAACGGTGACCAACGATCCGGCCGCAAAAGGCGTTCAATGGTCGGCCACTGCCGGCAGTTTTTCCGCCGCAAACAGCGCATCCGGATCGCCGGTGACGTACACGGCGCCGGCCACCGCCGGCGTATACACCGTTACTGCCACGAGTGTCAGCGACAATATGCGAATGGCAAACGTCACCTTTGGCGTCACGGACCTGACGGGCGTATTCACTTATCTGAACGACAACTCGCGCAGTGGGCAGAATCTGAAGGAATATGCGCTCACGACCGCCAATGTCACGTCGGCGAGCTTTGGGAAGCTGTTCTCGTGTTCCGTGGATGCGGCGATTTACGCGCAACCGCTGTGGGTGGCGGGGCTGAACATCGGCGGGGCGATGCACAATGTGGTGTTTGCGGCCACGCAGCACGACACGCTCTATGCCTTTGATGCGGATAGTAGTTCGTGCACGAACGTGTGGGGGAACCCGCTTTCGCTTGTGCCCGCGGGCGAAACCTTCGTGTCATCATCGGATGTAACCTGCGGTGATCTTCAGCCGGACATTGGGATTGTGGGCACGCCGGTAATTGATCTGGCGGGTGGCACACTTTATGTGGTGACGAAGACCAAAGCGAGTGATGGATCGAGTTTCCACCAGCGGCTGCATGCCGTAAATATTCTCACAGGCGCGGAAAGAGTGGCGGCACAGGAAATCGCGGCGACGGTGGCAGGGACGGGAGGCGGAAGCGTCGGCGGGATGGTGAGTTTCGATCCTCTACTGAATAATGAACGCCCCGCGCTGCTGCTGGAAAATGGGCACGTGATCATCTCCTGGGCTTCGCACTGCGACCTGGGACAGTATCACGGCTGGGTGATGTCTTATAACGCGACGACCTTGAGCCAGGAAGCAGTGTGGAATGATACGCCCAACGGCATTTTGGGTGGCATTTGGATATCCGGAGGAGGGCCGGCAGCGGATGCCAGCGGGAATATTTACTTTGCCACCGGCAACGGCGATTGGGATGGCGCCACTAATTTCGGCGACAGTATAGTGAAACTTGGCCCGCCCGCTGGAGGAACATTTCCGGTTCTGGATTACTTCGCGCCGGATAACCAGGCGACGCTGGAAGCGAACGACACAGATCTCGGCTCCGGCGGCACCATGATTCTGCCGGACCTTTCCAGTGGATTGCACCCGCACCTGCTGGTGCAATCGGGCAAGGACGGCCGAATCTTTCTGGTGGATCGCGATTCGCTGGGCAAATTCAATGCGGCCTCCAACAACGTGGTGCAGGAAATTGACAACGCACTCCCCGGCGGGATTTGGGGCTCACCCACGTTTTGGAACGGGAATGTCTACTTTGGCGCGGCGAACGATAACGGGAGCCTCACCAGCGATCCGCTGCGCGTCTTCACATTTGATTCCGCGCAGAGCCCGGGGCTGCTCTCCACGACCCCAACTTCCCAGTCGTCGAAGATCTTCGGATATAGCGGGCCGACATCGCCGATTTCCGCCACGGGTACCGCGAACGGCATTGTGTGGGCGCTGGACAATAGTGGTTGGGGCCTCAATGTGGCCGCAGTGCTGTACGCCTACGACGCGACGAATCTGAACAACATGTTGTTTAACAGCGCGCAAGCCGCGGGAAACGTCGATCAAGCTGGCAATGCTGTGAAATTCACCGTGCCCACCGTGGCGAATGGCAAGGTGTATGTTGGCGGCGCGGGAGTGCTTACCGTTTACGGATTACGGCCAAACTAAACGAATAAGCGACCTTCTAAACAGGTTTTGCCGCTCCGCGGGCGAAAGCAAATTACATGCCTTCGTAGTTGGGACCGCCGCCACCTTCGGGGACGACCCAATTGATGATCTGGTAGGGATCGGCGATGTCGCACGTTTTGCAATGGACGCAATTCGCGGCATTGATCTTCAGCTTCAACGCGTCGCCTTCTTTGGCCATTTCGTAGACCGCCGCGGGACAAAAATACTGGCAAGGATTGCCGTACTCTTCCGCGCAGCGCGTGGCGCAGATGTTCAGGTCGCTGACTTTCAGATGGCAGGGCTGGTCTTCGTCGTGGCGCGTGCCGGAATGGTAGACGTCGGTCAGGCGGTCGAAGGTGAGTTTGCCATCGCCCTTGAAACGCTCCGGCGCGGGCCGACCGTGAATTTTGCCGTAGGCTTCGTGGCCGGCATGAGCGCGCATGGGATCAATCAGGCCGCGGCCGCCGGTGATTTGCTGCAGGCCGCTGTGAATGAACCCGTCGAGCATGCCGTTGCGGAAGGACTGGTGAAAATTGCGGACCTTCCAGAGCTCCTTCTTGATGTAGCTGTGATCGATTTTGTCCTTGTAGGCTTGCAAGATTTTCGCGGAGTAGTCTTGTTTCTTCAGCGCTTCGAAAATCGTTTCGGCGGCGAGCATGCCGCTTTTCATAGCCAGATGCACGCCTTTGAGGCGCTGCGAATCGAGGAAGCTGCCGGAATCGCCGACGATCAGGCCGCCGTCCACATAATTGCGCGGCATGGCATACCAGCCGCCGTAGGGCAGCGATTTCGCGCCGTAGCGCACCAGCTTTCCGTCGTCCAGAAGATTGCGGACGAAGGGATGCGTCTTCCAGGTTTGAAAGGCTGCATGCGGATCGAAACGGGAATCCTCATATTCGAGCGCGATCACAAGGCCGATGGAGACGCGATTGTTCTGCAAGCCGTAAATCCAGCCGCCGCCGTACATTCGCGAAGAAACCGGCCAGCCCAGCGTGTGCGCCACAAAACCCGGCTGAATTTTCCCAGGTTGCACTTCCCACAATTCCTTGATGCCGATGCCGTAGCTTTGCGGATTGATGTTATCGAGTTTTTTCTTGGCGACGAGTTGCTTGGTGAGCGAGCCGCGCGTGCCTTCAGCCAGCACGGTGACTTTGGCGCGGAGTTCGTAGCCCGGCGTGAAGTTATCTTTAGGCTTACCGTTTTTGTCGAGGCCCTTGTCTTCGGTGATGACGCCGGCGATGCCGTTGCCCTCGTATATCAATTCCGCGCCGCCGAATTCCTTGAAGAGGTTGACGCCCGCAGATTCCACCAGGCCGCCCATCCACTTCACCAGCTTGCTGAGCGAGATGACGTAATTGCCCGCGTTGTTAAAGGGCGGCGGAGTGATCGGCAAGCGGTAGGAGGATTTTTGCGTGAAGATGAGCGCGGCGGAATCGGTTACCGGCGTGTCCAGCGGCGCGGTCTTCGCGAAATTCGGCACCAATTCCGCGAGTGCCACGGGATTCAGGATCGCGCCGGAAAGTTGGTGCGCG